>WNGF01001410.1_pt1 | contig 35266 bp, 28 predicted proteins | sample 5400641 | NCBI WGS metagenome assembly WNGF01 (sample SAMN13153371, study PRJNA577476) | soil metagenome | isolation source: 80 cm soil or saprolite under grassland replicate 2 | place: USA:California | collected 2016-06-15 | reverse complement strand
CGGAGATCAACGCGCTGACCGGCGACTGGTTCCCCGACAAGAACCGGCTGGTCGTCGTCTCCGCGCCGGAAGCGGCGGGGGTTGTCCTTCCCGATCAGTCGCAGCTCGCAGCCGCGGTCAAGACGGCATTGGCGAAACGGCTCCAGCCGTATGTCGACACGGCGGCGGGAAAGGCGCTCATGGACGCGCCGCCGCCGCGCGGCACGATCGTGAAGACTACGACGCGCCCGGAAGCCGGGATCACGGAATGGACGCTGTCGAACGGCGCGACCGTCGTGCTCAAGCCGACGACGCTCAAGGAAGACCAGATCCTCTTTCGCGCGGTCGCTCCTGGCGGGACGTCGCTCGCAAGTGATGCGGATGTCATTCCGGCTCGCGTGGCCGACGATGTGGTGCCCGCGGGGGGCGTTGGCCAGTTCAGCGGCGTGACACTCGACAAGATCCTCGCGGGGAAAGCCGTCGGCGTCACGCCGTTCATCGGCGAAATCGCCGAAGGAATGGCAGGCGGGAGCACACCGCAGGATCTCGAAACGATGTTCCAGCTGATCCACCTGCGCTTTACGCAGCCACGCGCCGATCCCGGCGCGTTCGCCGCGATGGCGGCGCAGGCGAGAGGGTTGCTCGCGAACCAGATGGCGAGCCCGGATGTCGTGTTCAACCACGCCATCGAGGCCGCCCTGAGCCGGAACAGCCCGCGACGCAAGCCCGAGACGCCGGCAACGGTCGACCAGTGGGACCTCGCGAAGTCGATGACGTTCTACAAGGCGCGATTCGCGGACGCGAGCAATTTCACGTTCGTCTTCGTCGGCAGCTTCACGCCGGAGACGATCAAGCCGCTCGTCGAGACCTACATTGCCAGCCTGCCCGCGACGCACGCACACGAGACCTGGCGCGATCTGGCCATTACGCCTCCGACAGGCGTCGTCGAGCAGACCATCGAGAAAGGCATCGCGCCGAAGAGCCAGGTCGCGATCGTTTTCTCGGGGCCTTTCGCGTTCGACGATCCGCACATCCTCGCGCTTCGGGCGATGACGCTCGTGCTCGAGTCGCGGCTGTTCGACACGATCCGGCAGGAGCTCGGCGGGACCTACAGCATCACGGTGTCGCCCGACGCACAGAAATTTCCGCGGCCGGAATACAGCGTGCGCATCGAGTGGACGTGCGACCCCGCACGAACCGCGATGCTCGTGCAGCGCGTCTTCGAGGAGATCGAGTTCGTCAGGACCACGCCGCTCTCGGCGCAGCAGGTCACCGCGATCCGCTCGGTCCTCGTCCGCGAATTCGAGACGAACAGCCAGGACAACGGGTATCTCCTCAACGAGATCTCACGCTACTACTCGAACAGGGACGCGGCTGGCGTCGCGGCGATCGCCACGCTGCCGCAGCGGGTTTCCGCCCTGAACGCTGATGCGATTCAGCAGACGGCCCACACCTATCTCGACACAGGCAATTACGTGAAGGTCACGCTCATGCCGGAGAAGAAGTAGCGTCTCCTGCTATTCCGGTACGACAGCGCGATCGGAATTGCGCCGGCGTTGTGCCGGTGCTCCTGCGAAATTCCGCGTAGAAGTTCTTCTTGCTGCGGTATCCGACCAGCATCGATACCGCCTCGACTTTCGCCTGCTCGCCCGCGAGCAGAAGCGCGGCGGCTCTCAGGCGCTGCGCGGTCAGGAAGGCACGAACGGATGTGCCGTACTCGGAGCGGAATTGTCGCGTGAGCACGCTGCGATGACAGCCGATCTGCGTCGCCAGGCGCTCTACGGTCCACGGCTCGCGGAACCGCGTCTCGAGCAGCCGCCGTGCGCGCACCAACGATGCTGATATCAGAGTGCCCCGCGGAGTCGTCGTTGTCGTAAGGAGCTCGACGATCGCTCGCGCGTTCGACGGCAGCGCCGCGAGCGTCGCCTTCCGAACGAAATGTTCGAGGAGGCACTCCTCGAGGGGCGTCCTGGGTTCCGGCACCCGCGCGTGCGCCGCGAGCACGGCATGCCGCGCTCGTTCGCCATCGGCTTGTGCAATCTCGCCCGCGAGCACCTGCATTTCCCGCGTGACCGCAATCAACCAGCGGGAACGCACCGCGCATCCGTAGCGGTTCATGACTCGCCTTCACCCCGCAGCCCGCAGCGGCGGCGATTGTGCGTCCGCGTCGCGATCCTGTCAAGGTCCCGAGTACCGATATGTCACCGGTCGGTGCGCCAAGCTCATCACGCCGCACGCCAGGCGCACAGATCGGAACTTCTTTGTTCAAATCGGAACCCATTTGCCGTTGACCTCCGGCGAGCCGCCTGCACAGAATCTCGGACCTGGGGCGACGCACGCGTTCAGCGATTCAGCCGCACGCACCTCGACGGAGACTCACATGGCAGACAAGCGTTTCGAATATGACGTGTTGCGCGATCTTCTCGAAGAAGCCTCGATCGTCGGCGATCTCGCGGGAGATGAGCAGGCCTTCAAGGGCGCGTACGAAGCCTATGAGGCAGGGAACCGCAAGGACTTCCATGCGATTCTCGACCGCCTGCATCTCGTCGAGCGATGCCGGCTGGTCTGCGAGTGGATAGGCGCCAAGCACTGCACGTTCGTCTGCTTTGATCTCTGCGGCGCGCCCAAGCCGGTCGATCGGCCTCCGGACCCGCGCCAACTCGCAGAAGCGATCGTTCGCATCACCGCGGACGCACAGGCGACGAGACAACTGGTCGACGCGATCGAAAAACGCGATCGGGCCGCGTTCACGAAATTCATCGAAACTCACAAACTCGAACCGTTCTGCCATCTCTTTTGCCATTGGGTGTGCTACATGCGCTATCGGCTGCTGTGCCGATGGGTGTGCACGCCGATCCTCGAGACGCGCCCGAGCCTCATCGACGAGTTGCAGACTGCCGGCAAAGCGCTCCGGACGCTGCTCGATCAGAAGAGGGTCTTTGACGACGCGGTGGCCGCATCGAATGCCGGCGACGCCGCGAAGCTGCGATCGATCATCGAGGCCGCGGGGCTGGTGCAGTGGTGCCACTACGTCTGTTTCTTCTTCTGCAGCTGGCACTGCGTGCTCGTCTGTCTGCGTCTGTGTCGGCAATTCCCTCTGGAACCCGTCAGAGATCAGGTCAAGGAAGCGGCCGCCTTTGCGAATGAGATTCGCAAGCTCACCGACCGCCCCGCCGATCTCTCGAGGCTCGCGACCGCGGTCGGCGCCGGCGACGACCGCACGTTCGCGGCCATCGTGGGCGAGCTCAAGCTGCAGCGCTATTGCCTGCAGCTGTGCCACTGGTTGTGCTTCCTGCGGTGCCGGCGGTTCTGCCGTCTCGTCTGTCCGCCGATCTTCAACCACCCGTGGTTTACGCACGTCGGCGACTTCGATATCTATGGAGACCTCGACCCGGGCAGCGGCCTGACCAATAAATCGCACGGGCACGGCGGGCCGGGTTTCGGCTTCTTCGGCTGTCTGAAGCTGCGCGGATTCTGTCCCAAAGTATCCCCGGTGTTCGCCGGCGCGCCGATGGCGTATCGGTTCCTGTTTCAGCAGGGTGCGTCAACGACGCCCATTACGGGGGGGTTCGTCTGTGAAGTGCTCGTGGGCAGCCGGTACACGCTCTGGAATGCGAATCCATTCGCGCTGCAATCCGTCAGGATTCGCGGCACCGGGACGACGAGTCCGACGCCGCCGCCACCGGGCCCGGGAATCTCGCCGCCGGATCACTTCATCGTGCCGGATGCGCAAGGATGGATTACCGTTGATCCCAACGCGCTCGACGATGGTTTCAACGGATGGCTGAACGGATTCGCGTCCTGGGTGGCGTTTCCGGGGACCGGCAATCCGGCGCCCGCGGGCCTCGCCGCGGGCAGCGCGGTGCCCGTCGCCGATCAGAAGAACGGTGTGAACGCCGCGATCGTCTTCCAGGCGACGCGTGTCTCCACGATTGGCGCCGTCAATGGCGGCGCCGCGCCCGATTACACGAACCAGCTGGCGAAGATACACATCAACAACTGGGGCGAGGTCATGCTGCTCGACCTGCTGCAGTTCCACTCGGGCGGCGCCAATTCGTGCTCCCCCTTGTCGACCGATCTCGACATCGAATACACGACCGATCACGAGCTGATGGCGGCCTGGTCTCTCGAAATGATCTCGGCTGCGTTGGGGTCGATCATGCCGGCGCCGGTGTTCCCGAGCGGGACCGGGCCGAGAGGAGGGGTGGGCACCGATCACCACGATATTTCCACCTGGCCGACGTGCTCCTACGCCATCCGGCTGCATACCGTCCGATCGCTGACGGACGGTCTGATCGATGATACGGACAAATTCATCGAGAAGACCTTCTGCATAGGAGTCCGGCGGCCGCGGTAACGGGCGCTGCCGAGCCCTCCGTCTGTCATGGGCGCAGCTCGCGCACGGGGCGAACTTCGACACTGCCTTCGCGCGCGGGCGGGATCTTCGCCGCGACCTGGATGGCGTCGTTCAGGTCGCGCGCATCGATCAGGTAGAAGCCGGCGAGCTGCTCCTTCGTTTCGGCGAAGGGACCGTCGGTCACCGACAGCTTGCCATTGCGCACGCGCACCGTTGCGGCGGTTTCCACCGGATGCAGCGGCTCCGCGGCCAGCAGCAATCCGCGTGAACGCAGTCCGAGTCCGCACTCGGCACATTCCGCGTCAGGAACGGCGCTCCATTTTTCCTTGTCGAGATACACGAGGCACAGGTATTTCATAGTCAATCAACCATCAGCAATCGAAAATCAACAATTCTCCGCAAGCTCCATGAGCCTGCGCTCTATGAATCGTCGTTCCGGCTCCTGCTTCGTCAACGCCAGCGCGCGTTCGAAGGACTCGCGCGCATCGGCGCGTCTCCCGAGCCGCCGGCACAACTCCGCGCGCGCGGCGTGCGCGAACCGGTAGTTCTTCAGATCGCCGCGAGCGAGGATCCCGTCCACGAGATCGAGTCCAGCGGCCGGGCCCGCGCGCATCGCAACGGCCACTGCGCGATTGAGCTCGATCACGGGCGATGGATCCATCCGCCAGAGCACGTCGTAGAGTCCAACGATTTCCCCCCAGTCAGTCTCGTCCGCGGACGGCGCCTCCGCATGAACGGCGGCGATCGCGGCCTGAATCGTGTACGGCCCGAACCGCCGCGACTCCAGCGCCTGCTCGACGAGCCGCGCGCCTTCGGCAATCATGCCGCGGTCCCACACGGATCGGTCCTGATCCTCGAGAAGGACCAATTCCCCGGATGGCGAGGTCCGCGCGGCGCGGCGCGCGCCGTTCAGCAGCATCAACGCGAGCAGCCCGATCGCTTCCGGTTCCGGCAACAGCTCGACCAGCAGGCGGCCAAGCCGGATGGCTTCCGCCGACAGCTCGCTGCGCGTCAGCGACGAGCCGGAGGAGGCCGAGTAACCCTCGTTGAAAACAAGGTAGATGACGCGGAGAACCGCCTCGAGCCGCGACGACAACTCGGTGCGCTCCGGTACCTCGTACGGAATCGCGGCGTCGCGGATCTTCGCCTTTGCGCGGACGATGCGCTGCGCGAGGGTCGGAGCGGGCATCAGAAACGCGCGGGCGATCTCTTCCGTGGTCAAGCCGCACACTTCGCGCAGCGTCAAGGCGATTTGCGCTTCGGGGGCGAGCGCCGGGTGACAGCACGTGAAGATCAGGCGGAGCCGATCATCTTCGACGCTCTCGCGGTCCGCCCACGCGACGGTGTCCTCAACGGCAAGGTCCGCCTGGTGCGCCGTTTCGTCCAGGGCATCGAACCGCGCGCGGCGGCGTAATCCGTCGATCGCTTTGAAGCGTCCGGCGGATACGAGCCACGCGCGGGGATTCGACGGCACCCCGCCGTCCGGCCACTGCTCGAGCGCGGCCTTGAACGCGTCGTGCAGCGCTTCTTCGGCGACGTCGAAATCGCCAAGCAGCCGAATCAGCGTGGCAAGCACCCGACGTGATTCCGAAAGGTAGACGGCGTTCACCGCCTCGTGCACTGGATCGATCGCCGCCACGGCAGACGATCACACCATCTTCGGTGCGGCAGTGCAAGTCAGTCGCGCAGCCGCGTCAGGCCATCGTGCACCAGCTCAATTGACTCGTGCGCGAGCAGCAATGGCTTGGACATGGGACCTCCTTGGCCGGGCGGTCGCAACCTAACTGGAAAGACGATCGGGCAGCCGGAGCTGCCCGATCTCATGGTGGGACCATGGTTGACTGCGGACGAAATGCGGCTAGCGTTGCTTCTCGAAAAATTCGAGCCCTGCCGAACCGCAGCTCGTCGCCGAGGTGAGCTTCCCTGTGCTGTCACTGGCCGTCATGGTTGCGGACGCGAAGCTGAAGCTGACCTGTTCCAGGGGTTCGGTGGCACCGCCGACGCCACCCGCAGGTGACACGCTCGAAATCAGGCAGTCGGACAATTTGACGGTGTAAAACTCCTGCCCGCGGTCGCCTGACTTGCGTGCGACGACAAAGTTCAGGTCGCCGATGTGATCCCCTTCGCAGCTTTTCGAGAACAGCGTTGGCGACGCCGTGTCCAGATATTTCACAATCGAAAAATCGGAGACCTGCGAACAGCTTGATCAGCGCGTTGAGCGGTGTGCGATTGACGAGACGCCGAAGGTACAACGGCGCGTCGTCCCGGAGGTGATTTCGCGCGTGCGGGAGCGCGGGGCCGAGCGCGGCGAGCACCGCGGGCCCGGCGAATCCGTGACCGATCAGCACACGGCCGAATCCGGTCACGGCGGAAGCATCCAGCGGGCCGGCGAACGTCTGATGCCGCGTGGTTGTCGTCGACACAGCCGCCGCAGACTACCGGCTGAGGCTGGGGGATTCAATTAGACGAAAGTCGTACGCCGAAAGTCGTAGTCGTCAAACGTGCGGTCATGGTCAAACCTTCAAGTCGTACGTGCCAACGTTGACAGCCGCAGACCCCTGAGGCCGTTGACGCGAAGCCCGTGAATCACTGGTCAAAATGTCCGCGTCTTGCGGCTCGATGGTTTTAATGGTATTACCTTATCCGCCTTGCGGCGTCTGTAGAGGTCATACCTATGTATCGTCTGCCAGGCGCGACAGGAGGACACATGCGTGCACGGATCCTTCGATGCGGCGGGCTTTTCGCGATTGCACTCCTGCTGGTGCCGGCCGGCGTCACCGCACAGTCCACGCACGGTTCCATTGTCGGCACCGTGACGGATGAAAGCGGCGCCGTCATGCCGGGTGTGACCGTGACCGTCACCAACACCGGCACGAACATCGCGCGTACGGTCGTCACGAATCAGTCGGGCTACTACGAAGTGCTGGCCCTTGTGCCGGGCACGTACCGCGTCCACGCCGAGATGATCGGGTTCACGCCGACGAGACGCGAAGGATTGATCGTCGAGAGCCGCGCGACGGTACGCATCGACGTGCGGCTGCCGCTCGCGGCGCAAACCACCGAGGTCACCGTCACCGCGGACACGCCGGTGATTGAGACCGAAACGGCGGCCCTCTCGGATACGCGCACCGCGCACCAGATCGAGGCGCTCCCGATGCTGGCGACGGGCACCCTCTTTCCGCTGGTGACGACGCTGCCTGGCGTGCAGGTCGTGACGGCCGCCGGCAGCACGGTGTTCTCGTTCAACGGCGCGCGGTCGGGTCAGAGCGAGATCATGTTCGACGGCATGAGCAGCGCGCGGCTGAATACACCGCTCGCCGGCAACCCGAACACGATGGAGATGACCTCGGAGATCAAGGTCCACTCGTCGAACAACAGCGCCGAGTTCGGGTCCCCCGGCATCGTCAATCTGGTGAGCAAATCCGGGACGAACGTGCTGCGCGGCAGCGTGTTCTATTACCACTCGCGGGATCAGTGGACGGAAAAGAACCGCTTCCAGGCGGCCAAAACGCCGCTGAAGCGCCACGACGCCGGGCTCACGCTCGGCGGTCCACTGGTGATACCCGGCCTATACAACGGGCATGACAAGACGTTCTTCATGTTCTCGTACTGGCGCGAGCAGAATCCCGGCAAGAACTTCTTCTCCGGACAGGCGCCGACCGCGGCCATGCGCGGCGGCGACCTGTCGGTGATGGGAGGCACGATCAGGGATCCGCAGACCGGCCTGACGTTTCCCGGCAACGTCATTCCGTTGAATCGGATCAGTCCGCTCGCGCAGCGCATCCAGAACCGCTTCTATGCATTGCCCAACGTCGGCGATCCGAATGCATTCGTTCCGCGCAACTGGCAGGAGAACGTCGATCGCGAAGCGACGGAGGATCGATTCGACATGCGCATCGACCAGCGCCTCAGTCAGAAGAACTTCCTGTTCGCACGCGTCAACTGGAAGGGGACCGTTCAGCAGCCGCTGCCCACCGGCGCCACCCCGCTCGTCGGCAACCTCGACGGATGGCGCGCCCATGCCAACTTCGTGTTGTCGGATACGCACACGTTCAACAACTCGCTCATCAACGAATTCCGGACCGGCTTCACGCGGGGCGGCAACCGTCAGCTCGCGGGACTGAAGGGTCGCGACGTCATCAACGAGCTGGGGCTCACCGGATATCCCGACTCGGACTTCCGCGCCATCCCGAGCTTCGAGATCAGCGGCATGCCGACGATCGGGTTCGGCGTCCCGAACAACCTGGACGATCACAACGACATCTATCAGGCGTCCGACTCGGTCACGTGGACGCGGAGCAACCACACGATCAAGGGAGGCGTCGACGTGCAGCGGAACTCCGCGCACGGTCTCGACACTCCTGACGAGATCTTCGGCAAGCTGACGTTCAACGGTGCCATTACCGGCAACGCATACGCGGACTTCCTGCTCGGTCTTCCGGCGCGCGCACGGCGCGCGACGTATCTCGGCGCGCGGTCCAAGGTGGGCACCGATCTCTCGACGTTCGTGCAGGACGCGTGGCGCGTTCACTCGCGGCTCACGCTCGAATACGGTGTTCGTTACGAATACCAATTCCCCGCTCATGACGCGGATGGGTTGATGTACAACTTCGACCCGTCCACAGGGAATCTGGTGGTGCCCGACAGCACGCGGGGTTCGTCGAGCATCAACCCGCTGCTTCCGTCATCGATCTCGATCGTGAGCGCGTCAGCCGCCGGATTTCCGCAGCTGCTGCGCGAGCCGCAGAAGGGCAATGTGGTGCCGCGAGCGGGATTCGCCTGGCGCGTCAACGACAACACGGCGCTCCGCGGCGGCTACGGCATCTTCATCGACAGCTTTGGGACGCTGCTGTCACCCGTGGTCTCCAGCCCGCTGTTTGGCTATACCGCCGAGTTCGTGAACACCGCGACGAGTCAGCCATTCACCATCGCAAACCCGTTCGGCACCGGCAGCGGCACGCTCGTGGGCAATCTCGAGGCAGGGGCACCATCGGCGCCGACGTTCAATCCGCGAGTCGAAAATCCCCGGCTGCACCAATGGAGCCTCACCATCGAACGGCAGATACGCAACTGGGGGGTGCGCGCGTCCTACATCGGTACCAGAAGCACGAACCTGACGTACACGAGAAACCGCAACCTGCCGCAGCCGAGTACGACGCCGTTCACGACGGCGCGGCGCGTGTACCCGCAATTTGCCAACGTCTTCTACTCTGAGAACGGCGGCGGCCTGCACAGTCAGTATCACGGCCTGCAGATGGACGCGGAGCGGCGGTTCGGACGCGGCTTCTATCTGCAGGCGGCGTGGACATACAGCCATCTCATGGAGGGCGTCGAGGATCTCGGACGCGAAATGGGCCCGCCGATCCTGAATCCGTATGACGTCGCCAGCGAACGCGCGCGCGGGCCGTACCCGGCACATCGGATCAATGGCGCCGTGATCTGGGAAGTCCCTCTCGGAAAATCCCGGAGGTATCTGTCAGACGTGAACTCCGCGGTTGATGCGATCGTCGGAGGGTGGCGCGTATCCAGCCTCTTCTACTACGACACGGGAAAGTTCTGGACGCCGACGTTTACGGGGGCCGATCCCTCCGGCACCGGCACGACCGGCACGCAGCGGGCCGATCGGATCGCCGACGGCAACCTGCCGGCGAATCAGCGGACGATCGATCGGTGGTTCGATATCAACGCCTTCGTCGCGCTGCCAAACAACATCGGCAGATTCGGCAACTCGCCGCGCAACGTCATCGAAGGGCCGTCGTCGAAACTGGTGCATCTGAGCGTGGCCAAAGGATTCGGGCGGGCGGAGCGCCGCAACCTGGAGGTCCAAATCAACGCGCTCAACGTGTTCAACATCGAGAACCTCGACCTCAATCCCGCGGGCCTCAACATGACGGAGACCAACAAGAACCCTGTGACCGGCAGCGCCGGCAAGCTGCTGGCGGTGCGCGGCGGCATCGAGAGCTTTGGCGCGCGGACGATCAACATGGAGGTGCGATTCGGCTTCTAGATAGAATGGTCGGACCTCCATGCCTCGTGCAGCGAAGAAGGCGCAGCCCGGCGACCGTGTCGGCGCGCAACGCGTGGTCGACGCCATTCGGCGGAACATCGAGCGGGGACAACTGAAGCGCGGCGATCAGCTGCCGCCCGAACGTGAGCTCGCCCTGCAGCTTGGCGTGAGCCGCCCGACGGTGCGCGCGGGCCTGCGCTCGCTCGTCACGATGGGCGTGCTGGAGTCGCGGCACGGCTTCGGCACGTTCATCACGAATCGGCCGCCGGCGCTCGGGAGCGAGTCGCTCCGCCTGCTCGCGGCGCTGCACGGCTTCACCAGTGCAGACATGGCCGGGGCGCGCCGGGTGCTCGAGTCCGGTGTTGCGGCCATGGCGGCGACCGCTGCGACCCCCTCGCAGCTGGCGGCGCTCTCGGAAGAAGTGACGGGCATGTTCGCGTCACTCGACAACCGGGCACAGTTCGTCATTCATGAAGAGCGCTTTCACCGTGCGCTCGCCGCGGCGGGAGGGAATCCCGTGCTCGCGGCTCTCGTCGACATGATTGTGCCGCTCGTGTCGGATCGCGGGAACGCGCCGGCCGATCGCGCCCGCACTCTCAAGGACGCGGCGCAGATGCATTTGAGGATCTACCAGGCCATACGCGCCGGCGACGGCCATGCGGCGTCGGCGCTGGTGAAGGAGTACGTGCCTACACGGCAATGAGCTCGATGCCGCGCGCGGCAATCGCGGCGGCAATCTTTCGATCGATGCCCGTGTCGGTGACGATGCGGCGGACCGCATCGACCGATGCAATCCGCGACAGGCTGCGACGCCCGAACTTCGTGGAATCGGCCACCACCACGACTTCCGTCGACACGGCGATCATCAGGCCGTTCAGGAAGGCTTCGAGCGGATCGGGCGTCGTGAGTCCGCCGTCGAGATCGAATCCGTCGACCGCGAGGAACAGCCGGTCAGCGTGAAGCTCGGCGAGCGTCCGCTCGGCTTCCGGTCCGACAAACGATCGCGACGGAGGCCTGAGCACGCCGCCGAGCATCATCACGCGCACGCTCGGGGTACTCGCGAGCTCCACCGCGACGTTGAGCGCGTTGGTGACGACGGTCAGTCCGGGAATCGTCAGGCGACGCAGGACGCGCGCGATCTCGGCGGTCGTCGTGCCCGAATCCAGGATGATGGTTTCGTCGGGCCCGATGATCTGCGCGGCGCGCTGACCAATCCGGATCTTTTCAGCATGGCGCAGCGATTTCTTGACGGCGATCGGCAGGTCGGCCTTGTGATCCTCGACCGGCACGGCCCCCCCGTGCGCGCGCACGAGCGAGCCCGCCTGGCCGAGCGCCCGGAGATCCGCGCGGATCGTGACCGTCGAGACCCGAAAACGATCCGCCAGATCCGGGACCGTAACGCGCGCGTGCTTCTTCAAGACGTCGATAATCCGGCGGCGGCGCTCCTCCACGAGCAGTCGCGATTCGGAAGAGGTGCGCATCGCCGCTATGCCGTCCCGAGGGCGAGAAGCCGCGCGGCGTTGTCGTGGTACACCTTGCGCAGGATTGCCTCGGGCAGCGCGATCCCATAGATTTGCCACCGCCCCTGCGGCGGCGTCCGCGCCGGCGCGTAGTCGAAGTACTCGTCCTCGGTTTCGAGAAACCGGAAGTAGATCTCGTAGAGCGGCTCGCCGAAGATCTGCTGCGGCGTTTCAACGGCGTGCGGTTCGGCATCGGTGCCGAAGAGGATCCGATCCTGGTAGCGATCGAAGAAGCGCCTGGCGGTGCGCGGCTGTCTGCCCAGCTCCGCGAGCCGCGCGCCCGTCTCGACGTACATGTTCGGATAACGGTCGAGACATTCCGAGACGTAGCCGAGGTTTTCGGCGTCGTTCCCCAGGTGCAGCGCGATGAAGGTGGTCTTCGGATGCCGCGCGAACACACGGTTTCTCGCGTCGAGGAGCGACTGGTTCGACGGAAAGTCGCGGCCATGAAACGACCAGTCCGGGTGGTTGCTCAATTCCTCGAACCGCTCGTTGAAACGATCGATCGGCAGAAAGAACGCTTCGGGATCCGAGACGTGCATCGCCACCGGCATGTTGAGCGCGGCGCACGCCTCCCACATCTGGTCGAAGCGCCGATCGTCGATGGCGACGAGCGGCCCTGACGTGACACGCTCGCGCAGGTAGAGTCCGAGTGTTTTCAGAATCTTGAGCCCGCGGGCGCCGAGCCGGTGGGCGCGCTGGATGTCCTCGGCCTGATCGCGCGAGTACGTGGGCGACGGAATGCGGCTCCAGCGCGGTTCCGCGAACGTCAGGAAACGTCCGGGGTGGGCAGCCTGGTAGCGATCGATGCTCTGTTGCAGGCCGCGCCCGACGCCCCCGGTCAGATTGACCATCGTGCGCAGATTGACGCGGTCCATCACCGCCAGCAGGTCCTCAGGGGATGCGAGGAAGCGGACCTCCTCACCCTGCGCGACGCCCGCGGTGCTCGCGGCGCTGTATCCGAAATGCGAATGACAGTCGATTGCCGGGACGAGCGCCCGGGGGACGCGCGTCGACGCGACCTTGAGCATGCTGCGCGGCTGAAAATCCTTCAGCTGGAGCGCGGCCGGTCTGCCATCACGCCGCGCGGCCGGGCGGCGCTGGACGGCGCGTTGGCCGCCGAGCGACGGCGTCGCTGCGGCGAGGCTGGAGAGCCACTCACGACGGGTCATGGCTGTTGACTCTTTCGTTTGTTTTCGATAGCTTTCGCTTGGTTTGCTTTTATAGACGTCCCCGCATGACTTGTCAACCGCGAACTGCCCCGATCGAATCCTGGATGACGCCCGACGAACGCGCCCGCTCCGGCTATGCCGACACGGTCCGCGAGATCGGCCAGCAGCCCGCGACGTGGGAGCAGACGGCCGCCGACATGAGTCACCGGTCCGCGCCGCTCGCCGCATTCCTTCGCGAAAACGGCGCCGCACGCAATCCCATCGTTCTGACCGGATCCGGGAGCTCGTTGTATGTCGCCGAGTGCCTCGCATCCAGTCTGCAGGCGCGCCTGGGCGTCGTCGTCCGGCCGATTCCCGCCGCGATGCTCCTGACCGATCTCGACGGGTGTATCAACCCCGGCGACGCTCCGCTCGTGGTGTCGTTTGCGCGATCGGGGGACAGCCCGGAGAGCACGGCGGTGCTCGATCTGCTCCTCGAGAAGTTTCCACAGTGCCGGCACCTGACGATCACGTGCAATGCCGCAGGCAAGCTCGCAGTCGCCTACGCGCACGATCCGCGCGTCATGACGGTCGTGCTCGATCCCCGCACCAACGATCGCAGTCTCGTGATGACGAGCAGCTTTACCAACATGATCGTCGCCGGGCAGGTGCTCGGGTATCTTGCCGATACGTCCGCATATCAACGGTCAGTCGCGCTGCTCGCGACCCTGGTGCGCAAGCTGCTCGCCGGGTCGACGGGAGATCTCGCCCGCGTGGCGAGGCTGCGCTTTCGATCCGCATGTTTTCTCGGCACGGGCCCGCGCCTGGGCGCCGCTCGCGAGTGCGCCCTGAAGATGCTGGAAATGTCGGGCGGGGAGACCGGCACGATTGCGGAAACGCCGCTGGGACTCCGGCATGGACCGATGGCGGCGGTGCGCGACGACACGCTCGTGGTCGCCGGCATCCCCTCGTCTCCGCTCGCACGCGGCTACGCGGTTGACGTGCTCCGCGAGATCCGCCAGAAGCGTCCTGGGGCGAGGATGGTGATCGTCGGTGACGTCATGCCCGCGGATCTCATCGCGGACGGAGACGTCGCCGTGCTGCTGCCGGAGCTCCAGGCGATCGACGATGGGGGAGCGGCGGTCGTCGACACGATCGTGGGGCAGGTCCTCGCGTTGTTTCGCTGTCTGGCTGCGGGCCTTCGCCCCGACGGTCCATCGCCGGACGGCATCATCAATCGCGTCGTGCCGGAGTTCCGTATTTACCGGTAGATGAAAACGATTCTCGTCGTCGGCGAAACGAACGTCGACCTCGTGCTGCGCGGCGCGATGCCGCAGGTCGGGCGCGAGGTGCTGGCGGAGGAGTGCGTGCTGACGCTCGGCAGCGCCTCCGCCATCTGCGCCATGGGCCTGGCCCGTCTCGGGGACCCCGTCGTCTTCGTCAGCCGCGCCGGCGGGGATCTCTGGGCGGATTACTGCATCGACGCCCTGCAGCGCGGGGGCGTGGACACGTCTCACATTGCGTGCGATCCCGCGCTCAAGTCGGGATTGACCGTCTCGGTCGCCGCCGGCGGCGACCGGGCGCTGATGACGTATCTCGGCACGATCGATACCGTGACGGAGTCGGACCTGCCCGATTCACTGCTTGCCGGCGCAACGCATCTGCACGTGTCCTCATACTTTCTGCAGTCGCGGCTTCGCCCTGCCTGCGGCCGCCTCTTCGCGCGTGCGCGGGCGCAGGGGATCTCCACGTCGCTCGATCCGGGATTCGATCCGCGGGAGGGATGGGACGGCGACCTTCACGAGACGCTTCAATCCGTCGACGTCTTTCTTCCCAACGAGCGGGAGCTGCTCGCGATTACCGGATGCGCGGAGGCCGGTGCCGCGCTGCGCGCCCTCGAAAACGGATGCACGCGCACGATCGTGAAGCTGGGATCATCCGGCGCGATGACGCTCGATGGCGGGCGCGCGCTCCACGTCCCGGCTTTCAGCACGACGCCGGTGGATACGACCGGCGCAGGAGACTGCTTCAACGCCGGATTCCTGCATGCGTTCGTGCGCCGCCAGCCGCTCCTCGAGTGCCTGATTGCCGGCAATGCGTGTGGTGCGCTGTCGACGCGCGCGCTTGGCGGGACGGCTGCGCAGCCGACGCTCGACGAGATGACGGCGTTCGTTCGGGCGGCGCTCAGCGCTCCCCCTTCGATCCCCTGAACGACTGCTCAGAGATTTGCTTTCAAGAGCAATACCATGTTCCGTCGGCATGGATCCTCGAGAAGCTCGTGTTCGGCGTCAGCGCGTCGGATCCCCTCACGCTGGCCGTGGTTGCTGCGACGCTCGCGTTTGTCGCCCTTCTTGCCAGCATGGTGCCCGCCTATCGCGCGTCGCGCGTCGATCCGCTGGCCGTTCTGCGCGCGAACTGATTTCGGTGGTGCCGGACCGTGGGGCCAGCCTTTAGGCTCCCTTTAGGCTGGGCTGCTGATCTCTCTCTCGACATATGCCGCCGTTCGGAATCGGGGGTAGCCTACGCACCAGGAGATCCCCTGCACATGCCTGACAAGATCACGCGACGGACGTTTGCGCAGTCTGCCAGCGCGGCAGCCTTTGGCGTCGCCTTTGGCCGCCCGCCTCGTCCCGCGCGCGTTCCACGCAACGCCGCGGCAGAGGGCGCACTGACGGCGGAAGCGCCCCCGTTCCCACAGACCTTCCTGTGGGGCACCGCAACCGCTGCCTACCAGGTGGAAGGGGCCGCGGCGGAAGACGGCCGGCTCCCGTCCGTGTGGGACACGTTCTCGCACACGCCCGGCAAAACGATCAACGCCGCAACCGGCGACGTCGCGAACAATCACTACCATCTCTATAAGGGCGACGTGCAGCTGATGAAGGCGCTGGGCGTCAAGGGCTACCGCTTCTCGATTGCGTGGCCCAGGGTGTTCCCGGAGGGGGACGGCCAGCCGAATCCGAAAGGGCTCGACTTCTACAACCGGCTTGTCGACGAGCTGCTCGCAAACGGCATCCAGCCGTTCGCCACGCTCTATCACTGGGACCTGCCGCAGTCGCTGCAGGATCGGGTGGGCGGGTGGGAGTCGCGCGACACCTCCAAGGCGTTTGCTGAGTACGCAGGGTACGTGGCGAAGCGGCTGAGCGATCGCGTCAAGCACATCTTCACCATCAATGAGTTCGGCGCGTTCGTCGAGCTTGGTTACCGCGTCGGCATCCATGCGCCGGGACTGAAGCTGCCCGCCGGACGTTTCAACCAGACGCGGCATCACGCGGTGCTTGGCCACGGCCTCGCGGTGCAGGCGATCCACGCGACCGCGGCGCCGGGCACGAAAGTCGGGCTCGCGGAGAACATGACGATCTGCGTTCCCGTCATCGAATCGAAGGAACACATCGACGCAGCCGTCCGCGCGACGCGCGAAGTGAACGCGCCGTACATGACCGTGATCCAGGAGGGACAGTACACCGATGCCTACTTGTCCAATGCCGGACGCGACGCGCCGAAGTTCACCCCCGACGATCTCAAAATCATTTCCAGCCCGCTCGACTTCATCGGCATCAACATCTACACACCGATGTACGTTCGCGCGGACTCGAACCGTCTGGGGTTTAGATCGGTTCCGCATCCTCCGTCGTTTCCGCACATGGCCTCGCCATGGCTGTTCATCGGCCCGGAGGCGCTGTACTGGGGCCCGCGGCACGCCGCGAATATCTGGAAGGTGAAGGAACTGTACATCACGGAGAACGGCTGCTCCTCGTCGGACATTCCCGCCGCCGATGGAAAGGTGTACGACACCGATCGGATCATGTATCTGCGCAATTACCTCACACAGCTGCAGCGTGCCACATCGGAAGGTGTTCCTGTCCGCGGGTATTTCCTCTGGAGCCTGATGGACAATTTTGAATGGGCCGACGGCTACACGAACCGGTTCGGCATCCACTACGTGGATTACGCGACGCAGAAGCGCACGCCGAAGCTGAGCGCCGACTTCTACCGAGACGTGATCGCCCGGAACCGCGTCGTGTAGCCGCCGGATCCCTCACCCCGGATCCCGCGTCCCGGATCCCGCGTCCCGGATCCCGCGTCCCGGATCCCGCGTCCCGGATCCCGCGTCCCGGATCCCGCGTCCCGGATCCCGCGTCCCGGATCCCGGATCCCGGATCCCGGATCCCGGATCCCGGATCCCGGATCTGATCCATCATTACTGGATGCGCACGTCCCGGCTCCCCACAGCCCTGCTCCTGGTGTCGATGCTCGCTACCGGTGCATGCCGCAGCGCGTCCACGCCGCCCCCGTCGGCCCCCATCGTCCAGCCCGGCGCACCCGGTGAACCGAGCCGCGTCGTCCAAGCGCCCGCCGCAACGCGCGGGCCATCATTTACAGACGCGGATGTGAACTTCATGCAGGGCATGATTCACCATCACGCGCAGGCGATCGACATGGTGGAGCTCCTCAAGACGCACACGACCAGCGACGATATGAAGAAGCTCGGCCAGCGGATCGAGCTGTCGCAGGCCGACGAGATCACCATGATGCGCAAGTGGCTCCAGGGGCACGGATCCGCCTCCGCCGAGGCTAGGGCGGACAAGCGCGCGTCCGCCATGGCTACGGCGGACAGGCCCGGCGAGCACGCGCATCAGATGGCGGGAGCGCCGATGATGCCCGGCATGCTGGCCGAGCAGGAGATGACTCGCCTCGCCGCGGCACAGGGGCGCGCCTTCGATCGGCTGTTCCTGCAGTTCATGATTAGGCACCATGTCGGTGCGCTGGTGATGGTGCAGGACCTGTTCGCGACCCCCGGCGCCGCACAGGATTCCGACATCTTCGCGTTTGCGTCGGACGTGGACGCAGACCAGCGCATGGAAATCGCCAGGATGAGCGCGATGCTCAAGGAGCTTCTGAAATGACAGTGGGTGGACGGATGTTGCCGGCGGCCGCGCTCGCGTTCGCCGCCTCGCTCGTAATCGTCGCGGCGCAGGAACGTTCCGATCCGCGGGTCGGGCTGAAGGCAGGACTGCGCGACGCGGGGCACGCGGCGCGGAACATGGAGCTCGTCGCGTCGCTCCCGAAGCCCGAGGGCTTTTACGATCCAAAGCAGCCGGCCGGCGAACCGACCGCGCCGGAACGCCCGGCGGGCGCGGACAAAACGGTAACGGGGCCGACCTCGCCGACCGGTTCACGATCGAGCGGCCTGAACTTCGCGAACTCCGACATCGCGTTCACCGGCACGCTGATGTTCCTCGGAAACTTCAACGGCTTCAACACGTTTGAGATCGAGGATCCGAGGAAGCCACGGCTGCTCGCGTCGGTTGTGTGTCCGGGCGGCCAGGGGGACATGTCGGTGCACGGCAACCTGCTGTTCATGTCGGTGGAGCAGACGCGCGGGCGCGTCGACTGCGGCACACAGGGCGTCGAGGCGACCGCGAGCCCGGAACGCTTCCGTGGCATCCGCATCTTCGACATCACGGATTTGAAGAAGCCGAAACAGATTGCCGCGGTCCAGACCTGCCGCGGATCGCACACGCACACGCTCGTCGTCGATCCCGACGATAAGGAGAACGTCTACATCTACGGCTCCGGCACGAGCACGGTCCGACCCGGCGAGGAGCTTGCCGGCTGTTCGTCGGCGGTGCCGACAGAGGATCCGAACACGTCGCTCTTCAGCATCGACGTCATCCAGGTCCCGCTTGCCGCACCCGAGAAGGCGCGCATCGTGAACCGCCCGCGCATTTTCGCGGACCCGCAGACCGGCGCGATCGCCGGGCTCGCGCGGGAGTCGAAGGAAACGCCCGGCGTGCAGGGCGCGCGCGAGACGAACCAGTGCCACGACATCACGGTGTTCCCGCAGATTGGTCTCGCCGCCGGAGCGTGCGCGGGCAACGGGATCCTGCTCGACATCTCCGACCCGGTGCATCCCGTGCGTCTCGACGCTGCCGCGGACAAGAACTTTGCCTACTGGCACTCCGCGACGTTCAACAATGACGGGACGAAGGTGATCTTCACCGACGAGTGGGGAGGCGGGACGCGTCCGCGCTGCCGCGCGACCGACCCGCCGAACTGGGGCGCCGACGCGATCTTCGACATCGTCGATCGCAAGCTGCGGTTCGAGAGCTATTACAAGATGCCTGCGCCGCAGACCGAGCAGGAGAACTGCGTCGCGCACAACGGCGCGCTGATTCCCGTGCCGGGGCGCGACATCATGGCGCAGGGGTGGTACCAGGGTGGCGTGTCGGTGTTCGACTTCACCGACTCGAGTAAACCCGTCGAGATCGCGTTCTTCGATCGCGGCCCGATCGACGCGCAGAACCTGATGACCGGCGGGTTCTGGTCCGCGTATTGGTACAACGGCTACTTGTACGGATCGGAGATCGCGCGCGGCGTCGACGTGTTCAGGCTCACGCCGAGCGAGTTCCTGACGAAGAACGAGCTCGATGCCGCCGCGCTCGTGCACCTTACCGAGTTCAACCCGCAGCACCAGTCGCGGATCACCTGGCCGTCAAGCCTGGTGGTCGCGCGCGCGTATCTCGACCAGTTGAACCGCGCGAAGGCAATTAACGCGGCGCATCTATCGGACGTCAAGAGTGCGATCGACCACGCGGACAGAAAGAACCCGTCGAAAGCCGCCGTCGATCAGCTGCCCGCAGCCCTCTCAGAGCTCGAGTCCGACATCGCCAGCGCGCACGGCCGCGATGCTGAGCGACTGAAGGCGCTCGTCGAGATTCTGACGAAGAGGTGATTTACCTTTTACCTTCTACCTTTTCCCTCGATGCCGGCGTCAGCGGCGTCACCGGACGCGACTCGCCGTCCACCGAGCGCGCTGCGAGCCGGCCGTCGCCGTCATGTCCATGGTGTCGCCTGTCACGCGTCCGCTGTACTCGGTGCCGCCGGCGACGAACGAAATCAGCTCACCCTGCAGCTTGCCGTTGACGATCGGCTGCGCGCCGCCACCCGCGCTCAGCGTGCCGGTGACCTGCTGAAATTCCTGCGCGAGCTGCAGCTCTCCCTGCGGCAGCCGCCAGGTGCCCGCAACTTTCGCCGGCACGATCCACAGGTGCGCCGTGCACCACTGTGAGCAGTTCGGGATTGTCTCGCTGACGTCCGGCTGCCAGTCTTCCATCGTGAACGAGTTCGACACGATGCGTGTGCCCGGCCGCATCTCGAGCAGCTTCGGCCGCAGCCGCAGGTTGAGGCTCGGCAGCAGGAACATCGTCACGACGGTCGCGTTCGAGAAGTCCGTCTCGAAAATGTCGGCCTTCGCGAACTGCGCCCGCTGGCTGACGCCCGCCGCGGCGGCATTCTGCTTCGAGAGCTCCACCATGTTCGGGTCGTACTCGATCCCGCGCGCGTTGGCGCCGAGCTTTGCGGCAGTGATGACGGTCCGGCCATCGCCGGATCCCAGATCGACGAGCACGTCGGACGGCGTGACCTTGGCGAGCTCCATCATCTTGTCGACCAGTTCCTGCGGCGTCGGTACCCAGATGACATCTTTCCCCGCCTGCCCGACCGTCGGTTGAAACGGTTTCGTCTCCTGGACCTGGGCGAGCGCCTGCGCCGGCGCGAGCGACAACGACAACGAGAGCATCAACGAACCAGCAAGCGCGTGTGTTCGATTCATACCTGTTCTCCAGTGGCAGGGCGCCTACGAACTTACCCGGGAGACGACAATCCGAAGGTACAACCGGCGCGGCACCATCCGCTTTCATACCACGGGATGCGTTTACCCGGGTGTATACTCCGCACCCCCGGCGAAAAGAGAGGTAAGGATGGCAGTGTTTCTTCCGGCAGCCGTGATGGCCGCGATGGTGGCCGCTGCGCCGCCCGTGACAATCCAGGACAACTCGCGCCCGGCGGGACAGCTTGCCGGCACTCTGCTGACGATCCGTCTCGTGGTCGATGTCGGGACCTGGCGGCCCAACGGCGACGCCGGGGCGCCGCTCGAAGTGCGCGCGTTCGGGGAAGAAGGGCGTCCGCTTTCGGTGCCCGCGCCGCTGATCCGCGCGCGCCAGGGCACCGACGTCTCGTTGACGATTCGCAACGCGCTCGATCAGCAACTGCGCGTGTTCGGATTGTGCACGAGGCCTGGCGCCTGCGAGCCGCTGGCGCTCGCCGCGGGGCAGTCCCGCGACGTGCGGTTCTCATTGACGATGCCCGGCACGTATTACTACTGGGCGTCCACGACAGCGCAGAACCTGCCATCCCGTCCCCGTGAGGACTCGCAATTGGGGGGCGTTATCGTCGTGGATCCGTCCGAGCGCGTCGACGCCGATCACGTGATGGTGATCTCCATGTTCACAGACGGGCGGTCGACCGCACCGTGCGGGCTTGCCGGTGATGCGAACGACACGGTGCTTGCCATCAACGGCGCGTCCTGGCCGACGACGGCGCGGCTGCACTACACCACCGGCGAGCCCGTGCACTGGAGAGTGGTCAATTTGTCCTGCGACCAGCATGCGATGCATCTGCATGGCTTCCATTTCGATGTGAGCTCGTTGGGCGACGGCAACCTCGATCGGCATCTCAGCGAAGCAGAGCGGAAGACCGAGGTCACCGAGAGCATCGCCTCCGGAGGGACATTCGGAATGACGTGGACGCCGACTCGTGCCGGCAACTGGCTCTTCCACTGTCACATGGTCCAGCACATGACGGCCGCTCACGACGACGCTCATGCGATGCACGAACTCGCAACGCACGCCGGGATGGCCGGTCTCGTTGTGGGAATCGAGGTCACGGATAAAGCAGGCGCGCCGGCACCGCCGCCGGCGACTGCCGTGCGGCGTTTCTCGCTGGTGCTCCGAGAGGAAGCAAATCGTTACGGCACTGCGCCCGGTTATCGCATTGACGTCGAAGGTGCGGAGGCGCCGCGCCTGGACGGAGGGCCCGTGCCAGGGCCGGTCCTGGTGCTGCATCGCGGAGAGCCGACGGAGATCACGGTTGTGAACAGGATGACGGAGCCGACCGCGATCCACTGGCACGGCCTCGAGATCGACAGTTATTTCGACGGAGTTCCGGGGTTCGGCGGGACGGCCGGCCGGATCGCGGAGCCGATTGCGCCGGGCGCATCATTCGTGGCGAGGATCACGCCGCCGCGCGCGGGCACGTTCATCTATCACACTCATTGGCATGACGCCGCGCAGCTTGCCGGTGGCTTGTACGGCGCGTTGCTGGTGCTCGAACCCGGCGAACAGTATGATCCGGCAACCGACCACATCGTCATCATCGGATTGAACGGCGTGGATGTTCCGGCTCCCCGCGAGCCGCTCGCGCTCAACGGCCGCGCGAAACCCGCAGCGATCCAGCTGCGCGCCGGAGTGCCGAACCGGCTCCGGTTGATTAACATTACCGCGACGAACGTCGCGCTCGTGGCGTCGCTCGCGGATCGAAGCGAGCTGGCCGAATGGAAGCCGCTCGCCAAAGACGGCGCGACCCTCCCGCCCGAGCAATCCAAGCCTCGTCGTGCGCGCCAGCCGATCGCGGTTGGCGAAACCTACGACTTCGAGATCGCGTCCGCTGCGCCGCGCAACCTGTGGCTCGAGATGCGCCGCGGCTCCGGCGAGTGGCTATTGCAGGCTCCGGTGCTCATTCGCTGATGGCGTAGTCTCTTATGCTCAATAAGTTGCGGGAAATGGCCTGATTCGTCGTATCATGGGGACGCTCCGCCCCACGGACATCATGCTGTCTCACGTCGCGTTGCTGCTTTTTTCTGTCGTCACGCTTGCGGGCCAGGCGGACCAGACGCTGCAAATCGCCCCACTCGAACGCGACGGCCAGATCCTCGTCTCGTTCAAGCTCGCGCAGGAGCCCACCGATGAAATCCGCGCCGCGATCCACAGCGGGCTGACGATCAGCCTGGTCTACAAGGTCGAGCTGCGGCGCAGTTCGGCCACGTGGTTCGATCGCACGCTTGCATCCGCGGTGGTGACCGCGACGGTGCGGTACGACAACCTCACCCGCCGCTATTCCGTGACGCGCATGGTCGACGGCCGAATCGATCGCGCGGATTTCATGGATCGCGAGGACGCGGCCTGGGCGTGGCTGACCAGCCAGTTCGAAAAGCTCCCCCTCTTCCGCACCGTGTCGCTCGAGAACAACGGCGAGTATTACGTCCGCGTGCGCGCACATACCACGCCGCGCAACATGTCATTCGTGTGGCCCTGGCAGGCCGACGACGTGGTGGGACTCGCCAAGTTCACCTTGGTGCGCTGACATGCGGAAGCCCCTTGTTCTCGTGTGCGCGGTCGCGGCGCTCCTGACCACTGGTGTCGCCGCGCAGCAGCCGCCCATCTACGCACCGCTCGGCGCGATCCCTGTCCTCGACACGTATCTCGAGTCGCTCCGTCTGCAGGCCGGCATTCCTGGGATGTCGGCTGCGATCGTCCACGACGGCACGATCATCTGGGAGCGCGGGTATGGTTTCGAAAACGTCGCCTCACGCATCCGGGCAACGCCCGACACGCCTTATGTCGCCGGTGATCTGAGCGGCACGCTCGCGGCGGTGCTGGTGCTGCAATGCGTCGAGCAGCGGAAGATCGAGCTCGACCAGCCTGTTGCGAAGTACGGAGTCGAAGGGGATGCGGCCGGCGCGACGGCGCGCCAGCTGCTCAGCCACACCTTCCGCGCCACGCCGGACGCGCCGTTCACGTATGCGCCCGATCTCTACGCGTCGCTGACCCGCGTCGTCGAGTTCTGCGCGGAACAGCCGTATCGAAAGGCGGCGACCGCACGGCTTCTCGAACGGCTGGCCATGTTCGACTCGGTGCCCGGGCTCGATATGCGCCGGCCCGACGGAGAGGACAACGCCGACGAGTGGTTCGACAACGGCGACTACGATCGGTATCGCCGCGTGCTCGACAGGCTCGCGGTTCCCTACAAAGTGGACAGCCGGGGGCGATCGGAGCGCGTCGAGTTACCGGCGGGTGGGATGAACGCCGCCGGCGGCCTCGTCTCCACCGTCCGCGACATCGCGAAATTCGACCGGGAGCTCGGCTCCGAGTTGCTGCTGCGATTCGATACGCGGGATCTCTCGTGGACCAACGCCGTCAACAGCCAGGGTGTCACGACGCCGACCGGTCTGGGCTGGTTCGTCCAGAATTATCGCGGCGAAAAGATCGTCTGGCACTTCGGCCTCGTGCCGAACGCCTATTCGTCGCTGATCATCAAGCTGCCGGCGCGAAAGCTGACGTACATCCTCCTCGCCAACAGCGATCGCCTGAGCTCACCGTTCAAGCTCGAATCGGGCGACGTCACGAGCTCCGTATTCGCCACAGTTTTCCTGAGACTCATCAGCTGAGTCCCCACGCATGATCCGCGCGCTGACCATTTGCGTGCTCGTGCTCGCGATGCCGCGCGCAGCAGCGGCGGAATGGCACTTCACGCCGATGATCGGCGAAACGTTTCTCGGCCGGACCAGCGTCATCGATCTCGAAGCCGCAACAGACAAGCACCACAAGAATCTGGCAGGCTCCGTCGCGCTGCTGGGCAAGGGCGTGCTTGGCGTCGAGGGACTGATCGTGTGGACACCCGGCTTCTTTCAGACCGGCAACCAGGACCTCCTCAAGAAAAGCCGCACCCTGGCAGTGATGGGCAACATCATGGTGACGGCCCCCCGCCGCTGGACGGAGTACACACTGCGGCCTTTCGTGTCGGGCGGATTCGGGCTGCTGAATGCGTCCAAAACGGAGGTGGCTGCGGTCTTTCCGACGACGGTGAACATGAGCGGCTACAACATCGGTGGCGGGGCTATCGGTTTCCTGTCGAAGCGGACCGGTCTGAGGTTCGACCTGCGGTATTACAACAACCTCGGCTCGAGCGACACGAACGCGGCCTGCATCGGCCCCTGTCAACTCCGATACATGACGGCGTCGGTCGGGGTTGTGTTGCGGCGGTAGGCCGGCCTGACCAGCCTCCGCTAAAGCTACGGCGGTCCGCCGGAGCCTTGGCGAAGGCGGAAGGCCGGCACCACCGTTACTTAATCGTCAGCGGCACCTTCACGATCAGATTCCTGCCCGGCCCGGTATGCAGGTTGGTCACCTCGAGCGCCAGCTCGACGCGTTGATCGCCAGCCGGCGCGTCTCGTGTCAACTGCGGCCGGATGATCGTGGTGCTCTCCGCGGGCAGCTGCAGCGGCGGGGTCAGCACGAGCCACTCGGGCGCATCGCGCACGACGATCTTCATCGGGATCGCCGATGTGTTGCGCACGCGCATCGCGAGTCCTCCCTTGCGGTTCAGCGTCTGCGAGTCCGTGGACACGGCCGCGCTCCACAAGCCGCGCAGGTGCTCTTCGGCGCCCCAGACGTCGTCGCCGAGCCACGCCGCGGTGCGTCGCGACACCAGCGCGTCGCGCACGCCGTCGAGATCGGCAGTCCGTGCGAAGAGCAGCGTGATCGGCCGGTGCCAGCTCGGGGTGCGCGGAGGCACCGGGTCATGGGCGTCGCTGTCGGCGAGGATTGTCAGGCGGCGTTCGTCGATCCACGGGTACGACTCGTCGTAGAAGTCGGGACCGTTCACCAGTTCCATGCCGTTGAACAACCCGGCTTCGTATGCGCGCGCGATGGGCGGAAACCAGCGCGCCCGCGAGACGCGGAACCGCGGATGGTTCCAGAAGACGAACGCGTTCTGCGCCTTCGCGCGGCGCAGCGCCTCCATGAGGTCGTCGGGGACATTCAGCGCGTTCCAGTCGGAGACGAACAGCGCGTTGAAATGCGCCGAGCCTTCCGGCAGAACGAGCGGCGCTTTCAGCGGATCCGGCTTGGTGATCTCGATTCCCGGGACGAGGATCAAGCCGAGTTGGTCCGCGAGCGGTTTGGCGACGGCGAACGAGCGGCCGATATCGGCGTTCACGTCCGACGCGTGCGGATGGTATTCCGCGTGTTCCGTGAGCGCGATCACGTCGAGCCCGTCGCGCCACGCGTCCTGCACGTGGACTGTCGGCCACACGTTGCCATCGGAGAACACCGTGTGCAGGTGGAAGTCGGCCTTCAGCGTGCGATAGCCGGGAATGTCGGGGACGGGCAGCGGCTGACGCACCGGTGCTTGCGCCTGCAGGCCGATGCCGGCAGCGAAGAGCACCGCCGCAATCAGCGTGGGCCAGCCCTGTAGCGTGAGGCCGCCCTGTCGCGTGGGGCCGCCCTTTATGGGCGGCCATTGAGGCGTCATTTCTTCTCCACAGGTTTGCTGAACGATCGTTCCACCGCGTCGTTCGGATCCGTTGAGACCTGGTGGTCGCGCCACAACCATCGCATCATGTCAGGGAAGATCGCGCCCCCCTGTTTCTGTCCATGGCGGCCGATGCCCCACGCGTAGTTCACGTCGTAGCCCTTCTCCGTCAACGCCTGCATCAGCCGGACGTTCTGCACGAACCAGTCGCGCCGCTCGTCGTACGGCGTGGACTCGTCGCGCCCCCGCCCTCGATTGTCGTTCCGGCCGTCCTGCAGGAAGATGCGGATTGGCTTCTTGTCGCTCTTCCGCACGATTCCTGAGTACGCGTCCCCACCACGCAGGTTCACGAAGCTGCCGACGATGCTGAGCACCTTGCGGAACTCGTTGGGGCGCTCCCAGGCCACCGTGAACGCGGCGATCGCGCCGGAGCTCGCGCCGCCGATTCCCCGCTGCTCCGGATCCTTCGAGATGTTGTAGTCCTTCCTCAGGGCGGGCAGCAGCTCGTCGACGATCACGCGCGCATACTTGTCGTCGAGCGTGTTGTACTCGGTGGGCCGGTTCGTCGTGCGGTCGCCCCACTCCTGCGGCGTGGGCTCCGGCTGGTCGGGGCGGCGCCCCGGATTGATGAACACGGCGAGCATCACCGGGATCTCGCGCCGGTCGATCAGGTTGTCGAGCACGTTCGGCGCGCGCATGTCGCCGTCCATGTTCTTGAACGCCTGTCCGTCGTTGAAGATCATCAGGCTCGTTGGCACCGCGGGATCGTACTGCGCCGGCACGTAGATCCAGTAGGTGTGCTGCGTGCCCGGGTACGCCTCGCTCGGAAGCGTGTAGGGCCCGCGGACTTCTCCTTTCGCGACGCCCTCGCGCGGGAGTGAGTCAGGACCGAGCTGATAGTGGCTGTCGGGATTCGGCGGCGCGGCTGGCGCCGGCACCGGCGGCTGGCCCTGCGTCAGCGCCATGGATCCGGCGCCGGCGGCGAACACGATCGAGAAGAGAATCGCTCGTTTCATCGGTAACCCTCAGAGGAACTGCTGCAGGAACGCGATGATCTCGCGCCGCCCTTCCGGTGTTTCCTGGTGCTCGACATCGTAGCGCAACAGCTTCCAGCGTTCCGGGTGTCCGGCCTTCGCGTAGACCTGCTTCAGCTCGTTGTCGATGATGTCGAGTCCCTCGACCGGGGTCAGATTGTCGCGAAGCCCCGCGAGCCCAAGATGCGCGCGCGGCGCAATCAGCGCGTTGATCTGCGCGGTCGTGAAGTGATTGAGCAGGTCCGGAACGAAGTAGTAGACGCCGTGCAGTGACAGCGCCTTCTTCTTCAACAGCGTGTGGAACTCGGTGAGGCAGTTGATGTCCACGACCGCCTTGATGCGCTCGTCGAGCGCGCCGAGCCACCACGCCATCGTGCTGCCCATCGACATGCCGAGCGTGCCGACGCGCTGCGGGTCCACGCCGGGGGCCTGCAGGAGGAAATCGAACGCGCGCAGGCTGTCGTAGACCATCATCCCCCAGAGCACCTGCCCCTGCCACAGCATCGCCTTGAACATATCCGCCTCGGACGTGTGGCTGCGCTCGCCGAACACCCACTGATCGATACAGAGCGCGATGTACCCGAGTTCCGTCAGCTCCTTTGCGTAGGGCTTTGGCTGGAGGTAGCTGCGCCCCTCGATGAATTCCTGCTTGCCGATTTTGTAGCCGCCGCCGTGCGAGTGATCGAACAGGACGGCCGGCACGCGCGGACCCGCATTCCGCGGCCGCGCAAGATACGCCGGAACGGTTTCGATGCCGTTCAGATCGAGATCCCACGTCTCGAGGATGTAGCCGGCGCGTCCTTCCTCGTGCCGCTTCTTGCCCGAGATCGGGCGCTTGCGATCCGGCAGCTTGCCGAGCAGCCCATACAGCTCGCGGCGCCTTTGCGCTGCATTGGGCACGGCCGTCATTCCTTGTGTACTGGTCATCGATGACAGAGAGGTGAGCGGCACCATTCCGGCGGTGGCGAGCATGTCGCGGCGAGTCATCATGTAGGCCCTGTCCTGAGGGAACGCTGAATTCACGCGAGTCGAAGGATAATACCCTGCCGTTTTGAACGACAGCCGCTGTCACGCTGCGATCACCCTTTCTCCTGTTTTCTCGAGACACGAATGCATCGTGACAGTGGCTGGCGTTGAAATAAGATCGCACGATCAGCGAATGGACCTCAACAATCTCGAACACCCGGTCGTTCAGCTCTCACTCGACCTGACATCAATCGATGAGGCCCTCGATACCGCCGCGATCGGTGTCGATGCGGGCGTCGACTGGCTCGAGGCGGGGACGCCACTGCTCCTCGCGGAGGGGCTTCACGCCGTCGAGAGACTCCGCGACCGCTTTCCGAGTCATCCGATCGTGGCCGACCTGAAAACCATGGACGGCGGCTATCTCGAAGCGGAAATGATGGCCAAGGCGGGGGCCGACTTCGTGGTCGTCATGGGACGGGCGCACGAGGCGACGCTGCGGCGCGTGATTCAGGCGGGACGCGACTTCAACATCCGGGTCATGGGCGACAATCTCGGCGCCGACAACCGCGTCGAGTGCGCGCGGTGGATGGAGAAGCTCGGCGTCGACGTCATCGTCCATCACATCGGCTTTGACGAGCGGAACATGATCCACGGCCTCAGTCCGCTCGACGAGCTCGACGCTGTCGTGAAGGCGGTTTCGCTCCCGGTGCAGGCCGTCGGCGGCCTGTCGATAGCGCAGGCGATCGAATGCGTCCGGCGCGGCGCACCGCTCGTGGTCGTCGGCGCCCCGCTCGTCATCGACGGCACGGCGTTCCGTCCGGCGCACGGCAACCTGTTCGACAAGCTCAAACAGATCTGCGACGACGTGCACCGGGTCTAACCGAGGGCTTCGCCCCTCCGACTCCCCGACACGTTGCTCGTTCGCTAACGATTCCCCCTAAACGCGCGCGCCTCCTTCAGCTCGACGCGTTCCGTGTCGCTCGATGTGCAGATCTCGATCAGCGTCTTGTAGTACTTCGCCGCGCGATCGCGATCGCCGGCAGCTGCGGCGGTCTTGGCAGCGCCATAGACGGCGCGGAAGCGATTCGGCTCCTTTGCCATCGTCGCCTCGTACGCGCGGAGCGCGTCGGGTGCGCGGCCGGCGTCGAGCAGCATGTCGCCAAGCAGCTCGCGCGCCGGCGCAAGAGGACCCGGAGTGATAGCGGACTTGTCCGTCGCGTCTTCGGCATCGGCAGCCGCCGTCAATTGCGCGATCGCCTCCTCGCGCCGGCCGGACGCATAGACGACCCACGCCTCCGCGACGCGCCGTTCACCGTCTACCTGTCCGGCCCAGTAGGCGTCATTCCCCGCGGTGAGCTTGTCGCGAAGCGAGGCTAACTGTTCGATATCCGCGCGTGCGGCGTCCGCGTGCCCGCTGCGCGCGGCGCCGACCGCACGCGCAAAGCGCGACTGCGCGTCCACCCATGCGAAGGCGGTCGTCTTCGGTTCGAGCGCCGCTGCGGCGGCCCAGTCGCCTCGCTCGAGCGCGTAGCGCGCCGGAATCGCCGCAAGCGAGAACAGTCCAGCGGATCCAGGCGCCGCGCCCGCGGTCGCACTCGGGTTGAACTTGCTCGCGATCTCCGGCAGGCGGTCGAGTACGCGGCGGGCGGCGACGTCCTGCGCGGTCTGCAGGTAGGCGTACGTCATGTAATCCATCGCGTGGAGTGCCTCGGCGTACGAGCCGAGCTTCACCGCCGCGTCAGCCGACGCGGTGTTCGTCGCGATCGAATCGCTCCACGCGCCGACGCGCGTGAACGTGTGCGATGGCATGTGCAGGGCGTGCGGCACATCGGGCGCGATCTTCGCGTAGCGCCTGGCCGCATCGAGCGGCGCGCGGCGCGAGCGCCGGCTGGTCGTACGCGTGGATGATGTAATGCGCGAGCCCCGGGTGATCCGGGTATTGCTTGAAGAGCGGCTCGAGAATGGCCGTCGCCTTCAGCTGGTTCGCGTACGTCTTGTCGGTCGGCAGCGCGTTCTGTGTCACCGCCAGCGCGTAGAAGATTCGCGCTTCGGTGTCAGCGGGAAAGCCGGCGCTGAGTTCTTCCATCGCCTGCTCGTACGCGAGTGTGCGCGCCCGCTGGGGAGCCTTTTCAAAATCGCGGAACAGCTCGGCGACGGCATTGATATATGCCTTCTCACGCGCCGAGGGAGACCCTGTCGTTTGTGCCTTCTGCGACGCAGCTCGCCCCGGTTCGAGGACCGCCGGTGATTTCAGCCCCGCGAATGGATTGCCCCAGTTGCTGAGCGCAATGCCCCAGTTCGCCATCGCGCATGACGGATCGGTTTGCAGTACGGCGTTGAATCCGTCGAGAGCGTAGCGAAACTCGAACGAGTGCAGCAGGGCGACCGCTCGGTCGAACGTTGCGGCAACCTCCGGCTTGCACGTGGTCTCGAAGTGCACTTTGCCGAGCGTTTCAGATCCGTGTTGATGCTGTGCAGCCGCCGCGACTGGGAGGCACAGGATCCAGATGGCAAACGGCGCGATGCGAGCGATACCGATCATGAACGGGCCTCCTTCGTTCGTCGCCTTCGCGGCGGCCCATAAAGGGCCGCCCTACGCGCGTAAGCCGGGGCTTTACGCCCCGGCGAGATTATAGGGCGTCCCGCAGCCACGTCCTCGAAGAGCCGCGGACAGGCCGCAGAATTGCAGTCCGTTCCGTCGTGGACACGCTCAACCACCTGATCGCACAGCACGGCTATTGGGTCGTCGCGATGGTTGTCGGTCTGGAGAGCATGGGCGTGCCGCTGCCGGGAGAGACGACGCTCGTCTCCGCCGCGGTGTACGCCGGCAGTACGCACGAGCTCAACATCTGGCTGCTCACCGCGGCAGCGGCACTCGGCGCGATCGCGGGCGACAACGCCGGCTTCTGGATCGGACGTCAATACGGTTATGCGCTGCTGCTGCGCTACGGCTACCTGGTGCGCCTGAGCGAGCGGCGCATCAAGCTTGGCCAGTTCCTCTTCGATCGCCACGGCGGCAAGGTCGTGTTCTTCGGCCGATTCGTCGCGTTTCTGAGAGTCATTGCCGCGCTGCTCGCGGGCGTGAACTGCATGGACTGGCGCCGTTTCCTCGTATTCAACGCGCTCGGCGGTGTGACATGGGCCGCGTTGTTCGGCTGGGCGGGCTATGCCTTCGGCAGGAAGATCGAGGAAATCACGACCTCACTTGCGGTATTCACCGCGATCCTCGCGGCCGCGGCGTTCCTTGCCGGCATGTGGTTCGTGCGGAGGCACGAGGTTTCGCTCGAGGAGCAGGCCGAGCGCGCGCATCCCGGTCCATTGCGGGCGCACTAGCGAAATGCGCTCCTCACTTCCGCGAGGCTGACCTTCAATGTCGCACGCGCGATCGCGTCGAGCTCTGCTTCGGGCCCGGTGAAATGAAACGTGCGATGCACGTGTGTGTAGGTCTGGCCAGGTCCGAGCGCGAGTGCTGGGGAGGACGTTTCCAGCTCATAGAACGGACCGAGCGGCGGCTTGCCTGGCGCAGGCGGGCCATCGTTGTAACTGTTGATCACGTCACCGCCGTACGGCTCCCGCTGCATCTCCCACATCGAATTCACGTACTGACGCGCGTCGGCCGGCCGCGTGAACGTCACGACGGTCAGCACATGATTGGCCTCGTCGTAGCTCCCCGCAACGGGCAGTGCCCTGCGCGGCGGGACGCCAATCTTGCTCCGGTATTGACCGTCGCCGCGGAAGAAGACGACCGCGTCCTTCACTTTCAGCCGATCCGCGGGCACCTTGCCAAAGTAGTCGTCCTTCACCGGAACTCCGAGCGTCGCGGCCGGCCCGGGGGATATCGGCAGCACGATCGTCGTGTCGGGCGAGGGATTGAACTGCCCGAGGATCCAGATGGACACGGCACCCGTCTTCTGGTCCCACGCCTCTCGTCCCGCGTTCTTCACGGTGTTCGATGACTCGAACGCGACCGTGCGGACGGCACTGCCCGGCGTCGTCCCGAGAGCACTGACCGCCTCTGCCCGTTCCAGCAGCCGAACCGTGCGTTCGACATCGACCTCGAACGATGCGCCGGAATAGTTCGCGAGCGCCATGTGCTTGTGGAACTGCACCGACGCCGGCGCCTGTTTGGTGATGCCCCACGCGCCCCAGTCGAACGCTTCCGGCACCTGCCAGTGATCCAGGTCGAACGGATCCCCCTTTTTGAAGTAGAGCGCGAACTGGCCTCCCTCCGGCCCGAGCCAGAATCGATCTTCACCGCCGAACACGTTAATGTGCGGCTGGCGCTTGCCTGATCCGACCGCCGCACGGCCAATCCATCCAAAGCTCGGCGCATCGGCGCCGCCGGTCGTGCTGGTCATCACGCGTCCCTGGTATTCCGGCGCGACCGCAACCTTCGCGGAACCGGCCGGATCCGCGAGCACGACGATCTTCGTGTGCTGTTGAAGAAACGCGAGATCGGAATCGAACCGCGTCGATTGTGCGTGCGCCATTTGTCGCGAGAGCGCGGCGGCTCCGGCCGCGCAGATGATGGTCGCCGTGAACATCCAGCGCGCGGTCCGCATCATTTCGACACCTTGATCTCCGGTGCAATCGCGACCGTCTTCGCGTCCCAATCGACGGTCACCATCGTCCCATCAGAGAAAGTTGTGCGTTCCCGGCGGCGGCCCGCGTCGAGGAATTGATGATTCGTCATCTCGAGCAGGCCGATGCGTTCATGAAGCGACGACATCCGCCGAATCTTCTCCAGCATGTCCGCCTGCGGGTTGGTGCTCATCGACGGCGCGCTGCCGTGCAGGAAGCCGCGGAGATCGTTCGGCGAATACGTGGTCACGACGGCATCGTGGTAGACGAGCTCGTACAGCGGAACTTCGATTGCGCCCTCGGAGCTGGCGTCGTTGCCGCTGCCCGGATTTCGATTCGCCCGGCTGGTCACGTAATCCACGTACGGCACGATCCAATCCGCCCCGTCTTCCGTGCCCATCACGCCCAGGTTGTGCCGGACCCAGTTGCAGACCTCCGCACGATACTTCATCGACGCCGTCCGCGTGTTTGGATGCTCTGGATTGAAGTCCTCGTCCGGCGGAATGTAGCCGAAGACATCGTTGTAGCTTCCCTGCGGATGGATCCCGTGTTCAGCCATCAGCCGATAGTTCTTCTGGACGTGCCCGAGCATGTAGCGGTTGTTCAAGTAGGCCTGCGTACCGCCGTCCCAGTAATTCATCATCGGAACGTCGCCATCCTTGAAATCGTGCGGGTGGAAACGCGTTCCCGGAAAGTGCTTCGGAGGCGTAGTCGCATCTTCCTCGCGAACAGCAAAATCGCGGCGATACGACGGAGCATCCGGATAATAGTCGCGGTATTGATCGTGCAACCAGCAGACGTAACCAAGCTCGCGGCACGTGTCGAAGAACAGTTTCATGCCTTCCCAGCCGCCACCCTCCTTCGCCGGCGGCAAGCCGTCAGGATGCTGACGGTCGTACCCCTGGTTCGGCCAGCCTGAGAGGCTGACGTTGAGCCGCTCGAAGCCGTTCGCCTTCAGCTTGCGAAGCCGCTCCGCGTGCTCGGCGAACGTCGTGAGCTGGTAATTGTTCGCCGGATTGTCTTTGTCGTAGCGCGGGCTCTCCGGTTTCATGTTCCGCAATACGCGCGCGCCGGCGACGGGAGCGCCGATCAGATTTCTGACGAGCGGATCGCGCGAGACCTTCTCCCGCAGAGACACGAACTGCCCGGTGTCCATCACGTGGCGGCGGTATCGCTTCGCGAGATCCACGTAGTTCCCCTTCGGCAGGAACGCCATGCGCACGCTGCGCAGGTAGCCGAAGTGTCCGAGTTGTGGTCTCCACGTCGGTCCGATGTAGGTCGGACCGCCGGCCGGATGCGAGAACTTGTATGCCGCATCGTCGGGCGTCTCGACGATGACCATCATCGCGGAGGAGCCTTTTTGAAATCCCCACCACGACATCGACCACGACTCGATCAGGTTGCTTTGAATGATGCTCGTGTCCTGCGCCGCCCGATGGATGGGATGGTACGGCTTTGGCCAGTCGCGCGGCAGCAGCACGCCGTCATCGTTGCTGAGCACCGTGGCGTCGACTTCCCGGCCTTCGACCGCCGTGGGCCAATTGAGCTCGCGAATCCTCGCCGTTCCCTCCGCTGCCGTGACCTCGAACGTCAGGTCTTCATCGCCCCCTTCCAGAGCGATCGTGAGGTAGAGCGTCAGATCGAGAGTGCCCCCGCCAGGGCGGGGAAACTGCGAGAGCGTGAGTTTCGCACCGTTTTTGAAGCCTGTGCGATAGGTCGCTCCATCGACACGGCCGGCATCCACGAGGCGCACCGAAAACTCGGAGTCGTTTGCGCGAACGAGCAGATCGCGATTCGATGAGGGGACCATCTTCCAGATCACGCCGGAGGCCTGGATGGTCGTCGAGAGATTCGACTCGTCGAGAACGACTGTATTTTTGCTTCCCGCCAGCGTCCACTTGCCGTCCGCGTGCGTCACGTCGATGGCGGGCGCGCCCCAATCCTGCGGCCTCAGCGTCTGAGCGTTCGCGGTGGATGACAACAGCAGGAAAATCAGCGCGGTAACTGACATTCGACGCATAGTGGCCGCGAGTATAGATCCGCCGCGCGCAGCCTGGAGCATTTTCGAGAGCAAACCGCGCAGGGCCGGGCGTATGATGCGCCGCATGTCTCGACGACAGCTCTTCGTATACGTATCCGCGGTGCTCCTCAGCGTGCTGCTCAACGCGCCCGCTGCGGCGCAAGCAGCGCAACGGCCGAACATCATCTGGCTCGTGCTGGACGACGCGAGCCCGGCGCTCGGCTCGTATGGTGATCCGCAGGCGATCACGCCGAACATGGATCGGCTCGCGCGGGAGGGGGCGCGCTTCACCCGCGCATTCACCCACACGCCCGTGTGCGCGCCGAGCCGCTTCGGCCTGGTGACCGGGATGTACCCCACGACGGCCGGCGCGCATCACATGCGATCGCTCCTCATCACCCCGCCGACGACGTTCATGCAGCTCCTCCGTGCAGCCGGGTATTTTGTCGCGTGGCCGGGGAAGGTCGACTTCAATTTCGACCCGGGCGGCCTCAGTGCGCTT
>WNGF01001409.1_pt1 | contig 35267 bp, 34 predicted proteins | sample 5400641 | NCBI WGS metagenome assembly WNGF01 (sample SAMN13153371, study PRJNA577476) | soil metagenome | isolation source: 80 cm soil or saprolite under grassland replicate 2 | place: USA:California | collected 2016-06-15 | reverse complement strand
AATCAACGCCATTGCGGCCGGGAACAGCTATGCCGCCAGCCAGGTGAAAACCGGCACCTACAACATCGTCGCCGCCACACCGGCCTTGGCGCCATTGCCGACCACGTACACCACTCCGCAATCGGTCACCCTGAGCGATGCGACTCCGGGCGTGTCGATCTACTACACCCTGGATGGCTCGACGCCAACGACTTCGTCCACGCTGTACACGGGCGTGGCGATTCCGATCTCCACCACCACCACAATCAACGCCATTGCCGCCGGCAACGGCTATGCCGCCAGCCAGGTGCGCACCGGCACCTACAGCATCGTCGCCTTGACACCGACCTTGTCGCCATCGCCGGCCACGTACAACACTCCGCAATCGGTGGCGCTGAGCGATACCACTCCGGGGGTGTCGATCTACTACACCCTGGATGGCTCGACGCCGACGACTTCGTCCACGCTGTACACGGGCGTGGCGATTCCGGTCTCCTCCACCACCACAATCAAGGCCATTGCCGCCGGCAACGGCTATGCCGCCAGCCAGGTGCGCACCGGCACCTACACCATCACTGGAATCACGGGGGCGGTGGCGACCACGCAACCGGTATCGATCACCAGCTCCGGCAGCAACTCCAATACGTACACCAGCTCTTCCGGCAATGACTACGCGCCGAGCTCGGTCGCCAGCGGATCCTACAAACTGGTGGCGTCGACGCCGGTCCTGTCCCCGGCAGCCAAGGGGACCTTCAGTGCGCCGATCTCTGTAGCGCTGACGGATGCCACGCCGGGCGCGGTGATTTACTACACCATGGATGGAAGCACCCCAACGACCGCATCGGCCCCGTATACGGGACCGGTCCTGGTCTCCGGCACCACTACGATCAGGGCCATCGCTGCCGGAAATGACGTTGGCCCGAGCGCATTGGTCACGGGAACCTATACGTTCGTGGCAGCGACGCCGGTCTTTTCGCCGACGCCAGGCGGGACATTCCGGGCTCCGCTGTCGGTGACCCTGACGGACACCACGCCGGGAGCGACCATCTACTACACAACGGACGGAACCGTGCCCACGACGTCGTCAACACCGTACACCAAGCCCATCCGGGTCATAGGCTCCACGACGATCAATGCAATCGCCGTGGGTGGCGGGTACCACGCAAGCTCGGTGGCCGGCGCACACTACGGTCAGCCATCCCGGCCCGCTCAGCCCCGCAAGGTGGGGCGCTCGGCGTTCGGAGGTTGGCGGCGGTAACAGAACCGCCGCGAGCGAAGTAAGGTCGCGGAACTACCACTTGGTTGCCAGGCACGGGCGCCCTATCGGGCGGGCCCGTGCCTTCCAAGGCTTGCCACAGACTCTCGTGGGGGGCTGCACGATGCCTGAGTCCAACCCTTTGGATCGGTGCACCTCTTTGAAGCTGCCTTCGACCTCGTTTGACGGAGCTGTCGGCGGACAACCGGACGAGTACGCAACATTCCGCATAGTTTTTGGGTCGGAAGCGATTCCGTCCGGAGGCGCCGACATTCTCACGCAGCATTAGGCGCGTAACCGCTCACTCCTCGTGCCAGCCTTGCGCATGCTATCTCGTGTGATCCGATTCCATGCGGGTTAGTGCACCGTTCCCTGGTATTTCAAGGATTACCGCTGGCTTCCTTGGTTGCCGAGCTGTGCAGATGAAATAAAAGCTAGGGTTCCCAAATCAGGGTTCCCGAACGAAAATGCCTGAAAGCGCGATATAGGAATATCAACGACTTACGCGATTGAATCACCACGATCAAAAATCATAAGCGATTGATTCTAAATATCTTGTTCAATTCTTGACCAGGCGGGTCGGAGCTTCAATTTTCCCTCGCTCAATTCGTGCAGCTGGCGCCCTCCTGCAACTGATCCCGAACCGGATTTCGCAAGCTATTGAAAATAAGAGAATTTTGTTGATTCTAAGTCATTGCTGTTGAATCGTTTGCGGCCGGGCTGTTGAACGATGTTGAAGTTTATTGAAGTTTCGTGCTTTGACCATCTACAAAATCATCTATATTTTCGAGCGACAAAACACATCGAACCGCACTCGGAGCGGTGCTATGACAGTCAGCGCAGGTCATACCGGCATGGATGGCACCTCTGGCAAGCGACTTTCCGTGGGATGTCCTGCACACCCGGCCAGCTAGCAAGCAGGATTGCGAATTATCGTTCCGCCCCAAGTGGAAGTGCAATCTGTTCACAGGCCAGACATCCCAGTATGACACTTGTGGCACGCGTTAATGCGAAAGGCGACTTTTCCATGGCAGACGCCGCAGTATTGACCTGCTGATATGTGGATCATCGTGTACTTGATCGCGCCTTTCTGTGTCGTCGGGAATATCTCGGGATGGCATACTTCACAGCCATTCCAAATGGAGTGCTTTTTGTGAGAGAAAATGACGTCCGAAGCCCAGCTTGCACGCGCTTTGATCGAAAAATCCTCTTGATTGTTGAGCCGCGCCCTTTTAATCGATATGCCATCAAGAGAGTCAATTGGCTTTATGAGTCCTTGCACCTCCGCTTCTTCCCAGTCCACGCCATAAACATTTTTCGGAAGCTTTGCGGTAAATGTCTCGTAGTCGAATTTCCTTACGCCCTGCTTGCCGCGTGAATGGCAGCGGGCGCACCGCTTGTTTTCCCCTGCAGGCGCACCGTCCTCGCAGGCCGCGAAGATGGCTTCACCCTTGAACGACCGTTTTCCGTCATGACAAGCCCCGCAATGATAGCCTTCCTTGTTTGTGCTCGCTTTAATATCGGTGCCCCTGGCTTGCATGGCGAAACCAATATCCACATGGCACAGTCCGCAGGTAAACCATGCACGGTGCAACCAATGGTCGAAGACAACGCCATTCACGCCAGCCCTTGACGAATATCTGTCGAGGACGATCCGGCCGTACTCTGACGGCGACTGGGCAACCGCTCGGCTCCCAGAGAGTACCGTCGCCAAGGTTAGTAGCAGGATCCGAAACCGATGCGCAACGCCGGCGCCTACCTCTTCCTTCCTTCTGGGTCCGGCACACAGGTGCGTAGAGGGCGGTATAGTCGAGGTCGCGTGAGATGCAATGTTTCTACGTATCATCATGCTTTTTCACTCTGCAGCGTCAGCGCATTGCACCGATTTACGGATATGTTCGGCGTGCACATGGGGCGGCCCTGACTCATGGTTGCACGGGGTTGGAATGGCACCTCCGGCAATCCAACAGCGGGAATGCCACAGTGCCGTGACAGACGCCGCAGTACTTGCCATCGAATATCTCGACCATGGAGTACCGCGTCGTGCCTTTTTTCACACCAATGAATATTTCTGGATGACAAAGTTCGCATCCGTTCCAGACTGTGTGTCTTTGATGGGAGAAGATGATGTCCGGTATCCCAGCGACCTTCGGGTTGAGCGCAAAATCCTTTTGCACCGCGAGAGACTCTCTTGGTATCGAGAGCCCTTCGAGGAAGTTTACTGGCTTGATCAATCCCATCTCCTCCGCTTTTTCCCAATCCAGCCCGTTCCCGAAGCGCTCTTTCGGAAGCGCACTGGCAAACTTGGCGAAGTCGTAATCGGTCTTGACAATTTTGCCGAAGGAGTGACATCGCTCGCATCTTTGTCTCTCTTCCCCGATTATCTTCCTCGAGCAAGATTCAAATACCGTTCTTCCTTCGAATACCATCTTTCCGTTATGGCAGGCGCCGCAATAATACCCTTGTATATTGTCCGCAGCCTTGATGGCGGTGGCTCCGGCCTTCATTGCAAAACCGACATCGACGTGGCAGACGCGGCAGGTGAATTTCGCCCTGTGCACCCAATGATCAAAAACTACAGGAGCGAAGATAGCTTTTTCGGAGTAGTTGTTGAGGATAACTCGCCCATATTCGTAAGGGAGCGGCCTCCTCTTCTTGATCGCCGTTTGAGCCCATGTCGGACCGGAGAGAACCAGTATCAGCGCCCAGGCAACAAGTATCCGTGTTTGCATCTTTTTCATCGAGAACTCCTCCCCGACATCACGGCACTTCACGCTCTTTCTTTGCGACGACCTAGACGACAAAGCTGGACGACCAGCTAGGAAAACTGAGCGGCAGCCAAATGGACGAAAAAGTGACTGCAGAACGGGCCACTTATCTTGCTGAGCCGCTGTGGAGGATGCTCGACTAGAGATCTTCTAGCAAACAGAGAACGGCCGGCTAGGACGCGCGTCACCTCTTCGTGTGCGCATCGGACTCCAAGAGCGCTCCTCTTTTTGTGTTCTCGACTGTGATGATTCTGCGCGCATGATGACCTTGCCGTTGTGGGCTGTTGTGCAGCTGAGCGGCCTCTGGGGCCAACGGCTCCTCAACTTTCAACGGACTTCAATCGATTTCAACACGCACATTTCGCGTTTGCAGGCGGAGTGTAGATGATTTGGTAGATATGCCTGCACTGCGAATACTTGGGGGGAACCAGTGTCTATGCAGGTCCGCACGCTAGAACCAGCTGGGGCAATCCCAAGTGGCCGACCTGCGCATGCGCAGATCATTGAAAAGAATGGTCGGGGAGAGAGGATTTGAACCTCCGACCCCCTGGTCCCGAATCAGTTGCTCCATGAACGAATGCGTATTCCCAATCTGCCAGGAGATGCTGGGAGCAGTAACGGGAAGTCGGCTTTATCGGATGACGGGCAAACCGGAAGTTATCCTGAAGCGTCGCTTGGAACCCGCCATTGGGAAGGTAGTCCCAAAGAATCGAGTCAATGTCGGTGACGTCGGTGGACAGGTGCCCGTTCCAATCCCTCTCAAGGGCCTTGGCCCCCTTAGCGGTAATCGAGAACTTGCGGCTTCGCCGAGCACCTTCACTAGTCTAGAGTTATTTGTCCTCGCGATGGTCCGGCAGGGCCTTGCGACTCCGTATGATCTGAAGACCAAAGCGGGGCTGTCGCTCGGCAGCACGGTGCCGGCCCTGGCCAGGCTGGAAAAGGACAGCCTCGTTGAGGCGTCGGATAAGGGCGCACAGTAACTTACAGATTATAAAGGGGGCCTGGATTTCCTACCAGGCCCACCATTGACCAAGGCAACACAAACCGCTCGCCGCTGCTCCTAATCGTGCACTCGCACGAGAGAATGAGGAACCCTTGTAGTTCCCCAGCAATTCTCAAGGAGAAATGAACGCATGAAGCACAGGCAATCCATCCTTTGGGCTCTGCTGCTGACTTTCGCCTCGATGGCATGGGCACAAGATGTCGGCGACGATATCAACAAGGGAGCGAAAGACGCCGCTCAGGCGACAGAGCAAGGAGCGAGAAAAGCGGGGCGGGAGACCAAGAGTGCAGCCAGAAAGACGGCACACACCAGCAAGCGCGTCGCGAAGAAGTCTGGCCAGGAAATTAAGAAGGGCGCCCACGAGGTCGGCGAGGGCGTGGAGCACGGCGCCAAGAAGACTTCCGACGCAGTGAAATAGGCGCTGTTGCTCCACAGCCGCTGGGTTCTTTGGTCCGTTTGGCTCCTGGATAATGAGGAGCGTACCGGCATCCAATTTCAAGTCTGTGCTCCCGCAGACCGCTGGAAGAAACGGCAGTCACTCGACGGCAATCAGCAGCAACAGAGCTGCTACACGGATGGGCCGCGGCAGGCCGAGTGACCCGATGTGCCCGCAGCTCGCAGCCTGGTCGAAACCTCTTATGAAACTGAAGAGTGAAAACATGCGACTGCCCCTAGCAGCATTCCTGTGCCTCCATCTTTGCGCTTTCGGCACCTTTCTCCCATGCAATGCGCCGGCGGAGACGCAAGCGCGGGCTCCACAGATGGGAACGGCCCCGGTCGCGAAAAAGCCTTCCCGGATTGATAGGCGCTACAGGATTGCAAGGGGTTTCTGGTCCGCTGCGACAGTCTCCCTCTTCAACACCGGGTCAGCCCTGGACGACAATCCGGGCCGCCACATGTCTTTTTATTCTCCGGATCGCCGGAAACGGATCGAAGTCGTGGGTGGAGAAGTTCACCTTCACATCGGCGACCGGAATTTCAAGACAGACATTAACAACGGCACAAAGCACGACGCGGAACTGGGCTGGGCACTGGATTCCACCAAGTTTTTTATCACCTGGTCGGAAGGTGGAGAGTTGGGGCCCTGGCACATGCAGGTATATGGGGTCGATGAGTCAGGTATCCATGAGTTTCCGAAGGTCGAGGAGCGGGCCCGCAAGGACTTCGAACGGCGAGTCAGGCGAATGCCGATGGACCCGGAGCTCGAATTGAAGTCCGTCTGGGACGACAAAATCTATTGCGAGCCCTACCACGTCATCGGCGGCCGATGGCTGAATAGATCGAAGGAAATTTTGCTCTCTGTTCTCGTCCGAAACACTTCCGAATGCAGGTATATGAGTGAGTTCAACGTCTATCGCGTGAACGCCACGACTGGGAAAATCGTAGAGCGTATGACGGCGGAAGAAGCACACCAGCGGTTTGGCGACAGATACCTGCCTCTGGTTACGCGTTAGCGGCTGCGCTGGTTTCGATACCCAGGTCACCAGTGGCGGGCGAGGGAAAGTGGAGAGCACCGCCGATCACGCGTACGGTGCGGGAAGGCCATGAGCGAGGCGGTGGGCGCGCATCTCGGCAGCCTGATGAGTGCGGATACGCAGGCTGCTGCGCGGGCGGGCACGGCAGAGCAGCACAAAGCCTGCCGCCTCGTCCTCGGGGAAATACGAATCCGCACTCGATTGATCGACCCGGCCGTGCAACAGCCTTCCCGCGCACTCCAGGCAGCGTCCCTGCAGGCAGATCGACGGCAGCGCGATTCCCTCCCGCGCCGCGGCCCACCAGAGGTACTCACCTTCGCCGCAACGTAGCCTGCGAATGCCGCCGGGGAGCTCGAAAGCAACGTCCCAGGAAGTCTCATTAGACGACTCCGGAGACGACTCCCCAGACGATCCAACGCCGCGCCTTGGCGCTTGTGGCTCTTCGTCCGCTTCGCCCGCCATGGTCCGCCATCCGGCTAGGGATTGTAGAAGCGGCGGTTCTTGCTGTAGGGCGCCTCGCCCGGTTCGCCGCGGCGGAAGTGTCCCGAGGGCACGCTCTTGCCATCACGCTCATGCGCCAGCAGCTCCATGAACCACGCTTCGTGTTCGATCTCCTCGTTTAGGATTCGCGCGGCCATGTCGTAGGTGCGCGGGTCCTTGCCGAAGGTCATGTCGCAGACCGCGCTCCAGCTTCGGATCGCGCAGCGCTCGGACTCGAGCAGCAGGGTGAGTATGCTGACCACCGTAGGCGGATCGGGCAGCTTGGCCGCCGGGCAGCCGGCCTGATTGTGGAAGGCCGGCAGGTCGTTGGGCAGGCTTCCGCCCAGCTCATAGATGCGGGGCACGATCAGCTCCCAGTGGGCGCGATCTTCCAGCCTGGCGTCCTCGCAGATCTCCTTATAATCTTCGTGCCCAGCCAGGTTCATGCGCAGGATGGTGTAGTAGTAATAGGTGCTGGCGAATTCAGCGGCCGCATTGGCCACCAGCATTTTGATCAGCTTCTCCACGTCCACTCCGCGCGCGCGAATCACCTCCACTCCGACCCGCTGCGTCACATCGCCCGGCTTCACCGTCTGTTCTGCCATTGCGAACTCCTTTCTGTACGCCAACAAGCCGGCTTCGGGCTTATTGGGTCGTTGCGTTGCATGGAACTGAGGGCGAGTGCGCGCTTGCCGGAAGCCCTGAGCTGCCAGGCCATGCTGCGATATCGAGAGGGAGAGGCGCCTGCGTCGATTCCATGCTTTACTCGGAACGGCAGATGAGATGAGGGGCAATCACACCGGAGATGTCCAAAGCCGATGGGCCTTGCGCAAAAACCGAGAAGAGAATTCCGCCGCCGGCAACTCAACTCCAGACTCACTCCTACAGGCTCACTGGAGACCTGCACTTGCTGCGTTCGCGGGTCCTGCTCCTTACTACATTACTTACTCATCCGCGCGTGAATCACTCATCTCTCTGCTTCGAATTTGTGTTTGCGGAAAAGTGCCGCGTGGCTTCAAACGTCGCGTCGCATATTTATTCACGCGAACTTTTGTTGATCGCACAAAAATAACGGCAAAAAATGCAAATCCGGTTCGGAGTCCCACAACCTGAGCGACAGGTTCAGGCATCGAAGCCTATAACCGATGTAAGCGTTCAACTCCCGCGCGGAACGAACTCTTAATCAAGCACCAAAACCCAGTAGCCACGTAACACCCTAGTCCTATTTGAATGGAGTCATTGCCATGGCAGCCAGGAAATCTGCGCTCTTGATCGAAGTGCCACCCACGCAAGCCGACAACCCAACGGAGACCACCGCGAATGCCGGACTGTCTCTCGTCGAGGGGCGGGCAGATCGGGTGGATCCCTTTGCCCTGGCCATGGACCAGGCGCTCGGGCTTGAGGCGACGCAGCCGTTCACGACCGCCTCCCGCTGGAACTCCCATGCCATCGAGTTCGCCTGGTCGCTGGCGCCGGTGGTCTGCGATCTGTTCAGCCTGGCGGTGAAGGCCTGCGTGGAACTGCAACTGAACTGGCTCACGTGGATTCCGGGCTGGCACTTGGGAACTGGAGCGGATGGGAGCGGCGCGCTTGAAAGCGAAGAGCCGCGGAGGCTGGCAGAGAGCATGGACGTGGCCATCGGAGCGCAGCCGGCCCAGCCGGGTCCTGCGCTGTTGCCCTATGCCGCGGCCGTCAATGCCTCGATGGCCGTGGCTGCGGCCGATTCAACCGCGGAGGAGCAAGCCGAGCCCCCCGCGAAAGTCCTGGCCGCCGCCGGCTAGAACCGGCCCGCCGGTACTTTGAGCACTCAAATCAGGTCCCCACGTCTGCTCGGAGTGAGCAGGTGTGGGGACCAACCACAGCCTCCTGCTGTCTCCAGCCTCCAGCGAAGCAGACGTTCGGCACTGAACAGTACTGAACACTCCAGAAAACATTGTGGGGTAGTGAGTGGATGCCCAGAGCTGTTGAATATTGCCGGCCCACACCATACTGATCTGTGACTTCGGTCACGGAAGCTATAGTAATCTTCTGCGAAACTTCAGACTCGGCTTCTCTCCTCGAATCGGGGAGAGAGACCGGCTCCCAGCACCGAGGCTAAACTCGGCGTGGGCGAATCATACCCAGCGGAATAATTTTAGGATGTAAACTTGGTCTTCGTCCCGGACGCCGAGAACCAGGTGTTTCAGCTTTTGCAGGATTCATACTGTCTGGTATTTTATACAGCCTTGATACGGGGTGCTCTGCCGTCTCCGAACGTTGAGGTGCGCAGGGTTTGGTTCTGGCTAGGGTCTCATACTATTGAGTCCATCATCAGGATAGAATTCTAAGGAGATCAGCATCATGCCACCCGTAGAAGCCGAAATCGAATCTCGGTCTCTCCAACCGAAACCGCTGCAGGACAGGGTCGCTCTAGTCACGGGTGCGGCGCGCGGCATCGGCCGCGCCATCGCGGTGGAGCTTGGCAGCCGCGGCGCAGCCATTGCCATCCACTACCGCTCCAGCGGCGCCGAAGCCGAAGCGCTGGCGCAGGATCTGCAGGGCCTCGGGGTCGACAGCTTTGTTGTCCAGGGCGATATCTCTTCCAAAGAGGACTCCAGGCGCGTTGTCGTTGAGGTAATGGAGCGCTTCAAGCAGATTGATATTCTGGTTAACAACGCCGGAATCAAGCGCGACCGGACCCTCTCCAAGATGACCGACGCGGATTGGACAGCCGTGCTGAACACCAATCTGAACGGCACCTTCTTCTGCACCCGCGCCGTCCTACCATCGATGATGCAGCGCAAATTCGGGCGCATCGTCAACATCGCCTCGTTCGTCGGCCAGTCCGGCTCCGCCGGACAGGCGAACTATGCCGCCAGCAAGGGCGCCATCATCGCCTTCACCAAGACCGTCGCGGTCGAGATGGCGCAGTACAACATCACGGCAAACGTCATCGCGCCGGGATTTACCGCAACCGAACTCGTCATTGGCCTGCCGAAGCGCGTCCTGCAGGAGATCGAGAACCAGATCCCGCTGCATCGGCTGGCCGAGCCCCAGGAGATCGCCAAGGCCGCGGCCTTCCTGGTCACCGACGGAGGCTACATCACCGGGCACCAGCTCAACATCAACGGCGGAATCTATATGTAGCCGCCGAGGGCCTTAGCCCCAGCACGCCACGGGTCCCCGGCAAGTCCGGGCCCCCAGCCAGCCCGCAGTTGGCTTGCTGGGGTGGAAGTCCGCAGTTGACTTGCTGGAGTAGAACACTCGGCGCGCTGGGAACCCTGGAGCGCCCTGCTCCGATCGTAATCCCCGGGAGGCTGCGCGCCTCCCGGATCCATTTTTGGCCGTTGATTTCCTCCGTCCACGGGGTAGCTGCTGGAGCTGAGTAGCTGCCTCTCACGCAGAACTGTCGTTGTCCACCAAGCAAGCCCGGAAAAACCACGCAGTGCCGAAAGGGTATACAATTGCCGGAGGTATGCAACGCGTTGCCTGGCGTGGTGGGAAGGTGGCGCGCTCCGGGTTTTCAGAGTCGTCAATTGAGAAAAACCACAGAAGTAATCCGCGCGGTGTGAGGCGCACTGAGCGGAACGAAGGTCGGAATTCCCACGGAATGCGCTGGGGATCCCCGGCCTTAGCGTTTGCGGCATTGTTCACGCATGACCTTCGCGCAGCAATGGTGGCGTATAGAGGGAAACAGACAGGGATTGAAGCAGCGCGGGCCGCTTCCTGGATGTCCGGCCCGCCGGCGGGGTCCCCATCAGGCCCGAGGTTGGCTTGCTGGGGTAGAGTCGCGGTGATCGCGGCGCGCACAGAACAGAACCAACAAGATCACAAAAGCCAAAGGAAAACGAGATGAAAGAATTTGTAATCAACAGGCACGGCCGGATTGTTCTTCCATTCAACTTCTTTCCGGAGCTGGACTTTTCCGTCATCGAGACGCTGGACCACTTCAAGACGGTGATCTCCAGGGATTTCGGCGAGAAGGCCCCTACGGAAGTCGACATTCTGGAGCGCCTGAAGGCCGGCAAGTACAAGTCGCGCTTTGAGCTCTGCCGCGACGTCGCGCTGAACTTGTATTGGGTGAACCGCTACGCGCTGACCATGTACGAAGAGCGTCCCACGCGCTGGGGCGACCTTCCGCGCGAGCGCGAAGATGTCTTCCTGCCGCTGTGCAAGCCGTGGGACTCCAACCGCGTCGCCGACGAGATCCAGGAAGGCTACGCCGCGCTGCCCCTGGCATGGAAGTCGGAGACCGAGGACGAGGCCTTCGGCCTGCTGGTGAACGGCCTGCGCAGCAAGCACAGCGCCGGCGCCGACCAGCGCCCGATTCAGCCCACCGTCAGCGAGTTGCTGAATGCGCGCAAGGGACGCACGCTGCGTCTGCTCGAATACAACCCGGACTATCCCGGATACAGCTATGACGATGTGATTCACTATTCGAACGAAGTCCCCGAGCTGGAGGCGCTGATGCGCCAGGCGATGGTGCTGCATAACCAGTACCGTTGGGACCCGGTGACGTGCTCGTGTGTCGAAGTCAGCCAGCTGCAGCCCGACGATTATGTGCTGGCGCTGTATCCGCGCAGCATTGACGTGGTGCAGTTCATCCGCCGTGCGAAGTCCGGCGCGAAGTCGCACGCGGCGCGCTTCAAGGTACCGCATACGCACGCACTGTCGGCGCCGGTCAAGCCCTTTAAGCCCGTGGAGGTCCGCAAGGCCTTCAAGATCATGCCTAAGTTCGAGGCACTGGGCGTCTACGAGGGCGAGGTCGTCTGCAGCAACGCCGATCTCATCCGCAATCACGCCTTCAGCTGGTCGCGCATGACCGAGAATGAAATTGCCGAGAAGTGCGGCATCGAGCAGCGCCTGTACAGCGGTCTGCAGTTGCATGAGATGGGCCTGATGGCCGCGCGCGCCGCCCTGGCCAAGTCCGGACGCAAGCCGTCGGAGATTGGCGCGGTGCTCTTCTGCACCTGCACCTCGGCCCGCACCATGCCTTCCAACGCCAGCTGGGTTGCCGGCGAGCTCGGCATCCAGACCGCTTATGCGTGCGTGGACTTGCTGGCTGCCTGCGCCGGCATGGCGTACGGCTTCTCCGAGGCGGTGCGCATGCTGCAGGACATCAATCGCCCGATCCTCGTCGTGATGGGCGAGAAGTTCTCCGACAAGATCGGCACGGTGCGCACCTCGCGCATGCTCTTCGGCGATGGCGCAGCCGCTGCGATCATTGGCCCGGCGGCCGAGGGTGAAGAGCCGGACATTGAGATGATGCACACCTATGCTGGCGGCCCGTGGTCGGAGGTCAACTCCATCGTTCTGCCCAATCCCGAATTCAACAATGACATCACGGTCTACGGGCCGGAGGTGAAGTCGCTGGCCGGACGCTATCTGCTGCAGATGATCAGCGACCTGCAGTCGATGAAGGCCGAGGACGGGAACACGCCAATGATCGACACCATCGACTTGGTGGTGCCGCACCAGGCCAACAAGATGATGGTGGAGAAGCTGGCCGATGCTGCCAAAGTCGCACGCGAGCGCCTCTACTTCAACATCCACCGCGTGGGCAACACCTCGGCGGCGAGCATTCCCATTGCAATCCGCGATGCGGTCCGCGAAAAGAGGATCGACAAGCCGATGCGCATCTTCGCTCCGGGCTTCGGCGCCGGATCGGTTGCCGGCTTCGTGGTGCTGCGTGTGGATCCGGCGGTCGTGAACATCGAGGCCCAGCCCACGGTTTCCGCGGAGGACGAGGGAATGGATGGAAAGATGTCGCTGGCGGGAAGAGTGGCCCTGGTCACCGGCTCTGCCCGGGGTATCGGGCAGGCCATCGCGATTGAGATGGCGCGCCGCGGAGCGGACGTGGTCATCAACTACCGCAACGATGCCGATGGGGCCGAGGCCGTGGCCAAGGAGATCCGCAAGCTCGGAGTCGGCTGCATCGTGGTGCAGGGCGACGTCTCCAACAATGAAGATGCCCAGCGGATCGTGCGCACCATTCTCGACAAGTGGCAGCGCATCGATGTGCTGGTTAACAACGCGGGCATCAGCAAGGACAAGCCGCTGCAGAAGATGACGGACGAGGACTGGGAGAAGGTGATCCAGATCAATCTGAACGGCACCTTCAACACCACCAGCGCCGTGCTGCCGGCGATGATTAACCAGCGCTTCGGCCGCATCATCAACATCACCTCGGTGGTGGCGCAGGCCGGAGCAGTTGGCCAGGCCAACTACTCGGCCAGCAAGGGCGGCGTCACCGCGTTCACCAAGACCGTTGCGCTGGAGTCGGCCAAGTACAACATCACGGCCAACACCATTGCACCGGGATATACTGCGACGGAGATCCTGCAGGAGCTTTCGGAAAAAGATGCCAACAAGCTCAAGGCCAAGATTCCGCTGGGACGCTTTGCGACTCCGGCAGAAGTAGCCAAGGCCGCCGCATTCCTGGCCGCCGAGGGCGACTACATCACCGGCCAGGAGCTGAACGTCAACGGCGGATGCCACATGTAAAATCCGCAACTGAAGTGTTGGGCGGCCCGTGCGGCCGCCCAGCTTTTTTGTACCCTTGGCGCGGGATTTGCCATTTCGTAAAAACATTTATACTAGGCAGGCATCATTTCGCAGTCCGCCGCTTGCCTCTGGCAGGCAGCAGCAAAACACGCGGGCGGACTAATTCAGAGCTGGATGCAATTCCACCAAACAGTTTGTGCTGCGGCGCTCGCTGCGGCGCAGAAGTCACGAGCCTCGGGTCGCTGATGCCGCTGGTTCGATTGAGGGAGAAGGAGCATTATGGCGTTTAGTCTGAGCGGGAAAACTGCGTTGGTCACCGGTTCGGGACGTGGCATCGGGCGGGCAATCGCCGGAAAGCTGGCGGCCGCCGGCGCCCAGGTGATGCTGAACGATATTGACGAAGCGGTTTTGAAAGAGACCGAAAAAGAGTTTACGGATGCCGGTTACAAGGTGGCCACTTCGTCCGGCGACCTGATGGATCCGGCGACGCCGGACAAGGTGGTCCAGTCGACCCTGGAAAATCTTGGCGGCCTCGACATCATCGTAAACAACGCAGGCTATAGCTGGGACGGCGTCATTCAGAAGACCACCGACGAGCAGTTCCAGGCCATGCTCACCATCCATCTCGTGGTGCCCTTCCGCATCCTGCGTGCGGCGGCCAACCACTTCCGCGAGACCGCAAAGAAGGAGATCGAACGGGGCGAGACCGTGATGCGCAAGGTGGTGAATATCACCTCCATCTCGGGCGTCTACGGCAACGCCGGACAGGCCGGCTACGGCGCGGGCAAGGCAGGCGTCGTCGGGCTGACCAAAGTGCTCTCCAAGGAGTGGGGACGCTATAACGTCAATGTCAACGCCGTGGGCTTCGGCCTCATCAACACCCGCATGGTCCAGCCGCTGGGCGCAGACCAGGCCAGCTTCAAGATGCGCGGGCAGGACATCAAGATCGGCGTGCAGGCCGCGGTGCTCGATCAGGTGAAAGAAAAGTGTTCGCTCGGGCGCGTGGGCTCGCCGGAGGAAGCCGCGGGCGCGGTGCTGTTCATGTGCTCGCCGCTCTCCGACTACGTCACCGGCGAAGTGCTGATCGCCAGCGGCGGCTATTCATTCTAACGATCAACAAAGCAAATTCAACTGCCCCGTCCTAACCAAATCGTGGTGAGGACGGGGCACCAGGAAAAAAGAAACGGGCGAAGCAGATGCTTCGCCCGTTTCTTTTTCGTTTTAATTTCGGCCCGCTCGGCTTCGCTACTGGGAACGCGGCGAGAGCCAGGCATCAATCTGCGGCCAGGTGCGCTTGCTGGCGCCGCTGCCCGCCATGATGCCGATGTGTCCGCCGGGAATACGCATCACGGTCTTGTCCGTGCTGCCCACCTTGGCCACGACGGTTTCGGTCTGGCAGGGCGGCGTGATGTGGTCGGCCTCGGCGATCACGGTCAGCAGGTTCGCGCGCAGGCGGTTCAAGTCCACGCGTTCGCCGCGGATCATCAGGTTCCCCTCGATCAGCCGGTTGTTGCGGTACAGATCGACGATGAGCTGGCGGAAAGTCCCGCCCGCCATGGCAATGTTGTCCGTGACCCAGGTGTTCATCGCGTGCCAGGCATCAATGACCTGCGGATTGTCGAGGTTGTCCCAGAGGCGCAGATAGTTGCCGACGTAGTTCTCCACCGGCTTCAGGGCCTTGGCGCCGTACTCAATCATCTCCGGTGGCATGTTGCCAAAGGTGTTCAGCACCTTGTCGATGTCGAAGTAGCGCTCATCGACCCAGCGCGCGAAGGTGATGGCGTCCTTGTTGGAGAAATCCAGCGGCGCGGTAAGAAGGATCAGATTGCGCAGTCCATCGTCGGAGCGCAGGGCCGCATAGATCGTGGTGAGAATAGCGCCGATGCACCAGCCCAGCAGGCTGAACTCGTCCGCCCCGGAGACCTCTTTCATCTTGCGGACCGCGCGCGGCATGTACTCCAGGCAGTAGTCGTCGAACTTCAGGTCCTTGTCTTCAATTCCCGGCGCGCCCCAGTCCAGCAGGTAGACGTCATAGCCGTGATGCAGCATGAACTCAACAAAGCTGTGGCCCGGCCGGAGGTCGAGAATATAGGGCCGGTTCATCAGTGCGAAGACCAGCAAAAACGGCACCGGGTGCAACTGCTCTTCCGGCAGCACCGGTACATAGCGGTACAACTTGGCTTTGTTGAGGGTCCAGACGACTTCCTTGGGGGTCTGGGCAATGGGAGCGCGCGTCGTCAGCACTTTGCTGAGCGTCTGCAGCTTCTCCTGCATGGCCATGAACTGTCCGATCGTGGGTTGTTCGGTGGGTAGCATAGGAGATTAGACCCCCTTCTTCGGATTTTTAGTGCTGCGCGGCTTGGACTTGGCGGCGTGCCCGTTCTTCGGGCGCGGTGCGGCGGCCTGCTCGGCCACCGTGGGACGCTGTGGCGCAGCTGCCAGCTTCGGCTTGGCGGGCTCGGGTTTTTCGGGAGCTTCCTCAGGGGGCTCAGAGGCGGCGAATTTCGCGGCGGCAGGAGGTTCTTCGGCGGCCTTAAGGCTCTCCACGGCTGCCGGCCGCGCAGTGAATTGCGCTACATGGGCCGTCTGCGCCGAAACCTTCACCACCACCTGGTAGATCTGCCGCAGCTTGGCGTCTATATCGTCGAGCAGCAGTTCCATGTTCCCCATCCGCTCGGCCAGGCGCACATAATCGTCCCGGGAGGGCATATTGCACTGCTCCAGCGCACTAATCATGGCTTTCTTCTGAGCATCCCGATACGGAGACGAGGTGGTGAGAAAGGCTTCCAGCATGGCGCCGGTGGCTTGAGCATAGGCGTCTGAATTCACGGCTTCGCCGGAAGCCTTAGCCCAGATGTCCATGTAGGTGTCGCGCATCTCGCGCCACTGCTCAAGCGGGTCGGTCTTCCCCTGTGCGTTACTCATTCTTAATTCCTCCTAGACAAGCATATACCTGGAGACACAGCTCGGCAAAGGTCCGCAAGGCTGCTTTGATGGCTGTGATTCGGAGCCCAGGTCCCGGCGAGCCGGTGGGTCTCCGTGAAAAAGCAGGGCGCTGGAGAGCTCACGGAGCGCCCCCGCTTTTTATGGCGAAGTGCGCTCCGTGGTCCAGATTCAGCCCTGCTCCAAGGCTATGCTTTTTGGTCGAGAACTACGCGCGGGCAGCAGCGCGCAGCGGCTTCACGGCGATGTTCAGGATTTCCTTCTGAACGCCGAGAGCGGTGTCAAAGCTGCGCTGAACCGAATCCGCAAAGGTCTCGGCAGCGGTGCCGGCAACGCCGGGCTGCTGCTTGATGGCCTCAATGCCGGCCTTGGTCTGCTTCGCGGCGAACTCGGTAACAGTGCTTTGCGCGGTCAGCGAACGGTCCAGGGTCGATTCAAAGGCGTTGGCGATGTCGGCCTTGATGTCGCCCGAGGTCAGGTCCAGGTTCTTCAGGGCTTCGATGGCGGCAGCGCTCTGCTCCAGACCGAGGTCCAGCAGCTGCTTCTGCACGGCGACCAGACCCAGCAGGGCTTCGGCGGCCAGGTCCAGAATGAACAGGCCAGGGAGCTGGGTGCCCTTCAGGGCCTTCTTGATGGCGGTGACGATCTCGGCGTTCTGCTGAACGGCGAGGTCGAGGGACAGCTTGCCCGCTTCGACGGCGCGCTCCAGACCCTTCTGATAGAGGGTGGCAGCGGCGACCGGGGCGGCAGTAAGATCGATGATTTCCGTCTTGGTTGACTTGACAGTGGCGCTCATGTTCATCTCCTTGTAGGCTTGCTCTGGGTTTGAAACGGTTCAATATGATTGCTGCAAGTCGTGCTGCAATGCAGCATAAAGAAGTATCGCTTGCGGCCGGCTTTGATGTCAAGTGCAAATGAAGTCCAAAAAATGAATAAAAAGATCATCATCAAAAAGTACGAAAACCGGCGTTTGTACGACGTCACGCACAGCCGGTATGTGAATCTGGACGAGATTGCCCGTGCCGTTCAGGACGAGTACGACATACAGGTGCTGGACGCCTCGACGGGCGAGGACATTACCCGCTTCGTGATGACGCAGATCATCACCGAACACGCCAAGGCGCCGGATTCGGTATTTCCCCTCGACATTTTGCGGCAGATGGTCGTTGCCTCCGGCAAGGCCAGCCAGGAGAGCGCCTTCAATTACATGCGGGCGGTGGCTGATATGTACAAGCACGCTCTGCGCGGCTTGTCCAAGTCGATGAGCCCGTTCGAGGTGATGCAGACCCTGATGAACTCCGCGCCCGGAGCACCCGGCGTGCCGGTCGAACAAATCTCAGCGGAGCAGGCGGCCACAGCGGGCAATTCGCTACCCGCGCAGCAGGCGCCTGCGCAGAGCGATTCCCCCAACGCCGCAGCGCAGACCGTGGCGACCCAGGAGCACGCCGAGATCGATGAGTTGAAGCGCCGAATCCATGAGCTGGAAGGCATGGTCACCAACCTCAACAAGCCTTCCGCGGCGCGCAAGAGCACGAAGAAGATCAAAACCAGACCCGCCGCGCGATAACTCCTACGGCAGATCCCAGCCCGGGAAGCAGCCTCACTTCTGCCAAAGCAACGCTGAAGTGGGGCACTCAGCTCTCTCAGCGCTAGCAGCACATTTCACCAGCAGCACATTCAGAAGCGGTGCCGTGCCTCGAACGTCCCACTGCGCGCAAGCTGCAGCTCTCGCCGACAACTCTCATCCCAATCTTCCCATCGGGGGCCCGCATCGACCATCATCAATGCGAGACTCTGACGTTTCTCTTAGAAATGGGGTACGGTTCCCGTCCATTATGCTGGTCTGCAATCGGCTCGGACCGATTCGGTCGAGCAGCTCTCGTTTCTCAGAAAACGTTACCTTAGATTCCGCAACATTGGGGCGAGTGGCTGCATCTGATTGCATAATATCCCCACCTCAACTGCGCCCCGCTGGATCGAGGTTCGTATGCTGTCGAAGTGTTTGAACCCGCAGTGCACCGCAAAATTCCGCTACTTGTGGGAGGGCCGGCTCTTTCGCATCGACTTCTCTGAGGACAAACGAAGAAAAGCTGCGCTTGCCGGCATGCCCGTGCTCTGCACAGGGGAAAAAGATCGCCCGATCGAACACTTCTGGCTTTGCGCAAACTGCGCAACGAGCCTGATGATTGCGGTCAGCGGTGCGGGCGAGGTCCAGTTGGTCAAATTGCCGCCACGACCGGAGCCGGTTGCTGCCGAGCGGTCGGGCTCCAAGCTGGTGGCCGCATCGTAAATCTGTGAGTTCGGTGATTGCCTGGCGAGCGGGTCTTTCCTTGCAGAGCTGAGACTGCCATTCCAGAACTGAGGCGACGAGTCCTTACGCGGGATGGTGGCCTTCGACCAGAAGCGGTCCAGCATCCCCCGTATCCGATACGAACTGGAAGGTGGGCCGCTCGTATCTTCCTGCCACGTTGTTGATGCGGATCCGCAGCAGCTCCCAGAACATCTTGATTCCGTCCACAATGGGATTGATCTTGGAGCGGTCGTCATGGGCCCATTCCACGGGCACCTCTGTCATCTTCAACCCGAACTTCCGGGCGATGAAGAGCAGCTCCGGATCGAAGCCCCAACGCTCGATTTGCTGGCGGGTGAAGACCGTCTCCGCTGCGCGGCGATTGAACGCCTTCAGGCCGCACTGCATGTCCTTGTAAGGCAGCCCCAGAAGCATGCGCGACAGCACGTTATAGGCGCGGCCCACAAACTGACGCAGCAGCGACTGGCGCCGCGTCTGCATTTCGGCGAGCAGCCAGCGCGAACCAAAAGAAACGTCAGCGCCCTGCTCAATCGCCTCGATCAGCTTGACGGACTCGGCGATGGGCGATGAAAAATCGGCGTCGCTGAACAACAGCACCTCGCCGCGGGCGTTCAGCATCCCGTGGCGCACGCTGTATCCCTTGCCCCGATTGCCGGGATTTTCCAGCAGTCGCAACTCGGGGTCCCCGACAAGCCCTCCTTTGGCTTGTTGGGGTGAAAGCTCGTGGGCCTCGCGCATGAAGCCACGAATGACCTCGGCCGTATTGTCGCTTGAGCCGTCGTCGACGACGATGATCTCGGCCTTCCAACCCTGCTCGCGGATGAAGGCGAGCGCCTTCTCCAAGCCCGGCCCAATGCGCGAGCCCTCATTGAATGCGGGCAGAATGATGGAATATCGAAACGACATGTGTTGGGATCGTCATTCTATTGTAAATCACGCCGGCAGGCGGCGCGCTGGGGACCCAGGAAGGGCTCCCAGGCGGGCGAATGGATTGGATCAGGCGGCGTATTCGCGCAGCTGCAGCATGGAGAAGAATTCGCCGACGATCTTCTTGTCCCACAGGCCACGGTCGGCCTCGGCGAACATGGTGTCGCGCGCGCTCTCGTGCGAGTGTGCGGGTTTATAAGGCCGCTCGGTGCGCAGCGCGTCGTAAACATCCACCACCTGCAGCACGCGCGCCAGTAGTGGAATATCTTCGCCGACGAGGTGGTCCGGATAGCCGGTGCCGTTCCAGTGTTCGTGATGGTGGCGAATGATCGGCAGCACCAGGCGCAGCGAGCGGAGGGGCTTGCAGATGTTTTCGCCGATCACCGGATGCAGGCACATGGTGGTCCACTCTTCGGGCGTCAGCAGTCCCTGCTTCTTCAGGATCGCATCCGGCGTGGCGATCTTTCCCAGGTCGTGCAGATAGCCGCCGCGATGCAACGCCAACTGCTGCTCCTGGCTCAGCCCCAGGTAGCGTCCCAGCTCGGCCCCATAGTGGGCGAGGCGCTCGCAGTGGCCTTCGGTGTAGGCATCGCGCGATTCGACGCTGCGGCCCAGCGTCATCAGCACGGTGTCGGCATTCTCCAGTTCGTCGGTATAGTCCTTCACGCGCAGCAGCGAAGCGACGCGTGCAAAGAGCTCGACCGGGGTGATGGGCTTGTTCAGGAAGTCGTCGGCGCCGGCTTCGATGCCGCGGATCTTGTCGTCTAAATCGCTCAGGCCGGTAATCATCACCACGGGTACGAGGCGGGTTTCCGGCGCATCCTTCCACTCGCGGCATAGCTGGTAGCCGCTCTTGCCGGGCATGATGACGTCCAAAAGGACAAGGTCGGGCTGCGACTCGCGCATGGCCACTTCGGCATCGGCGGCATTGCCTGAGACGAGCACCTGGTAACCCTGGCGGCTGAGCAATTCGCGCATGAGTTCCCTGTTGGGCGCGTGATCGTCGACCACAAGAATCCGCTGACCGCGATGATTGCCGCGGTGATTGGTCAGCTGGGTCATAGCTGGATTAGAGTATAAGACTGCCTCCTGGGTTGCAGGACAAAGCACAATGATTGCGGAAAACGGAATACGAGGCTAGGCTGAATTTGGTATGCGATCCGGCCTGCTCTGCTCTGCTCTGCTCATCCAGCTTCTACTTAGTCCCCTTCTCGCCGCCGAGAAAAACAAGCCCCACGGGATCGGCTTCGGCAAGCCAGTGCTTGTAAAGCTCTTCCTGGGCGCGGACGAAGAGCATACCGCGCCGATGAAGGTGCGCAGCCTCTCCGTAGACGGCAAGCTGCGGGAGTTTGTCACGGGCGATGTCCATGAGGTCACCGACCGGCTGTTCGTCGTCCGGCGGGCCTACCGGCTCAACAACAACCTGCCGGCGGAAGAGGGGAAGGGCGCAAATTGGGTCTGGCAGCGCGGCGGCTGGCTGCTGGTGGACCGGCTAACCGGCCATCTGACGCAGCTTCCGCTGGCGGATTTCGACCCCTTCTATTCGCAGGCAAGCTGGTTCCGCGACTACGTGGCCTATTGCGGGGTAAGCGACGACGGCGCCAGGCTGAGCGCGGTAGTGATGCAGTTGGGGCGCAAGAAGCCGGTGCTGAAGAAAGAGCTCGGAAGCGCCAGCCAGGGCGAGCTTCCGGAGGCCAATTGCGATGCGCCGCTCTGGGAGAAGAAGCCGACGCGCGTCACCTTCCTGCCCAAGAACGGCGAAAAACAGGCATTTTCAATCTTTGGCCATGCCGGAGACCTGCTGCCGGGCGGCGACGATTAGCGGCCCAAAACTAGATTTACTCGGTGGCCCACTCAACGTTCCTTTCGTTGAGTGGGGCTCTCGGATCGAGTAGCAAACTACCAAGCAAAAGAAGCTTGGGTGGGGCACCAATTCCAGTTCGCGCAGAAATACGAAGCCGCCAAAGCTGACCCGTAAAGGACCAGCCTTGGCGGCATTGCGGCCGAGGAGGGAGCCGCATGGAGAAAGAGACCACACCCGGCCTGCCAGGCCGATTGCGGCTTACTGGTTAATCCCTCTCGTAATTCTTGTCGCGATCATAGTCTCTGTCGCGATCGTAATCTCTGTCGCGATAGTCTCTGTCACGCTCGCGCGGGGGCGGCGGAGTGGCATAGTGCCCCTCGCCGGCGTGTCCGAACTCGATCTTCACCGTGCGGTCGGCGAGCACGTAGACACGCTCCGACTGCACGTCCTGATCAATCCGCTGCTCAATATCGTAGGTGCCCGCCTTCAGATAAAACTTCTTCAGGTCGTGCGCGCGTCCGGCGAGCGAACCGTTGATGTAGATCCGCGCATCCGGCTCGGGGCTCTTGATCTTCACCTCGCCCAATGTCCGGTAGCCGGGATAGCCGTAATAGCCGCCCCCGTAACCGCCATAGTACGGGGCATAGTATCCGCCGTAATAGGGTCCCCAGTAGGGATACGGGCGATAGTAGCCGTAGTAAGCCGGGTAGACCGGCCCCCAGAAGCCGACGCCCACACCAACGTGAACCCGCGCGGCGGCGGTAGCCGGCATCAACGACATGAGCGATGCAGCCAGCACGACCAGCGCGATCGTCCAGTGTTTTCGAAGGTATGTCATACAGTCTCCTATGCAATATTCACGAAAGGCCGCGACCCGATCACTACGGGACACACGCAATGCGCCGCTCCGGTTCAGCCCCAGCACGCCAGTAGCAGGCACCCGGGACCCGGCGCCAGAAATCTTCCTCATGAACCCGGATGACGGGGGAAAGTTGCGTGAGAGCGGGATTTTCGCCCTGCGGATCACCGGAAGAGGATCACCGGAAGAGAAGGTAGCGGTTGGCGGCATCTGCGGGCGGACGATGATTTTCATACTCGGTGTGCCTGACATAAATGTCTGTCCGCCATGAATAAGCGAAGCGGGCCGCGTTCTCCAGCCCAGTCGTGAACACGGGCACTCCTTCCAGGATCGTCGGAACTCCGCCGATGTGCAGCGTGAGATTGGGCGGCGGGTCAGGCAATCTCTCCAGCAAAAATGCTTGGAATTCCCTTGAGACGCGATCGGCACGCCGCCAGGCCTCAAGGTTGTGCTGAAGGCTCACAGCCAGGAGTAGCACCACGGCAAAAGTCCAAAGGCGATGAGTTTTGGGATCGGGACTGCGAAAAGTCTGCCCGAGAAGTGTGCCGATCAGGATTGCGGCTGCGATGGAGCCGAAGTACAACGTCCTGGAATAAAACAAGGCCGGATCGCGCTGGCCAAAATAGAAGTGCGCCGGAGCCGCAGCGGCAAAGAGCCATAGCAGGCAGAACCCAACAATGCGTGTCGATTTCCGGGTTGTCTTTGCGAAAAAGCAAAGCGTCAGAAATATCGCCGCCGTCACTGCGGCCGCGATCAGCCCCCACCTGTGCGACTGGAGGCAGTTGTAGCCAAACAGCGTCTCCGCAGGCGCGTGAACGAGAATGCCTGTCACCGATGCTCGTCCAAAGTGCTTCGCGACCGGAGTGCCGTCCTGTGTGAGATAGTAGCCTCCAATTCCGCCCAGAATGCGTATGCGAAGGGCCCACATCAACAGCGGAACCAGGATGTACCCGAGCAGCGGTGCCCAAACGCCTGGCGAACGATAGCTGCGGTTTGCACTCGGATCAGGCTGTGGTGCGAAGGTCAGGAATTCGAGCGCCAGCCAGAGGAGCGGGATGAAATAGGCGTTCTCCTTGGAGAGCACCGCGAGCACGAAAAGGAGAAGGCCCATCCAGTAGAACGCCTTCCGCCCTGTTCTGCGGAAGCCAGCAGCCGAAACCAGAGACCAGATCCCGAAGGTAGTTGCAAGCTGATCGAACCGGCATGCGCTCCAGGTGAGCGCCTGAACGTTGACCGGAAGAACGGCAAAGACAAGCGCTGCAGCCACGCAGGAGCGGTGGCTCAGTGCGAGTTGCTTGCAAAAATAATAGACACCCGCCACGGCAAGGAGATGCAGCACGAGAGAGGTCAGGTGATATCCAGGAGCCCAGTTGTGCCACAGGCGGTATTCCAGGAAGAGACTGGCAAACCCAAGCGGCCGATAAAAGATATACGTGTGTCCGTCGAACTGTCCCCTGGTGAACTGCGGCCAGAGCGACACCGTGAACGGTTGGCGAAGTACGGCGAGATGCTCGAAATCGTCGCTGATGAAGAAAAAAGTAACCGTTCTGGCGTAGGCCAATGTTCCCACTGCGAGGGCGATGAGCAACCCAGCAGGCCCGGCGCATTCCGCCTGGGCACATTCCGCTTGCGTGTATTCAGGAAGGGCATCGTGCTGATGAAAGGGAGGCAGTAGACGCAGTATAAGAACCGCGAAGAAGATTATTGCGAGGTATTGAAAGAGCGACGAGAGTACCCATGGATCGCCGGCGATGGCGGAATGGCAGACAAGAAGGCAGAGCGGCACTGCAATGCAGCAGGCTAGAACCACTTCCCTGGGGACAGAGGTCCTAAGCCCGGAGTGCGGCGCGGCAGAACGTTCCGCCGCTGGGGAAGCTGGCATGATGGCGGGGCGCCCCTTAGCCGGTGCGGCGCATCTCCGAGAGCGCCTCGTCAAGGGCGGTATCCAGGGCCATATCGAGTGCACGGAGGTGAGTGGTGCTGCGGCTGTGCTCGCGTTCGATGCCCTCGTACTTGCGCCGGAGCTGGTAGTACTCGTCGGCAATGTTCAGGGCAGCAAGAACGGCGACGCGCAGCGAGTCTACGGTGCTTGTGTGCTGGGCGACGGCGCGCATCTTGGCGTCGACCACCTCGGCCAGGTGCTGGATGTAGGCGGTGTCGGAGCCGCGAAGATGGTAGCTCTCGTCGTAGATCTCGACGCGGATGCTGCTGGTTTCGGCCGTGTTTTCGTCCATCGCCCCGCTCCTCATCTTCGTTTTGAACTGCGGTTTTGAACCGCGGTTTTGAACCGCGCTTGCTACTGCTCGAGGATGGCGTCCACCTCGCCGAGCAGCTTTTCGACGCGCTGGCGGACGGCGGCGCGCTCCTGCTGCAGCGCCTCAAGCTGCCGGCGGACGGAGTCGGTCTCGGTGCTCTGGGCCTCGAGCAGCTCGCGTACGGCGGCCAGCTCCAGTTCGGCGGCTGCCTTTTGCGCGCGCGCCTCCTTGAGCAGTTCGATGGCGCGGTAAACCTTGTCCTCCAACGATTGGAATTCGCTGGCAGAGTCTTCAAATGCGAGGTGGCCTTCAGCAGTGGAAGCCATGAGTCCCCTTGAAAGAGTGTGGAAGCCAAACAGCTCCGGCTGCGGGCAGTATAACGCAGAAAGGCTGTGGAAACCGGCGCAGGAACCTGGCCAACAACCTGCGATAGACAGCCCAGGTCGGCATCGACCCCGGGTCACCGTCGTCCGGGTCACCGTCGAAGAAGCGGAGCGGGACCCGGGCACCCTACGCTCGCGATCCGGGGTTCCCAGCAAACCGTCTCTTGCTCGGGTGAGATCTTCCCGAACAGGGCGTAGATGGAAAGGGCTCTGAAAGAGGGCCACTGCGATAAGTGGTGTACAACCCAGGGGTGCGGAGTAGCTCTAATATGGTAAGGGTCTGTTCCACATCTGTTCGGGCCACGTAGAAGGCGAGATTATGAGATTCAGATTTGTGCTGCTGCTGACGCTGGCATTGGCGCTCTTCGGCTACAGCGTGGCGCAGGAGACCGCCGGAACCACGGCCTCCGATAGCGGGACCACAGCAGCCAAAGGCAAAGCGGCCAAGACGCAGTCCGCCGCCAAAGACGCCAAAGACGCGAAGGACAAGTCCGGGAAGGAGCCGGCTGAGAAGGACGAGTTGAACTTCCCCCACGATGGCAAGACCGATGACGTGAGCGCCGTAGGCAATCGCAACGTGGGATGCAGCAAGGGCCTGGGCAACTGGTATTCGCTGGAGAGCCAGGTGCGGCTGGGCAAGGCCTTCTCCATGCAGGTGGAGCAGAGCGCCAGGGTAGTCAATGATCCGGTGGTGAGCGAGTACATCAACCGCATCGCGCAGAACTTGGTGCGCAACTCGGATGCCAAGGTGCCGTTCACGGTGAAGGTGCTCGACGACGATTCGGTGAACGCCTTTGCCCTGCCGGGCGGCTACTTTTATGTGCAGAGCGGGTTGATTCTGGCGGCCGACAGCGAGGCGGAACTCGCCGGGGTGATGGCGCATGAGATCGCCCACGTGGCCGCCTGCCATGCGGCGCGACAGCAGACGCGCGGCAACCTGGCGCAGCTGGCATCGATTCCGCTGATCTTCATGGGCGGCGGGATCGGCTATGGAATCTACGAGGCAGCCGGCATCGGAGTGCCGCTGACGTTCATGAAGTTCCAGCGCAACTTCGAGGCGCAGGCGGACTACCTGGGAGTGCAGTATCTCTACTCCGCGGGCTACGACCCGCAGGCCTTCCCGCAGTTCTTTGAGAAGGTGCAGGCGCTGGAGAAGAAAAAGCCGGGCTTCGTCGCCAAAGCCTTCGAATCGCATCCGCCGACGCCCGGACGCATGCAGCGCACGCAGCATGAGATTTCCACCATCCTTCCGCCCAAGCCGCAGTACGTGGTGGACACCTCGGAGTTCCAGGACGTGAAGACCCGCCTGGCAGCGCTGGAGAACCGGCGCAAAGTGGACGGCGGCAAGGACAAGGGCCCCACGCTGCGGCGCGCCACGACCTCAAGCGACACCGTTGGCAAGGACGAGACGAAGAGCGCAGACGACCGGCCTACGCTGAAGCGGCGGCAGGATTAGCAAAAGCAAGCTTCAAAGTTTCAAAGTTTCAAAAGTTTCAAGGTTGAACAAAAGCTGAGGGTGCCCCGTCCTAACCTTCTTTTGGTTAGGGCGGGGGTTCGATTTTTGCCACGGACGTTTCAAGCAGCAAGACCAAAGTCAACTACCCCGCCCTAGCCAAAAAAGGGCCACGTTTCTCACCCCATAAAACTCCGACCCAGCCGGAGCTGGGACGGAGCGTTCGAGGCGGGTGCCGCACGGGCGTTCTTAGATGTAACCCAGCAGCAGCAAAAGGATCAGAATCAGCAACACCAGCCCCAGTCCACCGGTCGGGTAGTATCCCCAGCTGCGGCTGTATGGCCATACCGGAGCTGATCCGATCAGAAGCAAAATAAGCAGCACAATCAGAAGCGTTCCTAGCACGGGACCTCCTTTGTTCCTATCCGGCCACTTCGATCTCGGGTCCACGCGAGGGTCATTCTTGACCCCTTGAGTTCGTGCGAGCGGAACCCAAAGTGACAAAACACTACGATGCCAGCGCGGGATTGAGGGGAGTTATTCCGCTTGGCCCGGCGGCACACGATTGAGCTGCCGGGCTTGGCTCAGGAGAGAAGAACGCACTGTAAGCGCTTGAAAGGCAAAAGTCAGACAGACCAGCACGACGCACGAAAGCTGCGGCAATCGACATTATTCAGGCTTCCTACATTGCGCAGAAACAAGAGGCGGCCACTCGCCTCGATGTCACAGCCCGATGTCACAGCCCTGCCTGGATCCGCGAGCGCGGGTCGAGGTGGTCGCGCAGGGCGTCCCCGACGAAGTTGAAGGCCAACACCGCAAGCATCACGGCGGCTGCGGGAAACAGGACGACGTGCGGCGAGTCGAACAGGTGCGAGCGGCCGTCGTTGAGCATCGCGCCCCAGCTTGGGGTTGGCGGCGGCACGCCCAGGCCGAGGAAGCTCATCGTGCCTTCGGCGAGGATCGCGCCCGCCATACCGATGGCGGCCTGCACGATGACCGGCTGCACGATGTTGGGCAGGATGTGGCGCAGCAGGATGCGCAGGTCGGTTGCGCCGAGTGCGCGCGCAGCTTCCACGTATTCGCGCTCTCGCGCCGCCAGCACTTGCGCGCGCACCAGGCGCGCGTAGCCCACCCAGCCGCCGATGATGAGGGCGATCACGAGATTGTGCAGGCCAGGGCCGAGGAACGCGACGAAGGCGATGGCCAGCAGGATTCCGGGAAAGGAAAGAAAGGCGTTGAAGAGGATGACGTTGAGCAACCGATCGAGGCGGCCGCCGTAGTATCCCGCAAGCGAGCCGGCGATGGTGCCGAGCAGAAGTGATCCGGCCACCACCGAGCTGCCTACGAGCAAGGCGTAGCGTGCGCCATAGAGCAGGCGGGAGAAGATATCGCGGCCCAGCTCATCGGTGCCCAGCAGATGATGTGCCGAGGGCGGCTGCAGCCGCGCGGCGAGCTCGATAGAGGCGGGATCGCGCGGTGCAAGCCATGGCCCAAAGGCCGCACAGATCGCGAGGAGGACGATGAGCACGGAGCCGATCATCGCCAGCGGATTGCGGCGAATGGAGCGGGCGAGGCTGGAGGTGGCGTTAGACAGAGCAAGCTCCCGTTGCATCCTTCGGGTGGCCCATACAAGTGACACCAAAATTACAAGAACAGAAAACAACTACAAGAGCAAGAGCAAATGCAGGAGCAACATCAACTACCCCGCCCAAATCAAAAGCGGGTTAGGACGGGGCACCCTGTCGGCTTTCCTTATTGGCGGATGCGTGGGTTCAGCGCGGAGTAGACAGCGTCGGTGAGGAAGTTTACCGCAACGTACGTGAGGCCGATGCAGAGCAGGCATCCCTGCACCACCGCGTAGTCGCGGTTGTTGATGGCGGTCAGCGTGAGCCGTCCGATGCCGGGCCAGGAGAAGATCGTCTCGGTGACGATCGCGCCCGCGAGCAGCGCGCCGAACTGCAGCCCCAAGACTGTGACAACGGGAATGAGCGCGTTGCGCAGCGCGTGGCGGTAGACCACCACGCGCTCGCTGAGGCCTTTGGCTCGCGCCGTGCGAATGTAGTCCTGGCCGAGCTCTTCCAGCATGCTGGTGCGCACCATGCGCGTGAGGATCGCCGCAAGCGATGCGCCCATCGTCAGCGCCGGCAACACGAGGTTGCGCCAGCTCCCCGCGCCGGAGACCGGCAGCAGGTCGAGCCGGATGGCGAAGAGCAGGATGAGCATCGGGCCAAGCGCGAAATTTGGGACCGAGAGGCCGAGCAGGCTGACAAAGCCGAGCGCGCGGTCATCCCAGCGATTGCGGCGCGTGGCCGAGCGCACGCCCGCAGGGATGGAGAGCAGGATGGCAATCGAAAGCGCCGCGACGGTGAGCGCCAGCGTGGCAGGATAGGCATGTGCCACCAGAGAGCCGACCGGCTGATTGAGGCGCAGCGAGCGACCGAGATCGCCGTGCAGAACGCCGCGCCAGTAACGCACATACTGCACGCCCAGCGGCACATCGAGTCCATAGGCGTGGCGCGCGGCCTCGAGGTCGGCTGCGGCAGCGCCCTCGCCGAGCATCGCCTGGATGGGATCGCCCGGGACGAGGTGGATGAGGAAGAAGACGACCGAGACCACCAGCCACACCACAGGCAGCATATAGCCGAGACGGCTGCCGAGGCGACGGAGCATCGGCCGGATCATCGCTCGCGTGTTCCTTCGGCGGCGTCGTCGGAATGCGCCGCCGCCGAGCCAGGAAGCAGATCGACCTTGACGGCGCCGACGCGCCGGCCCTCCATCTCGAGCACGGTGAAGCGGTGCTGCTGATAGAGGAACGAATCTCCGGGCTTGGCGACGCGCTGGAGTTGCGCCAGGACGAAGCCGCCAAGGGTTTCAAAGCCTTCATCGCGCGGCAGGCGGATGTTGTATTGGGTCTCAAGGTCGCGGATGTTGAGCGCGCCTTCGAGCACCAGCGACGCCGGATTGAGGTGGCGGGCGCGGCCGGCCACATCGAACTCGTCCTCGATTTCGCCCACGAGCTGTTCGAGTACATCTTCTACGGTGACCAGGCCGGCGGTGGAGCCGAACTCATCGACCACCACGGCGAGGTGGCGGCGGCGATTCTTGAATTCGGTGAGCAGGTCCGGCAGCGGCTTGCTCTCGGGGACCACGAGCACATCGCGCATGATGTGCCGCACGGCCAGCCCGGGTACGCCAATATTGGGTTGCGCTGCGGGAGGCCGTGAGCGCTGCAGCCGGGACAGCATCCACGCCATGAGGTCCTTTGCGTAGAGTACGCCGACGATGGCCTCCGGCCCGCGGGCTGCGTCATAGACGGGGACGCGCGAGTGCTGCTCTTCTACCACCTGCGAGATGGCCTGCTCCAGCGGCATGTCGCCAGGAAGGGAGAAGATGTCCGGCCGCGGCACCATGATCTCGCGCACCGCGATGGTCTCCCAGTCGAGTGTGCGATGCAGCAGCGACTCCTGCAGGGAGCTGATGAGACCGCGGCGGCGCGAGGCGGTAACGCTGAGCTTGAGCTCCTCGGGCGTGTGCACGCCGCCTTCGCGCACGCGCGTCCATCCGCAGCAGCGCAGCACCCAGCCGGAGGAGGCCGCCATCGTGCGCGTGATGGGACGGAAGATGGTGATGAAGAGGTCCAGCGGCGCGGCGACGGCCAGCGCAACCTGTTCCACCTTCTGCAGCGCGATCGACTTGGGGACGACCTCGCCGAGAATTACGTGGAGATAGGTGATCAGGGCGAAGGCGAGGGCCGTGGCAATGCCATGTGCAAACAGATGTGCGTGCGGCAGGCGGGCCAGCGGCGGCTCGAGCAACCGGGCCATGGCCTCTTCGCCGATCCAGCCGAGGGCAAGCGAGGCCATGGTTACGCCGATCTGAATGCCGTTCAGTACTTCGTCGAGCTTATGGTGCAGCTTGCGGATGATGCGCGCACCGGTGCGTCCTTGCTGGATCAGTTGCTCGAGGCGCGTGTCGCGAATGCTGACCAGCGAGTACTCCGCCGCCGCGAAGAAGCCGTTGGCGGCGACCAGCAGGAGCACGATGAAGATGCGCATCAACACGTGGATGAACAAGGGGCGCTCACTTTTAAGGAAAACTCATTTTAGCATCGGGCAAAATTCAGGTTTGAGAGTTTCAAGGTTCAACCTGTTTCAAATATTCAAAGCCTCAAGGTAGAACTTCGGTACTCTCAGGTATTTGGCGCATTCGTGTGAAAATGATCCGGTGAAGATAGGAGGGCAGCAGTTGGCGGCGACGCGGCTGGTGACACTGACGACGGACTTCGGCAGCTCGGACCATTTCGTAGGCGTGATGCGCGGGGTGATCCTCGGCGTTAACCCGGCGGCGCAGATCGTAGACCTGTGCAACGCGGTGAACTCGTTCGACGTGCTGGACGGGGCGCTGACAATCGGGCAGGCCTACAGCTATTTTCCGGTAGACACGATCCACCTGGTGGTGGTTGATCCGGGCGTGGGCACCTCGCGCCGGCCCCTGCTGGTGCGCACCGACAAGCACTACTTCATCGCGCCGGACAATGGCGTGCTCTCGCTGGTGATGGAGAAGGAAGAGCGCGTGCTGGTGCGGCACATCACGGCGACGCATTACTTCCGCGAGCCGGTGAGCAGCACCTTCCACGGGCGTGACATCTTTGCGCCCTGCGCCGGTTGGCTGAGCAAAGGAGTGGAGCCGGAAAAGTTCGGCCCTGAGATCACCGACTACGTGCGCTTTGCGCTGCCCAAGCCGAAGGTGATCTCCGAGCGTGCAATCAAAGGCGCGGTGCTCAAGGTGGACAAGTTCGGCAACCTGGTCACCAACCTGACCCCGGAGAATGCGCCCGAACTCTTTACCGCAGGGGCGCGCGTGAAGATCAGGATCGGGCAAAACGAGGTGGCGGCGATTCGCGGCACCTATGCCGAAGGCCAGGCGGGCGAGCTGTTTGCGGTGCTCAACAGCATGGGACTGCTGGAGATCGCATGCAACCGCGGCTCGGCGGCGCATGTGGCAAAAGCAGGACGAGGGGCGGACGTGCTGGTAGAGTTTTGAAATCCAGGTTTTTACAACTACCCCGCCTAACGAAACTCAGGTTAGGCGAGTGCTGTCAGCCCCAGTCCTGGGTCGAGGGGTTGCGGGGATGGACGCGGGCGTAGTTCTCCATCCGCGCGGTCCACTGCAGGAAGCGCCACATCTGCCGGTGCTCATGCAGGAAGATGGTGCAGATCTGCGGCAGCCCGATCTTTTCCATCTTGAGGCCGGTGTAGGTCTCCAAACGCCAGCGCAGATACGGGCTGCGCCACGGAGCGAGGCGATGGCCGCGAGTGGCGTTCCAGAGGAAGCGAAGGATGTACCACATGATGTCAGTATAGAGGCGGGCTTTTGCCCCAACAAGCCAAACACGGGCTTGGTGGGGACCCCGCTCGAAATCTTTCAATATTCTATGAGGTCTTCCATGGCAAGCCTAAGTATTGCTGTCCAAACTCCGCGACGGGTGGTGTGGTCGCAGAACAAGGCGAGACTGTACCACTACGAGAGTGCCGGCCCCAAACGGCGGCGCCGCATTCCCCTTCTGGTTGTTTACGCTCCTATCGGGCGGCCCAACATTTTGGACCTCCATCCTGGACACAGCTTCGTGGACTGGATGCGCCGGCGGGGTCTGGACGTGTTCCTTCTCGATTGGGGCCGGCCTGGCATTGAGGACCAAGCGCTGGGGCTGAGCGGATACGTGCAGGACTACCTTCCCGCCGCGGTAGATGCCGTGAAGCAGATCGCGGGAGCGCGCGAGTACAGCATGCTGGGCTGGTCGACTGGCGGCCTGTTCGCCGCTATTCATGCGGCCTTGTCTCCCGAGGGCCTGCGCGATCTCGTCCTCGTCACGGCGCCGATTGACTTCGGGTGCCGCGAAGCAATTCCCCTGGCGCGTATGGTCGATAAGCGGTGGTTTGCGCTGGATCGCGTGCTCGCCGGCAATGTGCCCGGAGAGTGGATCGCCTGCGGCGCTATGATGGCCGACCCGATGAACAGCGCGGTCCGGCCTTATCGCGAGTTATGGAAGCACTTTGCCGATCCCGAGTTCAGGCGTCACTGGCATGCGATGAGCCAGTGGGCAACGGATCTGGTGCCGCTGACTGGCGCTCTGTTTCGCGACCTGGTGGATTTGTATCGCAGCGATCGCCTGATGCGCGGGGAGTTGATGATCGGGGAGCGGTGCGTGGATCTGCGGAAGATCCGCGCGCGGTTGCTGAATGTAGTTGCGACGGACGATCGAATTACGCCGCCGTGCCAATCGGAAAGTTTACTGGAGGTTGTGGGGAGTCGCGAGAAGCAGGGGCTGCGGCTTCGTGGAACGCACATCGAGAGCATGGCAGGAATGCGCGCTCCATATGAGAGCTGGCCGGCAATTTATGAGTGGCTGGCTTAGAGATCGGCATAGCGTGCAGCGAAACCCATGCATTCGAGACCGGTCGTTTTCGTCGCAGTGCTGACGCTTGTGGTTTCGCTGCCGCTGCGCGCGCAGACCGAGCAGAGCTTCGATGCGGGATGCAGAACGCGAAGCGCCGAAGCTTGCCCAGCAAATCCCATCCCGAATGCTCTGCTGGCGCTGGCAGAGGAATGCGCGATGGACCTGAAGCGCAATCCAAACTGCTGCGCGCATTCGAAAACTGCAGCGCGAGACTATGCGATCACCAAGGACTGCGCCGCGGAAAAGCCAGAGGGTTACCTGCTCATCCCGCTAGAGCGCGTGGGCGGCGTGGAGGATCAGCGCATCTTCAATCCGCCATTCGTGGACCTTTGGGCGGAGGCGTGGCGCTGGTCGCGGGAACTTCCCGGGCAGCCGCCTTCGCGCACCGCGCTCGCCATCAACTCGGCGCACAGGCGCAGCCAGCCGCAGCTTCACATCCACATTTCATGCGTCGATCGCGCGGTGAGCGCAGCTTTAGAGGACGCAGACATTCCGTGGTTTCCGGCGAAGCCGCGCGAGCTCCCCAAATTCGGTCCCCGGCAACACACTTATCGGGCAGTGAAGGTGAGCACGCTCACGGGCGAGAGCAGCCCGTTTCTGGTGGTGATGCGCCAAGTCGGCAAGAGCGCGATGCAGCACCACGGGATTGCGGTGATCGGGGCGAGCAAGGGCGGTGAGTTTTACGTCTTGGAGACGAGCGAAGAAGACGGTGGTGGGCACGCGGAGGACCTACTCGATCAGCGGTGCGACAACTAGAAACTGCCGTCGTTGGCGGTTGAAAAGCTCTGAACGGTCCTGCTGGTGCTCCACCAAGAACAAACAACAGCAACAGCCCCACATCTGCCAAAGGAGGACAGATGTGGGGCACCGTCAGGTCGATCTGATTCCTGCTCTACGCGAGGCCGTACTTCTTCATCATGTGGCGGAAGCTGCGATAGCTGAGCTTGAGCAGTTCGGCGGCGCGGGTCTGGGTGCCGTTGCAGCGGCGCAGCGCCGATTGCAGCAAGCTCTTTTCGATGTCGGCGACATAGCGCTCCAGGTCGACTCCTTCGGCGGGCAGCGCGACGCCGGGCGCACCTGCCAGCGCCGCAGCGGTAGGCATGCTGCCGTTGCCGGAGACGGGCAGCTCGACGCGCAGCTCCTCTTCGCTGGACATGGCCACCGCGCGCTCAATGGTGTTCTCCAGCACGCGAACGTTGCCCGGCCAGTCGTATCCCTTCATCGTATTCAGGCTCTCCGGCGAGAGGCGCACGACCTTGTTGCCCATCTGCACGGCGAATTTCTTCAGGAAATGATTGGCGAGCAGGACGATGTCGTCGCCGCGGTCGCGCAGCGGCGGCACCTCGACGGGGATAACGCTGAGCCGATAGTAGAGGTCTTCGCGGAAGCGGCCCTCCTGCACCTGCTGCAGCAGGTTGCGGTTGGTGGCGGCGATGACGCGCACGTCGACGGGCGATTCCTGTCCGCCTCCGACCGGGCGGATGCAGCGCTCCTGCAGCACGCGCAGCAGCTTGACCTGCATCGGCAGCGTGGTCTCGCCAATCTCATCCAGAAATATGGTGCCGCCGTTGGCCAGCTCGAAGAGGCCGCGCTTATTGGTGTTGGCCCCCGTGAAGGCTCCCTTGACGTAGCCGAAGAGTTCGCTCTCCAGCAGCGTTTCCGGGAATGCGCCGCAGTTGACGCTGACGAAGGGTTCGCCCGAGCGCGGCGAGCAGGTGTGGATGGCGCGCGCCACGAGCTCTTTGCCGGTGCCGCTCTCGCCGCTCACGATCACCGTGCTGTTGGTGGCGGCGATGGTGCGGATGGTCTGCTTGAGGCGCAGCATCGGCTCGCTTTCGCCGATGAGATTGTCGAGCGAATTGCGCAAGGCCGCGTCGCGCTTATACGCGGCGTTCTCCTGCCTCAGCTTGTGGTGCTCCATCGCGCGGCCCACGGCTTTTTGGAGCTCGTCCATCATTTTGGGGCTCTTGCTCACGTAATAGGACGCCCCGGAATTGATGGCCTCGATCAACGTGGAGATTTCATCGACGGCGGTAATGAGAATCACCTCGATGTTTGGCGACACGCGGCGGGCGTATTGCAGGACCTGAATCCCGGAGACCTGCGGCATTCGCACGTCGGTGATGAGGACGTCGTAGAGGGTGGTGTCGAGCTTGCGGCACGCCTGCTCGCCGCTGGTCACCGTCTCAACCCGGTGTCCCTGGTTCTGGAACGCGATCTGCAGCATCTGGCAGATGGAGCGTTCGTCATCGCAGACCAGGATGTATCCCATAATTCCCTGCTTTCTAAGTACCCTGCGTTCTAAGCTACCTGCGTTCTAGTTCAGCCCCGCCGGCCCCGGGTTGATTGTATGTTGCGGCAGCCCCGCGCCGGGGTCCCCAGCGAGGCCGCTTTTGGTTTGCTGGGGTGAGGCGGAAGTGACCGGCCCATCC
>WNGF01001408.1_pt2 | contig 35273 bp, 33 predicted proteins | sample 5400641 | NCBI WGS metagenome assembly WNGF01 (sample SAMN13153371, study PRJNA577476) | soil metagenome | isolation source: 80 cm soil or saprolite under grassland replicate 2 | place: USA:California | collected 2016-06-15 | reverse complement strand
GGTCGTCCTCTCAGACCAGCTACCCGTCATAGCCTTGGTGGGCCGTTACCCCGCCAACTAGCTGATAGGCCGCGAGCCCCTCCAAGAGCGGCAGCTTGCGCCACCTTTCCTCCCCAGATCTGTCGATCCGAGGAACGTATCCGGTATTAGCCCCCCTTTCGAGGGGGTATCCCGAACTCAAGGGCAGGTTACCCACGTGTTACTCACCCGTGCGCCACTAGGACCACCGAGTTATTGCTAACCCGATGATCCCCGTTCGACTTGCATGTGTTAAGTACGCCGCCAGCGTTCGCTCTGAGCCAGGATCAAACTCGCCATGAAAATCGACAAACTTGAAACCTGGTCCCTAAAAGCCCAACCAAGATGTTGCTTCGGTCGAGCGCAAGGTACTCAGTAGTTACGGATGGTGCTCACACTTCGTCGGTGAGCCAGTAACATATGCGATTTTCAAAGAACGGCGGGGTAGAACCCCTCGATGAGGTGGAACAGGTCAGCTTGAGTGCTTCCGACCCGCTACCGTCTCTCAACACCCTCCCGAGAGCGAAGCTGCCTCTCAGGATGAGCAAGCCATGATGCTACTCGCGACAGCCAAATCTGTCAACCAGATCTTTCGCTCGCTGCGCAACTCCTCCGCTCCCTTCCCCCATCCCGGCGCCGGTCTCACGCTCCATGGCCCACCGAGCGAACCTGGCTTTTCTTTTCACGGACTTATACTATGGCAGCGTCGCCGCGTGGTAGGTCTTCTTACCCTTCCGGACGATCAGGTAGCGCCCGAAGCGCGCCGCCGACCGTGAGACGAAGGCATCGGCCTTGTCCACTCGGGTGCCGTTGATGGCGATGGCACCGGCCGCGATCAGCTCGCGGCCTTTCCTCTTCGACTCCGCCAGACCGATGCGTGTCAGCAACTCCAGCACGGGTAGCCCCTGAGCCTGCTCCACGCCGAGCGTCGTCGTGGGCATGGCCCGGCAGGCGCGTTCGAGCTGCGCTTCGGAGAGATTCTCGACCAGCCCCGTGAAGAAGGCCTCGCTGATCTGTTCGGCCTCCGCGACCTCGGCCTCCCCGTGGCAGAGCGCCGTGACCGTGCGTGCCAGGGTCCGTTGCGCTTCGCGCGCCTCGGGCGCTCGTCGCATCGCGGCCTCGAGCGCCTGGATCTCTTCCGGACCGAGGAACGTGAAGTACTTGAGAAAGGTGATCACGTCCTCATCCCCCGTGTTCAACCAGTACTGGTACATCTCGTACGGCGATGTCCTGGCGGGATCGAGCCATATCGTGCCGGTCTCGCTCTTGCCAAACTTGGTGCCGTCGGCCTTCATCACGAGCGGAAGCGTGAGCCCGAAGGCTGCGGCGCCCGCAAGGCGCTTGATCAACTCGATTCCCGCCGTGATATTGCCCCACTGGTCGCTCCCACCGAGCTGGATCGTGCAGCCAAGGCGCTCGTGGAGAGCCAGGAAGTCGTAGGCTTGGAGCACCTGGTAGGTGAACTCCGTGTATGAGATGCCCTCGTCGGTGCGGCCCATCCGCGAGCGGACGGACTCCTTGGCGAGCATGGATCCCAGCGGGAAATGCTTGCCGATATCGCGGAGAAAGGGGATGAGGCGGAGCTTGGAGAGCCACTCGTAGTTGTCGGCCAGGACGGCGGCGTGGGGCCCGCTCCCGAAGTCGACGAACCGCTCGACTTGCCGCTTGAGCCGCGCGGCCCACTCCATTACCTGGTCCTCGGCCGTCAGCGGCCGCTCGCCGGTCTTGCCGCTCGGGTCCCCGATGAGTCCCGTGCCGCCGCCGATCAGGATGATGGGGCAATGCCCGGCGGCCTGGACACGGCGCAGCGCCAGGAGCGGCAGGAGGCTGCCGATGTGAAGACTGTCAGCGGTGGGATCGAAGCCGACATAGACCGACCGCTCGCCTTCGAGCAGATGCTGGTCGAGCTCGGCCGGACGCGTGACGTCGGCGATGAGGCCCCGCCACGACAGGTCGCGCAGGAGCGGGGAGCGGAGGGCGGGCGGTCTCTCGGCGCTCACGTCTGTATAATAGCAATCGATGGCCCAGCCGCCACGGAGGAAACCACCGTCTGGACCGCCACCGCGCCGCCGCCCGTGGCTGCGCTGGATCGTAGTGCCCCTCGTCGCGGTGGTCGCCGTGGCCGCGCTCGCGAGCGGCGTGGCCGCCTTCTGGGTGTTGACCATCCTGCCGCGCTCCCTGCCGTCGGTCACGCAGCTCGAGAACTTCGAGCCGAGCGTCGGATCGCGGATCTACGACGAGGGCGACGAGTTGATCACCGAGTTCCACGTCGAGCGGCGCATCTTCGTGCCGCTCGGCCAGATGCCGCGGGCGCTCAAGCAGGCGGTCATCGCCACCGAGGACGCGCGCTTCTACTCCCACTTCGGCGTCGATCCGATGGGGATCGCGCGCGCGATCTACCAGAACTTCCGGCGCGGCCGCATTGTCGAGGGCGGCAGCACCATCACCCAGCAGCTGGCCAAGGTGCTGTTCCTCACGCCCGACCGCAGCCTCGAGCGCAAGCTCAAGGAGGCGGTGCTGGCCATCGAGCTCGAGCGCCGCTACTCCAAGGAGCGCATCCTCGAGATCTACCTGAACCAGATCTATTTCGGACACGGCGCCTTCGGGGTCGAAGCCGCCTCGCGGACCTTCTTCGGCAAGAGCGTGAGCGAACTCTCTCCCGCGGATGCCGCGCTGCTGGCCGGCCTACCCAAGGCGCCCGCAACGTACTCGCCCTTCGACCATCCGGAGGCGGCCAAGCGCCGCCGGGCAACGGTGCTCACCCGCATGGTGGACACCGGCGCGATGAGGGCCGAGCAGGCCAAGCGCATCGGCCAGGGCGAAATCACCCTCGTGCCTCCCGAGCGCCGGCGCACGACGGGTCAGTACTTCCTCGACTTCGTGCTGCAGTACCTCGAGGCGCAGTACGGGCCCGACCTGGTATTCAAGGGAGGGCTGCACGTCTACACGACGCTGTCGCCGACCATGCAGCTCAAGGCGGAAATGGCGCTCCGCGAAGGGCTCCGCGCGCTCGAGACACGCCGCGCCGCCAAGGCCGGCCAGGACGCGCCCGCGCCGGAGCGTCCCGAGGGGGCGCTCCTCTCCATCGAGCCGCAGACGGGCTACATCCGCGCGATGGTGGGCGGCTATGACTTCTACAAGAGCGAATTCAACCGCGCCGTCCAGGCGCACCGGCAGCCGGGCTCGGCCTTCAAGCCCTTCGTCTATATCGCCGCGCTCGAAGCCGGGCTGACACCCGCCTCGATCGTGGATGACTCGCCCGTGCAGTACGCGTTTGGCGCCAACGGCAAGCCTTGGAAGCCGGACAATTACGATCGGAAGTTCCGCGGCCCGATCACCTACCAGCAGGCGCTCGAGGAGTCGATCAACGTAGCGACGATCAAGGTCCAGGAGCGCATCGGCATCCGCCGAACGGTCGACGTTGCCCGCCGCCTCGGCGTCGAGAGCACGCTCCAGGAGAACCTGTCCATCGCGCTCGGGACCTCAGACCTGACGCTGCTCGAGCTGACCTCGGCCTACGGCACGCTGGCGAACCAGGGCTCCTGGGTCAAGCCGACGGCGATCCGCTACGTGCTCGACGCCCAGCGCAAGCTTCTGGAGGAGAACGTGCCGCAGGGACGGCAGGCGCTGCAGCCCGACCTCGCCTATGTCGTCACCCACATGATGAAGGGCACGATCGAGCGCGGCACGGGGCAGGCCGCCAAGGCGCTGGGCAGGCCGGCCGCGGCCAAGACCGGGACCACGAACGACTATTCCAACGCGTGGTTCATCGGCTTCACGCCGCATCTCGTCACGGGCGTCTGGGTGGGCTACGACAAGCCGAAGAGCCTCGGCAAGGAGGAGACGGGAGGTCGGGTGGCGGTGCCGATCTGGACGGCCTTCATGAAAGAGGCGCTCCAAGGGACGACCGTCGAAGATTTTCCCCTGCCCGAGGGGGTGGTGATGGTGCCGGTGGATCTCTCTCCGGCCGGCTACTGCGTGAAACCCGTCATGATGGCCTTCATCGCCGGCACCGAGCCCAGAAACAACTGTGATCCCGGCCGTCGCAGCCCCGCGCCCGACGCGCCGGCGACACCGGCCCCGCCCCCCACCGGCACGCCTATCGAGGCGGCTACCGGCGCGGCGCCGACCGCCGCCGCCGCGCCACTCAAGCCACCCACCCAGGGCCAGTGAGGGTCAGAACGAGGTAGGGAACTGGCTGGCGATGCCTGACCAGGTCCCGCCGCTGAGGAGCTCGAGGAGGACCCCCGGCAGCGCGTCGATGGGTACGCGGACCTGCTCCATCGAGTCACGGTCCCTGATGGTCACCTTGCCGTCGCCGACTTCGCCCTTGTCCCGATCCCCCACGGTCTGCACGTCCACGGTGACGCAGTAGGGGGTGCCGATCTCGTCCTGCCGCCGGTAGAGCCGGCCGATGGCGGCCGTGTCGTCGTAGACGACGGCCCAGTGCTTCGACAGCTCGTTCCGGATGGCATGGGCGGTGCGCACGATGTCCTCGCGCTTCTTCAACAAGGGCAGCACGGCGACCCTGAGCGGCGCCAGCTCCGGGTGGAAGCGCAGCACGACCCGCTTCTCGCCGCGCACCTCTTCCTCTCGGTAGGCGTCGGTGAGGAAGGCCAGGAGCGCTCGATCCACGCCCGCCGAGGGCTCGATGACATAGGGCACCACGTGCTCTTTCCGCTCCTCGTCGAAGTATGTCAGCGTCTTGCCGCTGAACTGCGCGTGCTGCTTGAGGTCGAAGTCGGTGCGGTTGGCGATGCCCATCAGCTCGCTCCAGCCTATCGGGAAGCGGTACTCGATGTCGGCCGTGCGCTTGGCGTAGTGCGCCAGCTCATCCTTGTCGTGCTCGCGGAGGCGCAGATTCTCCTCACGCAGGCCGTAGCGCCGGAACCACGCCATGCTGTCCTCGATCCACCGCTCGTGCCAGTACTCGTCGGCCGGGCGTCCGTCCACGGTCTCGCGCGGATTGACGAAGTACTCGATCTCCATCTGCTCGAACTCGCGCGTCCGGAAAATGAAGTTGCCCGGCGTGATCTCGTTGCGGAAGGCCTTGCCGATCTGGCCGATGCCGAACGGCAGCTTGCGCCGCGTCGACTGCAGGATGTTGTCGAAGTTCACGAAGATGCCCTGAGCGGTCTCGGGCCGGAGGTACGTGACCGCGGCGTCCTCCTCCACCGGACCCATGAAGGTCTTGAACATGAGGTTGAACTGGCGCGGCGCCGTCAGCGCTCCCTTGCCGCACTCGGGGCAGAGGGTTCGGCGCGCGCCGCAGTGGCCGCACGGCTCTCCGGGGGGAATGGTGAACTTGTTTCCCTTCGTCGCCTCGCAGTAGTGCACCCACGGCATCTCGTCGATCTGGTCGGCGCGAAAACGGTGGCGGCACTCGAGGCAATCGACCATGGGATCGGTGAAGTGGTCGACGTGTCCGCTCGCCTTCCAGACGGTGGCGTGCATGAGGATCGAGGCGTCGAGGCCTACCATGTCGGGCCGGCGCTGGATGTAGTCGCGCCACCACACGCGCTTGATGTTCTGCTTGAGCTCGACACCGAGCGGGCCGTAGTCCCAGCACGAGCCGGTGCCGCCGTAGATCTCGCTCGACTGGAAGATGAATCCGCGCCGCTTGCAGAGGGAAACCAGCGTCTCCATGGTCAGTGACATGGAAGCGAGAATAACATAGGGTGCTCAACGCCAACCCTCACCCTGCCCTTTCCAAGGGAGAGGGATTCTTAGAGACCTTCTCTCACCTGGAGAGAGACTCAAAGATCCCTCTCCCCTTCTCTAGGGGAGAGGGCTGGGTGAGGGGTGGGCAGTGAGGGCGCGCCCCGTCTGGGCGAGGAAGCGCGAGGAGCGCGGCACGTGGCCGATCAGGCGGCCCATGACGCCGTCGAGCAAGGTCCGGAGCTCGGCGTCCAGGTCGACCGCGAGCGGCAGCCTGAGACCCTCTTCCCACGCGAGCGTGCGCAGGCGCCTCAGGAGCCCAACGGCCGGCCCCGAGAGCGGGATGGCGTCGGCTCCGAACCCGCAGCGGCCGCACAAAAGTCCTCCCGCGATGGCATCGAGCGCCGCCTCCCCGAAGGGATAGGCCCGGCCGCACTCGATGCAGCGGTCGAGGCGCGGCCGGTGGCCCAGGAGATCGACGGCGCGCACCGCGAAGCAGGCGGCCACGCGCGGCGGCCGGGCGCCGGCGTCGAGGGCCCTCAGGCTCCTGAGAGCCAGGCCGAAGAGCGCCGGCTGGGGATCGCGATCCGGGGACAGGCGCGTCAGGCACTCCACGACCCAGGCCCCCTGCCCCAGCCGCTCGAGATGCTCCCGCACCCGCACGAAGGGATGGACGATATCGAAGTGGTCCACGCGCACGAGCTCGCTGCGCCCGGTGTCGAAGAAGACCAGCTCGCCGAGCGTGAAGAGCTCGAGCGCGCTGCCGAAGCGCGACCGGGTTCGCCGCGCCGACTTGGCCACCCCACGCAGCTTGCCGTGATCGCGCGTGTAGAAGTCGACCAGACGGTCGCTCTCGCCAAGCGACCGGCGGCCGATGACGACGGCCTGCGTCCGGTGAAGTCCCATGGCGCTAGGAAGTCAGCAGGAAGCCGAACTCTTTGAGCGCCCGGTCGTCTTTGCGCCAGCCCTTGCGGAGGGCCACGGTCAGCTCGAGGAAGACCTTGATGCCGAAGAAGCGCTCGAGGTCCTCGCGGGCCGCGGTGCCGATGCGCTTGAGCGTCGCGCCGCCCTTGCCGATTAGGATGCCCTTCTGCGAGTCGTGCTCGACGAATATGGTGGCGCGGACATAGAGGCACTCCGGCCGCTTCCGCTCGCTGAGCTCCTCGACGCGGACGGCGCAGGCATAGGGCACTTCCTGGTGCGTGAGACGGAAGATCTTCTCCCGGATCGACTCCGCGACCCAGAAGGTCTCGGGCTGATCGGTGAGCGACTCGCGCGGGAAGTAGGGCGGGCGCTCGGGCAGCGCGGCCAGGAGGAGGTCGAGCAGCCGGTCGCAGTTCTCGCCCGTCTGCGCCGAGACCGGCACGATCTCGGTGAAGGGGAAAGCGGCTCGACAGGCGGAGATCAGCGGCAGGAGCTTGGACTTCGGCGCGACCAGGTCCACCTTGTTCAGCACACCGTAGACAGGCGCCCGGACCGCGCGGAGGCGCCCGAGGGGCTCGCGATCGAGCCGCTCGGGCCGCTCGGTCGCCTCGAGGACGAGGCACACCACGTCCACGTCCTCGACGGCGCGCTCGACCGTCTTGACCATGAGCTGGCCGAGCTTGCCCGGGCCCTCGTGAAGGCCTGGCGTGTCGACGAAGACGATCTGGGCGTCCGGCAGGTGCTTGATGCCGGTGATCCGCGTCCGCGTAGTCTGCGGACGGCGCGAGACGATCGCCATCTTCTCGCCGACCAGGCGATTGAGAAGCGTGGACTTGCCGACGTTGGGCCGGCCCACGAGAGCGACAAAGCCGCTTTTCATCGCGCCGCACCGCCGAGTCGAACGGTTGCGGGATTCGGCCTCTTCGCGCCAGCGCTCATCGGCGCGCCCGGTCCATCGTCCAGCAAGCCAATCCACAGGTTTCGAGGTGCGCGCCGGTGCGCCGCGGCCAGGATCTCACGGGCCCGCTCGTGCATCAGCCGGGCTTCGGATGGGTCGCGGTCGTCGTAGCCGGATAAGTGGAGGAGCCCGTGGACAACCAGAAGATCGAGCTCCAGCGCCACCGGCACCCCACGCTCGCGCGCCTGCCGCCGTGCCGTGTCGGCAGACACCACGACTTCGCCCAGCAGCCGCGACGGGCCTGGCGCCGCCAGATCGAAGGCCAGGACATCGGTGCTCTTGCGCGAGCCCATCCACCGGGCATTGAGCTGCCGCATCGCGGAGTCGTCCACCACGGTCACGTGGACGTCGCGGTCTGCGCGGTCGAGAGCCCGCAGCGCCAGCTCGGCCGTCGTCTTGAGGCGGGCTGTCGAGATGCGGACGCGACGCTGGCGATTGGCGACGGCAGCCGGCATCAGGCGCCCATCCTCACCCTGGCCCTCTCATGAGTCTCCCTCTTCAGCACGGGGAGGGAGAGGGGAAGTTTTCCCCTCTCCCCCACCGGGGGAGAGGGCAGGGTGAGGGGGTGGTGGCGAGGGCTGGCGCGGCCTGACGCGGTCGTAGGCCCGGACTATGGCCGAGACGAGATCGTGGCGCACCACGTCGCGGTGGTCGAAGTAGACGAACTGGATGCCGTCGATCCCGTGGAGCACGCTCTGGATCTCGATCAGCCCGGACGGCCGGCTGGAGGGCAGATCGACCTGGGTGATGTCGCCCGTGATCACCATCTTGGAGTTGAAACCGAGCCGGGTCAGGAACATCTTCATCTGCTCGGACGTGGTGTTCTGCGCCTCGTCGAGGATGATGAACGCGTCGTTGAGCGTCCGCCCCCGCATGTATGCCAGCGGCGCGATCTCGATCGCGCCCTTCTCGCTGAGGGCCGTCACCTTCTCGGCCTCGAGCATGTCGTAGAGCGCATCGTAGAGCGGCCGGAGATAGGGGTGGAACTTCTCGATGAGATCCCCCGGCAGGAAGCCCAGACGCTCCCCGGCCTCGACGGCCGGCCGCGTCAGGATGATCCGCGAGACCTCCCGCTTGACGAGGGCGGAGACGGCCATGGCCACGGCGAGGTAGGACTTGCCGGTGCCGGCGGGCCCTATCGCGACGACCAGGTCGTGGCTGCGGATGGCATCGAGGTAGCGCTTCTGGTTCGGTGTCTTGGGGCTGATGATCTTGCGTCGCGACGGCACCGTGATGGAGTCCGAGAGAAAGCTCTTGAGGTTGGTGTCGGGCTCGGCGCCGGCGATGCGCAGCGCCGCGCGGACGTCCTGGGCCCCCATTGTCGGCCGGGCGCGGAGCATGTCGATGAGCTCGCGCACCACCCGCTCGGCCTGGCCGAGCTGCCGCTCGTCTCCCCGGAGCGTGATGTCGTGGCCGCGCGAGGTCGCGCGGATGTCGTACTGCGACTCGAGCATGTGCAGGTGCTCTTCGTTGCGCCCGACCAGGGCCAGCAGGTTGAGGTCCGGCGGGACGACGATGCGGCGCGTGGCGCTGGCGACTTCGGTCACGCGGGGCCGGGTCCTTCGACGATGCGGATGCCGAGATCGCGGAGCTGCCGGGCGTCCACGGGCGCCGGGGCGTCGGTGAGCGGGCAGGTCCCCTTCTGGGTCTTCGGAAAGGCGATGACCTCCCTGATCGACTCCTGGCCGACGAGGCTCGCCGCCAAGCGGTCGAGACCGAAGGCGATGCCGCCCATGGGCGGCGCGCCGAACTCCAGGGCCTCCAGCAGGAAGCCGAAACGCGCGCGCGCCTCCTCCTTGGAGATGCCGATGAGGCCGAAGAGCCGCTCCTGCACCGCCTGCTGGTGGATGCGGATGGAGCCGCCTGCGGCCTCCTGCCCGTTCAGCACGAGATCGTAGGCCTTGGCGCGCGCTCGACCGGGATCAGACTCGAGGAGCGGCAGGTCCTCGTCTCTCGGCGCCGTGAAGGGATGGTGCACGGCGTCCCAGCGCTTCTCGTCGGCGTTGTACTCGACCAGCGGGAAGTCGATGACCCAGGCGAAGACGTCCTTGTCCTCCCGGATGAGCGTGAATCGCCTCGCCAGGTCAACGCGGAAGCGACCGAGCACGGTCGCGGCGACGCCCGGCGCGTCAGCCACGAGCAGCAGGAGGTCTCCGGCCGCTCCGCCCGTGAGCGCGAGCAGCTTGTCCTGCACGGCGACCGTCAGGAACTTCGCCACGGGCGACTGCAAGCCTTCCGCCGTCACCTTGATCCAGACCAGCCCCTTGGCGCCCAGCTGCCTGGCCTCGCCCGTGAGATCGTCGAGCTCCTTACGGCTCATTCCGCCCGCCCCCGGGACGCGCAGGGCCTTCACCGCCGCCCCGCCGGCCACGGCCTGGGCAAAGGCCTGGAACTCGCCTCCCGCGAAGAGGGACGAAGCGTCCTGGAGCTCGAGGCCGAAGCGGAGATCGGGCTTGTCGGAGCCGAAGCGCGCCAGGGCCTCGTCATAGCCGAGCCGCGGGAACGGGCGCTCGAGCTCCACGCCCTTCACCCGTCGCCACACTTCGGCCATCATGCCCTCGATGATGGGCAGGAAGTCGTCGCGATCGAGGAAGGAGGTCTCGATGTCGATCTGGGTGAACTCGGGCTGGCGGTCCTTGCGCAGGTCCTCATCGCGGAAGCAGCGGACGATCTGGAAGTAGCGCTCGAAGCCCGCCACCATCAGGAGCTGCTTGAAGAGCTGCGGCGACTGCGGCAGCGCGTAGAAGCTGCCGGGCTGGAGCCGGCTCGGCACCAGAAAATCCCGCGCGCCCTCGGGCGTCGAGCGCGTCAGGAAGGGCGTCTCGACCTCGAGGAATCCCTCGGCGTGCAGGTAGTCGCGCACGGCCCGGCAGACGAGATCGCGCACCTGGAAGGCCTTGAGCACCGGGCTGCGCCGCATGTCGAGATAGCGGTACTTGAGCCGCAGCGTCTCGTCGACGTCGCCCTCGTCTTCCAGCTGGAAGGGGAGAGGGCGGCAGTCATTGAGGATCTTGAGCTCGGTCGCCTGCACCTCGATGGCGCCGGTGTCGAGCTTCGGGTTCTCCGTTCCGGCGGGCCGGGGCGCGACCGCGCCGCGCACGGCCAGCACGAACTCGGCGCGGACGCCCTCGGCCTTGGCATGCGCGTCCGCTCCCGTCGCCGGGTTGAACACGCACTGGGTGATGCCCTCGCGATCGCGCAGGTCGACGAAGATGAGCCCGCCATGGTCGCGCCGGCGGAAGGCCCAGCCCATGAGCGTGACCGGCTTCCCGGCGTCCGAAGCCCGTATGGCGCCGCAGCTGTGCGTGCGCTTCCAGTCGCCCATGGGCTCCACGCGCGCGTCGCTCACCGGGCCGCTTCCTTCCCGGCAAGCGCGATGAGCTCCCCGGCCAGGCCGGCGATCGGCACGCGCCGCTGCTCCCCCGAGCTCATGGCCCTCAGCACCGCCTCTCCCGTGGCGAGCTCATTGTCACCCGCTATCACCGCATAGGCGGCGCCGAGCTTGTTGGCCCGCTCGAGCTCGCGCGGCAGCTTGCGCCCTCCATAGCCGAGCTCAGCCGCCACGCCGGCCTGACGCACGGCGCGCGCCACGGGCATGAGGCGCCTGAGCGCGGCCTCTCCCAGGGGGATCAGGAGCACGAGTGGACGCGAGCCCGCCTCGGCGTCTCCCAGCAGCAGCACCACTCGCTCGAGCCCTATGGCAAAGCCGATGCCGGGATCGGCCGGCCCGCCCAGACGCTCGATGAGTCCGTCGTAGCGCCCGCCGCCCGCCACCGCGTTCTGGGCGCCCAGCTCGGTGGTCAGCACTTCGAAAGTGGTCCGCACGTAATAGTCGAGCCCGCGCACGAGCCGTGGCGTCACCGCGTAAGCCTGTCCCAGGGCATCCAGATACTCCCGCACGCGCTCGAAGTGCCTGCCCGCCTCGGGGGAGAGCGAATCGAGAATGGACGGCGCCTTCTCGATGACGGGCTGGCAGTCGGGCACCTTGCAGTCGAGGACACGGAGCGGGTTGCGCCCGAGCCGCGCCTGGCACTCGCCGCAGAGCACGGTGGCCTGGGGCCGGAGATACTCGACCAGTCGCGCGATGTACACGCCGCGGTCCGCGGCGTCCCCTATCGAGTTGACATGGAGCGCCAGGCGGTCGTGAAGGCCCAGCGCGCGGAAGAAGTCCATCAGCATGGCGATGACCTCCGCATCGACCGCCGGATTCGTCTCGCCGAGGGCTTCCACATTGGCCTGGTGGAACTGCCGGTAGCGGCCCGCCTGCGGCCGCTCGTAGCGGAACATAGGACCGGCCGTGTAGAGACGGACGGGCTTGGCCTCGACCTGGAAGCCGTGCTCGATGTAGGCCCGCAGGAGGCCCGCCGTCGCTTCCGGCCGGAGCGTGAGCGAGTCGCCGCCGCGATCCTCGAAGCTATACATCTCCTTCTTCACGATGTCCGTCTCGTCTCCGATGCCGCGCGCGAAGAGCTCGGTGCGCTCGAAGACCGGGAGCCGGATCTCGCGGTAGCCATAGGACTCGAAGGTCTGCCGGGCGGCCGCCTCGACGCGCTGCCACCTGCCCGTCTCGGAGGGCAGGATGTCCCGGACGCCGCGCACCGCCTTGATGGCCATCGCTACGTGCCCGGCACCGCTCTGTAGTCCGCCGCCAGGGCGATGTAGCTCTTCGCCGAACGGTAGATCACGTCGAGATCCTTGTCGCTGACCTGGCGCTTGACCCGGGCCGGGGTGCCCATGAGCAGGCTGCCCTTGGGCACCACGGTGCCCGGCGAGACCATGGCGCCTGCCGCGACCACGCACTCCTCCTCGAGCACGGCCCCGTCCAGCACAATGGCGCCGATTCCGATGAGGCAGTTGGACTTGATGTGGCAGCCGTGGAGCCTGGCCGCGTGCCCGACGGTGACGTACTCCTCGACTATGGTCGGCGTGCCGTTGCGGTTGACGTGGATGACTGTGCCGTCCTGCAGATTCGTCCCCCTGCCGATCCGGATGAAGATGACATCCCCGCGGACCACCGTCGTGAACCAGACGCTCGACTCCTCCCCGAGCTCCACGTCGCCAATGACATCGGCGGACCCGGCTATCCAGGCGGACGGATGCACCTTGGGCATGACGCCCCGGTACGCGTGGATCATGTATCTCCCCTCACCCTACCCTCTCCCCACAGGGGAGAGGGGGAAAAGGAGGAGACAGAGGAAGATGACAGAACCCTCTCCCCCGAGGCGGGAGAGGGCAGGGTGAGGGGGCCAGGACGAGGGGGCGAGGAAGACGGACGGGTGCGTCCTGGGCACAACTCCGCGGTTGGCGTGGGTCACGGACAAGCTCCGGCGCTCATGAGGATTCGAGCGCCCAGTATAGCGCGGCGAGGCCTCAACCCCAGAGGGACGAGAGAGGGATCGTGAGGCCTTGGAGCAGCGGGGGTGAGAACGTGTCATCGCCCGCCAGGCTCGCCGCTCGCCGATACTGCCCTTCGCTCAGCTCGTACATCTCCAGAACCCGTATCTCGGGGTCAGCCAGCCAGTAGTGACGCACTCCGTGCCGGGCGTAGAGTTTCGCCTTCTCGACCCGGTCACGGCGACCCGTACCCGGAGACAGGATCTCCACGATCAGATCCGGGGCGCCCCGGACCCCTCGATCGGTGACGATCCCGGAGCGTTCCCGGGAGACAAACAGCAGGTCCGGCACGACCACGGAGGTCTCCTCGAGGATGACGTCGAACGGGGCGATGAAGACTTCACCGAGTCCCCGAGCAGCCACGAAGGGCTTGAGGGCGACAAGCAGGTTGGCGGCGAACTGCTGGTGGGCGCGGCCCGGTGAAGGTGTCACGTACAACTCTCCCTCGATGATCTCGTAGCGCCTTCCGTCGTCGGGCAGAGCGCAATAGTCCTCGTAGGTGAGGACGATGTGCCCTGCCGGGGGTTGTTCACGCGCGTCGATCGTCATCGTGTCTCCTCGCCGCCGACCCTACTCCTGCGGCACGGTCATGATGACCTGAGTCTCGCCCGAGGTCTTGAGGAAGTTCTTGAAACGGACCACGGTCGCGATGATGGTCGGCTGGGTGGCGTCGTCTGTCTTGAAGCCGCCCAGCGCCGTGATGAACCCCTCGAAGCCCGTCTCGATGGACTGAAGCCTGAAGCCCGCCGGCCCCTTGAAGATGATGGCCAGCAGCCCTTCCTTGACGATGTTTTGCGGCACGATGACCTCGTCCACCCCGTCCCCGTCGAGGTCAATGGCCAAGGGCGTGGGCTCGATCTTGTGGAACAGGCTCCGCCGCGCGCGGCCGCTCGTCCCCATGCTCACGGTCTCGACGATCATGACGCCGCCCCCCACCGCCGTCCCCGAGCGCCAGATATCCTCAGCCTCGGCGGCCATCTGGAGCCGGTTGAACTCGTCGATGAAAGCCAGCACACGCGAGTCCTTGCCGTTCATGTTGGAGAAGACCGCGCCCATGGGCCTGAAGGCCTGGTGCACGGGCACCGAGTACTCCCTCACGAGCTTGCCGTTCTTCCAGGCCATCTGGTCCACCTGGCCCGGGGTGAAGAACTTATCCGGGCTGAAACGCTGGGTCCACAGCGTCTGCTTGTGCCCCTGACCCGTCAAGTCCACCGGGAAGAGGAACGTGTCGAGATTGTCGGCCAGGAATTTCGGCTTGCCGTCCTTCGCGCTCAGGATGAAGGAGTTGAGCCCGATATTGGGGTCGTATCGGTTGGCCACGATCTCGAAGACGCCGTCGCCGTCGAGATCCACGAAGTACAGCGAGAAGAGGCGCCCCAGGGAACGCACCGAGATAGACCACTCGGCCTCGAGTTTCGTGCCCACGATCTTGTACTGGTAGACCTTGTCTCCGTCGCTCACCACCATGCGCGGAATCTTGTCCGTCGGCATCACGCCCACGTCGATGGCCACGACCGCGAAGGGGAACTTGGCCACCTCCCGGAGCGGGATGCTATTCTCCCCGCTGGAGTAAGAGCCCGCCTCGAGCTCGCGGCCCAAGAGCCGCGCCAGGAGGGAGCGCTGCTTGGCCTGGGGCGGGTTGGCCGGGCCGCCCTGGGAGAACCGCCCGCCCGCCGTCGTCGGGCGAATGGATGGCGGCACGAAGAAAGCTGTGGCGAGCGCGGCATCGGCCCGCGGCAGCTGGAACAGGCGCACGTCCATGTACGGCTTGGTCTCAATGCGCTTGAAGTAGACAACGAGGAGGTTCTCGACCTTGTAGCGCTCGGCCGCCTGCGCCAAGCCCTTGCCCTCGAGGGCCTCCTCGGGCTTGATCCCTTGCTGACCGAGCGCCACGCCGAGAGAGTCACCCATGCCTACGCTGAAGCGCCCGGTCCGGCTGAGCCCATCCACCACCTCCTGGAGGGCCGCTTCGATGAGGTTGTCCTTGACACCCGTCGAGAGGGGAAGGACGGTCAGGCGGATCTTCCCCGCCGACACCCTCGCCTTGTCGCCTGCGGTGATGTCTGCGCCCTGGACGACCTTGGCGGTGGAATAAGCCTCGAAGACGTCGGTGACGCTCACGCGACCGAGGGTCTTCTCGGTGCGACCCAGCACTTCACCCGTCTTGGGGTGTTTGAGCTCCTCTCCCTCGCGGTAGATCGCCAGCTCCACGCCCGCCACGACCCCATCGCGCTGGCCTATGGACAGCGTGACCTTGCCACCACTGACCTGGATGACATCACCCTCGACCTTGGGGAAAAGGGCGGCCACTTGTGCCACGAGGGTACTGATCTGGGTGGGCGCCTGCACTCCCGCGGGCGGGGTCTGAGCCGAGGCCGGGAGGGCAAACGTCAGAAGAAGGAGGGCCGGGAGCAGTCTATTCATGCGGCCATGATACCGACGCGGCCAGCGGACGGCAAGCAATGGAGACTAAAGGCTAGGGCCCGGGGGTTGCCCCCCGGGCCCGGGTCCTACAGAGGCTCGCCTAGAACGAGAACCGGACGCGAGACGTGTATATGAAGATGTCCTTGGCGTTTCGGGGGCCTGCCGCGGGGTCCGTGATGGCGTCGAGCGCCGGACCCGTGATCATGTAACCAGCCGAATTACCCCAAGTGAGCCCAGGGGCGAATGTCCAAAGGACCTCACTCATGAACTCAGTCCCGACATAGCTGCGGGTAGACTGCAGCCGTGGGCCTGCGAACTCTGGGAGAATGCCTGCTCCGGCGACCGCCGTGCCGTTTCTATCAACCCCTTGGGCGGTCCAATGTCCGTTCACGCCAGCCATCACGCTGAGCGTTGGCGTCACAGCGTACGTGGCCTTGGCGCCCAGCTGTATCCGGCCGTATTTGTCCCAGCCGATCTGGTTCCCGGGGTATGCCACTCTGACCCCGGCCGAGCCCGGGGAGTTCGAGTAGTCAAGACCCAGCGAGGTGATCTGTGTCCCCCAGTCAGCAAGATAGCTCGTGTCCGTGTCCAGCACCTGGAAATAGCGGACCGTGCCGAGCGTATTGTTCCTGGCCGTGTTACCGGTGCTGTATACGCCCAGCCCTTGGAGGAGCAGCGGACCGAGCTGGAAGCCGCCCCGAAGGTCGACGAGCCACGCGTCGAGGTCTGCATGGTACTTCCGGCCGGGCACCGCACCGCTGGCGGCGAACGTGGCCGGCGCGAACACTGCGCGATTCCCAAACTGGTAGTAGATGCTCGGATCGAAGGAGACCGGACCCATCCTGTACCGCGCATCGACGCCCACTGTAAAGCGATCCTCGTTCACGCCACCATGCATGGTTCCGTCGGGGTTGGTGAATGCGGTAGAGGTGTTGATGCCGCCGCGGCCCGCACGGGCACTGGTGCTGGTTGTGCCGGCGGCATAGAACTGGGAGAACATCGGCTTGATGTCGAGACCCTTGAATGGGGTGAACTCAGGAGACAGGATGAAAGCAAAATCATCCCCACGATTCTGACTGTTGCTGACGCCGAGCGGCCCGGCAAGCCCGTTCTTGGTTTCCGGCCCGACGAGATTTTCCTCGACCTGCACGTAGGTCGCCTGGAATTTGAAGGTCGGACTGATAGTGCTGAGGATGTTGACGCCGGGGAAGTCGCCGTTGGCGTAGGTGGCCAGCTTGTAGCTCGCCGCCGTGGCGAAGGGCTGAGCACCCAGGCGTACGATCGTGGGCACAGGTATCAGCGGAGCTGGGAACTCGACGTAGAGCCACTTGACCTCGAGGATGCCTCTGCCGTCAGTGTTGAGGTCGAAGCTCCCGCTGGTGCCGGGTTGCGCCGCAACTGCCGTGGTCGCCGCCGCTCCCGCATTGACGATGGTCGAGTCGTTGGACCCCGTCTGGCCCCAGACCTGGTCGATCTCGAATCCGAACACGGCCTTGGCCTGGCCGACCTGACCGATGATGTCGAAGCGACCGCGGTTGCGGGCATACCACTGCTTGTCTTGCCTGTTCAGGATCCCATCGAAATTGCTGGCGTTACGCGTGTACGAGGTCACGGTGTCGATGAAGCCGGTGATGTCGACCTTGGGAACCGGCGCCTGGGCTTCGACGACGGGCGCCATGGTCGCGATCGCGACCACGAGCGAGAGAGCAACAAACAAATTCCTTCTCATCATTACTGCCTCCTCATCTTGAGAGGGTGAACGAACTACTGGGCATGCAGCCTACTTCGGTTAACCCCGTACGCGCGACAACGGTGCTTCGACGCCCGGTCCACGGGCGAGCAACGACCCGCTATTCTTACCCTAGACGACCGCCGGGGGTCAAGATTAAACGGACGGAATTACTCGTCAGCCGTTTAGCTTCCATCTCCGAGCTGCTTGAGCGCGTCCTTGGCGAGGTCTGCGAAGGGCGATGCGGGGTCTATGTCGCGCGCCGTCCTGAACGAGGCCTTGGCCTCGTCCCGCTTGCCGGCTCGCCAGAGCGCCAAGCCTAGGCCGTAATGAGCAGAAACCAGGGTCGGCTCCATCTGGACGGCGGCGCGGAAGGACTCCTCGGCCTCCTGCGGCTTGCCGATGCGGATATAGGCGTTGCCGAGGTTGTAGTAGGCGACTTCAGGCGTGGCATAGGTGGGAAAGGCCAGTGCCTTCTTGTAGGCGGTGATGGCCTCTTCGAAGCGGCCCTGCTCGGCGTACGCCAGCCCAAGATTGTGCTGGGCCTCGGGGTTGTTCTTGTCGATATCGAGCGCGGCCTGGAACTCGGCCTGGGCCTCGACGGGCTTCTTGATGTCGAGGAGCACGACGCCGAGGGTGTTGTGGTAGACGGCATTCTCGGGATCGAGCTGTATGGCCTCGCGGATCGCGGCCATGCCCAGGGCCACACGCTTCTCACTCAGATTGCGGAGGCCCTGCTCGTAGGAGGACTGCGCCTGGAGCTTCTTGACCTCGCGGTCCTGCGTCGAGGCGCAGCCGGGGGAGAGAGCCAGGCCGCCAAGAATCAGCGCGACCAGAGCGCGTCGGCTTGACAGGATCATTTCTCCCCTGATAGCGTGGGCTTTCGTGCCAACCTACGAATACGACTGCCCCAAGTGCCCCCGCGTCTTCGAGGTGCGCCAGCGCATCACCGAGCCGCCGCTCGAGATCTGCGACGTCTGCGGCGGGCCAGTTCGCCGTCTTCTCTCCGCCACTCCATTCATCCTCAAGGGCGGAGGCTGGTACGTGACCGATTATCCGTCCGAGGGCCGCAAGAAGGGCACGAAGGCCGAGAGCCCGTCGGGCGACTCCGGTGCTGCCGCGACGTCCGGCGGCGCCACCGAGAAGTCTAGCACGTCCTCGCCGGCGCCTTCCCCTTCTCCGGGAACCGATACCGCCAAGTCGGCCAAGCCAGACAAGGCGGCGACTCCGCCCGCGTCGCAGTCGAAGTCACCGAGCACATCCTAGATCCGCCGAAGCTTCACTTCGCTCCCCCTGCCGGTTCCCAGGGCCGCAGACGCGCTGGCATCGCGCACGAAGATCTCGACCCGGCCCGTGGAGCCGATGATCCAGGCGGGCTTCCCGGGCGCGCATTCCGCATACGACGACGCCAGGCCGCCCACGGGGCGCCCGGCAAGCTCGAGCGCCAATGGGCTCCCCAGAGCTGCCACATCTTCCTCGGTCACTGAGGTCAACAGGTTGCCGAAGTGATCGGCCGCGATGACCTCGCCCTCGACCGTGTCCCCGTTCCGTCGGGCCCTGGGCAGAGGCAGCCTGACGGGGTCGTCGATGCGGGGACCGAGACGAGCGAGCGCCACGCCGGCCGCGATGTGCGCCACGGCGGGAGCAAAGAGATCGCGGCCATGGAAGGTGCGGCTCACGGACACCAGCCGGTACTCTGGCGCCTCGAGCCTCACGGCGGTGAAGTCCGTCCCGGCGCGTTCGAGGGCGAAGGTGAAGAGACCATTGTCCGGGCCGACGAAGAACTGGCCGCCCGCATGGAGGGCCAGCGCGCGCCGGGAGCTGCCCACGCCGGGATCCACCACGGCCAGGTGCGCGGCGCCCTTCGGGAAGTGACGGGCGGCGGACTCCAGGGCCAGCGCTGCTTCGAACACGTCCTGCGGGGCGATCTCGTGGGTGAGGTCGACCAGGCGGGCGTCGGGACAGATGCCGAGGATCACGCCCTTCATGATGCCGACCCACGGATCGCGAGTTCCGAAATCCGTGGTGAGCGTAATAATCGGCACGCCCATCGGTCCCCCACCCTCACCCTGCCCTCCCTCTCCAAGGGAGAGGGAGCCTCAAAAGCCACATACCTTCGAGGAAACGCAGCTCCAAGTTCTCCTCTCCCCAGATGGGAGAGGGCAACCCCCCAATCCCTCTCTCCCCTCTGGGGAGAGGGGAGGGTGAGGGGAGAGGTTCATCTGTCCCGAGCGACGACGAAATCGGTGATGAGGAGCAGCGTGTCCTTGTCGTCGGACGGCGGGAAGTCAGCGAGGGCTTCCTTTGCGGACTGGGCGTAGGCTCTGGCCCGCCCGAGGGCATAGTCGACACCGCCGTAGCGCTCGACGAGCTGCCTGATCTCCTCGATCTCCGCGGGATCTACCGAGTGCCGCTTGAGCACGGACTGGATGCGGTCGCGCTCGGCGGGCGCCGCCCTCTCGAGCGTGGCGATGAGCGGCAGGGTCCGCTTGCCTTCCTTGAGATCGGCGCCCACGACCTTGCCGAGCCGCCCCTGGTCCGCCACGAAGTCCAGCGAGTCGTCGCTGATCTGGAAGGCGATGCCGATCTCCAGGCCGTAGCGCGTCAGCGCCTCGACCTGCCCTTCCGTCGCCTCGGCCACGAGCGCGCCGATCCGGCAGCAGGCCGAGATGAACGACGCCGTCTTCTGGGTGATGATCCGGAGATACTCGGCCTCGGACGTCGCTCCGCTGCGCTTGCACTCGAGCTGGAGGACCTCCGCCTCCGTCATGGAGACCGTCGCCCTCGCCAGGGTCTCCAGCACGGCCCGACCGCCGTCCTCCACCATCAGCGCAAACGACTTCGAGTACAGGTGGTCGCCCACGAGGATGGAGGCGTCGTCGCCCCAGCAGGCATTGGCGGAGGGGCGACCGCGGCGCAGCGGCGCCTGGTCGACGACGTCGTCGTGGATCAGCGTGGCGGTGTGGAGCAGCTCGACCACGCAGCCCATCCGCACCGCCCGCGGTCCGGAGTAGCCCGCGACGCGGGAGGCCATGAGTAGCAGAATGGGGCGCAGCCGCTTTCCTCCGGCGCCCGCGATGAACTCGCCCATCTCGTGGATCAGGGCCACGGGCGAGAGAAGCTGCCGCGCGATGGCGTCCTCGATGGCGCGCATCTCGGGGCCCACGGCGAGGGCGACGCGCTCCTTGAGGAGCGCCTCGAGGTCGGTCGGGCCGTTCACGGCTGGGCGAGCGTCCGTCAGCGGACGACGACCCTGTCCTTGATCTTGACCTGGTTGCCGGACGACACGGTCTGGAGCTCGACCACGGAGAACTTCTCCTTCACTTCGGTGACGCGGCCGGTCGCCACCTCCTCGTCCAGCTCGCCCAGGAGCTCGCCGGTGATCGGATGGACGATGGCGATCTTGTCGCGCCGCACGCTCACCTGGGCCCCGAGCTTGACCCCATCCTTGCCGTTGAGATCGATCACGACACGGCTCGTGTCCACGAAGACCACGAAGCCGCGATTGGTGGAGGGCGCCAGAGCCGCCGGCTGGACGCCGGGCTTGCCCGGCGCAGCCTTGGAGGGCGGCCCCACGGGCTCGGTCGCGACGGCCACCTTCTGGCGCGGGCTGATGCGCCCGCCGCCAGGCGGGGAGCCGTACTTGGCGACGATCTCCGGCGCGGCGATCAGGCTTCCCTTTCCGAAGACGAGGGTGCCCATCGTGGTCGGGATCTTGTCCTCCTCGACCCAGACGTACTCGGGCTCGCTCGGGATGTCGGGGAAGCGCGGATTCTTGATCAGCAGCCACTTGGGCTCGGCCGCCTTGATCTCGACGCTCGGGTCGTCCACCCTCGTCAGCCCGACCAGCTCGCGCAGGCTCACGCCCCCGCAGCCGCCGAGCGCGACGGAGATCGGGATCAGAGTGGCCAGGAGGCGAAGCGCCGTGGACAAGCCCATAGGCCCAGTCAGCATAGCAGATTCACCTGGATCAGTCCTCGGGCCGCGGCTCCCACGGGAAGCGCTGCTCACTGGCGCCGTCGGCCCGCGTGATGGCCATCCGCCGTGAGAACAGCGCGGTGCCCGTCACCGCCGAGACCCACGTGATATCGAGGTAGGTGACGCCCCGGCGCTCGAGCAGGACCGGGATGACCCAGCCCATCACCTCGAGCGGCTTCCCCAGCGCGACCGCCCGCTCCGGACGCACGAGCAGCTCCTCGCCGCGCGTCTTGCTGTTCAGCAGGAGCTCGTTGACCTGGCCCGGGTCGACGCTCAGGAAGCGCTTGGTCTGGTCCATGGCCAGAGCCAGCATGAACGACACGCGTCTCAGGTCGGCCCTGTTCGAGGTGAGGTCGGTCGGCGGCGCCACGGCGACCTTGATCCGCCCCCGCGTGATGCGCACGCCGTCCGTCGGCTTGGGCTTGTCCTTCCCCTCGATGGGCACGAAGAGCGCCTCCGAGAACCCCTCCTCGACGCGCTGGACCTGCGCATAGCCCAGGATCTCCTCGTAGCGCCCGATCACCTTGCCCGAGAAGGGATGGCGGAACACCTCGCCCTTGCGGAAGACGGAGAACTCCTGACCCAGCAGGACGCCATGCTTCTTCGCTAAGTCCATGTAGAGGCGCTCGCCGTCCACCTGCACGACGACGCCCTCGACGGGCGGGAAGGCGTTGACGACGTCCTGGAGCATGAGCCCGAACGTCGCGCCTACCTGGTCGGCGATCCCTGCGTGCGCTGGCATCACGAGGGTGAGGAGCAGGAGCGAGGCGAGTGCTGCTGCGATGAACCCCCTCACCCTACCCTCTCCCCCAGAGGGGGAGAGGGATTCAGCGGCCCGCCCTCCCGTGGGGGAGAGGGATTCAGCGGCCCTTGCTCGCTGACCTTTCCTCCCTTGCAGGGAGAGGGCCGGGGTGAGGGTCCTAAAAGACAACGGACGGCTGGTGGACACCGAAGACGTTCCGCAGCGTGTCGCAGATCTCGCCGAGCGTGACCCGCGCCCTCACCGCCTCGAGGATGAACGGCGTCAGGTTGTCTCGTCCGCGCGCTGCGCGGTCTATGGCCTCGAGCGCCCGCGCGGCGGCGCCCCCATCGCGGGAGGCCTTGAGACGCCCGAGGCGTTCGGCCATCGCCTGGCCCACGGCCGGGTCGACCTGGAAGAGGTTGGCCGGCGGCGCCTCGTCCATGACGAAGTCGTTGACGCCCACGACGATGCGCGCCTTGGACTCGACCTCCTGCTGGTAGCGGTAGGCCGACTCCTGGATCTCGCGCTGCATGAAGCCGATCGCGCTGACGGAGCCGCCGAGCCCGTCGATCTTGGCGATATACCCTTCGGCCTCTTCCTCGATCCGCCGCGTCAGGGCCTCGACGGCAAACGCGCCGCCGAGCGGGTCCATGGTGTCGGCCACGCCCGATTCGAAGGCGAGCACCTGCTGGGTGCGCAGCGCCGTCCGGACGGCCGCCTCGGTCGGCAGCGAGAGCGCCTCGTCCATCGAGTTGGTGTGAAGCGACTGGCAGCCGCCAAGGATGGCGGCCAGGGCCTGGACAGCCACGCGGACGATGTTGTTCTCGGGCTGCTGGGCGGTGAGCATGCTCCCGGCCGTCTGGGCGTGGAAACGCAGCATGCACGAGCGCGGATCGCGGGCGCCGAAGCGTTCCGTCATGATGCGCGCCCAGAGGCGGCGGGCCGCCCGGAACTTCGCCACCTCCTCGAGGAGATGGTTGTGCGCGTTGAAGAAGAAGGACAGCTGCGGCGCGAAGTCGTCCACCCGCAGGCCGGCCACCTGCGCCGCCGTGACGTAGGCGATGGCGTTGGCGAGGGTGAACCCCACCTCTTGCGCGGCGGTGCAGCCGGCCTCGCGGACGTGGTAGCCGGAGATCGAGATCGTATTCCAGCGCGGCACCCGCTCCTTGCAGAACGCGAACATATCGGTGATGAGCCGCATGGACGGGGCGGGCGGATAGATGTACGTGCCGCGCGCGATGTACTCTTTCAAGATGTCGTTCTGGACGGTGCCGGAGAGCTTCTCGGGCGGCACGCCCTGCCGCTCGGCCACCGCGACGTAGAGGCAGAGCAGGATCGAGGCCGTCGCGTTGATCGTCATCGAGGTGGACACCCGATCGAGCGGGATGCCGTCGAAGAGCTCCGCCATGTCCTCGATGCTCGAGATCGACACGCCGACCTTGCCGACCTCGCTCTGCGCCACCGGGTGATCGGCGTCGTAGCCCATCTGGCTCGGCAGATCGAAGGCGACGCTGAGCCCCGTCTGTCCCTGGCCGAGGAGGTACCGATATCGCTGGTTGGTCTCCGCCGCCGAGCCGAAGCCCGCGTACTGGCGCATGGTCCAGAGCCGCCCGCGGAACATCGTGGGGTGCACGCCGCGCGTATACGGGGCATCGCCAGGAAATCCGAGATCCCGGACATAGTCCTGCTCGGCCGTGTGCTCCGGAGTGAAGAGGCGCTCCAGCGGTGCGCCGTCCGAGCCCGCGAAAAGGGCCGGGCGGTCAGGGGACTTGTCGAGCGCAGGCTTGAGGGTCGCGGCCTCCCACTGCCGCCGCGCCTCCTCGAGCCGCTTCCTCTCCTCGGGCGTCACAGCGGCATGTTCCCGTGCTTGCGCGGCGGATTCGAGTCGCGCTTGGTGTGCAGCACCTCGAGCGCCTGGATCAGCCGCTTCCGCGTGTCCCTGGGCTCGATGACCTCGTCCACGTAGCCGCGCTCGGCGGCGACATAGGGATTGGCGAACTTCTCCCGGTACTCGCGGGTCCTTTCCTCCTTGAAGGCCGCCGGATCCGCGGCGGCATCCATCTCCCGCCTGTAGAGGATATTCACCGCCCCGTCGGGACCCATGACCGCGATCTCGGCCGTGGGATAGGCCCAGTTGACATCGCCGCGGATGTGCTTCGACGACATCACGTCGTAGGCGCCGCCATAGGCCTTGCGCGTGATGACGGTGAGCTTGGGCACCGTCGCCTCGCAGTACGCGTAGAGCAGCTTCGCGCCGTGCTTGATGATGCCGCCGAACTCCTGCGCGGTCCCCGGCAAGAACCCGGGCACGTCCACGAAGGTCACGAGCGGGATATTGAAGCAGTCGCAGAAGCGCACGAAGCGCGCGGCCTTGAGCGAGGCGCTGATGTCGAGACAGCCGGCCAGGTGCGCGGGCTGGTTGGCGACGATGCCGACGGGACGGCCATTGAGCCGGCCGAAGCCGATGACGATATTGGGCGCGTAGTCCGCCTGCACCTCGAAGAAGTAGCGATCGTCGAGCACTGGCCGGACGATCTCCTTGATGTCGTAGGGCTTGTTCGTCTGCTCGGGCACGACGGTCTGCAGCTCTTGGTCCGCGCGGTCGGCCGGATCGGTCGTCATCCGGACCGGGGAGTCCTCGGCATTGTTCTGCGGCAGGAAGGTCATGAGCTCGCGGATGAGCGCCAGGCACTCCTCTTCGTCCTCGGCGGCGAAGTGGGCGACGCCGGACCGGGTGCCGTGGGTGGAGGCCCCGCCCAGCTCCTCGAAGGAGACTTCCTCGTGGGTGACCGCCTTGATCACGTCGGGACCGGTCACGAACATGTACGACGAGTGCTTCACCATGAAGACGAAGTCGGTAATGGCCGGCGAGTAGACGGCACCACCCGCGCACGGGCCCAGGATGGCGGAGATCTGCGGCACCACGCCCGAGGCGAGCGTGTTGCGAAGGAAAATGTCGGCGTAGCCGGCGAGCGAGACCACGCCCTCCTGGATGCGCGCGCCTCCCGAGTCGTTGAGCCCGATGACCGGGACGCCCACCTTCATCGCGAGATCCATGATCTTGCAGATCTTGCGCGCGTAGGCCTCGGAGAGCGAGCCGCCGAAGACGGTGAAGTCCTGAGCGAAGACGAAGACGGGTCTGCCGTGGATGCGTCCCGAGCCCGTCACGACGCCGTCGCCTGGAATGCGCTGGGACTCCATGCCGAAGTCCTGGCTCTGGTGTACCACGAACCGATCCACCTCGGCGAAGGAGCCCTTGTCGAGGAGGATCTCGATCCGCTCGCGGGCCGTTTTCTTCCCGGCCTTATGCTGCCGCTCGATGCGCTCCGCACCCCCGCCGAGCTCGGCGGCCTCGTTGCGGCGGTGGAGCTCCTCGAACCGATCCTGGAGGGACATGCGGGCTCCTTCAAGCGCCCGGCGGGGCGCACCTGCGTCGTGGAGGGCAGTATAGGGGGCCGGCGCCGGGAAAGTCAATGAATGCGCGAGCTTTTCCCGAACTCGTTTGACTGCCTTCGCCGCCTCTGCGATACTCGGCACCCTATGACGCCACTGGCCCAGGTCGTGCTCGTGGTGTGCGCCGTGGTCCTCACGGTGGCACTTGTGGCGACGCTCCTCACGTTCAAGCGGACGGCCGCGCGGGCGGAAATCGTGCTCCAGCTGGTCGAGCGGGAGATCCGTCCCCTGGCAAGCCAAATCGATGGACTCGCGGCCGAGATGCGCGCGCTCGGACAGACGGCCAACCGCGAGCTCGACCAAGCGAGCGGCGTGATCCGGCGCCTCGATGAGATCTCGGCCAAGGTCGCCCGGGTGATCGGCGTCGCTCACAACCTGACGTCATTGCGCGGCATCACCGGTGTGGCGTCGGGCGCCCGGACGGGGCTCAACGTGTTTCTTTCACGGCTCAAGCACTAGGAAACGAGGAGGATGGGCATGACAGACGATCGCGGTGGGGACGCGGCGGGATATCTCGGCTGGTTCTTCCTGGGCACGATCGCCGGGGCTGCGGCGGCGCTGCTCCTGGCGCCCAAGAGCGGCACGGAGACACGCGAGCTCCTGACCGAGCAGAGCCAGGAATGGATCAAGAAGGCGCAGGAGGCGGCTGAGCAGGCGCAGGACAAGGCGGGCGATCTCTTCGAGAAGGGGCGCGAGTACCTCGACGAGCAACGTGGCCGGGTGCTCGCGGCCTTCGAGGCGGGCCGCTCCGCCATGAAGGAAGAGATGACCAAGCCCCACTCGAACGACTAGTGTGGGAGCCAGTCCCGGGCGAGCCGAAGCGCGAAACTGGGGAGTGCGGGGGCCATTCGAGGCCCCCGCATTTAGATACGGGGCACTCGGGGCGCAGCCGGGCCACCCGAAGCCGGCCGCCTCTGGGGGAGAACCGTCCAGAAGGGACCAGACGTCCAAAGATCAGATCGTGGGGGAGCGGCCTCAGCCGGCGGGCCCGGGGAGGATACTGCTGTCGGGGTTGACCGTCGAGAGGAGACGACGCGCATGCGTGTACGAGCACTCGTGATCGCGGTTCTGGTGGGTACTCTCGCGGCCGCGACCCACGTGGCGGCTCAACCCTTGACCCCGCTTTTCCCCGGTTGGGAGCGCTACTTCGCGGTGAGCTGGGAGCCGTTCGACCGGCGAGGCCAACCGTACCTCAGCGGCTATATTGTGAGCAGTTATGGCGTGACCGCGTCGCGGGTTCAGCTTCTCGTCGACAGTCTCGACTCATCCGGGCGGATCGTCACCCAGCGAGTGGAGTGGCTGGGCGGCAGCAACCTGCCGGGGTTCTCACGCACATACTTCGAGGTCCCCATTCGCCAGCAGGCATCGAGCTATCGCGTGAGCGTCTTCGCCTTCGACTTCGTGCAGTCGGCTGGGATCCAGTCTCCCTAGAGCGCCCCGGGTGAAAGGCGAACCAGCCGAACCAGAAGACGTTGTGCCCGGCCAGCCGCGGCAGTCGGCGGCCGCTGCCGGCATGCAGCAGGCCTCCTCTTCCACGCGCCAGACTTGGTGGCTCGCCTGCTCAACCGGCTCGTGGGGCCCTCGCCCGGGCCGGAAGGTGAGCGTCCCGCGATCAAGACAGGCGCAATCATCCCGTTTTAAATGCCTGAAGTAGAGCTCCCGAACCCCGACGAGATCCACGAGAAGGCCGAGAGCCGCTTCGGGCGACGGGTGGCGCTGGTCACGGCCGTCTTCGCCGTGATGCTCGCCATCGCGGGGCTCGGGGGCAACAACGCGACCAAGGAGATGCTGCTCTCCCAGCAGCAGTCCTCCGACCAGTGGGCCTTCTATCAGGCCAAGGTCATCCGGGAGCACCAGTACCGCAGCCAGAAGATGCGCCTCGAGGCCGATCTGATCGAGCGCGGTCCATCGCTGAGACCCGAGGCTCGCGAGAAGCTCGAGGCGCTGCTGCGGAAGTACGACGAGGAAGAGAAGCGCTACAACGCCGAGAAGAAGGAGATCGAGCAGGCGGCAAAGCGACTCGAGGCCGCCCGGGACCGCTACCAGGCGAGGGATCCCTACTTCGACTTGGCGGAGGTCTTTCTCCAGATCGCGATCGTGATGTCCTCGGTGTCCATCCTGTCCCGCTCGCGACCCATCTTCGTCTTCAGCGTGCTCCTAGCCCTGATCGGCGCGATCCTCACGCTGAACGGCTACACGCTGTTCTTCCGGCTACCCTTCTTCCACCATGCCGTCCACTAACGGCCGGAGGCGCCCTCACCCTGCCCTCTCCCCACAGGGGAGAGGGAAAAGCATCAGGCGCCCCTCACCCTACCCTCTCAGGAGAGAGGGAAAAGCTCAGATGTGGATGGCGTGGCCGAGAGCCGCGAGGGTTGCTTCAAGAGCGGCTTCGGACAGCGTGGGGTGGGCGTGGATGGTGTGGATGATCTCCTCGAGCGTTGCCTCGAGGGTGCGGCCCACCGCGAACTCGTGGATCATCTCGGTCGCCTCGGGCCCGACGATGTGCACGCCCAGGATCTCGCCCGTGCGCTTGTCGGCCACGACCTTCAGGAAACCCTCGGTCTCGCCCAGGGCCACCGCCTTGCCATTGGCCGTGAAGGGGAAGCGCCCGACAGCGATTTCGCGCCCATTGACTTGGGCACGCGCCTCGGTGAGGCCGATCGAGGCGACCTGAGGCCGGCAGTAGGTGCAGGAGGGGACGTTGTCGTAGTCGACGGGGCGAGGGGAGCGGCCGGCGATGGCCTCCGCCGCGACGACGCCTTCGGCCATGGCCTTGTGCGCCAGCATCTGCCGCCCCGCCATGTCGCCGACCGCGTAGATGCTCTTGACCGATGTTTCCATCGTGGGCCCCACCGTGACCAGCCCGCGCTCCATGGACACGCCGAGGGCCTCGAGCCCCAGGCCCCGCGTCCGCGAGCCGCGCCCGACGGCCATCAGGACCTGCTCGGTCTCGAGGCGCTCCGCCTTGCCCTCGGCTTCTATCTCCACCGCCACGCCGCCCTTGCCCGGCCCGACCTTCTGCACGCGCACGCCGGTCCGGATCGTCATGCCGCGACGGCTGAAGAGGCGCCCGACCAGCGCCGAGACCTCCTCGTCCTCTATGGGCAGCACGCGCGGCAGGGCCTCGAGCACCGTCACCTCCACGCCGTAGGCGCGGTAGACGTCGGCGAACTCCATCCCGACGGCGCCGGCGCCTATGACGATCATGGACGCCGGCTTGCTCTCGTTGCGGACCGCGCCATTCGAGGAGATGACCTGCCGTTCGTCGATCGTGACTCCGGGTAGCGACTTGGGCTCCGAGCCCGTGGCGAGGATGACGGCCTTGGCCTCGAGGCTCTGGACACCGTCCTTGCCCTTCACCTCGACGACGGTCTTCGACCTGAGTGTGCCGCTCCCCGCCACGAGCATGATCTTGTTCTTTCGGAAGAGGAACTCGACGCCCTTGGCCATGCGGTCGGCGACCCGCCGCGAGCGCTGCACGGCCTGAGCGTAGTCGGCCGTCCACGGCCCGACGGTGACGCCGAACTCCTCGGCCCTGTGGAAGAGGCCTACCACCTCGGCATTGCGCAACAGGGCCTTGGTCGGGATGCAGCCCCAGTTGAGGCAGACGCCACCGGGGCGATCGTCCTCCACGGCGGCGACCGAGAGGCCGAGCTGGGCACAGCGGATGGCGGCGACATAGCCGCCCGGGCCCGTGCCCACCACCACGACGTCGAACCGCTGGGCCGCCACGTCACGACACCAGCAGGCGCAGCGGCTCTTCCAGCAGGCGCTTGACGTCCTGCAGGAAGCGCGCCCCCATGGCGCCATCCATCGCGCGGTGGTCGCAGGAGATGGTCATCTTCATGCGGCGGCCCACGCGCAGCTGGCCGTCCTCGACCACCGGCTTCTCGAGCACCGAGCCCACGGCGAGGATGGCGCCCTCAGGCGGGTTGATGATGGCGGAGAATTCCTCGACGTCGAACATGCCGAGGTTGGAGATGGAGAAGGTCGCCCCGCTCATCTCCTGCGCGCGCAGCTTGCCCGCGCGCGCGCGCTCGGCCACATCCTTGCTCTCGACGGCGATCTGGGCGAGCGGCTTGACATCGCAGTCGCGCAGGACGGGGGTGATCAATCCCTCGACCAGGGCGACGGCGATGCCGATATGCGCGCGATGGAAGACGCGGATGGCCTGACCCTGAAACTGCGCGTTGACGCCCGGATTCTTCAGGAGCGCCAGCGCGCTGGCCTTGATGATCATGTCCGTGACGGAGATCTTGGGCTGGCCCTCGAGCGCATTGAGCTCGCCGCGGAGCTCCCAGGCGCGATCCATGGCCACTTCCGAGGTGACGTAGAAGTGCGGCACCGGCCCCTTGCTGAGCGGCATGAGCTTGGCGATGACGGCCCGCATGGGCGTGAGCGGCTTGTCCTCGTACTCGGCGCCGCTGCGCGGCGGGATGATGAAGGGCGCACGCGCGGGAGCCGCCGCGGGGGCGGCGGCAGCCCCGGGTGCCACGGTGGCGGCTTCGACGTCGCGGCGCACGATGCGACCGCCGGGACCGGAGCCTTGCAGCGACTGCAGATCCACGCCCGACTGGGCGGCGACCTTGCGGGCGAGCGGCGAGGCCTTGACGCGCCCGTCCGACGCGGGAGCGCTGGAGGCGGCTGGAGGCGTCACCGGTACCACCGAGGTCGTCGCGGGCTCGGACTTGTAGGACTCCATGGCCGGGACCTGCACCTGCGCGGCCCCAGCCGCGGCTGGAGCGGGAGTGGTCGTGGGAGCCGCAGCGGGCGCGGGAGGTGGAGAGGCGGGCGCTGGGGCCGCGGCTGGAGCGGAAGCGGTCGTGGGGGCCGTAGCGGGCGCGGGTGCCGCGGCCGCCACGGAGGCGATGTCCTCGGACGGGTCGGCGATGACGCCGATCAGCTGGCCCACCGGCACCTGCCCGCCCTCGCCGACGATGATCTTGCGCAGCACGCCGGAGCCGAAGGCCTCGATCTCCACATTCGCCTTGTCGGTCTCGATCTCGGCGATGATGTCACCGCCCTTGACCGCGTCGCCCTCCTTCTTGACCCACTTGATGACCTTGCCGGTCTCCATGGCCTCGGAGAGCTTGGGCATCAGGACCTTGGTGATCATGCGCAGGCACTCCGGATGGCGGCGGCGATCTTGGCCTTGGACGGGGTCTTGAGCAGCTCGAGGTTGCGCGCGTAGGGCATCGGTGCGTTCTCGCCGGTGACGCGGACCACCGGAGCGTCGAGGTCGTCGAAGGCTTCTTCCTGGACCTCCGCGGCGATCTCGGAACCCATGCCGGCGAAGCCCGCCCCCGCCTCGATCACGACGCAGCGGTGGGTCTTGCGGACGGAGTTGATGATGCTCCCCGTGTCCATGGGCCGGAGTGTCCGCGGATCGACGATCTCCATCGAGATGCCTTCCTTGGCCAGTTCCTCGGCCACCTCGAGGGCGCGGTACAGCATGCCCATGTACGCGATAACCGTCACGTCCGTGCCTTCCCGCCGCACCGCCGCCTGGCCGAGCGGGACCAGGAAGTCCGGATCCTCCGGCACCTCGCCCTTGATGGCGTAGAGCGTCTCGGACTCGATGAAGATGACGGGGTTCTCGTCGCGGATGGCCGACTTGAGCAAGCCCTTGGCGTCGGCCGGCGTGGAGGGACGCACCACCTTGAGCCCCGGCACGTGGTAGAAGTACGTCTCCATGCTCTGCGAGTGCTGGGCCGCCAGCTGCGAGGCGGGGCCGCCCGGGCCGCGCACGACGAGCGGGATGTTGTACTGGCCGCCCGACATGTAGCAGAGCTTGGCGGCCGAGTTGACGATCTGGTCGAGGGCCAGGATGGAGAAGTTGAACGTCATCATCTCGACGACCGGCCGCAGCCCGAGCATCGCCGCTCCGACCCCGACGCCGGTGAAGCCGGACTCGCAGATCGGCGTGTCCACGACGCGCTTCTCGCCGAACTCCTTGAGGAGGCCCTGCGTCACCTTGTAGGCGCCCTCGTACAGCCCCACTTCCTCGCCCATGATGAAGACGCGCGGGTCGCGATGCATCTCTTCCCGGAGCGCCAGGTTCAAGGCCTCGCGATAGGTCATGACGGCCATGGCGTCAGTCCTTATTTCTCATGGACGCGTGTCCGCCATCGTAGGCCCCCTCACCCGCGCAGAAATTGTTCTGATCCCTCTCCCCCAATGGGGGAGAGGGTAGGGTGAGGAGGAGCATGGCGTCGCGCATGATTCTCATCAGTCCTTGTACACGTCGGTGAACAGATCCTCCGGCGACGGCTCGGGCGAGGCCTCGGCGAAGGCGACGGCCTCGTCCACCTGGTCGTACACCGCCTTCTCGATCAGCTTGAGATCGGCCTCGGTGAGCGCGCCGTCCTTCAGGGCGCGCTCGGAGAAGAGCGCGATCGGGTCGCGCAGCTTCTCGCGCTCCACCTCGTCCTTGCTGCGGTACACCGCCCCGGCCGGATCGCGCATCGAGTGTCCCCGAAACCGGTACGTGCGCGCCTCGATCAGCGCCGGCACCTTGTCGCGCCGCGCGCGCTCCACGGCGCGCCCGACGCACTCCCGTATCGCCAGCACGTCCATGCCGTCCACCGCCTCGCCGTGGATGCCGTACGTCTCGGCGAAGCGCCAGATCTCCGTCTGCGCCAGCGCCCGGTGAATGGCCGTGCCCATGGCGTAGCGGTTGTTCTCGCAGATGAAGATGACCGGCAGCTTCCACAGCGCAGCCAGGTTCAGCGATTCGTGGAACTCGCCCTCCGGGACTGCGCCGTCGCCGAAGTAGCAGAGCACGACCTGGTCGCTGCCCTGGTACTTGATGCCGAACCCCGCGCCGGCCGCCAGTGGCAGGTGGGCGCCCACGATGCCGTGGCCGCCCAGGAAGTTGACGCTCTTGTCGAAGAGGTGCATCGAGCCGCCCTTCCCCTTGGAGAGCCCGTCACGACGCCCGAACAGCTCGGCCATAATGCGCTTCGGGTCGGAGCCCTTGGCCAGGCAGTGGCCGTGCTCGCGGTACGACGACACGGCGTAGTCGTCGGTCCGCGTGGTCGAGGTCGCGCCCACCGCCACGGCCTCCTGGCCGATATAGAGGTGGAGGAACCCGCCGATCTTGCCCATCGCGTACATCTCCGCGGCCTTCTCCTCGAAGCGCCGGATGAGCTGCATCTGCGTCAGCAGGCGCTTGGCGAGCTCCGCTTCGAGCCGGGCACTCGGCGCTGCTGTCTTCGTCTGTGCCATGCCGTTATCCTCGCATCAGCGACAACTCGTCCACCGAGAGACGGCGGCGGAGCCGGAAGATGGCCACGATGATCGCGAGCCCGACCGCGACTTCCGCGGCCGCCACGCAGAGGACGAAGAACACGAGCGCCTGGCCGTCCACCGAGCCGTGCCGCTGGCCGAAGGCCACGAGGGCCAGGTTGGCCGCGTTGAGCATGATCTCGATGGACATGAAGATGACCAGCGGATTGCGCCGCACCAGGACGCCCAGGACGCCGATGACGAAGAGCACCGCCGACAGGGCCACGTACCAGGAGGTCGGCACCATGCTAGCGGACGTCCCGGCGAGCGGTCGCGGTCACGACGTCGTTCTCCGCTTGGTCAGCGCAATCACGCCCACCAGGGCAACCAGGAGCAGGATGGAGGTGACCTCGAAGGGATAGAGGTAGTCGCTGAAGAGCTGCCGGCCGATGGCCGCCACGCCGCCGGGCACGGTCCCGGCCGGCTGGGGGCCGGCAAAGAGACCCGAGCGCAGCACCGTGGCCAGCACCATCAGCAGGAGCCCGGCAAGCGGGACCGCGAGCCACCGCTGGGCCCGCAGCGGGTCGAGGCCTGTCTCCTCCTTGCCCGGAATCAGCACCATGATCGCGAAGACGAAGAGAACGGCGATGGCCCCGGCATAGACGATGACCTGGGCGGCGGCCAGGAACTCGGCGCGCATCGTGAGGAAGAGCGCTCCCAGCGTCGCCAGGTGCACCACGAGAAAGAGCGCGCCGTGGATGGGGTTCCTCTTGAGGACCAGCCCCGCCGCCGAGCCTACCGCGAGCGCGGCCAGGATCCAGAACGCCACGATGCCGGCGCTCACGGCAGCCTCCGGTCCGCGGGGATGGGCACGGGCGAGGACGGAGCCCCGTCCGGCCGCGCCGGGTCGAGCGCCAGCAGCGTCTCCTTCGTGTAGATCATGCCCTCGCGGCTGTACGAGGAGAACTCGAGGATGCCCGTGTCCATGCGGATGGCATCCTCGGGACAGGCCTCGACGCAGTAGCCGCAGAAGACGCACTTGCCCAGGTCGATGTCGAAGCGCTCCGGTACCTTTTCGATCTCGGGGTTGGGGTGCTCGGTGGCGACGATGTAGATGCAGTGGGCCGGGCACACTGTCTCGCACATCATGCAGGCGACGCAGCGGGGAGAACCGTCGTCGCGGCGGACGAGGCGGTGCAGGCTCCGGAGCCGCGTCGCGTATGGCCGCCGCTCATCCGGATACTGGATGGTGACCGCGCCGCGCACGCTCTTCATGCGGAACACCGTGTGCAGCGTGTGCCGCCACATATTGGCGAAGAACCGGACGCCGGTCAGCTTGAGGCCGGCCAGGACCTCGACCAGGTAGAAGCGCTGCCGCAGGCTCAGCCGGCTCGAGTGCCGCGAGTCCGCCGGCGAATTGGTCGTCTGGTACGGGGACGACACGGGTCAGGCCTTCCCGACGAGCAGGATCACGAGCCCTGTCAGCACGATGTTGAGTATGGACAGCGGGAAGAGTCCCAGCCAGCCCAGCCGCATGGCCTGATCGTAACGGAACCGGGGGAGCGTCCAGCGGACCAACATGAGGAGCCAGATCAGCGCCACGACCTTGGTCAGGAAGGCGCCCACCTGCAGCCCCGCGACCAGGAGGTGCGGCAGCGGCACCGTCTGGCCCCACGGGAAGGCGAAGCCCGACGCCGCCAGGTACGGCACCTGCCAGCCGCCGAGGAAGAGCGCCGTGGTCATGCCGGCGATCACGACCGTCTCGAGGAAGTCGGCCATGGCGAACATGCCGAACTTCATGCCGCTGTACTCGACGAAGTAGCCGATGATCTCGGACTCGCCTTCGGGCATGTCGAAGGGAATGCGCTTGGTCGCCGCGATGCCCGCCGTGAGGAACAGGAAGAAGGCCAGCGGCTGGGTCACGATGCCCCAGGCCGGGATCCACTGCCCGAAGTACTGCGGCAGGAGCGGCAGGCCCTGCGCGCGGGCGATGTCCTGCATGTTGAGCGAGCCAGAGACCATGACGACGCCCATGATCGACGCGCCGATGGCGATCTCGGCGGAGATCATGAGGGCGGCGGCGCGCTGCCCGCCCAGGAGCGCGAAGTTGTTGGCCGAGGCCCAGCCCGCCATCATGAGCCCGTAGACGCCGAGCGAGAGCATCGCCAGCACGTAGAGGACGCCCACATTGAGCGTCACGGCCTGGAGCTCGATCTCGCGCCCGAAGATCTTGAGCGTGTCGCCGAAGGGAATGGACGCGAAGGCGCCCAGGGCGAAAAAGACCGAGACGAAGGGCGCCAGCTTGAACAGCAGCCGGTCGGCCCGCGCCGGCATGAAGTCTTCCTTGGTCAGCATCTTGATCGCGTCGGCCAGCGGGTGGAGCAGGCCCAGGACGCGGATGCCGAAGATGCTGGCGCGGTTGGCGCCGATGCGGTCCTGCATGATGGCCGACTGCTTGCGCTCGACCCAGGTCAGGAGCCCGCCGAAGTTCAGGACGACGAACATGATGAAGGCGACGGGAGCCGCCTGGAGCAGGAGGTCGAGGGCCTTGCCGCTCACGCCGTGACCATCCCGCCAGCGTCGCCGAGCCCGCGGTACGACAGGCCGCCGAAGACCGGGACGGACGCGGCCAGGGCGTTGAAGACCTGTTCCGCGCGCTCGGCCGCGAAGACCGGGTCCTGGAAGCCGAGCGCCTTGCCCGTGAAGGCCAGGATCATCCAGTCCGCCCACGCCAGGCCGAGCGGCTCGATGGCCGTGCGGAACCGCTG
>WNGF01001613.1_pt1 | contig 35277 bp, 33 predicted proteins | sample 5400641 | NCBI WGS metagenome assembly WNGF01 (sample SAMN13153371, study PRJNA577476) | soil metagenome | isolation source: 80 cm soil or saprolite under grassland replicate 2 | place: USA:California | collected 2016-06-15 | reverse complement strand
TCCACCACTTGATGCCATGAAGGAGCGGGCCTCCCGCTCCCGTGCTTAGAGCGGACTACCGTCCGCTCGGGCAAGCGACAGGAAGGAGGCCCATTCATGGTCTACGTCGGAGTCGACCTCCACCGCAAGCGGTCCCATGTTGCGGCGCTCGACCAGGACGGCACCCAGGTGCTGAGCAGGAGGATTTCCAGCACGCCCGAGGAGTTCCTCCGCGTCTTCGGTGAGCTCGGGCCGGCTGAGCTCGAGGTCGCGTTCGAGGCCACCTACGGTTGGGGCTGGTTCGCCGACCTGCTCACCGACGTCGGGATCCCCGCGCACATGGCCCACCCCCTTGGAACCAAGGCGATCTCCTCCGCCCGCGTGAAGAACGATTCGGTCGATGCCAGGACCCTCGCCCACCTGCTGCGCACGAACCTGCTCCCCGAGGCATGGATCGCGCCCCCGGAGGTCCGCGAGGCCCGGCGCGCCGCACGCGGCAGGACCGCACTCGTGCGCATGCGCTCGCGGCTGAAGTGCCAGACCGTGGCCATCGTGGCCGACCACGGCTTCATCCCCGAGGTCTCCGATCTGTTCGGTAAGCGAGGCCGGGCCCTGCTCGCCCGCTTCGACCTTCCCTCAGTCTCCCGCTCCCGCGTCGACGCGAACCTTCGCGTGATCGATCAGATCACCGAGGAGATCGAGGTTGCCGACCGGGAGCTGCGGCAGCTGTTCCGCGCCGACGATCGGATCCGCCGGCTCACCGCGATCCCAGGGATCGGGTTCACGACGGCTGCAGTCGTGACGGCCGAGGTGTGGGACGTGAGCCGGTTCCCCTCGCCGGACAAGCTCTGCTCCTGGGCCGGGCTCACGCCCTTGGAGCGCTCGAGCTCGGAGAGCCTGCGGCGGGGACACATCTCCAAGCAGGGCTCCCGGTGGCTGAGGTGGGTTCTCGTGGAGGCTGCCGCCAGTGGTCCGCACGATCCCACTCTGCGATCGTTCTTCGGGCGGATCGCGCGCCGGCGGGGCGTGAAGATCGCTCGGGTCGCCGTTGCCCGAAGGCTCCTCACCCTGTGCTTCTACGCGCTGCGCGACGAGACCGGCTGCCGGGCCTTCCCGGTCGCCGGATGAACCCCCGAGGCGTGGTCCAGGCGCGCTCGAGTCCCGTCATGGCCTCTTTCGACGGCCGTCACTTTGATTGAGCCGCCCGGCCGCACGTCCACCATGACCTCCCGGGGTCGAATAGATGACTGGCTTCGCGCCGCTTGCTGGTGAACGCGGCTCACCCCGAACCGAGCTGGAGGGCTTCATGTCTTGACGGACCAGGCTCCTTCATAGATGACGGGACACGACCCTGGAGCGGGCGACGAAGCAGGACCCGACGTCGTTGTCCAGCCGTTCCCGTCGTTTCTTGACGGCACTCGGTCGTTCGCGGGACGAATGCGGGACGAATGCACCACTTGGTAGCGCCTATTTCGTCGTGATACGGATCGTCGATGTTCGACGTAGGTAACGCGACTCATTACCACGGTTCATGCTGGCGCGCCAGGAATCCGATCGAGGGTGAGGAAACCAGATGCGCCTCGGCGTGAAACCTGGGCAGTGGGGCTGGAGCTTCGAAGACCTTCGTGCGGCGTGGGGGATCGCCGAGGACTGCGGGTTCCAGCACATCTCGTGCTTCGATCACGTGAGCGCATCACCCCAGCCTCTCGCCTCGTGGGACGCCTGTGGGGTAAAGAAACTCGATCGCGGCGGGGAAAGCCGGACCGGTTGGAAGGACTGATCGCTCGTCTTCCGGGGTGAGTGCCTGACCTGATTGTGGATCCGACCCCGGGCCCGACCGGAACGCGGGTGCGGTCAGGATCGGTGGGAGGTCGCAAGCTCTCGGGCTCGCTCCAAGATTCAGGCAGCTATCGCGGGTCCGTCGCGAGGGTGAACTCCCACGCCGGGTGGAACCACAGTCACCCATGCCCGCCGTCGAGCGTGCACCGTGACGAGGATCCGTGGGCTCGGTGCCGACGGATCCTCATGGACGGGTTCCTCATGCTCGGTCGTGGCTGGGTCCTCGCGGACCGGGGTCAGTGCTTCCGGCGGATCCGATGCGATGTCCTCTGGGTTGTCGTCCTGGTCGAATCGGGAGCTGTCGCAGAGCAGGCCGTACGCCTGCAGCCGGAGGAACTGCGTCCAGGTCGGGCCGATCCGGCGTGGTGCCGGGCCGAGGCCGCCTTGGCGAAGCACCGTGGCGACGGTGGTCGCCGAGACGTCGATGCCGAGCTTCAAGAGTTCGCCCCGGATCCTGAGGTATCCGCACCTAGGGTTCTCCCGACCCAACCGACGGATCAGCTCCTTGATCGCGGGATCGAGGGGAGGACGACCGGGCCGGCGGCACGGGCCTCGAGGACGCCTCCCCAAGAGCTCTCGGTGCCATCGGAGGAGGGTGTCCGGGCCGACCAGGAAGCTCCTCCACCGGTCCCGGGAGAGCAATCGGGCCGCCGCGGCCAGCAACGCCCGATCGGCGGTGGTAAAGCGCGGTCGCGTTCCTCCTCGAGCGAGAATCTTCAGCTGGCGTCGGAGCACGACCGTCTCGAGATCGCGCTCATCAACGCCACAGCGGACGAGCAGACGGAGCAGACCGCAGAGGAGCCGATACCTCAGGAACAGGAGCATCGGCCAAAGTCTGACCTGCGGCCGAACTGCCGGCGAACGACGAGGTCAGAGCACCGATCGAGTTTCTTTACCCCACAGGGTTCGAAGGCACGATCTACTCGGTGGCCTCATCCATGAATACGAGCTGACCGTTTGAACCGGGTCGATGGTTTATGTGCCCTTCACGTCCAGGCGTCCAGTAGCCCGATGAGGCGCGCGAAGTTGTCTCCCATGATCCCGGCCAGCTTCCCGTCGGCGATCTTGGGGAGATCCACCACGTCCGCTTCGTCGTTGATGCTCAGGAGTTTCTCCTTCAGTTTCACCGGGTCGTAGAGGAATCCGGGGTAGTCGGTGCCGAAGAACAGCTTCTCGAGGGGAACGAACATCGGCTCGCACCGACCGAGCAACAGGAACAGGTCTCGGCGAGTGACCGACGCGATGAGATACGACAGCTCGGCGTAGAAGTTCGGGTGCTTCGTCAGCAGGAACAAAGCCTCATCGACCCACGGCCACCCACAGTGGGCGACGATCACACGGAGGTCGCGGAACACCCGACCGATGTCGTCCAGGATCGCCGGCCGCGCGAGCTCCAGCTTCGCGTCGATCCGGGTCGACCCCGCCTGGTGGATCATCACCGGAATGCCAAGCTCCTGCGCCTTTTCGTAGATCGGGAAGGCGAGCTCGCGGTCGTTCGCCGCCCAATGCTGGTACATCGGATACAGCTTCACCCCAGACAGTGCCAGCTCGCCGATGCTCCGCTCGAGCTCTTCGACGGCCGCCTGCACTCCCTGATACGCCGGATTCACCGACGCGAACCCGATGAACCTCTCGGGGTCCGACCGCACGACGCCGGCGATGTACTCGTTACACCGCTCCGGGTTCACCGGCTTCCCGAGACCCAGCACGTCGTGGGGGTCGACGGTTCCGATCAGGCGGCCATCGAGGTGCTGGGGCGAGATCGCGAGCACGACGATCCTGTCGAACCCCGGATGATCCCGTGAAGACTCCGCCGGCCCGATCACCGGCCACCCCTTGCGGGTGTAGCCGCTCGCCTCCCACTCCTCCTCGGTCGGCATGCGGTGCGACGGCAACGCGCCCATGCTCCGGTAGATGCAGAGCGATCCTTCGCGGCCATATTCGAGCGTGAACTCGGGATCCTCGGCCAGGCTCAGGATGTGACTGTGCGCGTCGACGATCATCGCCCGTGCTCGACGTCGGGGAGCGGCCCGGCATTGTACCCGTAGGCAGGCCGGATCGGCTCCGCGTACCAACGTTGATAGAAGTCGATCACCGCCGGTTCGACCAGCCGGCCGAGCTCGATCCACCGGGCGACCTCGTCCGGCAGGCGATAGATCCGCTGCACGGCCTCGGCGAACCGGTCCTTCACCCCATCCTCGTCGACGATCGTTACCCGGCCGTCTCGCATCAGGATTCGGCCGTGCACCATGACGGCCCGCAAGTCGTCTGCGTGTGCCCGGTCCAGGAGCACGTCGAGGAATGGTTCCGAGTCGTAGCGGCCTGGCGGGAAGGTGATCCGCTCCTTGTTCACCACGAGCAGATCGGCGTACCGACCGGGTTCCAGGCTGCCGAGCTTGGAGGAGAGGCCGATCGCCTGGGCGCCGTTCACGGCAGCTGCCCGCAAGACCTGTTCCGAGTTGAGACGTTGACGCTCGAACACCTTGGGGCGTCGCTGAAGGTAGCAGGCGAGGCGAAGCTCCGCGAAGAAGTCCTCTCGGTCGGAGAACGAGATCCCGTCCGTCCCGAACGCGACTCTTCCGCCGGCGTCCATGAGGTCGCTCAGCCGACAGATACCGCTCGACAGTCGCAGGTTCGATCCGGGGTTGTTCGAGGCGACCGCTCCGGAATCGGCGAAGAGGCCGATCTCCTCGTCGCTCACCCACACGAAGTGTTCGAGCACCGTGTCGGGCGTGAGAACCCCGATGTCGGCGAGCCGCCTGAGCGCGGGTTTCCCGTACCGCTCGAGGTTGAACACCATCTCGGAACGGGTCTCGAGCACGTGGCTGATCATGCCGGTGCCGTGCTCGTCGGCGACACGACGGCACCGACGGTAGAGGTCGTCCGAGCAGGCAGGCGTCCAGTCCGGTGCGGTCACGATCCGGATCCGGTCGTCGCGTCCGTGCCACCCGTCGAAGAGACGCTCGAACGTCGCCATCACGTCCTCGATGGGCCACGCGTAGCCCATCGGCGATTTCCGGATCTCGTCGGCGAGGTCGGCCGGCAACCGGGTGAGGAACTCCTCGTTCGACTCGTGGACGTAGATGTTCTCGTCTCGGCTGACGAGGCCGAAGGCCGTCCGCATCCCACTGTCCTCGTACGCTTGTAACGCCGCGGGACACCCGAAGTCGCTCATCGCGGGCCGGCCGTAGTACATGTCGACGGTCGCCGTTTGGCCGCCCTTGATCGCCGTCACCAGCCCCCACAGGATCCCGGCGTACAGATCGTCCTCGTCGACGGGTCCCACCGCGCCTTGGATGAACACGTTGGCCCGCTCGAAGACGAACTGGTACAGCCCCGGCCCGATCGCGAGCTCCGAGTGGTAATGGCAATTCACGAAGCCGGGCATCACGAGATGCGACGAGGAGCCGAGCACCTCGTCGAACGGTCCCCGTTGCTCGAGCTCTGTGCGCGGCCCGGCGGCGACGATCGTGTCGCCCTCGACGAGCAGGGCCCCATCGGGGATCAGGGCGTCACCGCCCAGGGCAACGATGGGATCGCCGAGGACGAGCGTTCGGCCCGTGTGCTTCGGGAGCGTCAACGCCTGCGTCCGCTCAGGTCGGGACGACCATCCGGTCGAGGACCTCGCGGAACGCAGCGTTGGCCTCGTGCAGGGCCTTCTTCTCGTCGATCGTCGTGAACTCTCGCGCCTCGTACACGATCCGTCCGTCGATGATGGTCGTGTGCACGGCGCTCCCGTTCGCCGCGAACACGAGGTGCGAGTAGAGGTGTGCCTTGCTGCCGGGGAAGAGCGGCGTGAACATCTGGTTGTCGAGATCGACGAGGATCACGTCCGCCTTCTTGCCCTTGGTCAGCTCGCCGGTCTCGTGCTTGAGTGCCGCCGAACCGTTCCGCGTGGCCATCCGCACTACGTCCGGTGCCTGCTGGAGGCTTGGGTCGACGCGGCTCGCGCGGTGGATCAGCGAGGCGAACTTCATGACCTCGAACAGGTCCCGGCTATTGTTGCACTCGGCGGCGTCATGGCCGAGGCCGACGTTGAGCCCGGCGGCGATCATCTCCGGCACACGCGCGATCCCGTTCCCGAGCTTCGCGTTCGAGGACGGGTTGTGCGAGATCTGGGTACCCGTCTCGCGCATGAGCGCGATCTCGGTGTCCGAGAGCCACACGCAGTGCGCGGCGATGCATCGGTCGAACAAGATGCCGCAGTCGTAGGCCACCTCCGTCGGGCGGCGACCGAAGCGCTGCTTGGAGTTCTCGACCTCGGTCAACGATTCGTTCAGGTGGATATGGATCCCGGTGCCGAGGTCGTCGGCGAGCGCACGGGCCTCGCGGAGCAGACCCTCCGAGGCGAGGGGCAGCCACTCGATCCCGATGTAGACCTCGATGCGGCCGTCCGCCGCGCCGTTCGACTGCTCGAACGCGGTCCGGTTGTCCTCGAGCGTGTCGAGCTTGTGCTCGTCGTCGGCGATGTCGTTCGACAGCACGGCCCTGATCCCGATCTCCTCGGCCGCGCGCGCGAGCCCATCGAGCTTCCGGTACATGTCGTTCACGGTGGTGACGCCACACTTGATCGACTCGGAGTAGCTGGCGAGCGCAGCCCAGTAGGCGGCGTCGGAGTCGAGGGCCCGGATGATCGGGTACCAGCACGTTTCCAGGTACTCCCACAGCGGCAGGTGGTCGCTCCACCCCTTGCCGAGCGCAGTGTGGTAGTGGAGGTCGACGAGCCCGGGCAGGATCGCTTTGTCGGTCGCGTCGAGCACGCGCGCGCCGTCTTCTCTGGTGCGGGTTGCGACCTCGCTCGCCGGCCCCACGTCGACGATGCGGTCGTTCTCGATGACGACCGTTCCCCCGAAGATCACGTCGTCGGCGTCGTTCATCGTGACGACGGTGCCGTTCTTGATGACGATGCGATCGCTCATCGCGCCCCTCCCTCTCGACCGATCACCGCCCGATGCCCTGCCCCGCCTGAGGCACTACGGGCGTCAGGTCCACCCACACCGACTTCGACTTCAGGTACGGCTCGAGCGCTTCCTCCCCGAGCTCGCGCCCGAATCCAGAGTGCTTGCGTCCGCCGAACGGCACCGCCACGTCGAACATGCCGTAGGTGTTGATCCACACCGTTCCCGCGTCGATCAGGTCCGCGAGCCGGAGCGCTCTGCTCGTATTGCGGGTCCAGATCCCCGCCGCCAGACCGTACTCCACCCCGTTCGCGAGCGTGCGGAGCTCGTCCTCGTCCGAGAACGGGATCACGGCGAGCACGGGACCGAACACCTCCTCCTGAGCGATCCGCATCTCGTTCCGCACGCCGGTGACGACGGTTGGTTGCACGAAGAACCCGCCCTCGAGGCCGTCGACGGTCGCCTCCTCGCCCCCGACCTCCACCGACGCTCCGTCGGCGACGGCCGATCCCACGTACCCCAGCACGCGCTTCCGGTGGTTCGCCGAGATGAGCGGTCCCATCTCTGTCTCGGGATGGAGGCCGTGCCCGAGGCGGATCTTCCGCGCCTTGTCCGACACCCGGGCGACGAGCTCGTCCGCGACCGGGGTCTCCACGAACAGCCGAGAGCCGGCCACGCACGCTTCTCCCTGGTTGAAAAAGATGCCTCCGAACGCCCCGCTCGAGGCCGCGTCGAGGTCGGCGTCGGCGAAGACGATGTTCGGGCTCTTGCCGCCGAGCTCGAGCGTGACGCGCTTCAGCCCGTCGATGGCCGACCGCATGATCTCCTTGCCCGTCGCCGTCCGTCCGGTGAAGGCGATCTTGGCGACGCCTGGGTGCCGCACGAGCTCGGCTCCCACGTCGGGTCCACCGATGACGACGTTCACGACGCCCGGGGGGAACCCGGCCTGCTCGACGAGCTGCATGAGCCGCAGTGTGGACAGCGGCGCGAGCTCGGAGGGTTTGATCACGAACGTGCACCCCGCCGCGAGGCCCGGGCCGAGCTTGTACGCGACCTCGAGCAGCGGGAAGTTCCACGGCGTTATCGCGGCGACGACGCCGACCGGTTCGCGCTTGTTCAGCGTCAGCATCCCGGGGATCGAGTTCGGCAGCACGCCGCCGGCCATCTTCGTCGGCCAGCCGGCGTAGTAGCGAAGCAGCTCGATCGTGAGGGCGATGTCCACGGCCTGGGCCTCCCCGAGGGGCTTGCCGTTGTCGAGCACCTCGAGCGTCGCGAGCTCCTCGGCGTTCTCCTCGAGAACCTCGGCAAGCCGCCAGATCAGGCGCGCGCGCTTCGTGGGTGGCAGGAAACGCCAGTCGTCGAATGCGCGTTGCGCGGCATCGACGGCCAGCCCGACCTCCCGTGCCGTCGCGAGCGGGGCATCGGCAAGTACCTCGCCGGTCGCTGGGTTGAGCGTGGGCAACGTCTGCTCCGTCTCGACGAACGTGCCGTCGATGTACAGGCGGAGCGGTTCGGAGAGGAACGCGATCTTCGGATCGGTCATGCTCGGCATCTCAGACCCCTTCGGTCGCCAACCTCATACCAGCTGCAGCACCTGTCGCCCGAGCACCGCGCGCCCACGCAGGGCCGCGAGCGCGTCCTCGAGCCGCTCGAGCTCGAACCGTCCCGCGACGGGCACCTTCATCGCGCCGACCGCCGCGAGCGCGAGCGCATCCTGGAGGTCCAGGCGCGTCGCGGCCACGGTGGAGACGAGTGAGGACTCGGGCAGGATGAACTCGATCGGGTGGATCTGGATCTGCTGGTCGGTATAGCCGGTCGACACGAACCGTCCGCGCTTCGCCAGGGACCGGATCCCGGCGGTCATCGTGGCGGTAGTGCCGACGAGCTCGAAGAACACATCGGTTCCCCGTCCGTTCGTGAGGGCACGGATCCGGTCGGGGACCGCCTCGTAGGCGCCCGGGGTGTCGACCACCATCCCGTCGGTCGCGCCGTGCTCCTTCGCCAGCTCGAGCTTCTCCTCAGAGTCGGCAATCGCGAGGACGCGGGCTCCGGCGTGCGCGGCGACCTGCACCACCAGGATGCCGACTCCGCCGATGCCATCAACCGCGGCGACGTCTCCGAGTCGCAACCCGGAGAGCCTCGCCGCGTGCACCGCGGTCATGCCGGCGCAGGTGAGGACCGCCGCCGTTGCCAGGTCGACCTCATCGGGCACCGGGATGGCGTTGGCTTCGGGGATGCACACGTACTCCGCGTCGCCACCATCCCGATTGAACCCGAGCTGGTCCGGCTCGACGTCGCAGATGTTGGTGCGCCCCTCCAGGCACTGCTCGCACCGTCCACAGAAGATCTTGTTGTACACGGCGATGCGATCCCCCACACCGAGCGTGACCCCGTCTCCCGCCGACTCGACGACCCCCGCGACTTCGTGCCCGAGGATCATCGGGTAGGGGTCGGGCTTGATCATCCCATCGAGGATGTGCAGGTCCGTCCCGCACACGCCGGCCGCCTCGACACGGACGAGGACCTCGCCGGCGCGGGGCTTCGGCGTCTCGACGTCCTCGACGCGAAGGCTCAGGTCCTCGTGAACTCGTGCTGCCCGCATCGGTGCTCCTTCACCTCGGGGGCGGTCGGTCGCCGCGCACGGTCGCGTAGGCCATGTCCCAGAACTCGACCTCGTACCGGACCGATCGATCGAAGATCGGCCTCAACGACTCGATCCGGTCCCCGTCGAAGCCGACGAACGCATCGAGGAGGTCGGTCGAGGCGCGTACGAGGACGTTGTAGTCGTCGTTGCCGAACATCGCGATCCAATCGGCGTAGATGTGATCCGCGGGCCGACTTGCCATCAACGGCCGAGCGAGCTCTCCGTAGCTCCATTGGCACGGCAACACGGCGGCGAGTCCCTCGGCGCAGTCTCCCTGAGCGCAGGTCGCCAGCAAGTGTCGCGTGTAGGCGTACGTCGTCGGGTGCATCTCGGCAACCCCGGCCCGGTCGACCGCCTCGACGTCCCCGCCCAGCCGCTCGAGGAATCGGAGGTTCGCCGGGATCTCGTCGTCGGCGATCCGCGCCAGGAAACGTGTGAGCGTCCCCATCGACTCGACGTCCGGCGCCTTCGCGACGAGCAGGGCGATCGCTCGCACGTAGTCCCGCAGGTAGAGGATGTTCTGCTCGAAATACCCACGGAAGGCGTCGTGCGGAAGCGTGCTATCGCCGATCGCCCGGACCATCGGATGTTCGACGGCCGCGGCCCACATGGACCCTCCGGCGGCGCGCAAGACATCGGAAACACGCGTCCGCGTTCGAGACACGATGCGCACTACATCAGATACCATCGTCCACGTCAAATCGGAGAGCACGCTCAGGACATCGCGTCCAGCTGGTCGTTCAGGACGCTGCGGATGTGCATCCGAATGAGCCGCTCGGCCTCGTCCGCATCGTGCGCAGCGAGGGCCTCCACGATCATGGCGTGCTCTTCGACCGAGGCCTCGACCCGGCCCGGGATCTTCTCGGTCAGCTTGCCGATGCGGGACAGGTGGGCCCGCAGGTTCTCGATCAGAGCCGCGATCCTCGAGTTCTTCACCTGCGCGTAGACGACGTCGTCGAACTCCCCGAGCAGGTCCGCGAGCGCCTCCAGATCGCCGGCCGTCCGCAGCTCGCGGGACCGCTCGACGATCCAATCCAACCGGTCGAGGGCTTCCGCCGTCGACCCCTCTGCGGCCGCCCGAGCTGCTGCGCCCTCCAGGAGCTCGCGCAACTGGTAGATCTCGATGAGATCCTCACGTGAGTAGCTGCTCACCACGGCGCCTTTGAAGGACGTCGTCTCGACGAGCCCCTCCTTCTCCAGGCGGCCGAGGGCTTCGCGCACGGGTGTCTTGCTCACGCCGAGCCGTCCGGCTAGCGCCGCCTCGCGGAGCGCGTCTCCAGGTTGGAGGCGAAGCGCGATGATCGCGTCTCGGATCTCCTCATACGCCCAATCCGTCACCTTGCGCCGATCGTGCCGGCCGCTGAAGACGCCGTCACCGCTGACCTCGCCTCGATCGATGGTCATCCTGCGCACCTCTTCCTCGCTGGTCACCGCGATGCCGCCACCCCTCGATCCTCCTCGGCGCCCTCCACGAGCTCCACCAGGAGGCCGCCGAACGCCGACGGATGGAGGAAGGCGATGCGGGTGCCCATCCCTCCTGTCCGCGGCCGCTCGTCGACGAGACGTGTCCCCGCCGCGCGCAGGTCCTCGAGGGCGGCGTCGAGGCGGTCCACCGAGAACGCGACGTGGTGCAGGGCGGGGCCTCGCTTCTCGAGGAACGAGGCCACGATCCCGTCGCCGGTCGGCTCCAGCGTCTGCACGTAGGCCTCGCCGACGCGATACATGCGTTCGAGGAACCCGGGACCGGTCTCGCGCTGCGGCTGAACCCCCAGCAGGGAGCCCAAGGCGACTTCGCACGTGGGATCATCGCCGTGAGCGAACGCCACGTGATGCAGCCCCGTCACGCTCCAATCCCTCATGACGTCTCGGCCTTCGCGGCAGGGTATCCGATATCAGATGTCGGAGGGGCGACTTCCGCGCTGAAGCACTCCGCGAAGCTACGGATCGTCGCCATGCGCTCCGCTCCGAGGGCGAAGACGTTCACCCCGTCCGCTCCGGCCGCCAGCACGTCACGGATCTGGGCGCGCGTCCGCTCGCCATTGCCGGAAAGCGCCACCTTTCGGACGAAGTCCGCCGGCAGAATCTCGGCGGCGGCCGCCGCCTCCTGGAACTCCCCACCCGCGTATCGCGAACGCACGTGCCGAACGAGGTCCTCCGGAAGACCCGCGAGGCGACAGACTACCGGCGCCGTCTGAGGGAACCAGGCTGCGATGGAGCGCGCGTCGGCGAGGGCCGCGGCTTCATCCTCGGCGATGCGTCCGTAGGCGAAGACGGTGACGGCCGGCCTCTGGCGACCGGCGGTGGCCGCCCCTTGGTCGATGTGTTCGAGCGCCCATCCGACGGCGTCGGGGAACAGCCCGACGAGCAGGATCACGCCGTCCGCGACGGCCCCCGCGAGCTCGAGCGTGCGGGGGCCGCTGGCGGAGATGTAGACGGGGATGTCGGATCGGGCGTCGAACCGGACGTGGGCGTTGTCGAGTCGGAACGACGACGTTTCGACCGTCACGTGGTCACCCCTCCACAGCGCCCGGATCGCGGCGATCGCGTCTCCGAGCGCCTCGAGCGACGCGGGCCTCATCCCCAAGGCGAGCAGGGGCCGGTCGCCGGCGCCCATGCCGAGGATCATCCGGCCGCCCGAGATATCGTCGAGCGTGGCCGCGGCGGCGGCAGTGATCCCGGGGTGGCGGGTGAGCGGATTCGTGACGGCCGTGCCGAGGAGCAGCGTTCGTGACCGCCGGGCTGCGAGCGTGAGATACGCGTAGGGATTCCGCCCGTGGAGCGAAGAGTCGGTGACCCAGAGGTGTCGGAAGCCAAGACCCTCGATCTCCTCGACCATACTTTCGAACACCGTTGGCTCGTAGACCCCTTGCAGCACGACTCCCGACGCGGGCCTCATCCCGACCCTTTCGTGAAGCGAGCGGCAGTGTCGGCGAGGACGGAGAGGCCGGTGGGGATCGGACGAAGATCGATCCACTCGTCCGGGGTGTGCTCGCCCTCCCCCGATGTCACGCCGATCGCAATCGATGGGATCCCCGCGGCATGCCCGGCGTTCGCGTCGGTGCTCGTCGCCGTGAACGAGGGCGTGATCCCGGCCGCCTGGAGGGCGTCGGCTGCCGCGCGCGCCAGTGGGTGTTGCCGGTCGACGCTACCAGCCGGACGGCGGCCGATCTCGGCGACGGTGAAATCGATCCCCCGAGCGATCGACCGTTCCATCGCCTCTCTGGCGAGACGTTCGAGCTCCTCGAGCGCGACGGGGTCGTCGGCTCGCAGATCGACCTCGAGCCAGGCGGCCCGAGCGCGCGCGTTGATCGCCTCGCCGCCGGCGATGCGGCCAACGTTGACGGATGTGCGGCCTCGGGTGAGGGAGAGGCCGGCGAGGGCCGCGGTCACGCGGGCTGCCTCGTGCACGGCGCTCCGAGCCCGGGACGCCTCCCATGCGTGACCGCCCGGCCCTCGCATCTCGACCCGCCACCTGGTCGCGCCGACGCCGACGGTGGAGACGCGTCCGAGGTAGTTCCCCTCGACGGCGATGAGGGCGTCGATGCCGCTCTCCGGTGGTTCGTCGAGGAGGCCCCGCACACCGCGGAGGTTGCCGACCCCTTCCTCGCCGACGGTCCCCACGAGCCAGAGGCCGACGCCTTCCGAGTCGGCGATCGTCGCGGCGGCGGATAGTGCCGCGACGCCGACGGAGTTGTCGCCGACGGAGGGGCCGACGAGCCTCTCGTCCTCGGCCCTCGCTCCGTGTGGCTGCGAGACGTCGAAGACGGTATCCAGATGCGCCGCCAGCACGATGCTCGGAGCCAGTGCCGGGCCGGTTCGCGCACGGACGTTCCCCACGGGATCGATCCGGACGTCCGGCCACCCATCGGACTGCCACCACGACGCGACCAGATCGGCCCGAGCCGCTTCGCTACCGGGGGGCGCCGGCACGGCGGCGAGCTCGATCGTGCGGTCGACGACCGTCTTCGCGAGCCTCTCGGCGGTGCGCTCGTTCACGGGATCAATGCCGCCCCCGCCTCGACCAGCTCGTCGATGTCTGCGGCGTCGAGCCCGAGCTCCTCCAGGACATCGCGCGTGTCGGCGCCGAGGGAGGGCGCAGGCCGACGGTAGTCGAGCGGGTGCCCGTTCATCCGGAGGGGGGCACCGACGACCCGGTACGGGCCTGCCGAGGGATGTTCGAGGGATCGGATCGCGCCGAGGGCGTCCGGCTGAGGCCCCGAGAACACGCCGGCGATGTCCCGAACCCGCGACGCGGGGACCCGAGCGGCACCGAGCACTGCGAGCCAGTTATCGCTCGAGGCCGTCGTGAGACGCGCCTCGAGGACCTTCGTCAGCTCATCGCGGTTCCTGACCCGGGCTGCGTTGTCTTCGAAGCGGGCATCCTCGAGGAGCTCCTCCAGTCCGAGGGCGCGGCAGCATCTGACCCACATATCCTCAGAGCCGGCGCCGGCGAGGACGATCCAGCCATCCGCCGTCCGGAACCCGCCGTAGGGGGAGAAGGTCGGGGAGTGCGTCCCGAGCAGACCCGGTCGCTCGCCGGATGCGAGGTACGCGGCGGCCATCGTCCCCAAGCTGGCGAGCGCGAACTCGAGCAGCGACGAGGTGACGTGGCTACCGACGCCGGTTCGGTCGCGCTCGATGTGGGCTGCGAGGAGCCCCAGCACGCAGCTCACTCCCGCTCCGACATCCAGAACCGGCGCCCCGATCTTCACGGGGCCGGATTCTGGTGAACCCGTCACGCTCATCACGCCGCTATCGGCCTGCAGGATCAGGTCGAAGCCGCCTCGGTCGGCTTCGGGTCCCACGTCGCCGTACCCCGAGATCGAGCCGTAGACGATCCTCGGGTACCGAGCGTGCACGGACGCCCAATCCAGGCCGTACCGTGCGAGGGCCTCGGGTCGCGAGTTCTCCACGAGGAAGTCGGACGACCGAAGCAACGCGTCCACGGCCGAGGCCGCGGCCGGTGCCCGGAAATCGAGGGCGACGCTCCGCTTGCCGGAGTTGAGCGACATGAAGAGGACGGACTCGTCGCCGATGCGCGCGGTGCCCTGTCGCCGGTACGGGTCGCCCTCGGGCGGGACCTCGATCTTTAGGACATCCGCGCCCAGGAGAGCGAGCAGCGCGGTCGCCTGCGACCCCGCGACGAACCGGGTCAGGTCGAGCACGCGGAATCCTTCGAGGGGGAGCGTCACCACGGCGCCGGCTCTCGGAACTCCCCGAAGGCCTCGCGGAAGACGTCGGTCATCTCCCCGACGGTCGCCCCCGCGCGCGTGGCCTCGATGAGCGCCGGCATGACGTTGTCCCCGTGGCGGGTCACCCGCTCGAGCGCGCCCATCGCCCGACCGTGGCTCGTGGCGTCCCGCGCCGCGATGCGATCTTCCGTCCGCGCGATCTGACGCTCGATTACGCCTTCGTCGAGCTCGAAGGGCCTGGGCCTGCTCGTCGTGCCGTCTGGCTCAGCGTAGATGTTCACGCCGACCTTCTTCCGCTCGCGGGAGGCGGTCTCGCGCTCGATGCGGTAGGCGGATTCGGCAATCCACCGCTGTGGGATCCCGCGCTCGATCGCAGCGATGGCCCCTCCTTCCTCCTCGATCGTCGCGAGCACCGTCCGCGCCCGCGACTCGAGCTCGTCCGTCAGCCACTCCACGAAGAAGGAGCCCGCGAGCGGGTCGGCGGTCCGAGTGACGCCGGACTCGAGCGCGATGATCTGTTGCGTCCGCAGCGACAAGGTGACCGCTTCCTCCGAAGGGATCTCGAACGGCTCGTCGTAGCCCATCACGTGGATTGATTGCGCTCCCGCCAATACCGCGCCGAGGCACTGGAGCGTCGAACGGATCACGTTGTTGAGTGGCTGTTGCGCGGTGAGCGTCGTGCCCGAGTTCCCCGAGAAGAACCGGAGTCGACCGGAGCGCGGGTCGCGAGCGCCGAACCGTTCGGTCGCGATCGAGTACCACAGACGACGGGCCGCGCGGAGCTTGGCCACCTCTTCGAACAGGTCGAGCGTCGTCGCGAAGTGGAACGACAGCCTCGGCGCGAACCCGTCGAAGGGGAGGCCCCGGGCCACGAGGGCGTCGGAGTAGGCGATCGCCGAGGCCATGGTGAGCCCGAGCTCCTGCACCGCATCACACCCGGCCTCACGAGCGTGATAGCCGGTCACGGAGATCGGGTTGAACCGCGGCAGGTGGCGGGAGGAGAACTCGATGACGTCGCCGGCCAACCGGATGGAATGGCCGGGAGGGAAGATGAACGTCTTACGGGCCAGGAACTCCTTGAGGATGTCGTTCTGGAGGGTGCCCGAGAGGTCCTCGTAGGGAGCCCCTTGTCGCTCGGCCGCGACGACGTATGCCGCCAGGATGATCGGTGCCGTCGCGTTGATCGTGAAGTTCACGGAGATCTCGCTCAGCTCCAGGCCGCGGAACAGGTCCACCATGTCGTCGGCCGTGTCGATCGCGACGCCGACGCGACCCACCTCGGGTCTTGCGATCGGGTGCGAGGAGTCGTAGCCCAACTGCGTGGGCAGGTCAAAGGCGACCGAGAGCGCCGTCTGTCCCTGCTCGAGCAGGAAGCGGAAGCGAGCGTTCGCCTCTTCCGGCGATCCGAACCCCGCAAACTGGCGCATGGTCCATAGCCGTCCGCGGTACATCGACGCATAGGGACCGCGGGTGAAGGGCGGTTCTCCGGGCATCCCGAGGCGCGCCTCGAGACCCTCAGTGCCGTCGACGAGGTCGGCCGGGGTGTAGACAGGAGAGACGGGGATCCCCGAGTCTGTCCGCCGGTCGGTCTCTCCGGTTCCGGCGCTCATGCGGCGCGCCCCCGTGCCAGGTCCAGGAGCACGCCGACGGCTTCGTCGAGCGGGGTACCGACCGGCACGACGGCGGCGATGCCGAGCTCGCGCAGACGGGTCGCATCCTCGTCGGGGATCGTCCCGCCGATCACGAGTGGGACGTCCGAGATCCCACGAGACTCACGCTCCGCGAGCAGCTGCATGACGAGGGGTCCGTGGGCGCCGGACAGGATCGAGACCCCGATGATGTCCGCGTCCTCCTCCACGGCCGCCTGGACGATCTCGGCGGCCGTGCGCCGAAGACCCAGATAGACGACCTCGGCGCCCGCGTCGCGCAACGCCATCGCGATCACCTTGATGCCGCGATCGTGTCCATCGAGCCCCGGCTTCGCGAGGACGATCCTGGGCGGCCTCACAGGATCCTCCCCGCCACCATCACCGGCCGGCCGTCGAGCTCCAGCGTCGCATCCCTCATCACGCAGTCGAGGTGCGCGACGGCATCGACGGTTCCTCCGTAGGCGATCGAGTTCCCAAGCGCGATGTGCGCCGTCCCCAACGCGGACTCGGTCTCCATCGGAACGTCGCAGACGCGGCCGGCGGGATTGAACGCCATCGAGACCTCGGCGAGGTTCCGCATCCGCCGATCGTCACCGCACCGTGCGAGCATCTCCGACAGCCGTCCGGCCTCATCGCCCTCGATGCCGACGATCTCGCCGTCACGGACCGTGAGGACGACCGGGTGGGAGAGGGGCCCCTGACCCATGAACAACAGGTCGGCGTCGATGACCGCCACCCCGGTCGCTGTGCCCTCGACTGGCGCAGTCCCCGCCTCGATGTCGGGCGGCGCCATGTAGGCTCCCGTGGTCCGCGCGAGGCCGTGCAGCACGCGGCCGGGGCGTCCGCCGACGGATCCAGTCAGGTCCGTACCACCCGGCGTGGTCAAGCGGAAGCGATCGGCGGCGCTCCATGCCGCCCCGACGGCCTCGGCGTCGATGCGAATGCGGTCGAAGTCGACCGCGAGCGGCCCCTCGTCCCGGAACGTTCGGACCCGAACGCCGGGCATCGCGACGTACCTCGTCCCGGCCTCGTTCGCCCGCCGACGGGCGCGGTTGGAACCGATGAACACGCTCGTAAGCTCGATCACCGCGTCGGCGGCCGGCAGCATGGCGGCGACTGTGGTCGGCGGCTCCGACCCCGGCAACGACGGCATCGGGATCCGGGAGACGACCGGAACCGCCCCCCTCGTTCCGATCCCTTCCACGAGTCCCGCGACGACCTGATCGTCCGAGCCCTCGTCCGTCAGCAGGACGACCTGTTCGCCGGCCCCGATCGAAAGGCATCGGTCGAGGAGGTTGTCGAGACCTCGTCCAAGCACGCTCGCCACCACACCCTATCCCGAGAGCGCCAGCGCGGCGAAGAGCGCGTACGCCTTCGTCGCCTCGTGGATGTCATCGACGGTGAGGTGCTCGTCGGGGCAGTACACTGGCGGCCCACCCGGACCGAAGATCACGGTCGGGATCCTCTGGCCGAAGCCGGCCGTATCGCCCAGCCAGTTCTCGGCCCGAAGGGGTGGCTCCATGCCGCGGATCTCCCGCACCGCCGTGCGCATCAGCTGCACCACCTCGTCGGCGGGGCTTGCCAGATAGCCCGACTTGACGTCGGCCAGGACGACCTCGGCCCGGAACCTCGGGTCTGCATCCGCAGCCTGTGCGAGGCAACGATCGATCTCATCACGAACCTGCTCGATCGTGACACCGGGCTGAGGTCGGCAGTCGACACGGATCACGCACTCGTCGGGGATCATCGAGGGACCGCCCGGGGGAAGCCCGCCGTAGATGCGGCCCGGCACGATGTACGTCTCGGGACCGAACAGCTCGACCACCCACTCGGCGAGATCCGGCTCGTACTTCGACGCGTCGAGTGCCAGCACCGCTTGGGCCGCCAGGACGTTCGCGTTGATGGCATCCGATTTGTGACTCGTGTGCGCCGAACGTCCCAGCGTCGTCACGTCGAAGTAGTATCGGCCGCGGTGACCGAGGCACACCTCGTTGTCGGTCAGTTCCCCGAGGACCGCCAGGTCCGCCGGGAAGGCATCGAAGTACGCGATCGAGCCCTTCTGGTCGCCCATGTGATCCGCGACGGCGGCCATCGCCAGCGTCCCACGAAGGTCGAGCCCACTCGCCCGGACCGCTTCGATCGCACCGATCTGACAGACGAGCGCGGCCTTCATGTCCATCACGCCGTGCCCGTACACGGCGCCATCGACGAGCGCTCCTGAGAACGGGTCGGTGACGCTCCAGCCGTGCGAGACGGGTTTCGTGTCCATGTGCCCGGTCATAACGACCCGCCGGCCCGATCCGAACGCGATCTCGCCGATCGCGTTCGGTCGGTCGGGGAGTACCGGCTGCAGCTCGACCGCTTCGAAGCCGGAGTCGACCATGATGGAGGCGAGGAACGCCGCGAGCTCGCCTTCCTCCCCGAGCACGGACGGGATCCGGCAGACACGCTGTACCAGCTCGACGACGCGGTCGAGGTCCAGGCTGCCGAGCACCTTGGTCGCGATGTCCGCCGTCGGCGTCGCGCTATCCATCACGATCCTCGATCGGTCGGCACGCCATCCGTCCTCGACGTCAGCAGCTGGAGGGCAGGTAGTCATCCGTCGCGACGGCGGCGGCGTCAGGGGTCGATGTGATCAGCCCGTTCTTGCTCATCCAGTCTCCGTAGCTCTGCCAGTTGGAGACGTCGATGCAGCCGGTCGGCGCATCCCCCGCCGGCTTCAGCAACGTGAGCGTGTACGGCACCGACTGGTCGAGGAAATCGGGCTTGTACTGCGTCTCCTCCTTCATGATGGCAGTGGTACCCGATGGATCGGCGATGGCATCGTCCGTTCCTTTGACGACGGCCGCCACGAATCGCTTGACCGCGTCGGCGTAAGCGGCGTCGGATTGCAGGCGGTCCGAGTTGGCCACCAGCACGAGCTCCGCGTAGGTCGGGACGCCCAGCTGATCCGCGGGGAAGACGGTTGGCTTCTGGCCGCTCTCCTGCGCGATCTGGATGGCTTCGACGTTGCGGTACCCGCCGATGATGGCGTCGACCTTGTGCGACAGGATCGAGGGAACCAGGTTGAAGCCGACGTTCACCTTGGTCACGTCGCTGTCGCCGAGCCCGGCCGTCTTGAGCATCGTCTGGAAGAAGGCGTCGTCGCTCGGGATCCCGGTCACGCCCACGGTCTTGCCCTTCACCTGCGAGAGCGAGCTGACGGTCTCGCCCGGAGCGATGATCAGCGAGTTGAGCGGCACCGGGACGATCGTGGCCACCGCCGTGACGGGCAGGCCCTCCTGCTGCCCGTAGAACATCTCGGGCTCATACGATATCGCCAGGTCGACTTTGTTCAATCCGACGAGCTTGATGGGATCCGCGGCGTTCGACGGTATGTGGAAGTCGACCGTGAGGTTCGCGTCGTCGAAGTATCCCTTCTGTTGCGCGTAGTAGAGACCGACGTGGTCCGGGTTGGGCACCCAGTCGAGCTCCACGACCAGGTTGGCCGGCGCGGAGGCCGAGCCCGAACCAGATCCGGCCGCCGGTGAAGGCCCACCGCCGGCAGCATTGTTGTTGCTGCACGCCGCGGCGATGAGGACCAACGGCAACACCGCGGCGATGCTCACTCTCCGAGCCGCGCGACGATCCATGAACTTCCTCCCTTCCCACTGGCCTTCCCACCGGCGGCAGGGTTTCCCAGCCGCCGACCTCGCCATCGTCCTCGCATCAGACCGCCCCCCCTCGCGGTGCCCAGGGCACCAACGTCCGTTCCAGCAGCGTCACGATCCCGAACAACAGCAGCGCGATGAGCGTGAGGATCAGGATGGCGGCGAAGATGCGCGCGGTCTGCAGGTTCGGGGTCGCTGCCAGCATCACGTATCCGAGACCCTGGCTCGCTCCCGACCACTCTCCGAAGACGGCGCCGATCGCGGCAAAGGTCGCGGCGATCCGCATCCCCGAGAAGATCGATGGCAGAGCCGCGGGGAACTCGACGCGTCGGAAGGTGTCCCACCGACTCGCATCGAGGGTCTTCATCATCCGGATGAACTCGTCATCGACGGAGCGGAGCCCGTCGATGCCGTTCACGACGATGGGAAAGAAGCAGATCAGCGCCACGATGACCAGCTTCGGCATGATGCCGTATCCGAGCAGGATCACCAGGATCGGAGCGAGCACGACGATCGGGATCGTCTGCGACCCGATCAGGAGCGGGTACAGGGCGCGTCTCAGCGGCCTGAACAGGTGAAGCAAGATCGCGAGGCCGATCCCCAGGACCGCAGAGATGACGAAGCCGATCAGGACTTCACGCAGCGACACCCACGCCGCCGGTGCGAGCACGCTCGACCAGTCCTCCTTGAGCGCGACGATGATCTGCGACGGCGCCGGGAACAGGTACTCAGGCACGTGCGCCGCCCGGACGACCACCTCCCACAGGACGATGATGAAGACCGAGAACAGGACGGCGAGGCCGTAGTTGCGCCAGAAGTGCGTGAATCCGCGTTGGGCCTGCTTCGGTGCCTGGGGTTCGTTGGCGCTCGCAGGAGAGCCGGTGTCGCGAGTGGTCGTCATTCGATCGCCTCCAGGGCGTGCTCCTTCAGGGCCACGAAACCGGCGCTGGTGACGATCTCGCGCCGTGATCCGCGGGAGGTGTCGATGTCGACATCGAGGATACGGAGTACGTGACCGGGACTCGCGGACATCACGACGACGGTCTTGCTGAGGACGAGGGCCTCCTCGACGTCGTGGGTGACGAGTAAGACCGTCCTCGGGACATCGCCCAGGGCACCGAGGAGCCACTCCTGCATCTGTCCGCGTGTGATCGAGTCGAGCGCCCCGAACGGCTCGTCGAGCAGCAGGACGTCCTTCTCGGCCATCAGCGTGCGGAGGAAGCTGACGCGCTGCCGCATCCCGCCCGACAGCTGGTCGGGGCGTACGTCCTCGAAGTTCGCCAGACCAAAGTGCTCGAACAACGGCCGCGTCCGTTCGCGGGCGTCGTTCCGAGACACGCCCTTGTTCTGGAGCGCGATGATCGCGTTGTCGAGGGCGCTCTTCCACGGCAGTAGCAGATCGCGCTGGGGCATCATCGCGCAGCGGGAGAGGCGTCCTTTCGCGTCCGTCGCCCCCCCGACGTTCACGACGCCTTCGGACGGCTCGAGGAGACCCGCCACGATCTGCAACAGGGTCGACTTCCCGCCACCGCTTGGGCCGACGATCCCAACCCGCGAGTGCTGAGCTACCTCGACCGTGATGTCGTCCAGGGCGAGGAGCTCTGCGAAGCGCTTGCGCACGCTCTGGAGCGAGATCCCCGTGGAAGCCGCGGCGGCAGGACCCAGGTCCGCGTGCGACGCGGGTGCGCGCTCCACTCGGGAGGCCCCCAAGCCGGTGGTATCTGATATTCTGCGCATCGAATCCGAGGTCGGACTCTATTCCCGGTGGGGCGACGGGGTCAAGCCACGCTGGCGGGTGATGGCGCCCTCGCTCAGATCCGCACTGGATCCGGCCAGTGCTGCAGCCCATACGCCATGTCCCAGAACATGCGCTCGAGTCGCGAGCTCGTCGCGAAGATCCGCTCGAAGCTCCGACGCCGGGTCTCGCTCACTCTCTCTGCTTCGACGAGGCGATCCAGATCGGCCCGCATCCCGTCGACCATCGTCACGTTCTCCGGCGTCGAGAAGAACGAGATCCACTCCGCGTAGATCGGATGGTTCGATGGTGTCTCGCCTGCCAACCTGATCGCGATCTCGATGTAGCTCCAGGCGCAGGGGAGGAGCGCGGCCATGAGCTCGAGCGAGCCGCCTCGCGTCGCGACCGCCTGAAGGTAGCTCGTGTACGCCACCGTCGCCGGGGCAGGTCCCGACGATCCACCGCGCTCGTCGGCACCCAGCGCGATGACGCGCGAGAGCAACTCGTGGTTGTTCGGAAGCTCGTCGTCGAGAACCGTTCGAAGATCCGTCGCGAAGTACCGGAGCTCCTCGTCGTTCCGCGACTTTGAGACGCCGATCGCCAAACAGCGCGCGTAGTCCTCGAGGAAGTAGTCGTCTTGCTCGACGAAGAATCTGAACTTCTCGAGCGGCAAGGTACCGCCGGCGAGCTCGCGCAGGAAGGGATGGCCATGCAAGGCGTCCCAGATGACACCGGAGGTCGAGCGCATCCGTTCGCAGATCGACGTCGTCGTCCTCACCTCACGGCGACGGCGCGGGCGAAGCGACGGCCCGCCCGAGGAGCAGCGTGACCAAGTGCCCGGGAGCGTCGGCCACGAGATCGGCGTCTCTCGCGGGATCGTGCTGATGCCCCCAGGCCGCAGCGATCGCCAGCGCACCGCAGGGAGCGGGCCGTGGCGAAGTCCGATGGGCCGTCACCGACGTACGCGACCTCGGCCCGGTCCAGCCCGAGCCGACGGGCCGCCTCGACCAGACGATCGGGCGCAGGCTGCGTGCTCGCGACCAGGTCGGCGCCCACAACGGAGGCGAAGAACGGGCTCAACCCGGTGGCTCCGAGGATGATGTTCGCTGCGGATGTGTCGGCTGCCGTGAAGACGGTGAAGGGAAGGGAACGCCCCAGACGCGCCACGGCATCCCTTATGCCTTGATACGGCCGGATCTCGTCGCATCGGTCGGCGAGCAGCGACTCGTAGCGCACGACGGCCATATCGCCCACCGGCCGACCGATCAGTTCGGACAGCATCGCACGGGCGAGTCCGATGGAGAACGAGGCGAAGATCTGATCCGCCGATCGGTCGGGACCTTCGAACTCGACGATGGCTCGTCGGTAGCAATCGACCACGACGCCGAGCGAATCAACGAGCGTGCCGTCCCTGTCGAAAAAGACCCCTCTGACCCCGCCGGCTCCCACGCGCGCAGTCTAGCGAGCCGATTGATGGTCGCTCCAGTGCCTATGGAGGAGACCGGCGGCTTCGGTTCACTCGATGATGCCGGCGCGGAGGGCCTTGGCCACCCCGTCGGTCCGGGTCGTGACGTTGAGCCGCTTGTAGAGGCGCTCGATGTGCGTCTTCAGGGTCTCGATGGATGGGTGGCAGGCTCCTGTTGAGGGACCGGATTGATGTTAAGCGCCAGTTGCATCGCAGAGCCAATGAGCGCGAGTTTTGGAAGAAAGTCGCAACTCGCACGCTTGTTCTTGTGACTGAAGCACGAAAGGTGGGGGCACAAAAACCTCGGATCGGGACCGTGACCAGGTCTTTCTTCGAGTTCGCTCGACCTGCTCGGCCTCGGGGGCCACGATAGAGGGATCCAGACTGTCCACCGGGCGAGACACCTGTTTCGTGAACATTCTCTGGCCACACCGGACCCCATGGCTCATATCCGTATGGGTGGAATGCATCGCCGCATCATGGGGGGACCGCAGGGCAATCCGCATGGGTCAACAATTTCCCGGCTGGTTGCAGCATCCCGAAACCCCCGGGGGTCCGAGGTCTTCCAGGCTCGTCCTCGGGTTCCGGACCGGGCTAAACCAGCCTGCGAAGGAAAACCCGCTGGTCACGCTGGCGATCGGAATAAATGCACGCTTCAGGTTTCGGGCATGCTCGAGCCTCTGCGACCGTGCGTGGTCCGTACAAGGACCGATTCGTGAATGGGCAGGTCGCGGGGCGTGATGAGAGTTTCTGTGCCCTTCACGCACGAGGTCAGCACAAGCGCACACTGGAGCCCGACCCCGTGCGAGCCCCGGTGGTCAAGCACATCTACGACCTCTACCTATCAGGCGGCGTGGGCATCACCCAGATCCGTGACGCCCTCAACGCTGACCCGAACCGCTATCCGCCGCCGATCCCGGTGGATCCTGCCCGCTCCCTCGGGGCGTGGAGCCGGTCGAGCATCTGGGAGGTCCTCCGGAACCCCAAGTACACCGGCTATCAGGTGTGGAACCGCAGGGCCAGGAAGACCGCAGGCAACCGGGAGAACCCGCCGGAGACCTGGATCTGGTCCGAGGAGCCGGCCCATCCAGCCCTCGTGTCCAAAGAGGAGTTCGAGGCCGTCGCGGCTCGTGCGGCCTCGAACCACCGCTCTCGTCAGGGCGGTCGAGGCGATGGTGGGGTGATCACCCCACCGAAGCGTGAGTACCTCTACCGCGGCTTGGTGCGGTGCGGGGTCTGCGGCCTTCGGATGTGGGGGAACCATCGACGTCGTTCCTCCTATTACAGCTGCCAGCCGTCCCACCAGCGCTCAGCGAACATCCCGGCGGACCACCCACCGAGCGTCTACCTCGGCGAGCCCGTGCTGCACGAGGCCCTCGTGGACTTCATGTCCACGGCGCTGTTCGGCCCCGAGCGTCAGGGCTACTGGCGTCGCCGGTTGGCCGACTCGGGGCAGGGGGAGGAAACGGCACCGGCTAAGGCTCGGCTCGAGGAGCTTCGCGCCGAGATCACCGACCTCGAGCGGCGCATCGAGCGCCAGGTGGCGAACTTGGAAGCCGAGGACGCAACGCCATCATTGCGGCGGCGGGTTGGGGCCCGGATCGCCGAACTGGAGGAGGCTCTGGAAGAACGGCGGCAGCACACGAACGCGCTCGCCGCCCAAGTATCCGAGGCTCCGCCGACGGTCGCAGACCTCACCACCGCGCTTGACCGCCTGCCGCTTCTCGCCGAGCGGCTTCAGGACCTGCCCCAGCCGGAACTCCGGGCGCTGTTCGACAGCCAGCAGTTGCAGATCGCCTTCCAGCCGCAGACGCGCACGATCGACGTTGAGGTCACGCTCGTCGCAGATGAGCCGCCAGACCGCGACGGCGAAACGTCGCAGGTCTGGTCCGTGCCCCCGGGGGGAGTCGGACCAGACCTCCGACGCTTGGTCCGACTCCGGCAGCGGCTGCGACTGCGCTTGAGGCGCTGACTCTGACGCGCCGGGCCGCCTAGTCGGGGTGGCGACGTCGTTTCAGAGCAAGGTTCGATTCCCCGCCGCGGAGGCGAAGGTTACAGCGTACGAATACCGGTGAACCCGGTCCGGAGCTCTGGGTGACGACGCGTTCTTGGGGTCGAGTGGCGTAAAGGGTCTGCTCGCATGGCCTTCCGGGCCTCTATCACATAGAAGGGCGGGACGCCCGACCAGTCCACCAGCCTGCCAGGCGGCTCGCCGTTCACCCAACCGTGGTCCCTGAGGTCGTGGATGGCCAGCGGGAACGTCTGCAGGTCGCACACGACGAAGCACGAGAAATGTCCCCCCAGGGCGAGGTTGTTCCTCAACTGCCGAACGGCCGTGGCGTCGTCGACCACGATCTGTATGTCCTCATCGAGGATCGAAGAGGGATGGGCATCGAGGCCTCGAAGCGCCTCTCGCCACGCGGCATGGAGATGGGGGAACGCCTCGTGGCACGCGCGTCTTGCCCTGCACGCCTGCGCGACCTGACCGAACGCCCATTCGGTGCCGACGATGGCCTGGGTCAACCGATCGACTTGGGGCGCCATCGGGCTGTCGAAGGAGACGGATCGGACGTGCTCCGGGTACCGGCGCATGATCTCGAACGCGATCTGCGAGGTGGTCCCGTACGTGATCATGTTCCCCTGGTCGATCCCGAGCGCGATCCGCAGATCCTCTGCGTCGGCCGCCATCTGGGCCAGGGTTGTAGGAGGCGACGTCGATCCCCGAGGCGGCCAGACGGTCATGACACGCTTGGATCGCCTGCAGGAATGCCGGCATCATCTCGGGGGTGCCAAGCGTGACCCCTGTGGATGGAGCGGTCAGCCGTTCGATCTCTGGACACGAGAGGTTGGGCTCCGAGTATCCGACGCCTCGCAGTTCCATCACAAAGTTGACGCGCCCGGCGACGGCCCCGACTTCCTCGCTTCGGGCAGCCCAGCCAAGGTCGCGACCGGAAGGCACCGAGCCGATCTGCAACATCGGGTCCGGCGACGGCTCGCCTTCGAGCGGTTCGGCACGAGCGCGAAGAGTCTGATCGTCCGCCCGCTCCGATCGGCGCGGTTCTCGAGCACGGTCAGATACCCACAGGTGATGGCGTTGCCCTCCGCCGTCACAACGCCCGAGGGGCAGGGAGCTTCAGCGAAGGTCGGGTGGAAGGGGGGCGTCACTGCCGCTTGTGACCAGGCTCCGGTCGCGAAAGCCATAAGGACGAGCAGGGCGATGAGCCCGCTGGGCGTCCCTCGGGGCGGATCGTCGCCTCGCCTGCTGAAGCTCGACTGATCTCTGCATATCGCGGCTCCGACGCTCAGACGTGGTCGCCTCGTCTTCACAACCGCATCTCGGGCATGTCGGCGACGCAGCTGGTGTCCGGCGGCGACGTCGGGTCATCGATCCAACCATTCCGGATGGCCACTGGGCAGTCCTGGCTCAGCACGTTGTGACCCCATTGGAGGTCGACCACCCAGCTCGTCAAGAGCGTCTTCGCCGTCTGCTTGATCAGCGGGAACGGGGAGAAGGGGTCGAAGTGGGGGTGCAGGATGAGCGTCGGAATGTCGGAGACCACCGGGTCGTGGGGATCGGCCTCCGCGCTCCCGACGTCCCACCGGCCGCAGGCCTCGATGTACGGGTTCCTGTGGCCGTAGGCCCGCACGTACCAGGGGTCACCGTCGACGGCCTGGGACAGTGAGGCGTGGGCGACAAAAGGCAGCTCGTCGTGGCAGAGGATCGAGTAGAAGGCCCCGGCGCTGAAGCGCCACTCGTCCCAGTGATCGACCGTGTACCCGTGGCTGAGGACGGGGTCGGACTGCCACGGCTCGACGTTTCGCCCCAGATTCACCTCGGGGTAGATGTCGAAGGTCGGGGAGCGACGATGAGTGAACCTGTGGTTCCTCAGTCTGAAGAGGCTCGGAAGGAAGCGGTAATCGAACCACGACAGCATGCCTCTCATCACACGGACGGCCGACGCGTCGTCGACCACGACCCCGTACCCTTCGTCCGCGCTTAGCTCCACCGGGTTCTCGTGGAGGCGTTGGAGCACCTGTCGCCACGCCACCAGAACGCGCGGATACGCGGCGTGGCAGGCGGGCTGGGCCGCGCAGGCTTTCGCGACTTCTCGGATCGAATACCGGGTCCCGAGGACGGCTTGGGTGAACAGGTCCACCTGGGGAGCGGCAGGGCTGTCGAACCACGCCGCTCGGACGTGCTCGGGGAACCGCCTCATGATCTCGAACGCGATTGCAGACGCGGTGCCAGTGGCGGTGATGTTCCACGTCTCGATCCCCAATGCAGTCCGAAGGTCCTCCGCGTCCGCCGCCGCCTCCGCCAGGTTGTAGGAGGCGAGATCGATGCCTTGGGCCTCCAGCCGGTCGTGGCAGGCCTGAACGGCCACGAGGAACCTCGGTTGCATGTCGCGAGAGCCGAGGGGAGCTCCCGAGGTGGGAAGGGCAAGCTGCTGGACCTCCGGGCAGGCCAGGTTGGGCTCCGACAAACCCACCCCCCGCTCGTTCATGATGATGACCTCCCGGTTGACCCGCTCCGCGAGCGGGCCCCCGTTGAATCCCCCGTTCCGGGCGAGGTCGGCGCCGCCCGCGGTGAACACCGGATCGGGCTCGGGGTTATTGCCCGGGGGCGGCACCCGCACGAAGAAGAGGCGGATGGTACGACCGTCCGGCTTGGTCCGGTCTTCCAGGACGGTGAGAGAGCCACAGGACAGTTCTTTCACCCTGCTGCCATCGAGGTACCGGGGCTCATGCGCCACATCCGGGGGGCATGGCACCTCCTGCACGCTCGGCGCGAAGGCGCTCGAGGCTCGGGGTCGGCGATGCGACTCCGAACGCGTGCAGCCCGCGAGAACGAGCAGGCCGACGGTCAGGGACGCAACCGCTCGCCTTGAGTTGATTGCCCGTGCTGACGGCTCCCTCGGCGCGCCCTCCTTCCGACGACGATCCGGGAGGCGCGCACCAAGGCCCTCCCTGACCTTTACGCCGGAGGACGACGTGAGCCTTGGTGCCGTGTCCGTCACGATAGGCCGCATGCCGCCCCCGATCGACTGCACGTCTTGACTTACGACAGACGCGGCGGAAGGAAAACGTTTACACGAGCGCCAGGGAAGCGAGGGGGTGGAATCTCCGTCGGAGGGCTACAGGACAACCCTCCGAACCCGGTCGTGTCCGGAATCGGCGATGTAGAGTGCGCCGTCCGGCCCCACAGCGACGCCTGAAGCCTTCGATAGTCCGGCATGCATGGCTGGACCGCCATCGCCGGAGAAGCTCGGGCTACCGTCCCCGGCGACCGTCGTGACGATGCCGTTGGTATCGATCTTCCGGATCCGGTGGCTGAACGTGTCGGCTACATACAGGTTCCCTGCCGTATCGACCCACAGGTGCTCCGGCGCGCAGAAGCCGGCGTCGATGGCCGGACCTCCATCACCGGAGAAGCAGTCCTTCCCTCGTCCAGGTCCTGCGATCGTGGTGATGATGCCCCGAGTGTCGATCCGGCGGATGCGGTCGTTGCCGATATCGAGGATGTAGACGTTGCCCTTCGCGTCCACCGCGACTCCCCTCGGATGATGGAGCTGCGCCGCCTTTGCGGGGCCGCCGTCGCCGGAGAACCCCTTGGCACCGGTCCCAGCCAGGGTCGTGATCATCCCCGAGGTGTCCACCTCGCGGACCTGGTTGCCGACCGACATATAGAGATTTCCGTACGAGTCGAGGGCCACGTCCCAGACGACCCCCAGCGTGGCATTCGTTGCCGGGCCTCCGTCGCCGGAGTGGCCGACCTCGCCCGTACCGGCCACCGTGGTGACATGGCCCGAGGGATCCACCCGGATCACCTGGTGGTTGGTGTAGTTCCCGTCGCCCCCGCCCACGTAGACGTTTCCCTCCGCGTCGACCGCCAGGCCGGTCGCGCCGAACGTGACGCCGAGAATGACTCGGCCGGCCTCGCCGGGGGCGCCACCTCCCACGACGGTCGTGATCGTTCCGGACGCATCCACCTTGCGCACCCGTCCGGGATTGTCGGGATTCCCGAGATCCAGAACGTAGAGGTTCCCTTGGCCGTCGAACCCCAGGTCGACCGGGTAGTTCAGGCGGGCCTTGGTGGCCAGCCCACCGTCCCCCGAGGAGCCGGCCGCACCGGTGCCGACGACGGTGGTGATGAGGCCGTGCCGCTGTCCCGGCGGAACCGCCGGATGCCTCCGCTCCATGCTTCTCATTGCGTCGAGTGCCCTCGGTCCGAGTAGCGCGGCGGTCAGTGCCGCCGCCAGTACGGCCGCCCCGGCCGCCAGGCGCCTCCTCCGTCGTCGTCGGCGACCGCGGCTGACAACACCTTCGAGGATCCCGTCCACTGCGGCCGCATCGGGTACGGGTAGTGAGCGGTGGAGCTTCTCTCTGAGGCGTTGGTCAAAGGACATGTTCGGTCCCCGGTTCGGGTTGCCGCTCGCCAAGGAGCGCGGCAAGACGCTTCCGCGCTCGATGGAGGTGCACCTTCGCGGTGACTTCGGCGCAGGCCAGGATCTCGGCGACCTCGCTGATCGGTCGATCCTCGAGATAGAACAGCGCCACGGCCGCTCGCTGCGAGGTCGGGAGTTGCTGGATGGCGCGAAGCACATCGATGTCGATGGGCTTTGGCAAGGGGGCGGGATCAAGCTCGCGCTCCAGCCGCGGCCGCAGGCGTTCTCTCCGGATCCCCCGAACGGCCATCCGGATCGCAACGCGGCGCAACCACGCGTCCGGGCGCTCGTAGTGGGAGATCCGCCTCCACCGGGCGAACAGCTGAACGAACGCGTCTTGGGCGAGGTCTTGGGCGCGTTCCCGGTCATGAACGACCACGTACAACGTCCTGACGAGTGCCGGGTACTCGCTCCGGAAGAATGCGGTGAACTCGGCGTCTCGATCGTTCACGACGCTCGAGGCCCTCCTCCCGACCGGCAACGTGACCGAGCTCATTGTGTACCCCTATGCGGTCCGTGGGAACGGGCGGAGCAGAACGGGGACGGCGTCGACGTTCAGCCGGTCACATACGCACGAATCGGGGCGCCCCGGCGCCGATTGAGATCGGTCAACCGAGCTTTCTCGCACGGCGTGCGTTGCGCGCCCGGGGAGCCAAACTCGCGTCTGGTGCTTGGCCCGGCCATGTGTAGCCTGCCTGGCCCCGGGCTCGGTGCCAATGTGGAATCGTCGGCTCCCGCGTGTACGCAAGCAGTGCCCCCAGAGGCGTGTCGGCAGCAGCCTCCGGTGACAACGGCCTAGAGTCTGACGACCCCCGTGTAGTAGGAGATGCCCGTCGTGACGTCGTCGGTGAACTCCACGATGCCGCTGACGCCCTCGAACCCGCCCGTTCCGGAAACGATGGGGTGACTGCACCGGCCGTGGATCTCCGCGCCGCTCGCGTCGTACTTCGCCGTGAACGTATAGGTCGTGGAGAACGTGCCCGTTGGATCGGTGCCACCGCAGGTCCCGTCGCCATCCGTGTCCAGGCACCCGACGAAGTGCTCCGTGCCCGATGCGGTGATGGTGCCGCTCGGGTGCTCGCTGGTCAGGACGAACGTGTCGCCGTACCAGCAGCCCAGCAATCCGCCGTCCATCGTGGTGCTGAACGCTTCGGTCGCGTCGAAGCACGGACCCGAGAAGACGGGCGTCTGGGCGCCTGTGACGACCGTGCCGGCTGCGTTCGCGGGCGCGGCGACGAGAATCGTTGAGATCGTGGCCGTGACCAGCACAAGCAGTCGCGTCCTCATTTCGACCACCCCTCTCTGCCGGCGCGGAATGTTCACTCATTCCACAGACGCGATTGGCTCGAAAGGTTTCTTCGTCGATCGCCGATCCTGGTCGGACCCCAACTGAAGACGCGAGGCTCCCGGGCTCAGGTAGCCGCGGGGTGTTCGGTTGCGGAGTCGCGGGGGAGGTCGGAGCGAAGAGCAAGTTCTGTTTCCGCCGCAACCGGAGTGCCTACCTTGGAGTGGGGGGGAAGCTCGCGTTCAGCCCCGACGGGACCCGGCTCGCGTATTCCGCGGCCGACGGCACCGTTCGCGTGCTCGCGCTCGACATCGACGACCTGATCCTGTGGGGTAAAGAAACTCGATCGGTGCTGTGACTCGTCGTTCGCCGGCTCTCCGATCCACCGTCAGACTCATCCGGATGCTCTGGTCCATCCGGTACCGGCTCCTCTGCGGTCTGCTCCGTCTGCTCGTCCGCTGCGGCGTCGATGAGCGGGATCTCGAGGCGGTCGTACTCCGGTGCCAGCTGAAGATTCTCCGGCGGCAAGGAGGGAAGCGGCCGCGGTTCACCACCGCCGATCGGGCGTTCCTGGCCGCGACGGCCCGGTTGCTCTCCCGGGACCGGTGGAGCAGCTTCCTGGTCGGCCCGGACACCCTCCTTCGATGGCACCGAGAGCTCTTGAAGAAGCGTCCCCGAGGCCCGTCCCGCCGGCCCGGTCGTCCTCCCCTCGATCCCTGGATCAAGGAGCTGATCCGTCGGATGGGTCGGGAGAACCCCAGGTGGGGATACCTCAGGATCCGGGGCGAACTCATGAAGCTCGGGGTCGACGTCTCGCACACCACCGTCGCCACGGTGCTTCGCCAAAGCGGCCTCGGCCCGGCACCACGCCGGATCGGCCCGACCTGGACCGAGTTCCTCCGGCTGCAGGCGTACGGCCTGCTCTCCGACAGCTCCCGATCCGACCAGGACGACAACCCGGAGGACGTCGCATCGGATCCGCGGGAAGCACGGACTACACCGGTCGGCGAGGACCCAGCTACGACCGAGCATGAGGAACCCGTCCATGACGATCCGTCGGCACCGAGCCCACGGATCCTCGTCACGGTGCACGCTCGGCGCCGGGCATTCGTGACTGTGGTTCCACCCCGCGTCGGAGTTCGCGCTCGCGACGGACCCGCTCTAGCTGCCTGAATCTTGGAGCGAGCCCGCAAGCTTGCGACCTCCCACCGAACTTGACCGCACCCGCGTTCCGGTCGGGCCCGGAGTCGGGTCCACGTTCAGATCAGGCACTCACCCAGGGAAAACCAGCGATGAGTCCTTCCGGTCCGGCTCTCCCGCCGCGATCGAGTTTCTTTACCCCACACCCTCCCCCACCACCTGATACGCGATGTGTACGTCTCCGCTCTTGGTGTAGCGAGTCTCGGGCAGGCTCACGGGTTGGCATCTTGGTGCCTGAGTCAACAGTAGGGCAAGTCGGGAACGAGACCTGGCGAGAGTTCCCCGATGACGCTGTATCGAGCGCGCCTTCGGAGGCTTCACCCCGTGCGCCTGGGGGTCACCCGGGGATGCGGACACGGGGGTAACTGGTGCAACGAGGTAGCACGAGGTCGACGGTCACGACGGACGAGCGCGCGCGTGTCGTGGACCACACAGAATGGCTTAGTGTGCATCGGTCCTTTAGCGATGGAATGGGTCGACGGCAGTTCGGATTGGAGCGACAAGCCTCAACCGAGTCGCGACGTCACCTCCCAAGGAGGTTGCCATGAGAAGGGTGATCGTGTCGGAGTTCATGACACTCGACGGCGTGATCGAGGCGCCGGGGTACGAGGAGCACCGGGACGGGAAGAACGCCTGGGCTCTGCAGTTGACGAGTGCGGATATGCAGGCGGACGCGATCCAACAGCTCTCCGAGATCGATACGATCCTCCTGGGACGGGTGACCTATCAGATATGGGCTGCGTTCTGGCCAACCGCGCCGCCGGACGCTTTCGCTGCCCGCATCAACGCCCTCCCGAAGTATGTCGTCTCGACCACCCTGAGAGAGGTGGTCTGGAACAACTCGTCGCTGATCAATGGAGACGCCATGGCTGAGATCTCCGAGCTGAAGCAGAGACCCGGCGGCGACATCCTCGTGTCCGGCAGCGCCGACCTCGTGAACTCGCTCACGACATTCGATCTCGTCGATGAGTACCGGCTCAGGGTGTATCCCGTCGTATTGGGGAGCGGGAAACGTCTCTTTCGAGACGAGACCGATACGACGCATCTGCAACTCGTTGGCACGAGGGCGTTCGAATCAGGGGTGGTGCTCCTCCGCTATCAGCCCGCACGCGAGAGTCCGACGAGCGAATACTCGGAGGCGTTCACCTGGACGGCCGAGCAGATCAAGTCGCTTCAAGCAGCGCAGAACGCAGATCGCATCCTGGCGTCGATCCTGTTCACCGATATCGTGGATTCGACCGGGCGCGCTGCTGCCCTGGGCGACCGAGGCTGGCGGCAGCTGCTGGATCGTCACGACCGAGCCGCCCGCGAGGAGGTCAAACGGTTTCGCGGGCGCCTCATCAGAACCACCGGCGACGGCATCCTGGCAACCTTCGACGCGCCCACGCGCGCGCTTCGGTGTGCGTTTGGGCTCATCGAAAAGCTCGCCGATTCGGGACTCGGGATCCGCGCTGCGATACACACGGGAGAGATCGAGCTCCTCGATGAGGATATCGGTGGGATCGGCGTTCACATCGCAGCGCGAGCGCTCGGCAAGGCTGGCGAACGCCAAGTCGTGGTGACAAGGACCGTCCGGGATCTCGCGACCGGCGCAGACCTCGACTTCACCCCCCTCGGCTCGGTCGGCCTGCGAGGGGTGCCCGGTGAATGGGAGCTCTTCGAGGCTTCGATCAGTTGAGGAGCATCCCCGGCTGGTGTGGTGCAACGGCCGCCGAGGTGGGCCCGAGGGCGGGTGGTCTGGCTGACTCGGGAGTGCGACCGAGGCCCTGTTTAGCCTTGCCGACGTGCAACTCGTTGGCGATTGTGAGGAACATCCCGTATGCCGCGCGGCTCGACCGCTTCCACCTTTGTGACGCGATACGATGAGCGAGCGGATCTTGATTCGTGTTGGCCGTTCGTCGATAGGTCGATGAGGCATGGCAGATTGGCGACGTATCAGATCGGCACCGCAAGGTTCGGGAGCCCGGCACGACCTGTGAAGAGAAGATGAGTTGGTCATCGAGCGCGGCATCGCGACGCAGCTCAGTTCGAACCCTGGGCGTGTAGGTCGCGTGCAAGGAGGAAATCCCGATGGCGTCCTCGCCTAAGCGCTACTCCTGTCCGGTTGAGGTCACGATCGATGTGATCGGCGCCAAATGGGCGCCGGTGATCCTCGCCCATCTCAAGCAGCAACCCTTGCGCTATGCGCAGCTGCGCAGACTCATGCCGCGAACGAGCGAGAAGATGCTCGCCCAGCGTCTTCGCGAACTCGAGGCTGGCGGACTCGTCCGACGCAGAGCAGACAGCACGATTCCTCCCCACGTCGACTACGCGCTCACGGAAGAGGGCCGGACCCTCGCTCCGGTTCTCCAGGCGCTCTACGACTGGGGAGCGGAATGGGCAGGATGTGAGCCTGTGAGAACGGGTCTTAAAGGCAAATCCAGCGCACTCTCCTCGGCCTCGCCGGTGCTACTTACCAAAAGGTGCGTTCTTGTGCGTCTGTCGAACCGATGCTTACATCCAGCCTCCGAGCCGTGTGTCCACCAGCCGAGGGATGTTGGGAGGTGACGAAGCCAGCGCTGGCCATCCTCGATCCCCTACGGCCGAACACCATGCCCTGCGACGGAGATCAGTTGAACAGAGTTGCCGAGGCGGCAGCAGGTGGGCGATGGACGGTGAAGGAGGGCTCGGCGATGGCCAAGGTGACCTCCGACATCGGCAGAGGCCTGAAAAGGCGCCTTTGAATACGGGGCGCGGGTCTCAGGACTCATTGAGAGACACATCGATAACCGAGTCTGGAGGTCTCCGTGAGCAACGTGGTCTTCAGTATCAGCATGTCCCTGGACGGGTTCATGACCGCCTCGAACCAGACATCCGAGGAACCGCTCGGAGAGGGCGGTCAACGACTACATGAGTGGGCGTTCGACGATGAGGACCACCGTAGTCGCGAGGTCCTCACCCGAGCCTTGAGCTCCGAGGGGGCAGTCATCGCCGGCCGACGGACCTACGACCACTCGGTCCCCTGGTGGGGCGCGGACGGCCCGAATGACGCTGATCGGACCCCGCTGTTCGTCGTCTCCCACGACGTGCCTGAGAACATTCCCGAGGGAGGCATCTACACGTTCGTTGACGGGATCGAGGCCGCGCTGGTGCTCGCGAAGGAAGCCGCCGGAGACAAGGATGTGAGCCTGTGAGAACGGGTCTTAAAGGCAAATCCAGCGCACTCTCCTCGGCCTCGCCGGTGCTACTTACCAAAAGGTGCGTTCTTGTGCGTCTGTCGAACCGATGCTTACATCCAGCCTCCGAGCCGTGTGTC
>WNGF01001406.1_pt1 | contig 35282 bp, 34 predicted proteins | sample 5400641 | NCBI WGS metagenome assembly WNGF01 (sample SAMN13153371, study PRJNA577476) | soil metagenome | isolation source: 80 cm soil or saprolite under grassland replicate 2 | place: USA:California | collected 2016-06-15 | reverse complement strand
GGGCCCGATCGCGCACACCGAGACGTCGTGTTCCTCGCGGGCCCAGCTGAGGGCCGAGGCGACCGAGACGCATTGGACGTCGCCGTCGAAACAGGGTGCGACGGCGATCGCCGTCGTGACGAGCCCGCGCTCCTTGAGAGCCCGAACCGTGTCTGAGAGCGAGACCGGCAGCGCGCCCCCACCGAGCTGTACATAGGCGACGCGGAGCCCGTCGAGCGCAGCGCACACCGGCGCGACCTGACTGTGGAGCGAGCAGCAGACGACGGGCATGCCGTCGAGAGAGGCGGCGCGCTCACCTTCCTCCTCGGCATGGACGCGCGCGTGCTGGAGCGGCGTGTACGGCAGAACCATCACGTGCGCGCCCTCCTCCGCCTGCAGCTCGAGCCCCCGCGTGAGGTTGGCGTAGAGGACGTCGAATCCTCCGGACCCGAGCTCGAGCTCGCGCGCCTGGACGTTGACGAGCACTTCGTCGCCGAGCTCGACCGGGCCGGTGAGCCGCGGGTAGGAGACGCAGGGTGTTCCGTCCACCTCGATCCGCGCGAGCCCCTCGTGCTGCTCCAAGATCGCCGTGACCGTGCCGCGCCGGAGGCTAAGCGGCACCCGGATCCTCCTCGCGGGCCGCGTCGAAGAGGGCGAGCGTCACGTCCACCATCGCCTCCAGGTCGGCCACGGCGATCCGCTCGTCGGCGGTGTGGATGTCGGTCATCCCGTTGGCGAGGTTGACGCAGGCAAGGCCGCGCTCGTTGAAGACGTTGGCGTCGGCGGCGCCTCCGGACAGGCCGAGCTCCGGCTCGTATCCGCTCCGCTTGAGGGCCTCGCAGGCGAGTCGCACAGGGACGTCGTCCTGCTTGAAGCGATAGCCGCGGTAGTGCTTCTTGACCTCGGTCTCGACCTCGCAGTCGCCGAGCTCGGCGGCGAATGTGACCGCCTCGAGCATCTCCTGGACGAGGTCGGCGAGCTTGCCCTCGTCGTGCGAGCGGGCCTCGGCGAGGAAGGTGCACCACTCGGGGACGATGTTGCCCGCCGTGCCGCCTTCGATCACCCCGACGTTGGCCGTCGTGTGCTCGTCCACGCGCCCGAGCCGGAAGTCTGTGATCGCCCGCGCAGCTGCGGCGATGGCGGAGCGCCCCTCCTCGGGATACATGCCCGAGTGAGCGGCGCGGCCGTGGAAGCGGACCTGCATCGCGTGCGCCGACGGCGCGCCGAGGATGACCTCGCCGATCGGCGCCGCCTGGTCGTAGACGTATCCGACGCGCGCGTGCAGCCGCTGATGGTCGAAGGCCGCAGCGCCGAGAAGGCCGACCTCCTCCTTGGGAGTGAACAGCAGCTCGATGCCCGCGTGCGGCCGCTGCTCCGAGAGCAACGCGCGAACGGCCTCGAGCATCACAGCCACCGCCGCTTTGTTGTCGGCCCCGAGGATGGTTCCGGCGGCGTTCCGAACGAAACCGTCGTCCACAACCGGCTCGATCGGGCCCTCGGGCGGCACGGTGTCGAGATGCGCGCAGAGGAAGAGCGGCGTGCCGCCGTCGGCCGTCGCCTCGAGGCGGCAGAGGAGGTTCCCCATAGTCGAACCCACCTTGGCGCCGGCCCCGTCCTCGTCCACCTCGAGGCCGAGGTCGCGCAGGAAGGAGATGACCCGGTCCGCGACCTCGCGCTCCTCGCCGGGCGGGCTCGGCAGCGCCGCCAGCTCGGTGAACAGCGTCAGGACATCAGCGGACCAGGTCGCAGGCACCGCCTGATCTTAGGCGGCGAGGGCGGTTTCCGGGCCTCGCTCCGGCCGCGTGCGCTCGAGTTCTTAGCGACTCGAGAACTCGTCTTGAGGACAGCACCAGAGCGGACGGCCGCCAAGGCGCGGAAGTACGCGGTCAATCACGCCTCTAGAAGCGTCGAGCAGCCTCCACTTGCCGCCATGCTCGTCGTCGAGCAGTAACCGGCTACCGGTCGGCGACCATGTGATCCAGTCAAAGTGACGGTCGGTCATGAAGATCCGCCTCGGCTTCGCGTCGGGACCGTCGACGACGAATAGCTCATGCGGCGCGGGGAAACCGCTCGTCGTGTAGGCAAGACGGTCACCCGTGGGTGACCAGGCGAACATCGAGATCTCGTACGGCGAGCGGAGGAGCTGGATGATTCTGCCGTGTGCCGCGGCCACGACCACCGCCCACGACGACCTCTGGGCGCCTGCGCCCGCCCGGGTGACCAGCGCACGGGCGGCGAAATAGCGCCGGTCGGGCGACCAAACCGGCGACGCGATCTCTGCCTTTCGAACGCGCGCGCGCTCTGCCACCTGCCGGTGCGAGAGCACTATGTCGGCCTTCCCACTAGCGAGATCGAGCGCAAGGAAATCACCCGCGCGGAACTCGAAGAGCGGCCCGGTCGAGTAGAGAACTCGGCCATCCGGCGTCCAGCCGGCAAGGTGGCCGCGGACGACCTCGTGTCGCCGAGAGCCGTCGGCCCGAGCGACAAAGATGATCCCGCTGGGCCTTCGCCCGCCTCCACAGCAGGGAACGGAGGGCTCGGCGGCGACGAGCCTCCGATTCGGTGAGAGCGCAAACTCCCAGGTCTTAGCCGGGACGGCGAATTGAATTCGCCCAGCCCTTTCCAGGCGCCCCGACCGGTAGCGAAAGATGATCTGGCGGGTGCAAGACGCCCCTTTCACCGCCCTTTCCGGAATCAAGAGCCTGCCGGGCCCGAGCCACGCAGCCTGCTCGGGGCACCATCGCCGGCCGCGGACCTCGACTTTCCTGGACCTGGGCTCCCCCAATTCTGCGACGACGCCGAAGCCGCTGGGTGCTGAGTCTCCGTACGGGTCGGACGAGACGCCGATCCCGTAGAGCACAGCGCCCGTAGGGGCCTCGCCCTTCTTCCTCTTCCCCTTCCCCTCGGAAAAGAGCGAGCAGCCGGTGACGAGCAGTCCGACGACTGCCAGCGTCGGGGTTGCTTTCAGCGTTCGTCTCATTGTGGGCCGACCCCGAAAGTACGTCGGAAACAAGCATGGAGGTCCAAACGATGCGGAGGCGGGAGGTCTTCGGAACAGCGACGTGCTTCAGCTTGCGACGACCGGCGCCTCAGTACTCGTGCGCTCGCGCGATCGCGAGAGCGCCGCGCCCACGAAGTCACGGAAGAGCGGCGCGGGCCGCGTCGGGCGCGACTTGAACTCCGGGTGGAACTGACTGGCCACGAACCAAGGATGATCGGGCAGCTCGACGATCTCGACCAGCCTGCCTTCCTGGAACGTCCCCGAGATGACGAGACCGGCCTCGACCAGCTTCGGCCGCAGCAGGTTGTTGACCTCGTAGCGGTGCCGGTGGCGCTCGTGGATGACGTCGTCGCCGTAGGCGTCGTACGCGCGCGTGCCTTCGGTTACCTCGACCGCCTGCGCGCCGAGCCGCATCGTCCCGCCCAGATCCTCGATCTCCTTCTGCTCGGGGAGCAGGTCGATGACGGGATAGGGCGTCTCGGGATCCATCTCCGTCGAGTTCGCGCCGTCCATTCCGACCACGTGACGGGCGAACTCCGAAACGGCGACGTGCATTCCGAGGCAAAGTCCCAGGTAGGGGATTCTGTGCTCGCGCGCCACGCGGCAGGCGAGGATCTTCCCCTCCCAGCCGCGGGAGCCGAAGCCGCCGGGAACGATGATGCCGTCCAGACCCTCGAGCTCCGCGGCCGCCTCCTCGAGCGACATGCCCTCGGCGTCCACCCAGCGCACCTTCACCGAGCAGCCGTGGTGGAGCCCGGAGTGTTTCAGCGCCTCGTGCACCGATAAATACGCGTCGTGCAGCTTTACGTACTTGCCGACGAGGCCGATCTCGACCTCGTCCTTCTCCTCCTCGATCCGCTCGACCAGCTCGAGCCATTCGCCCAGGTCGCAGCCGTCGACCGGGATGCCGAGCTTCTCGCACACGAGCCGGTCGAGCCCCTCCCTTTGCAGCTCGATCGGGACGAGGTAGACGTCGGGCATGTCGCGGTTGGCGATCACGGCGTCGCGCTCGACATCGGCGAAGAGGGCGATCTTGTCGCGAATGTCGTTGGACATCTCCTCGTGGGAGCGGCAGACGAGGATGTCCGGATGGATACCGATGCGGCGCAGCTCGTTGACCGAGTGCTGCGTCGGCTTGGTCTTCAGCTCGCCGGCGACGTCGACGAACGGGACGAGCGTGACGTGGATGTAGACGACGTTCTCCTGGCCGACCTCGCGCCGGAACTGCCTGATCGCCTCCAGGAACGGGAGCGACTCGATGTCGCCGACCGTTCCGCCGATCTCCGAGATGACGACGTCGGTGTCCGTCGCCTCCGAGGCCCGTCGGATCCGATCCTTGATCTCGTTCGTGATGTGCGGGATCACCTGGACGGTCGAGCCCAGGTACTCGCCCTTGCGCTCCTTGCGCAGCACCGCGTACCAGATCGACCCGCTCGTGTGGTTCGCGTTGCGAGAGAGGTTCTCGTCGACGAAGCGCTCGTAGTGGCCGATGTCGAGGTCGGTCTCCGCGCCGTCCTCGGTCACGAACACCTCACCGTGCTGGAAGGGGCTCATCGTGCCCGGGTCGACGTTGATGTACGGATCGAACTTCTGCACCTGCACCTTGAGGCCGCGCGCCTTCAGCAGCCGTCCGAGCGAGGCAGCCACGATCCCCTTGCCCAGGGACGAAACGACGCCGCCCGTGATGAAGACGTGCTTGGTCATGCCGACCGCCCGAGCCGGTCGAGCTCGCGCAGAACCGGCGTGCGCTCGATCAGCGCACCGAGGGAAACCGACTCGCCTAGGAGGGTCAGGCCGCCCAACGCCACGCAGGCGATCCACCGACCCCGTTCCGTGAGCAGGCTCACGGACTTCAAGCCTAGCAGGGCGCCCAGCGCATTCGAACCCGCATCGCCGAGCATCGCCATCTCACGAAGATCGTAGGGAAGCAGCAGGACGGCCGGGCCCTTCGGCGCATCGAGCAGGAGCGCGGCTCCGAGGTAGGCCTTCAGCGCGCGACCCGGCGCGGTGTCGAGTTGATTGAGCGCGTTGGCGGCGAGGCCCACGAGCAGCGCTCCCGAGAGGCGGCGTGTCGCGAGCAGGCCGACGAGCGGGATCCCGATCAACTTGAGCACGCCGGTCGTTCTTCCGGCCCGGAGGTGTGCGCGGAAGCCTCGCTCCTCGCCGCCCCAGACGTCGTCGACAAGCCCGAGAGCCGCCACCGCCGCCACAGCGGGATCCGGCCGCAGGCCGGCGAGCCAGCCGATGAGCGGAAGCCGAAGCCCGCGCCGGTTGACGCCGAGCGGGCCGACCGCGAGCAGCGCGTCGACGAGTTGCCGGCCTCGGTGGAGAAACCCGCGCAGGTCGCGTCCGGTTGCCCGGTGCCTGAGCGGAAGCTCCATCTCGCGAACGCGCAGGCCCGCTCGCGTGGCGTCGATCGTCATCCGCGTCTCGCAGCCGAATCCGGCCGCGACGGGAAAGACAGCGGCGCGGGCGCGCTCCGAGAGCGCGCGCTGTCCGGAGAGGGGCGCGCGCGCGGCGAAGCCGGAACGAAAGCGGATGAGCGCAGCGGCGACGTCGCGTGCGATCCCGAGCCCGCCGCCCTCGCGTTCCGCGAACGCGGCGACCGCGAGATCGGCATCCGCCTCCGCCAGCTCGGTCAGGCTTCCGGCCAGGTCGGCGTCGCAGAGCAGAAGCGGCCCCGCGGGCGCGTCTTGCTCGGCCAGGGTGAGCGCCTGGCCCTTCCCCCGCCGCGGGAGGCGCAGTACCCGTGCTCCGGCGCGCTCGGCCGCCTCCGCCGTGCGGTCGCGAGAGCCGTCGTCCGCGACGATCACCTCAGCGCCGGGAAACTCCCGCCGCAGGGCGGCCACCGTCTCACCGATCCGGTCCTCCTCGTCCCGGGCGGCGACGAGGATCGCAGCTGGGTCAGCCACCCGTCGTGACCGGGGGAACCGAGTAGAGCGGCGGCACGACTCCGTCCGTCGCCGACTCCTTCACCCCGTAGTGGCCGGGCTGGGCGCCTCCGAGCAGGAAGACGAGGGCCAGCTTGCCCGCGAGCGTGTCCACCGAGTCCACGCTCGAGAGCGATTTCCGCTCGAACACGGCGACTGCCGAGATCTCGGAGGTGGACATCTCGACCCCGATCGCCGGTTTCCCGGCCCCGGCCAGGCCCGAGTAGAGGCCGTCGAGGAAACGGGCCGTCTTTCGCTGCTGGGGCCCGGCCGAGCGCGCCACGACCACCGCGTCGGCCGGCCGCCGGCCACCGCCGGTTCGTTCCACGAGCAATTGGTCCGAAAGCGCGTCCCAGAGCGGCGTCTTGCCGCCCTTGACCAGCTCCTGACCCAGCGCCCGGCCGAGGTCGGAGAGATGGCCGGTGCCGCGATACCGGGCGAACGCAGGCTTCCGCGGCAGCGCCGCATTGAGCTCAGGGTCGTTGATGGGAACCCTGATCGCACGGAGGCGGAGCGGCGGAGGCGCGCCTGCGTCGATCAGAGCGCTCTGGACGTTGGTGCGGATCTGGCCGTCCACCGGGCCCACGAAGACGAGCGCGACGTGCTTGCCGGGCAGCCTTCCGGCCACGAGCGTCGGATAGGTGCTCTTCACATAGACCTCGACGGCCTGCTGCTCTCGGGCCGATTGGGCCTGCTGGAGGCGGGTCGCGTCGAGCCGGCTCTGCAGGGCGTCTATCCGCTGGTTCAGCACCTTCCGCTCCGCGCCGGAGACAAAGCCGCTGCGCGAGAGGCCGACTCCGACGACGATCCCGACGATCAGCGCGAGGAAGACGGCCGCGAGCGAGGCGGCGTGATAGCGGAGGTCGAACATGCGGTTCGACCGGAAAATCTAGTTTGCGCCGGTCTGAACGAGGGCGTGCAGCCGCTCGAGAGCGTCTTTTGCCAGGCTGCGGCGGGTTCCAAGGAGGAACGGGCTTCGCAGCTCGAGCTCGGCCTGCGTGCGGTCGCGGCCACGAGGCTCGAGCGTGAGCTCCGCATCGATCCGGTCGCCGGTCAGGTGGAAGGCGAGCCGCTGCGCGGGCTCGACCGCGGTTATGACGAGCGTCCACGAGTCGTTCGGCCGGCGAAGCAGACCGGGCTGGGGCCCACCGCTCACGCGCCAGCGCGCGCCCGGCGCAAGCCCCCGCCGATCGGGCTGCACGCCTGCGATCCCGGGCCACCAGTCCGCCAGATGGTGCGGTTCCGCGAGAAATCCCCACACCTCCTCGACCGAGGCGAGCAGCTCTCTCGATGCCCGGACTTTCACTCGATGCCGACTGCCTGGAGCACCCAGTCGACGACGACCGAGATCACGTGCCGCAGCTGTGGGGAGGCGGCGATCGCCGCGACGATGGCCCCGAAGCCGGCCACACCGAGCGCGACGAGCGGATAGAGTCCCGCCTTCCGGCTGACGAGGCGCGAGACGCCCTTCGCGTCGACCAGGATCTCGCCCACCTTCAGGCGCGTCAGGAAGGTGGACGACATGCCGGCGCGGTCGCGCTCGAGGAACTCGATCAGATTGAAATGCGTTCCGACGGCCACGATCAGCGCTGCTCCTTTCTCGTAGGCAAGCAGCAGCGCGAGGTCCTCGCTGACCCCGGTCGCTCCGACCGTCTGATAGTTGATGCCGAGCCGATCGAGCCGCTCGGCCGCGGGCGCTCGTCCGTCCGCGTAGGCGTGCACGACGATGTCGGCGCCCGAGCGGAGGACGCCGTCCGAGACCGAGTCCATGTCCCCGACGATCACGTCCGGCCGCAGGCCCGCCTCCATGAGCGCGTCGGCGCCCCCATCGACGCCGATCAGCACCGGCCGGAACTCGCGCACGTACGGGCGCACGATGCGCAGGTCGCGCTTGTGCCCAGGCCCGCGCGCGACGACGAGAGCGTGCCGGTCGCGAAAGCGGGTGTGAAGCGCCGGGAAGTCGATTCCTTCGGCGAGCAGACGGCCTTCCTCGCGCAGATAGCGCATCGTGTTTTCCGCGAACGCTTCGAGCGCTTCGGTGACGCGGCCGCGCTGCTCCTTGAGTCGTCCCGCCAGCTCCTCTTCGCGCACGATCCGGCCGGAGGCGAGACGCGTCCCGTTGCTGAAAAGGCTGGACCCGCGAACGGTCAAGAGGTCCCCGTCGCTGACCTCGTCGAAGAGACCGGGCTCGTCGACCTCGATCAGGCGGACACCGCCCCGCACGAGCAGTAGCGGGCCTGGATTCGGAAAGCGGCCGGTCTGTGAGCTCGCGAGGTTGACGACGACGCGCACGCCCGAGTCCAGCAGCTCCTCGGCCGAGACCCGGTCGATGTCCGAGTGGTCGATGACCGCGATGTCGTCGGGCCCGAGCCGCTGAACGAGTCGCTTCGTCCGCCGGTCGAGCTTGGCCGTACCGGTGAATTCGATGAGCTCGTTCATCCCAGCGTGGCGAGAAACTCTCGCCCTCCGAGCATACGCTCGAGCTCTGCCTTGCGCTCGTTCTCGTCCAGCTGCTCGATCCGAGTGTGGGTCGGGTCGCCGGGCACCTTCTCGACGCGGAAATGCCGGTCCGCGAGGCTCGCGATCTGCGGCAGGTGCGTGATCGTGATCACCTGCGCTCGGGCGGCCAGGCGCCTCAGGGTCTCCCCCACCGCATGCGCGGTGGAGCCCCCGATTCCGGCGTCGATCTCGTCGAAGATGAGGGTGTGGCCGCCGCCGACGGCCGCGATCGCGAGCGCGATCCGCGACAGCTCGCCTCCGGACGCGGTCTCGGCGACCGGCGCGAAGGGAAGGCCGGCGTTCGGGCGGATCAGGAACGAGACGCGATCGGTGCCGGTGGCGCCCGCGGGGTGCTCGTCGAGCTCGACGCGGAACTCGCCCTCGCCGAGCCCGATTCCCTGCAGCTCGGCGGCGACCGCCTCGGCGAAGGGCTCAGCCACCTTTGTGCGTGCCGTCTTCAGCTCGCCGGAGAGCTTCTCGACCCGGGCCTCGGCTTTCGCCAGCTCTTCCGCCGCCGCCTGGGCCGGATCGAGCCCCTCGTCCAACGCGGCCAGCTCGGTGCGGGCCTCCGCCGCGCGTGCGAGCAGCTCCTCGTACGTCTCGCAGCGAAAACGGCGCTTCGCATCCGAGATCTTCTGAAGTTCCCCCTCAACCTGCTCGAGCCGGTCCGGCTCGGCCTCCAGGGAATGGAGGAACCCCCTCAGTTCGCCGGCAGTCTCCTTGAGCCGCAGCTCGAGCTCGCGCAGCTCGATTCCGGCCCGCTCGAGCTCCGGTGCCAGCCGCTCGAGCGGCGCTACAGCGTGCTCGGCCTGCGCCGCCAGAGCTGCCGCCCCGTCACCGTCGTCGGGATTGAGCGCCTCGGCCGCCGCCGAAACACCCTCGGCAAGCTCGGTGACGTGGCGAAGACGCTCTCGCTCCAGGGCGAGCGTCTTCTCGGAATCGGGCTCGAGGCCCTCTGTGTCCTCGACGAGCGCGCGCAGCTCGGCGAGGCGACTCTCGAGCGCCGCGGCATCGCGCGTAAGCTCGTCGTGGCGGCGCTTTGCAGCCTGGAGGTCGCGCCACGCCCGGCGCGCCTCTGCGCGGCGGCGAAGCTGGTTCTCCCCCGCAAATGAATCCAGGACTTCGAGCTGATAGGAGGCACGCGCCAGCCGCCGCTGCTCGAACTGGCCCGACATCGCGATCAGCTGCTCGGCGGCGGTCGCCACGTCCTGGGCTGCGAGGGTGCGTCCCCACGCGAAGGCCCGCGCGCGCCCCTCGGCGGAGACGCGTCGAGCGACGACGAGCCTGTCCTCCTCCTCGGGCTGCAAAGCGGCGAGCGGCGCAAGGTCCTCGTCGTCGAGCATCCCCGCCGGGAGGTCGAGCTCCGCCTCGACGTAGGCCTCGGGTGCATCCGCCCCCACGAGCGCGGGATCGGCCTTGGCGCCGAGCAGGAGGCCGATCGCCTGGGCGAGGATCGTCTTGCCGGCGCCGGTCTCGCCGGTGATCGCGTTCAGGCCCGGCGCGAAGTTGAGCTCGGCCCCGCGGATGAGGACGAGGTTCTCGATGCGGAGGCTGCGTAGCACCGCGGAGATCGTAGTGGTGTGCGGGGATTAGGGCCAGGTGTCCCCGGAGGCCGAGCCTCAGCCCGCAAACAGGCGTGCGGAGGGCCTAGCCCTCCTCCAAACAGGCGTGTGGAGGGCCGAGCCCTCCTCCGCCTGCTTTTCACGGCCGCATGACGCGCCGCGCCGCGGTGGACGTCCTGTGCCGCACCCGCGGACGAGCGCGATCTCCCTCCTTCGCCTGTTTCTCAAAGCTCGAGTGACGCGAAGAGATTCGCCGTCAGGAAAACGGCGCGGCCGCGTGACAGGCGAGATCGCGGTCAGCCCGCAAACGTCTCGCGGTAGCGGCGGAAGAAGGTCGACTCGGGCAGTGTGGCGAGCAAACTCCGCTGCGGGCCGAGCCGGACGATGAGATTGCCGCCGGGCGGGATGTCGGCGAAGGCATGCCCGTCAGCCAGCGCGGTCACCCAGACGTCGGGCGTCCGGTTCGTGACCACGACGTCGCGGCTCCGCGGGACCACGAGCGACCGCGCCTGCAGCGAGTGCGGCGCAATGAACGTCACCGTCAACGCGTCCAGCCCCCAGACGAGCACCGGTCCTCCGTTGGAGAGGTTGTAGGCGGTCGACCCGGAGGGAGTCGCACAGATCAGGCCGTCACAACGGAGGCTGCCGAGCCCCTCACCGCCGACACTCCACTCCAGTTCAACCATGCGTCCGAGCGTGGAGCTCGTCGCGACGACGTCGTTGATCGCGTCGTGTCGCTCGTCCCCTGAACGCGCCTCGAGCGTCGGCAGCTCGACGATCTCGTACTCGCCGGCAAAGACGCGCCGGAGGCCGTCCTCGAGATCCTGCTCGCCGATCGAGGTGAGGAACCCGACGCTGCCGAAGTTCACGCCGATCGCGGGCACGGTCGTCCCGAGAAAGCGGCGCAGGGCGCGGAGCATCGTCCCGTCTCCGCCGAGCACGACAGCGATGTCCGCCTCTGCGAGATCGCCGTCCGAGTCCGACAGGTCGTGCTTCTCGAGCTCCTCCTCGGGAAGGAGCAACTCCACGTCCGCAGCCTCCGCCACCTTCTGCAGTTGCTCCAGCCCGGGGCCGATCATCTCGCGCTGCCCGTGCGTGATCACTGCGGCGCGGCGGACTGCCTCAGCCAACTGCTTTGTCGATCCAGGTGTCGAGCTCATCGGCGACTGACGAACGGTCATTCTGGCGCAAATGCAGGAAGAATTCGCGGTTGCCCTTTGGACCGGGCAGCCCTGAGTCTACGACGCCGACGGTCTCTCCACCCCAACCGAGCGCCGCCTCGGCGACCTCGCGCAGGACGCGGCGATGCACGATCGGATCGCGCACCACGCCCTTCGGAGCCTCCGCTCGGCCCGCCTCGAACTGCGGTTTGACGAGGACGAGCGCCTGCCAGTCCGGCGCTGCGAGCGCGAGCGCTGGTGGGAGGGCGGTGCGGACGCTGATGAAGGAGACGTCGCAGGTGATCAACTGGGGCGGGAAGGGCAGCTCCTCCACGCGGCGGACGTTCGTGCGTTCGAGCACGGTGACGCGCGGGTCCTCTCGTATCCGCGGGTGGAGTTGCCCATGGCCGACGTCGAGGGCGATCACCCTCGCCCCGCCGTTCTGGAGCAGGCAGTCCGTGAAGCCGCCTGTCGAGGCCCCCACGTCGAGGCAGTCGAGCCCTGCGACATCGACCTCGAAGGCCTCGAGCGCGTGCGCGAGCTTCTCGCCTCCGCGTGAGACGAAACGTGGCGGCTCCTCGACGGTGACTTCGGCCGTCTCTTCGACCTGCGTTCCCGGCTTTTCGAATCCGGGAACCAGGCCGGCGAGCACGAGCGCCTGCGCCTGTGTGCGGCTCTCCGCCAGACCGCGCTCGACCAGGAGCACGTCCAACCGCTTCTTCACTGCTCGGCTTCGCGCCGCGTGCGGGAGAGCTCGGCCTCGACCTGCTTCGCGATCTCCGCGAGCTCGGCGAGGATCTCGATCGCCTTGTCGGAGTCGCCGCCTTCGGCGACCCGCTCCAGCTCGGCGCGGGCCTGCTCGAGCCTGTCGAGTAGCTCCTCGGTTCGTTTCAACCCTTCTTCGGCAGTCACCCGGCCACCTTCTCACGCTCGATCTTTCCGAGGATCCCGTTCACGAGCCGCGCCGCCTCGTCCGAGGCATATCTCTTCGCGAGCTCGACCGCCTCGTTGATGGCGACCTCGTCCGGGACGTCGTCTCCGTCAAGCTCGTAGACGGCGATGCGCAGGATGTTTCGTTCGATCGCGCCGAGTCGCTCAGCGGGCCAGCCCTCGGCGGCGGCGCTGATCCGCCGGTCGAGCTCCTCGGCCCTCGCCGAGACGGCTTCAGCAGTCTCCCGCGCGAACTCGTCGGCCTCGCCCTCGTACAGCGACGCGAGCGGCTGCCCGGTCACGTCCCACTGGTAGAGGAGGAACAGAGCCGTCCGCCTGGCCGCGCGCCGGCCGGCCATGTCAGACGGGTGCCTCCGTGCGAGGGCTTGTCCGCTCGAGGAAGCTCGTTGAGTAGCGGCCGGTCCCGAACTCCTCGCTACGCAGGACGTCGAGGCCGAAGCCGCGCGTGGTCGGTATCCCCTGCACCTCGAGCTCGCGGAGGGCGCGCTGGCCGCGCGCGACGCAGGACGCGCGGTCTTCGTCCCAGACGATGACCTTGGCGATCAGGGAGTCGTAATACGGCGACACGATGGTTCCCGACTCGACGTGCGTGTCGACCCGGACGCCCAGGCCGAGCGGCGCAGTGAACCGCTCGATGAGTCCCGGTGAGGGGATGAAGTCGCGGGAGGGGTCCTCGGCGTTGATGCGAATCTCTATCGCGTGACCTCGCCTGTCGGCCCGTCCTGTCGCCGAGAGGGTCTCACCCGCTGCGATCCGAAGCTGCTCCCGCACGATGTCGATTCCCGTGACGAGCTCGCTGACGGGATGCTCGACCTGCAGGCGCGCATTCAGCTCGATGAAGTAAAAGCCGTCCGGGCCGAGGAGGAACTCAAACGTGCCGGCATTGCGGTAGCCGATTGTCCGGCAGGCGCGCTCGGCGGCCTCTTCCATCTCCTCGCGCACGGTCGCCGAAACGCCAGAGGAGGGCGACTCCTCGATCAGCTTCTGGTGCCGCCGCTGGATCGAGCACTCGCGCTCGCCGAGCGTGAGCACGTTTCCCTCGCCGTCCGCGAGCACCTGGATCTCGATATGGCGGCAGGGAACGAGCGCCTGCTCGAGGTAGAGCCGTTCGTCCCCGAACGCAGCGCCTGCCTCGGCGGCGGCGCTCTGAAGGGCCCCTTCGAGATCGGCGGCGGACTCCACGAGACGCATTCCGCGCCCGCCTCCCCCGGCCGCTGCTTTGAGCAGCACCGGATAGCCGATCTCGTCGGCCGCCTTGCGGGCCTCATCGGCGCTTCCGATTTGCTCTGTTCCCGGCACGGTCGGGACGCCGGCGGAATCCATCTCCTCCTTGGCTTCGATCTTGTCGCCCATGCGCGCCATCGTGTCGGCGTCGGGGCCGACGAATACGAGGTCGTTCTCTTCGGCGGCGCGGACGAAGGCGGGGTTCTCGGCCAGGAAGCCCCAACCGGGATGGATCGCCTCGCTTCGAGTCGTCGCCGCAGCTGCGATCAGCGACGGGATGCGCAGGTAGCTCTCGGCGGCCGGCGGGGGGCCGATGCAGACGGCCCGGTCGGCCATCCGCACGTGCTTCGAATCCTCGTCGGCGGTGGAGTAGACGGCGACGGCCTCGATCCCGAGGTCGTGCAGCGTCCGGATGACGCGGACCGCTACCTCGCCGCGGTTCGCGACCAGCACGCGGGAGAACATCAGACTGCGTCCGCGGGACGTCCGAGCACGGGCTCGAGCTCGAGCAGAAGTTGCCCGTACTCGACCGCCTCGGCGTTGCGCGCGTGGATGGTGCGCACGATTGCCTCGACCTCGGCCTTGATCTCGTTCATGAGCTTCATCGCCTCGAGGATGCACAGCGTCTGGCCGGGCGCGACCGCGTCTCCTTCCTCGACGAAGGGCGCCGCTCCCGGCTCGGATGCGCGGTAGAAGGTGCCGACCATCGGCGCCTCCACGCGGACCAGCCCGTCGGAAGAAGGCTCGCCGGCCGCAGGCTCGGGCGGGGCGGCCTCGGTAGCTTCGGGAGCTGCAGGCGCCGGTCCCCCCTCCTCTGTCCGCCGCACCGACACGCGCATTCCGGCCTCTTCGATCGTGACTTCGGCGACTCCGGACTCCTGAACCACGCGGACGATCTCGCGAATCCGCTCGGCCCGGGTCTGGTCGACGCCCCCGGCCGCGAGCGACTCCTCCCGCCGGGCGCGGCCGCGGATCGTCTCGAGCAGCGGTTCTGCCTCTTCGCCGAAGAGCGCGAGCAGGAGTAGCTCCTCCTCGCTGGAGGCCAGCCCGGCCGCGTCCTTGCGGAGCGCGTCGAGGTCCGGTGCGGGCTCCTCCGCGGTGTCTCCGTCGGAGATGAGCTCGACTGCGCGGCGAATGTCCTCGTCGATCGGCCCCGGAGGCGTTCCGTAGCGGCCGGCCACGAGCGCTCGCAGCTCGTCGACCACGATCTGGTAGCGCGCGGCCGACAGGACGTGGACGAGCGCCTGCGAGGCGAGGATCTGGCCGATGGGGGCCGCGAGCGGCGGCCAGCCGGTCTCCGAGCGGACACGGGCGAGCTCGTCCAGCACTTCGTCTATGCGGTCGCCTGCACCCTGCGCGCGCAGCTGTGCGTCGAGCGCGGCCACAAGCCCCGGAGGAAGGTTGTGCTCGGCCGACCTGACGGCGACCCGCGGTGCGAGCGGGGTCACGGGCTCGTCGCCGATCCGCTCGTCGACGATCTCCGATGCCTTCCAGAGCGTTTCCGGATCTACGCCTCCCTCCAGGCCGAGCCCGGAGAGCGCCTCGGCCAGGCTCTCGCCCGAGACGCGGTGCAGAGTGAAGGCAACCGGGTAGACGGCGCACGCGATCCGGTCGGCGCCGGCCCGGACGGCCTCGAGCGCGGCCGCGAGCGCGTTCCCGCCCGCTCCCTGGCAGTAAAGGCCAACCGGGAGCCCGCTCTGCTCGCGGATCGCCTCGACCAGCTCGTGGGCGCGGTGAGGCTGCAGCGAGCCGGAGGGGTCGTGGAGGAGGACGCGCGAGGCGCCGAGGTCGGGGAGCTTCCGCGCCTGCTCGACCAGCACCTCGGTCTCGCCGGTGTGGCCGGATCCGTACACGAGGCCGGCATCGAGCTCCTTGCCGGCGCCCGCGATCGCCTCGCCCGCCTCGCGCAGGTTCGAGACGTCGTTCAGCGGGTCGTGCAGCCGGAAGACCTCGATTCCGTTCTCGGCCGCGGAGGAGATGAAGCGGCGGATGAAATCTCCGCCGACGGGACGGGAGCCGACGAGGAAGCGCCCGCGAAGGGCCATTCCGAGGGGAGTCTTCGTGCGCTCGTTGAGCGCGCGGATGCGCTCCCATGGGCTCTCGACACCTCGGCGGACGCAGCTGTCGAACACTCCGCCTCCGGATACCTCGAGACAGGCGAATCCCGCGCCGTCGAGAATCTCGGCGACGTCGAAGAGCGCGGAGCCCGGAACCCGCCCCGCGAGCGGCTCCTGGCTCAGCAGCCGGATCGTCGTGTCAACCAGCGTCGGCATCGGGGATAGAGCTTAGAGTCTCCTATCGTGCCGAAGTGTTTTGGCGCCGGCATTGCACTGGTAGCCGCCCTCGTGCTTCTTGGTGCCAGCCCTGGAAGCACGACGGCTCAGAAGGATCTCGGCTCTGATCAGTTCGCTTTCTGGAGCAAATCTCGAGGGATTGGCGCAGCCGAGACCGGCGGGTACTTCCTCGTTTGGAGGACCGGCCGTCGAGTCCGGAACTACTTCGAACTGCTACGCACGTTGGACGCAGGCGACATTGGACCCACGTGCGCAGCTGGCACCCCTAGGCCCGCGAGATATATCGCCTTTCGCGGGGATCGACCTTGATCCGGTCGCCCGGGTTCACGAACAGGGGGACCTGGACAACCGCGCCGGTCTCGAGCGTTGCGGGCTTGGTTACGTTCGAGACGGTATCGCCCTTGACGCCGGGCTCGGTCTCGGCCACGCCGACCTCCAATGAGGCGGGCAGCTGGATGCCGGCCGGCCGTCCGTCCACGGTCAGCATCGGCACCGTGCTCGAGGGCTGCAGGAACTCCAGCTCCTCGGCGACGGTGTCGCGCGGCAGGCTGATCTGCTCGTAGTTCTCCTCGTCCATGAAGACGACGTCGTCACCGGAGTCGTAGAGGTACTGGACGTTCTTCGTCTCGGTATGGACGCGCGTGAACTTCTCGCCTGCGCGGAACGTCCGGTCGACGACGGCGCCGGTCTCGAGGTTCTTGACCTTCGTGCGCACGAACGCGCCGCCCTTTCCGGGCTTGACGTGCTGGAAGCCGACGATCCGCCAGACGCCCCCGTCGAGCTGGATGTGCATGCCGTTCTTGAACTGGTTCGTGTTGACCGTCTCGGCCATCGCTTCCAGTCTAGGCCTACGAGACCTCCACCAGCTCCTTGGTGAAGGTCGTCAGGATCTCGGGCTCGCCGTCGCGGACGACGACGAGATCCTCGATCCGGATGCCGCCGAGGCCCGGCAGGTAGATCCCTGGCTCGACGGTGACGACGTTGCCGGGCTCGAGCTCATCCTCGGACTCTTGCGAGAGGCGCGGCGCCTCGTGGACGAGCAGGCCGAGACCGTGGCCGAGACCGTGGCCGAACTCCTCGCCGAAGCCCGCAGCTTCGATCACAGTGCGGGAAGCGGTGTCGGCTCCCCGGCCGGTCGCGCCCGCACGCACTGCCTGGAGCCCGGTCAGCTGCCCTTCGAGGCAAGCGTCGTAGGCCTGCTGCAAGCGGTCCGGCAGCGGCCCCGTCGCGAACGTGCGCGTGCAGTCGGACATGTAGCCGCCGACGGTGCAGGCGGCGTCGATGACGACGGTCGTCCCCGCTTCGACCTGGCGGCTGCTCGAATGGGCGTGCGGCGTGGCGCCGTTCGCCCCCCCGGCGACGATTGCGGGGAAGGCCGCTCCGTCGGCCCCGAGCTCGTGGAAGAGCTCTTCCAGGCGCCAAGCAAGATCCTGCTCGGTCCTGTCCACGAACGTTTCCTCCGCCAGCCGCGCGAATGCTTCGCTCGTGATCGCGCCGGCGCGGCGGATCAGCTCGAGCTCTCCTTCGTCCTTGACCGCCCGGAGCTTCTCGACCAGCCCTCGGCGCGGAACGAGCTCGATCCCGCCGGACACGAGCGTCTCGTACGCGGAGTACGTGACCGCGTCGGCCTCGAAGGCGATCCGGCCGGAGAGCCGCTCGGCCAGGTCGGCGAACAGGGCGCGTTTGGTGACGGCGAACTCGACCCCTTCGATCCGGCTCGCCGCCTCCGCATAGCGGAAGTCGCTGAAGAGCCTCACGTTGCCGGGCTCGACGAGGACGGCGGCGTTCGAGCTCTCGAACCCGGTCAGGTAGCGGACGTTCGGCGGCGCGGTGACGAGGAGCGGCTCCTCGAGCAAGTCACGAAGACGGTCGATTCGATCGGTCATCTCTTCACGAGGAACTCGAGCGCCTCCCGATACCCGTCGGGACCCTTCCCGACGACCCGGTGGGCGACGAGATCGGAGATCACGGATTGCCGCCGCCATTCTTCCCGCTCGTCCACGTTGGAGAGATGGACCTCCACAACCGGAGCTTCGAACAGCTCGACGGCGTCGCGGATCGCGTAGCTGTAGTGCGTCCATGAGGCCGGGTTCAGGATCGCTCCCTCGGCCGAGTCGAGCGCGTCGTGGCACCAGTCCACGTACTCGCCCTCATGGTTCGTCTGCCGGCACTGGACGGTGACGCCGAGCTCCTCCGCCCACTTGTAGACGAGCGTGTCGAGCTCCTGGATCGAGAGCCCGCCGTACAGGTCGGGCTCTCGGCGGCCGAGAACGTCGAGGTTGACGCCGTTCAGGACGATCACGCGCACCTCGCTGACTCTACTCGGCGATCAGCGCTTCCAGCTCGCGGCGGATGTCCTCCTCCGGGACATCGACGTCGATCAGGGCTCGGCCCGGCGCTTCGAGCAGCACGACGCGGGGCGTTCCGCGCGATGTCTTCTTGTCGCGCCGGAGCGCGGCCCATGCCCTTTCGCGGTCCACCCGCACGGGCTTCGGCGAGAGCACGTTTTCGACCTCGTCCGTGGCGAGGCCCGAAAGTCGCAGCGCAGCGAGCAGGCCGAGCCCGACCGCCTCTCCGTGCGGGACCGTGTAGCCGCTCGCCGTCTCGAGGGCGTGCGCGAACGTGTGGCCGAGGTTCAGCATCCGGCGCTCGCCCCGTTCGTGGGGGTCGCGCAGGCAGACGGCCGTCTTGAACGCGGCGCAGCGGCGCACCTGCTCTGCCTCGGGGAGCTCCCACAAGGGCTCGCCGGCAAGCAGCCCCGTCTTCATCACCTCCGCCAGCCCTCCCGTTCGTTCTCGCTCGGGCAGGGTCTGGAGAAGAGCCGGGTCGATCACCGTTGCCGCCGGCCAGTGGAACGCGCCCGCGAGGTTCTTCGCCTCAGGAAGGTCGATCGCCGTCTTCCCTCCGATCGCCGCGTCCACCTGTCCGACGAGGGTCGTCGGGACGGCCACCCAGTCCACACCGCGCATGTAGGTCGCGGCGGCGAAGCCGGCGACGTCGGTCGTGGTTCCGCCCCCCAGCGCGACGATCGTGCCGCTGCGGTCGAGCTCGAGAGAACGCCAGAGCGCCTCGAGGTCGCTCAGCGACTTGCCGCCGACCTCGTGGGTCGAGACCAGGCGTTCTCTAAGGCCGACCTGCGCGTCGGCGCCGTGGATCCCGGCCACCTGTGAGTCGGTCACGAGAGCGATTGGGCCGTCGCCCGGGACGAGTTCGCCTAGCCGTTCGAGCAGGCCGGGCTCGACGCGCACGCCCGCCGCGGCCAGGACTGCGTCGTCGGCGTCGTGCGCCACCGTGTCCGCCGCCTCCCGGTAGACCGGTTGCCGCTGGTCGAAGAGCGCGACGAACGCTCCCCGCTCCTGCGCCAGAGGCCGGTCCTCGCCCGAGGCGCGCTCCCAGGCCGTCTCGATGTCCACTTCCAGCAGCACGGTGACCGCGGAGCGCGCCAACTCGTCGCGGACGGCCGCGGTGGTCACGGCGCCACCGCCAAGCGCGAGCACGGCAGGTTTCGGATCTCGCAGAGCCGCGACCGTGGCGGCGACCTCGTGCTTGCGAAACGCCTCCTCGCCCTCCTCGGCGAAGTAGCTCGCGATCGAGGTGTTCAGAGCCGCCTCGATCTCCCGGTCGAGGTCGCGGAACGGCCGCCCGATCCGCCCGGCGACCTCGTCGCCAACGGTCGACTTGCCGGCGCCCATGAAGCCGATGAGCGCGAGATGCCTTTTCAGCACGTGCATCTCAAGCCTTGTGCACCAGATGACAAGAACCTCGCTTGTTCACTGGAGCACAAGGGGGTCAGGGTCGTGGTTCCCAATCGATGCGCTCCCTGTAGGCGCTGTAGGCACCGAGGAAGTCCGCGAGCGAGTCGCCGCCGAACTTCTCTCTCGCCGCGCGCGCGAGCTCGAAGGCGACCGCCGCCTCGACCACGACGGCGAGCGCCTCGACCGCTGCGACATCGCTTCTCTCGACGAGCGCCTCCCCGGGCTCGCCCGTTTCCAGATCGACCGACCGCAGCGGACGCATCAGCGTGGGCAGCGGCTTCATCGCTGCGCGCACGACGATCTGCTCTCCGTTGGAGACGCCTCCCTCGATACCGCCTGCGCGATTAGAGCCGCGGTGGAGCCCTCGCTCGTCGCGGAGGATCTCGTCGTGTGCCTCCGAGCCGCGAGCCTCGGCAAGCGCGAAGCCGTCGCCGATCTCGACCGCCTTGACGCCCTGAATCCCCATCACCGCGGCGGCCAAGCGAGCGTCCAGCCGCTCCTCCTTCGTCGCGTACGAGCCGAGGCCGGGCGGAACCCCGGAGGCTCTTGCTTCGACGACGCCCCCGATCGTGTCCTGGTCGGCGCGAGCCTCGTCGATGCGCCGCTCCAAATCTTCCGTCAGCACCCGGCCGGCGACGGCGACTCCGATCTCGCCGAGCAGGGCTTTCGCGACCGCTCCGGCCACCACCGCGACGGCGGTCTGGCGCGCGCTTGCGCGCTCGAGGGCGTCGCGTGTGTCTTTCAGGCCGAACTTGAGCGCGCCTGGGAGATCCGCGTGACCCGGCCGCGGGAGCGTGACCGGCTTCGTCCCCTTCCCTTCAGGATCGCCTTCAGGCGGCCACGGGCTCATCCCCCACGCCCAGTTCTCGTGGTCAGCGTTACGGACGACGAGCGCGAGCGGAGTGCCAAGAGTCCTGCCGTGTCGGAGCCCCGCGAGCACCTCGACCCGATCGCTCTCGATCTGCTGGCGGGGACTGCGGCCGTATCCCTGCTGGCGGCGGTGAAGGTCGGTGTCAATCGCCTCCCGATCGAGCATGAGCCCGGCGGGAAGCCCCGTCACGATCGCGACCAGCGCGGGCCCGTGCGACTCGCCGGCAGTGGTCAGCTCGAGCGTCACGCCTCCAAGCCTATTGCCCGTCGCATCACCTCAACCGGGGCCGCAAGTCCCGTCCAGAGCTCGAACGAGGCGGCGCCCTGGGCGACGAGCACTTCGAGCCCGTCGAGGACCTGGGCGCCGTTGGTCCGCGCGGCGGCGGCAGTGGCGGAGCCCGGATAGGGAAGGTCGACGAGCGTCTGGCCGCGCTCGACCTCGAGGACGATCTCTGCGCGGGCCGAGGTGGCGTTGACGACCAGGTCGGCTTCGTGCGCGACGGGCGGCCACTCCCCCTGTCTCGAGAAGACACGTGCACTGGGGAGCGCGTCCAGGAAAGCCTGTGCCGCACCGCCGCCCCCGATCACCACCGGCTTGTAACACAGTGTTACTTGCTCCAGAATGGCTGCGTCCGTCGAATGCCCCTCGACGCGTCCGTCCCGGACGACGAGTGTGTTCACTGAAGCACAAGGCGCTTCGACGAGCTTCGCGACCGCGAGCTTGTAGGGAGCTGTCACGTTGGCGCCGCCGAAGCCGAGCGCGGCCAGGCTGCGTACAGCGTCCTCGAGCTCGCTTTCCTCGACCGGAAGCGGCACGTAGGCCCAGTCGAGCCCGCGTGCGGCGAACGCGGCGTTCTGCATTCTCGGGGAGAGCGAGTCGGCCACGGGCATTCCGATCAGCCCGACCAGCCGAGTCCCTCCCCCGATCATCCGACCACGGGATGGGCGGCGATGTACGCGTTGAAGGCGTCCAGGCTCGCCGTGAAGAAGTGGTGGATCTTGTCGGGTTTGCGGACGAAGAACAGGTAGCCGACCGGCGCCGGATGCGCCGCGGCGCGGATCGAGGCCAGGCCCGGATTGGCGATGGGCGTCGGCGGCAGGCTGTAGTGGGTCGTCGTGTTGTAGGGGTTCGGGCTCGCGAGCTCCTTCTTCGTAATCGGCCGCGCAGGAGGAATGTGGAGGCCGTATCGGAGAGTCGCGTCGATCGACAGGTGCATCCTTGCGTGCAGGCGGTTGTAGATGACGGCGGCGACGAGCGGGCGCTCGCTGGGAGCGCGCACCTCGCGCTCGATCATCGAGGCGATGATCAACACGTCGTAGCGCGTCAGGTTCCTCGAGCGCGCGTAGCGGAGATCGACCTTCTTCCAGTTGCGGCGGAACGTGACCAGCTGATCGGAGACCAGCCGGCGTGAGGTCGTCTTGGCCGTGAAGTCGTACGTGGCCGGAAAGAGGAAGCCTTCGAGCGGGCGCTCCTTGCCGTCACCTGCGAACGTGCCGGGAAGCGGCGAACTGGCGGTCTCGGCCAGGTAGTCCTGCGCGGACAAGAATGGCGTCAGACCGCGCTTCTGCTTCGCGATCTCGTCCACGGCCGTGATGCGCTCGGCCATCTGGGCGCGCGTGAACCCCTCCGGGAAGACGATTCGCAGCGGCTGCGGCTGAAGCGGCGGAGGAGGGCTTTTCTTCCCGCCGATCGAGCCGGCCGCAACCGTGCCGAGCCAGACGAGCAGGCCGAGACCGCCCGCGAGCAGGACCAGCGCGCCAACGCGCCGCGCCAGCAACCGCTGCCTCGAGGGTTTCCCCCGGGGGCGACGATAGGACCTCCTTAGCTGCGGCGGCTCTTCGACCACTCGAGGAAGCTCGAAAGGAGGTGGGCCGCCGCCCGGGAATCGTCGTTTTCCGCCAAAACGCTCGTGAAGCGTTCGTCGTAAGTCTCGACCGGGACGTCGATGCGCTCGCGAAGCGCCTCGACGAACCGAGCCGTCGCGCGAGCCTGCTCCCCGTGCTCGCCCTTCAGGGTCAGCGGGAGGCCGACGACGACCTGGTCCGCCCCTTCGTCTCGAATGAGCCCGGCGAGCTGCTTCAGGCCCTCGTCGCTGTCTGCCTGCTCGACCACGCCGATCGGCCGTGCGACGGTGCCCGTCGGATCGGAGACCGCCACGCCCGTGCGTGCGCTGCCGTAGTCGAGCGCGAGAATCTTCACTGGAGGCGTGCCAGGATCGCTGCCTTGCCCGCGTCGAGCGCCTGGGGCAGCTTGTCGAGGTTCTTGCCGCCGGCCTCGGCAAGCGTGGGCTTGCCGCCGCCCTTCCCGCCGATCAGCTCGGCCGCGGTCCGCACGATCTCGACCGCGTTCACCTTCTCGGCTAGCCCGGCATCGACGTTGACGACGAGCTGGGCCCGGTCGTCACCGGCGAACCCGAGCAGTGCCACAAGCGCATCCTCTTGGCGCCGGACGCGATCGGAGAGCTCGCGCAGCGTGGTGCCGCCGGTGCTCTTGACCTCGACGACGACGAGGCTCTCCTCCCGGTCGCGAATGACGAAGTCCGGTTTCCCGTCCTCCGCCTTGGACTTTCCGCCGCCCTTCCGGGCCTCGCGGAGCTCGCTCCGGAGCTTCTCCGCCTCTCGTGCCCGCTCGTGTAGCAGCGCGAAGGCCTCGCCGGAGGTGACGGCCTCGATCCTTCTCGTCCCGGCGCCGACCGAGCTCTCGCTCAGGATCACGAACGGCCCGATCTCGGCCGTGGAGCGGACGTGCGTGCCCCCGCAGAGCTCGCGCGAGAAGCCGGGAATCTCGATGACGCGGACCTCGTCGCCGTATTTCTCTCCGAAGAGCATCATCGCTCCGAGCCGGCGGGCCTCCTCCATAGGCGTCACGAAGGCGCGAACGGGGAGGTTCTCGAAGACCTTCTGGTTGACGAGGCCCTCGACCTGCTCGCGCTCTTCCTCGCCGACCGCCTGCGGGTGGGTGAAGTCGAAGCGCAGCTTGTCGGGCCTCACGGCGGAGCCGGCCTGCCGGACATGGTCGCCGAGCACCTCCTGCAATGCCCTGTGCAGGAGATGGGTCGCGGTGTGGTTCGCCATCGTCGGGAAGCGGATGCGCCACGGCACGACCGCGCGAACTCTCTGCCCGGCCTCGAAGCCCTCTCCGCGAAACACAAGCACCTGGTCCTCCCCCTCGAGCCGGATGGCCCGCACGAGATCCGTCCGCGCGCCGGTCTCCTCGATCTCGATCCAGCCCTGGTCGGTCACCTGGCCACCGCCCTCGGGGTAGAACGGCGACTCCTCGAGCCGCGCCTGGAACTCGCCCTCGCCGAGGTCGGCGTACTCGAGGATGGCGGTGAGGACGTCCGTCTTCTCAAAACCCACAAAGCGCGTGCGGTGGTTTCCGGGCAGCCGAACGCTGACGTCAGCCGCGGCCGCGCCACGCGAAATCTCACGGTGCCCCTCCATCAGCTCGCGGAAGCGGTCGATGTCGACGGGCTCCCCGCGCTCGCGGGCGAGCTCCTCCGTCAGCTCGATCGGAAAGCCGTACGTCGCCTGCAACTCGAAGGCGTCCTCGCCGTTGATGCTCCCCTTTGCTGCCGCCTCCTCGAACAGCGCCATGCCTCGCTCGAGCGTCGTCGCGAAGCGCTTCTCCTCCGCCGTGAGCACGTCGTGGACCTGCGCACGCTGCTCGGCGATCTCGGGATAGACGTCCCCCATCTGTTCGACCACCGTGTCGGTGAGCCGGGCGAGGAACGGCGACTCGAGCCCGATGCGCAGCCCGTGCTGGACGGCGCGCCGGATGATGCGCCGCAGGACGTAGCCGCGGCCTTCGTTCGACGGTGCGACGCCCTCGGCCGCGATGAAGGTCATTCCGCGCGCGTGGTCGGCCAGGACGCGATGTGCTTTGGTCGCATCCGCCGACTCCCCGTAGGCGACGCCGGACTCCTCCGCGATCCACTCCATGATCCGCTGGTAGCCGTCGGTGTCGTACACCGAGGCGACGTCCTGCACGATCCGGGCGGTGCGTTCGAGACCGAGGCCGGTGTCGATGTTCTGCTGGGGGAGCGGAGTCAGCGTGCCGTCGGGGCGGAGCTCGTACTCCATGAAGACGAGGTTCCAGAACTCAAGGAAGCGCTCACAGCGCGTGCAGCCGGGCAGGCAGTCAGGCGTTCCGCAACCGGCCTCCTCCCCCCAGTCGTAGTAGAGCTCCGAGTCAGGACCGCACGGCCCCGGCCCTCCGACCGACCAGAAGTTCTCCGCGCTCGGCAGCGGCACGATCCGCTCCGCGGGCAGGCCGATCTTCTCCCAGAGCTCGATCGTGACCTCGTCGGGGCCGAGATCCAGTTCCGGGTCGCCTGCGTGGACGCTCACCCACAGCCGATCCCAGTCGATGCCGAGGCGGTCGCGGACGAACTCGGTCGCGTGCTCGATCGCGCCCTCCTTGAAGTACTGCCCGAACGAGAAGTTGCCGAGCATCTCAAAAAAGGTCAGGTGGTAGGTGTCGAGCCCGACCTCGTCGATGTCCGGGGTCCGGAAGATCTTCTGGACCGTGGTCGTCAGCGGGGCCGGCGGTTCCTCGTTGCCGAGGAAGTAGGGCATCTGTGGTTGCATTCCGGCGGAGATCAGCAGCGTCGAGCGATCCCATGGGGGCGGAATGAGGGGCGCCGAAGGCACGCGCAGGTGGCCCTTCTCTTCGAAGAAGGACAGGTATCCCTCCCGCAGCTCCGCGGCCGTGCGCATCAAGGCGATTCTAGGGACAGGGGCGCCCCGGGCTACTGCCCGGCTGCGAGATCCGACTCGTCCGCGTCGATCTCGCGGCGGATCTTCTCCAGCGAGCGCCGAATCAGTCGCGAGACGTGCATCTGGGAGATTCCCACGTGCTGGGCGATCTGGGACTGGGTCAGCCCCTGAAAGAAGCGCAGGTGGAGGATCTGGCGCTCCCGGTCGTCCAGCGCGCGCAGCCCCGGGGCGATCACGGCCCACTCCTCGGAGATCGCGTATTGCGGTTCCTCCGACCCGATCACCTCCATGGGGTCGACGGCTTCGTCGTTGTCGTAGGTCGTCGCGCCGGAGAGGGACAGCGAGCTGTACGCGCGGCCGCTTTCGAGCGCCTCGAGGACTTCTTCTTCCTCGGAGCCGGATGTCTCTGCCAGCTCGCTGATCGTCGGCGACCGCCCCAGCTGCACCGTCAGCTCCTCGACGATGCGCGAGAGCTGGACGTTCAGCTCCTGCAGGCCACGCGGCACGCGCACCGCCCAGCCCTTGTCGCGGAAGTGGCGCTTGATCTCGCCGATGATGTTCGGCGTCGCGTACGTCGTCAGCTCGACACCGCGCTCGATGTCGAAGCGGTCGATCGCCTTGATCAGCCCGATGCAGCCGATCTGGATGAGATCCTCGAGTTGCTCTCCTCGATAGGCGTAGCGCCGGGCGAGGGAACGCACGAGTGCCAGGTAGCGCTCGATCAGCTCCTCGCGCGCGGAGAGGTCGCCCTGCTCGTGGTAGCGGCGGAGGAGCTCCCGGTCGTTTGGCGTGCGAGCCATCAGCTCTTCGGCGGCACGCTGCGCACGCCCTTCCGGAGCGTCACCCAGTCGGCACCCTCACGCTCGTCGACCTCGTAGCTGTCCACGACCGTCTCCAGCACCCGCCGAAGGCCCACGTCCGGGCTCGGTTCGCCGGCCAGGGCCGTCCTCAGCTCGGTCCCGAAGGGGCCCACCTCGGCTTCGACTCCGTCCTCGTGGACTCGCAGGGCCATAGTGACGTCACCGTCGCCCGCTTCCTCGAACAGGCTCTCGAGGGCGAGCTGGAGGTCGTCGAGGTGTTCGACGGTGAAGTCGAGCCGCGCCGCAAGGCCCGCGAGCACGAGATGGGCGACGCCGAAGAACGCCTTCTCGCGCGGAACCGTGATTGTGATCTCGTCCACCGCTCTCCCCGGCGGGATGCTATCGGGAGATCGTGCCGGCTCCGACCACTGCGCCCTCTTCGTAGAGCACGGCGGTTTGGCCGGCCGCGACGCCGTATGCGGGCCGCTCGAGTTCGAGCCGGAAGCCGTCCGGCGCCGTTTCAACCCGCGCTGGGAGAGGAGGCGAGCGGTAGCGGAGCTTGGCCTCGGCGCGGTCGACGTGCGCGTACAGGCGGCCGACTGCGCTGATCCGGTCGCGCGCGAGCGATTCTCTCTCGCCGACGACCACGACGTTTGTGGTCGGCTCGGTTCGCAGAACGTGAAGCGGCCGCCCGGCGGCGACACCGATCCCCCTCCGCTGCCCGGGGGTAAAGCGCCAGAAGCCTTCGTGGCGACCGAGCCGGCGGCCCCCCTCGTCCACGATCGTGCCCTCTCGTGTCCCGAGGCCGGCCCTCTCGAGGAAGTCGCGGTAGTCGGCGCCGGCGAGGAAGCAGGCCTCTTGGCTCTCGGCGCGACCCGCCGCCGGGAGCCCGGCGCGGCGGGCCTCGGCACGCGTCTCCGCCTTTGTCTGTTCTCCGAGCGGAAACCAGATTCCGGCGAGGAGGGCCGGATCGAGCCGGGCGAGCATGTACGACTGGTCTTTCTCCTCGTCGACTGCCCGCGCGAGCAAGCGGTGGCCGCGGTGCTCGACGATACGCGCGTAATGGCCGGTGGCGAGCCGATCGGCACCCGCGCGGCGGGCGAAGGCGAGCAGCTCCGCGAAACGGAAGTCGCCGTTGCAGCTGATGCAGGGGTTCGGCGTCTCGCCGCGTTCGTAACCGCTCACGAAGGCCTCGACGATCCGGTGCTTGAAGGCCTCGCGCAGGTCGAGCGTGACGTGGGGCAGCCCGAGCGCGTGGCAGGTCTCGCGAGCCGCCAGAACCGCCTCGGGCGAACAGCACGCCCGCTCGGCGCTCGGGCCCGCTGGATCGAGCCAGAGCCGGAGAGTGACTCCGATCGCGTCCGAGCCGGCGCGCAGGAACGCGACCGCGCTGTCGACGCCGCCGCTCATCGCGACCGCGACCCGGCCGGCCGCCGGCGGGGCGCGGAAGACTGCCCCGATCGCATTGGCGAGAGCGTCGGCGGGAAGCGTCTCACCGCCGACCGCGGCGGCCTCTAGGAGGGTGAGCCCCTCGAGTGGCTGGTCGAGCCCGTCGGCGTCGGCCTCGACGATCCGGTCGCCGTCGAGCCTGAGCCGGACGAGCGCCCAGTCCCCGTTTCGGGACGAGTCTCCGGAGAGCTCCATCATTCGAAGAGAGTAGCCCCACCCCGCCGATGACTTACGGCTTATGCGAACCTGGTCAGACCAGGTGGGTGCCCTGCCGGCCTTCGACGCTTGGCGTCTCACCCGGACGCAGGCTCCCTTGGCATTGGTGTTGGTTCACCATGTGGCCGCGAGCCACGCACAGGGTCGGGCTGAGACAACCTTATCTTGCGTAGCGCCACTTGACGGGCTGCGTCTTCTTCAGACCGATCCGCGTCGCGAGGGCAGGCGTCAGCTCGAACTCGTGGCCGGCAGCGGCCGCCTTCCTTCCGCTGGCGATCACCTGGGTCAGCACTTGCTGCCCCTTGAAAAGCAGGTAGATCTTCGTGTTGCAGGGCAGCGTGGGATGGGCGATTCCGAGGCTTCGCTTGTCGATCTGGTAGCCGCAGCTCGTCGTGCCGCCCGAGAAGGCGCTGCCGTGCGAGGCGGCGAGAGCGTGGTACCAGCCTCCCTCCGGCGCAGGGACAGGCTTCGGGAGGTCCGGCCCGTTCCTTGCCGGCGCATTCGCCCCCAGCGCGACCAGCGCGGCAAGGAGCGCAACGCCGGCGAGCGCGATCTGTCGCTGCGCCAGCGCCAGGTTCACGGCACCGGCGAGGACTCGAGCAGCTCCCCGAACGATTCACGCACGACGCTGTCGAAGTCGGCGGGGAGCGTGCCTTCCGGGTTCGCGAAATCACGCAGGTGCATGAGGACGAGAGCCTGCTCGTCGGCCTGTTCGGGGTTCACCGATCGATTCCGTCGAACGAGGCGATCGAGCTCCCAGACGTTCCACTCCCGCGGAGCCCCCGTGAATTGCGCGGGGCGTCTGATGACGACGGGCTCCGGTTCGGGCTTGGGGGGAGGCGGCGGAGGCGGTGGCTCCACCGCGCGGATGGGCTCGCGCGGTTTCGGAGGCTCGACCCGAGGCGGCGGAGGAGAAGGCGGAGGCGGAGGCGGCGGCGCTGCTGCTGCCGGGCGCTCCCTCTCGACCGGCTTCGGCGGAGGAGGAGCCGGCGGCGCTTTGGGCACCTCGACCGGCGGTGCCGGCGGCTTCTCGACGACAGGCGGCGCTTCGACTTTAGGGGGCGGAGGTGGCGGAGGAGTAGGTGGCGGAGCTTCCACCTTGGGCGGCGCGGGCGGCGCCGGTCGCCGGAAGCTCGGCAGGAGCTTCTGGCGCGGTGGCCTGGGCGGCCGCGCAGGCCTTGCCGGAGGTTCCTTCGGCTCGATCTCGACCGCGGGCGGCTCCTCGACCTTGGGCGGCGGAGGCGGCGGAGCTTGCACATTGGGCGCCTCGGCCTTCGGCTGCACGACCGGTTTCTCCACCCGCTCGCGCCGGCCGAAGGGCCAGATTCCGGCGCGCCGCGGCCGGGGCTGGAGCGGCTCGAGCGCGTACTTCATCCGCCGCTCGGGCTGGGCTGCGGCCGCCGGGGCCTCCGCCGGCTGCTCCGGTTCGGCGACGGCGGCAGGGACCTCTTCGGGGGCTTGGGGCGGTTGAGGAAGCGGCGTGACGGGTGGTGGCACCTCCACGGGCGGAGGCGGTGGCTCGGGCACAGGCGGAGGAGCGGGCGGCTCGACGGGCGGAGCAGGTTCGGGCACAGGTGGAGGAGCAGGCGGCTCGACCGGCGGGGCGGGCTCCGGCATCGGAGGCTGCTCGACGACGGGCTCGAGAGGAAGCGGCGGAGGCTGAGCTGGAGCCGGAGGCGACAACACGGCCTCGGCCGGAGCCATCGGCTGCGCCATGTACGGCTGGGGCACACGGCGCGGCATCAGGGCCGGGAGGCTCCAGGACGCAGGCCTCGAAGCCGCCCACTCGATGAGGGCGACGAGCACCCAGGCACCCGCCATGACGGCCACGATCCACTTGGGCTTGAGATCGGCCAGCCCCACGCCTACGGCAACGAGGAGGAGGAAGCCCGCCTCGATTACGAATCTCGGTCCGAGTCGTGAGGGCACGGTTGCCTACCCGGCCTCTTGCGTCGGCCTAGCTGCCGCTTGTCTCGCCGGAGCCCTCACCGCTCGAAGGCTTCCCCGCCTTCTCCTCCTCCGCGATCGAGCCGACGATGGCGTTGACGACCTTGTCGAGCGCACGAGCGCCGAGCCCGGAGGCGGCCAGCAGCTGCTCTGCTCCTTCGCGCGCGCGAGTGAGGATTCGCGCCGCTTCCACGTTCGCCCATTCGCGTGACTGGTTGAACTCAGCCCGCGCCGCGTTCGTGAGCTGCGTGGCCTCATGGCGCGCCTGCTCCAGCAACTGCGTGCCCCGCGCCTCCGCGTCGCTGAGCTGCTGTTTCGCCTCGCGGTCGGCCTTGGTCAGGATCTCGCTTGCCTCCTTGCGGGATTCCTTGAGCATCTCGTCCCGCTGCGTTTTGGCTTCCTGATCGAGCTGCTCGATGTGGGTCTCCTGCTTCTGCAGCTCGCGTTGCTTCTCGCCGATTTCGCTCTCGGCCTTGGTGATCTGGCCGACGGCGGCCGCCTGGGCGTCCCGCTCGATCGAGTCTGCAAACTCCGCCGCGGCGCGGATGAGATGCAACGAGTCCATTCGCACGGCATGGCCGGTCGGCTCGCCTTCCGCGCGCGTGCCTGCAGCCTGAATGACCCGGAGCTGCGCCTGTAGCTGGGTCGCATGGCGGCGGAATGTCTCGAACGCCTCCTGTACGCGTTCCTGGTCGTAGCCCTGAGCTGAGACCGGCAAGTCCTCCGCCCGCGGGAGGGCGGTGAGGGTTGCCTCGCGAGGTCGTCCAGGTTCTTGTGTCGCCATCTCTACGCTCCTCTGGTCACTGAGTGCTCCACGAAGTATGCCCTTTCCGCTGGCCTGCGTCCACGACCCTGATGCCGAGCTCCGTGAGCTGTTCGTCAGGGAGCGTAGTCGGCGCTCCGGTCATCGGCTCCGACCCGCTCGCCGCCTTCGGAAAGGCGATCACCTCGCGGATGTTCGGCTCGCCGGCGAGCAACGCGAGGAAGCGGTCGACCCCGAAACCGAAGCCGCCGTGCGGAGGCGCCCCCATTCGCATCACCTCGAGCAGGAAACCGAAGCGTGCCTGCGCCTGCTCGTCGGAGATTCCGAGGACGCGAAAGACCCGCTCTTGCAGCTCCTGCCGGTGGATCCTGATCGATCCCGAGCCGAGCTCCCAGCCGTTCCAGACCAGGTCATACGACTGGCTGACGACGGCACCTGGATCGCTCTCCAGGAGCTCCTCGTCCTCGGGCCGAACGCCGGTGAACGGATGGTGCTCCGAGACCCAGCGCCCCTCTTCCTCGCTCCACTCGAAGAGCGGGAAGTCCGTCACCCAGAGGAACTCGTCCCGCTCCTCGTCGATCAGGCCGAGCTCGCGTCCGAGCTGCTGGCGAAGCGCCCCCAGCACGCGCGCCACAAGCTCTGGCTCGCCGGCTCCGAACAGCACCGTCGACGCCGGCTCGCCGCGGAATACGGCCAGCTCCTCCTCGGACAAAAACTTCGCGATCGGTGACCGCACCTCACCCTCCTCGTCGAACACAAGGTAGGCGAGCCCCTTTCCGCCCCATTGTCTTGCCCGCTCCTCGAGCCGGTCGAGCTCGGCGCGCGAGAGTTCTTGCGGGACGCGCAGGAACCGCACGCAAGTCGCGTCGGCGAAGATCTTGAACTCCGACTCCCGCGTTGTCTCAGTCGCATCGGAGATCTCGAGGTCGAAGCGGAGGTCCGGCTTGTCGGAGCCGTAGCGGGCTTTGGCCTCCTGCCACGGCATCCGTCTGAAGGGCTGAGCAGGCGGCTCGCGGCCGAGCGCCTCGAATGCGCCGCGGACGGCGCCCTCGATCACTTCCCACACGTCCTCGCGAGCGGGGAATGCCATCTCCACGTCGAGCTGCCGGTGCTCGAATTGCCGGTCCGCCCGGAGGTCTTCGTCCCGGATGCAGGTTGCGATCTGGTAGTAGCGGTCCATTCCGGCGACCATCAGCACCTGCTTGAAGAGCTGGGGCGACTGCGGCAGGGCGAAGAACTTGCCCGGCTGGAGACGGACGGGAACGACGAAATCGCGCGCACCCTCCGGTGTCGCTTTGGTCAGCATCGGAGTCCAGACATCGACGAAGCCGAGCGACTCCATGTACCGGCGGAAGGCCGAGATCACCGTCGCCCCGAGCCGGAGGTTGCGCTGCATCCGCTCGCCGCGGATGTCCAGGTAGCGGTAGCGCAGACGCGTCTCTTCCTCCACGCCCTCGTCGTCGATCTGGAATGGAAGTGCCTCGCTCCTGGAGACGATTTCCAGGCCGTCCGCCTGCAGCTCGACCTCACCGGTGGGCAGCCCGGGATTCACGGCGTCCGGCGCTCGCGCGACGAGCTCGCCCTCGGCTCGCAGCACGAACTCGGCCCGGACGGCGTGCGCCGCCTCCGCCGCTTCAGGCGAGTGCTCGGGGTTGACGACGACCTGGCAGATGCCCGTGTGGTCGCGAAGGTCGATGAAGACGAGGCCGCCGTGGTCGCGCCGGCGCCCGGCCCAGCCCGCAAGGCTCAGGCGCTTGCCGATGTCGGCTGACCTCGGCTCGCCGCACATCAGGCCGCGCCAGCTCACAGGGCGCCTCGCAGCTCTGCGAGGGGAACGACCACGTCCTCCTGCCCACTCCGACGGATGGTCGCCTCCTCCCTCCCGACGACGACCGTCGTCTTCGCGCCGAGGCGGCCGGCCTGCGTGAGCTGGCCCTTGAGCGAGCGGCCGGCGTAATCGGCATCGCAAGAGATCCCGCCGTGGCGGAGCTCTGCCATGACGGTGAGGGCCTCGGCCCGAGGGGGGTCCCCGTCGAAGGCGAAGAAGACGTCGAGGCTGGGCTCCGATGGCTCGCCGTCGCGAACCGACAGCAGCAGCCGCTCGATTCCGGCACCGAATCCGATCGCGGGCGTGGGCGGGCCGCCGATCTCCTCGATCAGGCCGTCGTAGCGGCCGCCTCCGAGGAGCTGTGTGTCCTCGTAGAACTCGAACGTCGTGCGGGTGTAGTAGTCGAGCCCACGCACGAGCGTCGGCGCCAGCTCGTACTCCACCCCGTACGCATTCAGGTATTCGCGCACCCGCGCGAAATGCTCGCGGCACGGCTCGCAGAGCGACTCGCCGATCGCCGGCGCATCCCGGAGAGCCTCCTGTACCCGCTCGCTCCTGACGTCGAAGACCCGTAGCGGCGAAGTGGCCCGCTTGGCACGCGCCTCGTCGTCGAGCCGCGCCTCGTTCTCATCGAGCCAGGCGGAGAGCCGCTCGATGTATGCGGGCCGGCACATCGGGTCCCCGATCGAGTTCAGCCGCAGCTCGTAGCCGGTGATCCCGAGACGCCGGAGCAACTCGACGTAGAGCTGGATGACCTCGGCATCGAGCGCCGGGTCGTCCGAGCCGATCGCCTCCACCGACAGCTGCCAGTGTTCGCGGTAACGCCCCTTTTGCGGGCGGTCGTATCGCCACATCGGCGCGATCGTGTACAGCTTCTGCGGCTGGGGCTCCCGGTGCAGCCCGTGCTCGACGTACGCGCGACAGATCGGCGCCGTGCCCTCCGGGCGCAGGGTCAGCGACCGCCCGCCACGGTCCACGAACGTGTACGTCTCCTTCTGGACGACGTCCGAGCCGGCTCCCGACGTCCGCAGGATCAGATCGGTGTCTTCGATCGCGGGTGTGTCGATCCGGCGGTAGCCGTAGAGGGCGCAGACCGTCTCCATCTCACCAGTGACGCGCTGCCACAGCGGCTGCTCCGCCGGCAGGATGTCGTGCGTTCCGCGCGGGCCCTTGATCATCCGGCTCGAAGCTCCGCGAGGAACGGATTGCGTTCGAGCTCGCCGCCCAGGGTCGTCTCCGGCCCGTGTCCGGGATAGACCACCGTTTCGGGCGGGAACCGCTCGAGGAGGCGGCGTAGCGAGCCCATCAGCGTGTCCCAGTCCGAGAAGGGCAGGTCCGTTCTCCCGACGGAGCCCTGGAAGAGGACGTCGCCTGAGAACAGGCACCCGTTGGCGTAATACGCGAGATGCCCGGGCGAATGACCGGGCACGTGAAGCGTCTCGAACGAGATGGCCCCGAGCTCGAGCGTCTCGCCGCCGTGCAGGGAGAAGTCGGCGCTGTAGGGCCTGATCGAAACGTCCGGGAAGAACTCGCGTGGGTTCTCGAGGACGGGTCGCTCCTCGGCGGGCATGTACACCGGTGCTCCGGTCCCCTCGGCGAGATCGGCGACTCCGCCGAGGTGGTCCCAATGCGCGTGGGTGATCAATATCGCCGCGCAGGCCGCTCCCATGCCGGTGAGCTCGAGCCGGAGCTGCGCTCCGTCGTCGCCCGGGTCGATCACCACGGCCTCCGGCGCGCCTCGTTCTGCCCGAAGGGCGTAGCAGTTCTCCTGGGCCGGGCCCAGCACGTAGCGATCGACGACGAGACTCACCGCGGTTGAGTCTAAAGGCGGCTAGCCGGATAGGATCTGGCCGTGCGGAGCTGGCGGCTACCCGAGATCGAGACGCCGGGCGGTAGCCGCTCCCCGGTCGTTCTCTACTCCGGCGACGAGGGCCGGGCGGTCCTGATGGGACTCGAGGCCGGGCAGGAGCTCGGCGACCACCAGGTGAAGGAGAGCGCGTTCCTGATCGTGCTCGAGGGCACCGTGGAGATCGAGCCATCGAACGGCGATCCCATCGCGGCCGATGCCGGGACGCTGGTCACCTTCGAGCCCGACGAGCGGCGCTCCGTCGGGTCGCGCGGCGGCGCCAGGATCCTCCTCCTGCTCGCCCCTTGGCCGGGGCCGGGGCACTATCACCCGGAAGAGTTGGCGGAAGCGCGGGGCGAGCGCTAGCGGGCCGGGACGCGGGCCCTCGCCGATCCGGACTGGCGTTTGCCGGTCAAGCTCAAGACTGACGGCGGCCCTGGCGCCCAGGCGGTAGCTGTCCCGTCTGCTTCAGATAGCGCCGGTGCATTGCCCGGTCGACGAGATAGCTGAAGGGAACGAACAGGACGAGCAGGTAGGCGGTCTGGATGATCACCGGCCCCCACCCAGATTTCTTGCCGCCGAGCAGGTAGAGCGTGAGGAGCATGAAGGGCGCGAAGATCCCGCCGCGTTTCAGCGCCCGCCTCCAGGAGGGAGGCGGCACTGCGCGGGCGGGGCGCTGGGGCCGGCCCCGCCCCGAGGACTTCGTCTTCGCGACCGCCTTTCCGTTCTTCTTGCCGCTGCGCCTGGGCTCCGCCTCTTCGGGCGGAGGCTCGACCTCGTGGCCCTCTTCGTCGACGTAGACGTACTCGTACTCGTGCCGGCGTTCCTTCTGGCGCTTCCGGCGCTGCTTCTTGGACGGCATTCGGGCTAGCGTAACTCTCGCTTCCCTAATCTCGACGGCCATCGACGATCGTCTCGGCGACGATGTCGCCGCCGAGGTGATAGGCGAGGTAGCGCCAATCGGGCGCGTCGAGTAGTACGACATCTGCTGCATAGCCCGGCGCCAGCCGGCCGATGCTGTCGGCTCGGCCCAGCACGTGGGCGGCGTTGACGGTGCACGCGGCGAGAGCCTCCGCCGGGCTCATCCGGAGCTGCGTGGCCGCCAGCGAGCAGACGAGAGGCAGGCTCTCGCAGAAGGAGCTGCCGGGGTTGAAGTCCGTCGCGAGCGCCACGGCCGCCCCCGCTTCGATCAGGTCCCGGGCAGGCGGCATGGGTCGCCCAAGGAAGAGCGCGCTCGCAGGCAGAAGGACCCCGACGACGTCGCTCTCGGCAAGCGACTGAATGCCGTCATCGCCTGTCGCTTCGAGGTGGTCGACGGAGCGGGCGCCGAGCTCGATCGCCAGCGGCACGGCGCCGGCCTCCGTGAACTGGTCGCCGTGGAGGCGAAGCGCAAGCCCGGCGTCGCGGCATGTCTCCAGATACCGGCGCGCCTGGCTCGCATCGAAGGCGCCCCGCTCGAGAAAGACGTCGGCAGCCTCGGCTAGTAACG
>WNGF01001942.1_pt1 | contig 35303 bp, 38 predicted proteins | sample 5400641 | NCBI WGS metagenome assembly WNGF01 (sample SAMN13153371, study PRJNA577476) | soil metagenome | isolation source: 80 cm soil or saprolite under grassland replicate 2 | place: USA:California | collected 2016-06-15 | reverse complement strand
GTCGACGGTCACGTCACCGCAGAGGAAGCGGCTTCTTGAAGAGGGCCGGCAGAACCTGGGCAGTCACCCACACCGGCGTCGTCACGTACGCGCCGGAGTAGCGGTAGCTGCCGTCGGGCCGTCGCAGCTTCGCAAGGAAGGAGAACGCTTTCGCAGGCGGCTTCACGCCGGCGGCGACGAATGCCTGAACCGCGAGGGCCGTCGACTGCGCGTCCGGCGCGCGCCCCTTGACGAGGCGGAAGCCCCCGTCCGGTGCCTGGAGCGAACGCAGATACGTCAGCGCGCGCGCAATCGGCCTGCCGGTCACGCCGCTCGCGCGTAGTGCCTGGATTGCCCAGGACGTGATGTTGGAGTCCGCAGCAGTGCCGCGCGTCCAGGCGAACCCGCCGTTTCCGCCCTGCGCCGCGCGGAGGTAGGAGAGGAGCGTGCGCGGCACGGCGCGGCCGCTCTGGCGCAACGCGAAGATCTCCCAGATCGCGGCGTTGACGGCGGTCGGTTTCGCCGGCAGCCGCGCGAGGAGCGCCTGCGGATCACGGCCGAGCGCTGCCTCCGCCGTGGCGACGAGCGCAAGCTCCGTCGGTTGCCTCAAGTCGGTCTCGTGCGCCGCGAGGTAGTCGCCGGCGCCGCCCGCGTCGGCGCCCGCCGCACGCAGGCCGAGGGCCGCCCACGCGGTGAGCTGCGGCGAGCCCCAGCCGCCGTCCGCCTGCTGCTGCGACTGTAGGTACGACGCCGGCGTCGCGAGCGTCGCCGCGGCAGCGAAAGCCGCGAGCAGCCTCACGCCCACACCACCTCCGCGTGGAGTCGGCGGCCGTACCGCTCGAGCAGGCGTCGCAACTCGGGCCCGACGGCGAGCGCCAGCGCGACGTTGCCGATCGCGTGGGCGACGTCGAACGGGAGGCCGCGCCCCAGCACGACCATGAACGTGCGCCAGTCGTGCGGCCAGAACGCGAACCACTCCCAGACGTCCATGAAGCCACTGAAGGCAAAGCCGAGGACGCACGCCGTCACGGCGAGCGCCAGGCGGCGCCGCAGCAGCGGGGCGAGCAACGCCCCCGCGGCCCCGCACGCTCCCCAGGCGAGCATCTGATACGGCGTCCACGGCCCCTGCGCCAGGAAGAAGTTGGAGGTGAAGGCGGCCAGCATCCCCACGGCGACGCCGGCTCGAAGACCGAGCGCAGCGCCGGCGACGATGGCGACGAGCGTCACCGGCTGCACGCCGGGGACAGCTGCGAACAGGACACGACCCGCGGCGGCGGCACCCGCCAGCGTGGCGACCAGCGCGATCTCCTTCGCCGAATCCGGGCCGCTCTCGAGCCAGACGATCGCGGCGGCGAGGAGAGACGCGGCGACGAGCCAGATGGACACGCGCGAGTCGCCGACGGCGGCAAGGCCCAGCGCTGCAGCGAAGGTGACCGCCGCGGCCGCCAGTGCAAGCCGTCGTTGCCTAGACAAGGACGGCCTCGCTTCCGAGCGCGACCGTCCGGTCCGCGACGGACACGGCAAACGCGCGGTCGTGCGTGACGACGAGCGTCGCGCGTTCGGAAGCCTGCGCGCGCAGCAGCGCGGCGAGCTCGCGCTTGCGCTCGGGATCGACGCCGCGGGTCGGTTCGTCCAGGACGAGCAAGTCCGGTTCGACTGCGACGACGGTGGCGATTGCGAGCCGCTCCCGCTCGCCGCTCGACAGGTCGCGCGGATGCCGCTGCGCGAACGCCGTCAGCTCGAGCTGCTCGAGCACCGTCCGCGCGCGCCGCTCGTCGACGGCAAGCGCGACCTCGCCGAGCACCGTTTCCGCGACCAGGAACCGTCCCGGATCCTGCGGCAGGTAGGCGGCGCTGCCGAAACGAACGACGCGACCTGCACTCGGCGCGAGCAGCCCGGCGGCGAGCTTCGCCAGCGTGGTCTTGCCGACGCCGTTCGGCCCGACGAGCGCCGCTACCTCGCCGCGCCGGAGCGCAAGCGACTCCTCGACGAGCACCGGCGGCCCACCCCGGTAGGCGAAGCTGACGCCGTCGAGCCGTACCACCTCCTCCCCCGCCTCGTGACACTTTGTCACTTGGAGAGGGGGCTCCGTCCACGCTGCGGGCAGCTCGTCGGCGACGCGCCCGTCGCGCAGGAAGACGATCCGGTCGGCGAACGCGAGCGGCAGCTCCGGGCGCTGCTCGGCGACGACGATCGCGCAGCCCTGTGCGCGCGCGTGCTCGAAGAGCGCCTCGGCCGCATCGCGGTCGAGCTGGGACGAGGGTTCGTCGAGGAGCAGCAGCTTCGGCTCGAGCGCGAGCGCCGAAGCAAGGCAGACGCGCTGCAGCTCGCCGCCGGACAGCTCGGCCACCGGTCGCTCGGCGAGATGCTCGGCGCCGATCACCGCGAGCGCCGCGAGCGCGCGCGCCACGATCTCCGCCGGCGGCGTCCCGAGGTTCTCCAGTCCGAACGACACCTCGGCCAGCGCGCGCGTCAGCACGACCTGGTCCTCCGGTTCTTGGAAGAGGGTTGCGACCGTTCCCGCGAGCTCTGCCGGTCTTGTCGCGCGTGTGTCGCGTCCGCCGACGACGACCCGACCTGCGAAGCGGCCGCCGTGAAAGTGCGGCACGAGGCCCGAGAGCGCGCGCAGCAGCGTCGACTTGCCCGACCCGGACGAGCCGAGCAGCGCGACGAACTCGCCGCGCTCGATCGTGAGCGAGACGCCGTCCAGTGCCGGCAGCCCGGCGCCCGGATACGCGAACGACACGTTCTCGACGCGCGCTAGAGCCACAGCGCCCCCACCGCGATTGCGGGCGCCGCCGCCACCGCGAGCACGTCGAGGAGCGACCACGCGGACGGCGGGACCCGCGTGCGTCCAGGCCGGCCGAAGCCGCGCGCCTCCATCGCCTCCGCAAGGTTCAGCCCTCGCTCGAGCGAACCGGCCAGCAGCGGCGACAGGAGGCGCGCCCGAGCGCGCACGCCTGCGACGGCGACACCTCGGCCGCGCAGCGCCTCGACGAGCCCCACTGCATCGCGCTCCAGCGTGGGGACGAGCCGCGTCGCGAGCGCAACGGCAAGCGCCGAGCGGCGAGCCCACGACGCGGCGCTGAGCAGCCGGTCGTGGTCGAGCAGCAACGCGTACGCCGCGGACGCGAGGCCGACGGCGGCGAAGCGAAGAGCGTAGAGCGCCGCAAGGTGCAGCTCCTCGCGGGTGACCGTCAGCTCGCCGAGCACCGGGACGATCGGTCCGTGCCAGAAGGGATGCGAGCCGGTCGTCTGCAGCCACGGCGAGAGGACGAACACCATCCCCGCCGAGACCGCGACGCCCACCAGGTAGAGCCTGCGGCGTCCGCGCGGCGCGCGCAGGCAGGGCACGAGGAGCACGAGCGTGATCGCGGCGACCGCCCACAGCGAGTGCGCGATCAGCGCAGCAAGCGCGAGCGCGGCGAGGAGCGCCGCGGCGGGCACGGCGCTCACGGGGCCGCCTGCTGCGCGTTGGGATTCGTCCACTTGCGGTAGTCCCAGCGTTCGACATCGCCAGGCTGCAGTCGGACCTCTGCGGCGCTCCGGTCCCCTAGTTCGCCGTTGATCCAGTAGAACCAGTCGCGGTGCGGCGCGGTTGCCACCCCGTTGATCGCGACGACGAAACGACCGCCGTACGACGTCTCCACCTTCGCCTTCAATTGAAGCGCCTGCATCGCCGTCAGACCGGCAGGAACCTCGGCGACGAGCAGCACGTGCTGCCCGCGGTCGCGCGTCACCTTGAGCGTTGCGGTCCCGTCCTCACCCCCGCCGCAAGCGGCGAGGGTGAGGACGAAGAGCAGCGCGAGCCTTCTCACGCCAGCGCGTTCGAGCGGACGGCGCCGATCAGCGTCGCGACGACGAGCCCCCGATGCTTGCCGACGCAGCCGACGGCCGCCTGCGTCGAGCCCTGCGTCTGCACCGTTCGGCTGCGCCCCACGTGGAGGACGGCGCCGACCGCCGCCGCGCGGACGCCGTTGTCGTCCTCGGTGAAGACGCGATAGCAGCCCGTCCGCGACCCGGCACGTTCGAGGACGAGCGTCTTCGGGCCGCCGGCCGCGCCGAAGGTCGCGTAGTACCAGAGCACCGTGTCGCCGTCGCGCAACGTCACCGCATCTGCTCCGACCGGAGGCGACTTGCCGTTCACCTTGAACACCCAGCCGGCCTGACCTGCGCCGGCGTAGCGCGCGATCTGGTCGACGTACGGCCCGAACGAGGTCTGCTGGACGTGGTAGTAGAACTCGCCCGCGTTCGACGCTGCTTCGAGCGCGTCGAGCGCATTCGTCTTCACGTCGACGACCGGCGCCGTCGTGCCGAAGATCGTCTGCGTCTTTCCTTCCACGCGAACGTGCACGCGCACGGCCGAGGCGGTGGGAATGACCACGAGTGCCGCCACGAAGACGGCCAGGAACCTGCGTAGCACCGAATCCTCCTTCCGCGAGGGGTTCGAGTTGGCGGGCGAACGGCAGGTCTTCTGACTCGGGGCGCCCTCCCGTGCCGCCTTCCCGGCCCGCGGGCCAGTGGCGTCTCGGCGCGGGAGCGTCTCCCCTCACAGCGGCGGGACCGTCCCGGACTTGCACCGGCGTTCCCCAACCGCTCGCCTATGTATGAGCGGAACCTAGCATGGTCGACATGACGGCCTCGCGGACGCTCACGCTCTGGCTGCCCGTCGTGCTCTGGGCCGGCGTCATCTTCGCGCTGTCGTCGATCCCGAGCCTCGGCACCGGCCTCGGCACGTGGGACGTGATCCTGCGCAAGGGAGCGCACATGACCGAGTACGCCGTCCTCGCGGTGCTGCTCGCACGCGCGCTCGGACGCGAGGCTCCGGCGCTCGCGGCGGGGATCCTCTACGCGGCGAGCGACGAACTACACCAGGCGTTCGTGCGCGGGCGCCACGCCTCGCCGATCGACGTCGCGATCGATGCGGTGGGGCTGATGATCGGCCTGATCGTCTGGCGCCGAGGTAATCGAGGCGTCCAGCCGGACGCCTAGAATTCGCTGCGCATGGAGCATAGGGAACTCGGAGACCGCCAGCTCGACGCGCTGCTAGAGCGGCTCGACAAGCTGACCGCGGAGGTGGCGCGGATCAACCGGCGCCTCGAGGCCGGCGAGGGCACGCTGCGCATCGTGCACGAGCTGTCGCTGCTGAACGAGTCGCTGCAGACGCTCGCCTACGCCGCGCTCGGCCGCCAAGGCCCGGACGTGCGGCGCCGCGCCGGCTAGGCGTTCGCCGAAAAGTGCTTCGCACTTTTCGGCGGGAAGACCGGCAGGCGCACTCCGCGCGCGTGCCAAATGGTTGTGATTGGAAGCTTGCTGCTTCGATCAAGGTGAATGAGCAGCGCGGCCAAGCCGCGCTGTCGGCGGATGGTTCATCTTTGACTCACACCTCGACGAAGGCGCGGCTTCGCCGCGCCGACGCACATGTCGGGCGAAGCCGCTCCCGACGACAACCGCCAAAATTGCACGCGCGCGAAGCGCGCCTGCAAGGTCTTCCCGCGCGAAATGCTTGCATTTCGCGCGACCGCGTCAGCCGGTTACGCGGTAGACGGTCCCTTCGAGCGAGACCGCGTACAGGTTGCCGCGCGCGTCGAGGCCCCAGGATGAGTTGCTCGGCACCTTGAACGACTCGGCGCGAACCCCTGTGGCCTTCCCGCCGGAGATGCCCAGCGACCACACGCGCCCCGAGCAGTAGTCGCCGTAGTAGTAGCGCCTCTTCCATATGTAGCCGCCCGTGACCGAGCAGCCGAGAGAGTGGCTGTACTGGGTGACCGGCATCACGAGATGGCCGGCGCTGTTCAGGCTCTTGCTCTCGTACGTGTGCGTGCCCTCGTAGACGTCCCAGCCGTAGTTCTCGAGGCCGGGGCTCGAGCGCGGCGTGTAGTCGATCTCCTCCCAGTCGCCCTGTCCGACGTCGCCGATGTAGAGGTCGCCGGTCGCGCGGTCGAACGAGAAGCGCCAGGGATTGCGTAGCCCGTAGCCGACGATCGCGACCGGCGCGCTCCGCGCGTTCACGTTGATCCGCAGGAGCTTGCCGAGGCGGCTCGAGAGATTCTGCGCGTTGTCCTCGGGGTCGCCGGCGGAGCCGCCGTCGCCCATGCCGACATACAGCCAGCCATCGGGACCGAACTCGACCTGCCCGCCGTTGTGGTTCGCGTACGGCTGGTCGACGAACAGCACCTGCCGCAGGCGTCGCGTGGCGACACCGCGGCTCGCCTGGTATTCGACGACCCGCGTATCGCCGTTCAGATCGGTGTAGTTGACATAGAACCTGTGGTTCTTGCGGTAGCGCGGATGAAATGCCATCGAGAGCAGCCCCTGCTCGCCACCCGAGCGCACGAGCCGGTGGATGTCCAGGAACGCGCGCGAGCGCAGCTTTCCGTTCACCGCGACGCGGATCACGCCCGGCTGCTCCACGACGTAGAGGTTGTTCGGCTCGCCCGGCGCGTAGGTCACGTACACGGGCGAGTCGAGGCCGCTGAGGAACGTGCGCAGGCCGACCGCGCTGCGTTCCGTACCGGCGCTTGCGCACGCTGCTGTCGCGAGCGCCGCCGTGATCGCCCAGAGCGCGCGCTTCAACGCTTGAGGAGTATCCGGCGCAGCTCGTCCTCCTTGCCGGGCTGGAGGATTGCCAGCACCTGGTCGCCCGGCCGCAGCTCGGTCGAGCCCACGGCGATCTCGGACTGTCCGTCGCGCGTCACCGAGATGAGGCGCGCACCGTCCGGCATCTCGAGGCGCTCGACGCGCTTGCCGGCAACCGGCGAGCCCTCGGCGATCTGCACCTCTACGATCTCGAGATTCTCGTTCCGCAGCTCGAGCAGATGCACGAGCTCGTGCTCGGGCACCTCGTGCTCGATCAGGCCCATGATGTTCGAGGTCGCGCAGATTGTCGGCGAGATGCCGAGCAGGTCGAAATGCGCCTGGTTACGGGGATCGTTGACGCGGGCGATCACCTTCGGCACGCCGTACCGCTCCCTCGCGAGTTGGCAGATGACGAGGTTGTCCTCGTCGTCGCCCGTCACGGCCAGGACGAGGTCGGGCGGGCGCTTGATCCCGGCGCGCTCGAGGACGAAGAGCTCGGTCGCGTCTCCGCGGTGGACGACGTGCTCGAACTCCTCCTCCAGCGCCTCGAAACGGTCGCCTCGCTGCTCGATCAACGTCACCTCGTGGCCGGCACGCAGCAGCAGGCGCACGAGATTCGCGCCCACCTTTCCGCCGCCCGCGACGAGGATGTACACCTAGTTCACGCCTCGGCCTTCTGCGGGATTTCGCAGGAGCGCACGGCCTCCGTGAGGACCCCGATGGCGATCTCTGTCGGGCAGACGACGCGGAGGCCGCGCTGCCGGTAGAACTCGGCGCGCGCGGGGTCGAGGAGCCGCACGACGACGCACTGGTTGTCGAATCGCTTCTGCGCGACCTGGCCGATGACGATGTTCGTGTTGTCTCCGTCGGTGGAGACGACGACAGCGTCGGCGTCCTCGATACCGGCGGTGCGCAGCACATCGACGTCCATCCCGTGCCCGAGGACGAAGCCGCCGGACCAGTTCTCTCCGAGGCGCGCGAGCGCGTCCTCCTTCTCGTCGACGGCGGTGACTTCCCAGCCTTCGCCCAACAGTTGGTTCGCGATGGTCGAACCGACGCGGCCGCAGCCGATCACAATTGCCTTCACATTTGTCAGGGTACTTCAGGGCGCAAGCTCGTGTTTCCAGCGCCCGTTCTCCTGGACGACTTTCCCGTCGAGCTCGATCCGTCCCTGTCGCATGTCCTTGACGATGTCCCAGTGGATCGCGCTTTCGTTCGTGCCGCCGAGGTCCGGGAAGCCGCGCCCGATCGCGAGGTGCACCGTGCCGTTGATCTTTTCGTCGAAGAGAGTGTTCTTCATGTAACGAGTGATCCCCGGATTGCAGCCGATGCCGAGCTCACCAAGCCGGCGCGCTCCCTCGTCCGTGTCGAGCACCTCGAGCAGAAAGTCCTCGTTCGACGCCGCGCTTGCGTCGACGATGCGCCCGCCCTCGAAGCGGAATCGGATCCCGGTCAGCTCGCGCCCCAGGTACACCGCGGGAAATTCGGAGAAGACGACTTCGCCCTCTGCCGTGTCCTCGACCGGGCTGTAGAAGACCTCGCCTCCGGGAATATTCGCGCCGGCGGCGTCGATCTTGCCCTCACGGCCCGCGAGCCCGATCCGCAGATCCGTCTGCTCGCCGACGATCCGGACCTCGCCGGCCTGGTCGAACAGCTCCTTGATCGCTTGCATGCGCCGGCGCTCGGCCTCCCAGTCCAGCAGCACCGACCCGTAGAGGAACTCGGCGAACTGCTCGAGCGGCATGCCCGCATCCTGCGCAAGCGCGGGCGTCGGGTACTGGCAGCCGACCCACGGGATCTCGCCGCTGAGCACGCGATCCTGGATCTTGCGGCCGCCGATCTGCAGCAGCTGCATACGCCAAGGCTCGACATCGGACGCATCGCGGGTGTTCTCCGGCGCCACGATCGCCACAAGCGCATCGGCGTTCAGGAACACATGCTCCTCGAGCGGCGCGGGCTTCGAGAGAAGCTTTTCCGACGCTTTGTTCACCCACACGAGCGGCGGGCCGCCGAAGGAGCTCTGAAACGCGAGGCGCGGGAGAACGTAGGCCTCGCGTTCGGCGATGATCCGGCAGACCTCGTCGAACAGCGGCCGCCCGAGAACGCCGCTGTGCACGAGAACCTGCCAGCCGGGCTGAACGTCGATGCACGTCTCGACCAGCAACCGCGCGTACTGCTCGTCACGCGGATCCCTCACCCGATCTCCTCGAGTGCGCCCTGCGGGAAGGCGACGATCAATACCTCGGAAGGCGCCTTCTTCAGCACGTAGTCGACGGTCGGCGAGAAGAAGCGCGACTGCCGGCGCCACCGCGCGGCCGAGCCGAGCACGATCAGGTCGGAGCCGGTTGCGTCGGCAGCCTTGACGATCGCATCGCCGATTGCACGGGCGCGGACGATGTGGCCCCGAACCTCGACGCCGTGGTCGGCGCCGAGCGCCTTCGCCTCCTCGATCGATTCGACCGCGTGTGCCTCCTCCTCGGGGAGCGGCGCGTCGAGCGGGAGCTCGAGCGGCACCTTGATCACGTGCAGCGCGTCGACAGAAGAGTGACGCTCCTGCGCGAGCTTCACCGCCGTCGCCACCATCTCCTCGCCGATGTCGCCGAGCTTCATCGGCACGAGGATGCTGGTGAACGTGGCCTCGGGGACGACCTGCTCGTCCGTCGACGTCACGCGCTCGAACAAGCCCGCGCCTCGCTCGCGCCTTACGAGCAGGTACACCACGAGACCCGCCGCCAGCCACGCCGGGCCGGCGTAGCGCGCGGCAGGGTGCGTGGCCATGGCAATGATCCAGATGACGAAGGTGGCCACCGCGCCGAGCACAGAGGGGATCGGAATCTGCGCGCCGCGGACGCGCACGTTGAACGGCACTCTGAACGGCCTGCGGCGGTCCGGCTCGGTCCGCCGCAGCTGGATTACGGCGAGCTGTGCGGCGGTGAACGCGAGCAGGACGCCGAAGCTGTACAGGCTCGCGAGAAAGGCGACGGGCTTGTCCAGCGGGGAGATGGCGAGGATGATCGCTCCGGAGATCACGACCGATGCGAGCACCGCCTGCGGCGAGACGAGCGTCCGCCGGTGCAGGCGTCCGAAGACCCGTGGCAGTTGCCCGTGCTCGCCGAGCGAGTACGCGAGACGCCCGAAGCCGGAGACCGACGTCGAGGCCGCGAGTAGCAGGATGAACGCACCGGAGAGGCCGACGTACACGCGCAGCGGTGTATGCAACCAGTCCGGCAGGTGCGCATCGAGCGCTGCGACGAATCCCATCAGCGGCGCGTGTGCCCACCGCGTCCCGAGCGCGGTCGTCCCGTCGCGGACGGGGAACGCCATCAGCGCGACGACTGCGATGCCGACGTACATCACCACGACCGCGCCGATGCCGGCGAAGAGGCTCTTGGGCAGCTGCACGCCGGGCCGCCTCGTCTCCTCGGCGAGATTCGCGACGGTCTCGAGCCCGGTGTACGCGAGCATCGCAAGCGGCAGCGCGAATGCGATCTCGTGCCATGAGGGCGAGCTGCCGATGGAAATGCCTTTCGTGAGCGCGCCCGGCGACCACAGGAACGCGAGCCCGAGGACGACGAGCAGCAGCTGCGTGAACAGGTCGATCGCCGTCACGCCGAGGCCCGCGGCGTACATCCGCCCCCTCCGGACGTACCGAGTCGCACCGACGAGGACGATCACGCCGAGACCGACGACCGTGTCCCACGGCCCCGACTCGAGCGCGTCCGCGCCGATCGCCCGCCCGAGGTAGTGCGGCAGGAAGAGTGCGGCCAGCGCCGTCACCACCAGGTAGTCGAGAAACAGCGCCCAGCCGGCGACGAAGCCGGCCAGGTCGTTGAACGCCCGCCGGACGAAGGTCGCGGCGCCGCCCGTCTCCCGCAGCTCAGTCGTCCCTTCGGCGTAGGAGAGGGCGACGACGAGGAACAGCAGGCCCGTGAAGAGCAGCACGAACGGCGTCAGGCCGAGCGCGTGCGCGGCGATGATCCCGAGCGCGAAGTAGATGGAGCTCGCGATCTCGCCGTACGCGACGCCGAACAGATCGGCTGCGCCGAGCCGGCGCTGCAGGCGTGGCAGCTTACGCGCCATGCGGCTTCGCGCGAAGTCCTGCGGACTTCGGGCGCGGTCTGCGTGGATCAGGTGCCACGGCTGAGAAGATAGAGCCGTCCGGCGCCTGCCGCTATGAAGAGCACTCCGAGCAGGAAGCCGACCGCGCCGCCGCCGTGGACTGCGGTTACGACGAGAAGCGCGATCCCCAGCGCCACGAACGTGAATCCGAACGCTGCGACGGCGACGCGGTAGAACAACTTCACGCGGCGGCGCGAGCCGCGACAACCATCACGCGGCAGGGCGCATGCTTGAGCACGTAGTCGGTGGTGCCGCCGAACACCGGCGCCTGCGCCCGCTTGCGGCGCGGAGCGCCCATGACGACGATCTCGCTGTTCCGCTGCTCGGCCTCACGCACGATCGCGCGGCCGGCCCGCCGGTCGCGGACGAGGCGGCTGACGACGTCGACGCCGTACGAGTCGCCAACGGTGCGCGCGTAGTCGAGCAGCTCGTGCGCCTCCTCCTCCGCGTCGGCCATCTCGGCATCGAGTGGCAGCTCGAGGGGCACCTCGACCACCGCGACCACCGCGACGCGCGCACGCCGCTCCGTCGCAAGGCGGCAGGCGACATCGAGCGCCTCCTCTGTCTCGCGACCGGGTGCGACCGGCACGAGGATGTTGCGGTACTCGAGCGCCGCCCCAGGCCCGAGCACGATGGGTGCGCGTACCGTTGCCGTCACGCTCTCGCGGATGAACCGCCGCCGGTAGACGATGTACACCGCGAAGCCCGCGGCGAGCCAGCCGAGCCCTGCGTAGCGGGTCGACGGCGTCTGCACCACGACGACGATCCACGCCAGGCCGGTGGCGAGCGCGCCGACGAACGCGAACAGAGGCCAGTCGATGCCCCGGATGCGGAGATTCGGCCGGCCGCGGAAGACCAGCTCGTCGTGCGGCCGTTTCACGCGCAGCGCGATCAGCGAGACGTGGGCAATCGTGAAGGAGAGCATTGCGCCGAACGAGTACATCGTCCCGAGGAAGTCGACCTTCCCCGGCAGGAGCGTCAGGATCGAGATGATCCCGGCGAACACGATCAGCGAGATCCACGGCGTCTTGAAGCGTGGATGCACGCGCCGGAAGATCTCCGGCAGCTGCCGGTAGCTCGCCATCGCGTACGTGATGCGCGACGCGCCGATCACGCCTGCGTTTGTGGCGATGAGGAGGATCGTGGCGGCGAGCAGTCCGACGTAGACCTTGATGACGTCCAGCAGCACCCCGGACAGGCCGAGGTGCTCGACGACGCCGAGCACGGGATCATTCTTGAATCCGCCCCGGTCCGGCGGCAGCGCGAGCAGCGTCGTGTAGTCCCCGCCGACCAGCTTGACCGGCAGCGCCGAGAGCGCGATCGCGGGCAGCGTGAAGTAGATGGCGAAGACGGCGACCGCGGTCATCAGGTACGCGCGTGGCACGTTTCGAGCGGGATCGCGTGCCTCTTCGGCGAGATTCGAGACCGTCTCGATCCCCGTGTAGGCGATCATCGCAACCGGGATCGCGAGCGCGAAGTTCGACCACGTCGGCGCCGTGCCCCAGTGGAGGTTGTCGACGAGGATATCCGGGTTGAAGACGAGGAAGAAACCGAGCAGCACGAGCAGCAACTGCGTGGCGAAGTCGAGAAACGCGAGCGCGATGTTCAGCCGGGCCGCCTCGCGGATGCCGACGATGTTCAGCAGCACGAGCACGGCAATCACGACCGCGCCGACGATGATGTCCCACGGGTTCGTCTTCAGCGGCTCCCAGAAGATCGACAGGTAGTGCGGGACGAAGAAAGCCGATATGGAGATCGTGATCACGTAATTGAGCATCTGCGCCCATGCCGCCCCGAACGAGACCAGCTCGTTGAAGGCGTGGCGCGCGAAGCTCGACGAGCCGCCGGCTTCCGGGTAGCGGACGGTCCCCTCGGCGTACGTCATCGTCGTCGCCGCGAAGATCACGCCGGCGATCAGAAAGACGAGCGGCGTCAGCCCGAGCGCGAAGACGGCGGTGACGCCGAGCGCGTAGTAGATCGACGAGCCGACGTTCCCGTAGACGGTGGCGAATAGCGCGGGCGCACCGAGAACCCGCTCGAGGCCCTGCTGACGCCGGCGCCGGGGCACCGGCGGAGTCTAGAGAGGTGAACCAGCCTATCGGGTGGCTCATCCCGCCTGAACGGTCCGTGTCGAGCGAGGCCCAGCCTCCTAGGATGCTGGGGAAGGGATGAGCCAGCAGACCTACGAGATTCGTTGTCCAAAATGCGGTTCGGTCGTTCCGGCCGCCGCGTCCGGCTGCCCAAGCTGCGCCTCGGCTCGGGAGAACCCAAAGCCGGTGGTCGAGACGGTCCGGGCGGCGACGCCGGAGATTGCGGCGATGGGAGTGAAGGATTACCACCGGCTCGTCAAGGCCAACTACCTGGCGGTCGAGGGCGTACGCGCTACCGGCGCGCCGGGCGCGGGCGTCCGCTTCCGCGCGTACCTGCCGTTCGTCCTCCTGCTGCTCGGTCTGCTCGTCGGCGCCGCAGTGGCGTCCGGCCGCTTCTAGACGGCTCGCGCCGTTCCGGCGCGGCGGATTCTTACCCGTGGATCGAGACGACCAGCGGGATGATCAGGATCGCGACGATGTTGGCGATCTTGATCATCGGGTTGATCGCAGGCCCAGCCGTGTCCTTGTAGGGGTCGCCCACCGTGTCGCCCGTGACCGCCGCCGCATGGGCTTCTGAGCCTTTCCCGCCGTAGGCGCCGTCCTCGATCAGCTTCTTCGCGTTGTCCCACGCGCCGCCGCCTGAGGTCATCGCGATCGCCAGGAAGAGCCCAGTGACGATCGTGCCGATCAGCAGGCCGCCGAGCATGCGCGCGTTGATGATCCCGACGACGATCGGGAAGCCGATCGGGATCAGCGCCGGAGCGAGCATGTTCTTGATCGCGGAGCCGGTGACGATGTCGATAGCGCGCCCGTACTCGGGTCGCGTCGTGCCCTCCATGATCCCCGGGTTCTCGCGGAACTGCCGCCGCACCTCCTGCACCACTTCGCCGCCGACGCGGCCGACGGCCTGCATCGCGAGCGAGGCGAAGAGGAACGGCATCAGGCCCCCGATGAAGAGCCCGGCGATCACCCAGGCGTCGCTCAGGTCGAAGCGCGTCAGCAGACCGTTGTCTTTCAGGCCTTGCGTGTAGCTGTCGAAGAGGACGAGCGCTGCGAGCGCTGCGGAGCCGATTGCGTAGCCCTTCGTCACCGCCTTGGTCGTGTTCCCCACAGCGTCGAGAGGATCGGTGATCGCACGCACCTCGGGCGGCAGGTCGGCCATCTCCGCGATCCCGCCGGCGTTGTCGGTCACCGGGCCGTATGCGTCGAGCGCGACGATCAAGCCGGTCATCGAGAGCTGGGCCATCACGGCGACGCCGATGCCGTACAGCCCCGCGAAGTGGTGCGCGACCAGGATGCCGGCGGCGAGCACGATCACCGGCGCGGCCGTCGCCTGCATGCCCACGGCGAGCCCTTCGATGATGTTCGTCGCGTGTCCAGTCTGGGACGAACGTGAGATCGACTTCACGGGGAACCAGCGCGTTCCCGTGTAGTACTCGGTGATGCCGACGAGCAGGAACGTGACGACCAATCCGACGATCGCGGAGATATAGAGGTCGCCGAACGAAAACGGCCCGTTGTCGAAGGCCGTCGTCACGGGGATGAAGCCGAGCGCCGACAGCACAGTCGCGACCAGCACCGCTCGGTAAAGCGCGTTCATGACCCCGCCGCCGCGCCCGACCCGGGCGAACCACGTGCCGATCACGGAAGCGAGGATCGAGATGCCGCCGAGCGCCAGCGGGTAGAGCGCGAGGTTCGAGGACTCGAAGTGCGAGCCGAGCAGCATGACTGCCACAGCGGTCACGGCATACGTCTCGAAGAGATCCGCCGCCATGCCGGCGCAGTCGCCGACATTGTCTCCCACGTTGTCGGCGATCACCGCGGGATTGCGTGGATCGTCTTCGGGGATGCCCGCCTCGATCTTCCCGACGAGGTCGGCGCCGACGTCGGCGGCCTTCGTGTAGATGCCGCCGCCGAGACGCGCGAACACGGAGATGAGCGAGCCGCCGAACGCGAGCCCGACGAGATCGTCGATCGCAGAATCCTGCGAGTGGTTGAGCCAGTCGGTGAGCGCCCAGTAGTAGCCGGCGACGCCGAGCAGGCCGAGACCCACGACGAGCAGGCCGGTCACGGAGCCGGCGCGAAATGCGACGTTGAGAGCCGGAGCGAGACCGCCACGTGCGGCCTCCGCAGTGCGGGCGTTGGACCGCACGGCGACGTTCATCCCGATGAAGCCGGCGGCCGCGGAGAGGGCAGCGCCGACGAGGAAGCCGACGGCGGTCCCCCACCCGAGCTTGTTGTACAAGCCGAGGACGAGGAACGGGACGACGGCCACGATCGCGACGGTGATGTACTGGCGGCGGAGGTACGCGGCCGCGCCTTCCTGAACCGCGCGAGAGATCTCGCGCATGCGCTCGTTGCCTTCCGGCTGCCGCAGCAGCCAGAAGGTCAGGCCGATGCCGTACGCGATCGCGACGCCGGCGCAGACGAGCGCAAACAAGACGGGGTGATCGGTGAAGAAGTCCATCGGTCTCCTGGTCTCACAAAGTTGGCGGCTCAGCGGCTTGCCTGAGCGCCTCCGGCTCGCACAAGGCCGCGGGGCGGGAGGCTACTAGATCCACGCGCGCCCCAGCGCGGTTGATCATCGCGCAGGACGCGCGCCGGTCTCAGCCTTCGGTGCTACCTGATTCTTGTTCCGTTTCGGCCTCGGTCTCGTCACGCTCCGCCGTCTCGCGTGGCGGTTCGGAGGCGCCGGGGCCGGTGCGCTCCCCGGCTTGTGCCTCTGCGCCACTTGCGGAGACGGCGTTCGCAAAAGACAAGCGCAGGTTCGCCAGGAGCTGATTGAAGTCCCGTCGCACCTGCTCGTCGAGATGGCCTTCGAGCGTCGGCAGCAGAGCCGCGATGGCGTCGATCGCGAGCCGCGCCTGGTCCAGTTCCTTCGCGTCGATCTTCACGTACGTGAGCTGGCCCAGCGTCGAGACCGTCGAAAGGACGATGTCTTCAATTTTCAGGAGCCGGATCTGCTCCGCAAGCTGTTCGGGAGTCGGCGTCTCAGCCACGGACCGGCTCTCCCGCCGCTACCTGCTCCGCAAAGATCTCCTGCAGGGTCGCGCCCTGCTCGTAGCGGGAACGCTGACGCTCCGCCGCGTTGGCGGACGGCACGGCCAGCAGGTGGGCCGTGCCCAGCTCCTCGGCAACCGACAGCACCCATTCGATCAGCCGCTCGAGGTGCGCTCGGGCAGGCCGGACATCGCCGCTCGTCAGGTCGATGAGCTCGCCCGAGAGGCCGTAGCGGATCGAGCGCCAGAGGTTCTCCTCGATCAAACGGTTCGGAAGCAGCTCGATCGGCTCCCCCTCGTCGAGCGCGCGCGCAAGCCGGACGGTGAGGGTGAAGATCAGCGCGGCGAGTGACTGAGCCTCGGCGAGGTCGGGCTCTGCGTCGCAGATGCGGATCTCGACCGTCGGGAACGCGAGGTGCGGGCGAACGCTCCACCACAGCTGCGTGTGCTCGTCGATCGAGCGCGTGTCGTAGAGGAAACGTACGTAGCGCTCGAACCCCGTCCAGCCGTCGTACACGTCCGGGACCCCGCAGCGCGGGAACATGCGCGTGAAGATCTCGGTCCGCGCAGAGTGGAGCCCGCTGTTCACGCCCTCGACGAACGGCGAGCTCGCCGACAGCGCGAGCAGCTCGGGGAGATAGTTGCGCAACAGATTGCAGATCGCGACGGCACGGTCGGCGCCGCGGATCCCGACGTGCACGTGCAAGCCGAACGTGTTGTTCCGCCAGACAACGTACTGGAGGATCTCGTCGTTCCGACGGTAGTGCGGAGTGTCGATGATTCGCTGGTCCTGCCAGCGGCTCCACGGATGCGTTCCCGTGGATGCGAGCGCAATGTCGAGCGACAAAGCCAGCTCGTGCAGTTGCGACCTTCGCTCCGCCATCCGCGCGACCGCTTCGGCGAAGCTCTCGCAGCGACCCGTGCGAACTTCGACCTCGGAGGCGATCAACTCGCCGACGAGATGCTCTTCCAGGGGGCCGCCCTGTGCGCCGGCCTGCAACTCCTCGAAACGGTTGGAGAGCTCGAGCGTCTCCGGATCGAGGATCGCGAATTCTTCCTCCACCGCGACCGTGAAGTCCTTGCCGCCCTCGTAGGCATCGAAGGCCGTGCGAATTTGCTGGTCAGGAGTGAGCTTCTGCGCGTCGCCCATCGCGCTACGTTACTGCCGCGAGAAGCCGTTCCGCCACGCTCGCCCAACTCCAGCGCTGCACCACAGCGCGGCGCGCGGCTCCCCCGAGTTGCTCGCGCTCGTCTTCGGGCAGCGCGAGGAGCGCAGCGAGCTTGTCGCGCAGCTCCGCCACGTCCCCGTTCGCGAAGCTCGTCAGCGCTGCCCGCTCGGGTGGATACGCGGCTTCGATCCCTTCGGCGACCTCCGCCAGCCCCGAGTGGCGCGCGACGAGCGGCGGCACGCCGGCGGACGCGGCTTCCGCGGCGACCATCCCGAACGCCTCCGGGAAGATCGACGGGACAACCGCGACATCGCAGAGCGGAAGCAATGCAGCAAGGTGGCGGTGCTCGAGCGGGCCCGTGAAGAGCGTCCGTTCTGGCGCGAGCGCTTCGAGCTCGGCTCGGAAGTCGCCGAACCCGACGATCACGGCCTTGGCGTCCACCCCTCTCAGCGCCTCGAGGAGCAGGTGGACGCCTTTGTTGTGGATCAACTTGCCGAAGTACACGACCGTCGGACCTGGCTGCGCAAAGAAGTCGGCGAACCTTTCCGCATTGCCCGCGTCCGGGAGTCGTTCGTTTGCATTGCCGGCATTCGGCGAATCGACATGGGCCTCCTCGATGAGTTGGGCCAGCGCTCGCGCGCGTGGCAGCGGCTGGAACTCCTCGACGTCGACCCCCGGCGGGACCTCGACGACGCGCTCGACACGACCCACGACGTCCTCGAGCACGCGGCGGATGTGGGCGGATCCCACGAACACCGCTTCTGCTCGTGCAAGCGATTCGCGCGCCCATGCCGAAAGCTCTTCGTGGTCCCGCATCGCGTACTCGAGCTCAGACCCGTGGGCCTTCACCGCGTAGCGTGCTCCCGTCGCAGCCGCGACCGGACCGCCGAGCAGGACGTGATTCGCGAACACGAGATCGGCCGGCAGATGATCGCGAAGTGCCGCCGCGTTCAGTGCGACGTACCGATCGCGCTCTGCGTGGGTGAGGTCCTGAAGGCGCTTTGCCTCGATCCCCTCGTAGCGGTCGAGAACGAAGACTGGAAGGACGGCGCCGATTTCAGGCCGGACGAGCTCGGCGGCCCCGACGTCGTACAGCTCCGGATGCCGCTCCTGGCTGAACAGCACGACGTCGTGGCCGGACCGGCTCCACTCGCGCGCGAGGGCGCGCGTGTAGACGTTCGAGCCGGTTCCGCCGAGCAGATAGCCGTGCCAGAGGAGGATCTTCACTTTGTTGGTCGAGGGGCCGGTTGGACCGACCCCTCGACAAGCTTATGGACGCCCCGCTATGAGCTTCCTGACGTATGCGTCACCGCGCTCAACGCGTTGATGATGCCTTTGCCGTACCAGCCGTTGTACCCGATGCCTCCCTGACAAGTCTGAGGCGCACCGTTCGCTACCGATGGGAACGGCGCGAAGAGTGCGAGTGTCGCGGCGTCGGGGCATGGAGTTGGGTCGGCTGTCTGCTGCAGGATCGCTGACACCTCGCCCGGTCGCAGCTTCCCGTTCTGAGGCGTTTGAGCATCCCCGAAGCGGCTGACGATCAATGCGGCTTCGCCCGTTACGTGCGGCGCGGCCATCGACGTCCCCTGGAGGTAGCAGTAGACGGCGGCCGGCGTCGTCGCCGCGTCCACGACCTTCCGGGAGCAGGGCCGGTAGGACGGCCAGGTGGAGAGCACGCGGCCGTTCGGCGCCTCAGCTGTTAGTTGCAGAATGGAATCCCCGCCGGGCGCGGCAACGTCGATCGCGCTCACGCCGTAGCTCGAGTAGAACGACTTGAAACGGTGCACACCGGTCGCGCTGACCCCGACCACTCCCGGCACCTCGACGGGAATGACGACGCAGTTGTTGTGAATCGTGCGCGTCTCTGGAGGACCGTTATCGGGGCTGGTGACATCCTGCGTCGGGTGCGCCAGATCGTCGGAGAAGTTCCCGGCCGCAGCGACGACCGTCACTCCCTGCGTCTCGGCGAAGCGAATCGCACGGTACTCCGCCTTCCAGATCGCCTGCTGCGTCGGATCGTTGTGGCAGTTGAACAGGTACGGGTCGGCGAAGTAGCTGTTGTTGGTCACGTCGATGTGATGCGTGCCCGCCCACATGAACCCGCAGACGACCATCTCTGGGAAGAAGAAGCCGGCGTCGTTGGCCGACTTGATCCCGGCGATCTTCACGCGCGGCGCCACGCCGACGACACCGATGCCGTTCGCTGCGGCTGCGATCGTCCCGGCGGTGTGCGTGCCGTGGCCGTGCTGATCGTTCCCGGGCAGCAACGGCGTCGGCGTGCCGCTTTCACAGTTCGCGCTGTTCGCCGCGTCGTAGTTCGGTGCGAGATCGGGATGCGTGAAGTCGAGGCCGGTGTCGAGGTCGCCGGCAACAACGGCCGGGCTTCCACCGGTAATCGCGTGCGCCTGCGGCGCCGAGATCTGCCGCATGTCCCACTGAAGCGGCGAGAGGTTGTCGGTGTCCGCCGCCGGCAGGTTCGTCAGATCGCCGGCCGGTGGTCCCTCTGCGTCCGTGACGTCGCCGTCGACCTGAAGGCCGAACGCATCCGTCGCCGAGGCATTCTCGACGGCCGAGGACTTCATCACGGTGGAACGGAACGACGGGCTCGTCGACGTCGCGACGACCACGCCGATCTGCGGCCAGGCCTGCACGATGGTCCCCTCGGCCGCGCGGATCGCCGCTTCGGCATTGGTCGGGACGGCCTCCTGCTTGTACAGAACGATGTACGTGGAGCCGAGAGCGGCCGGTGCCGTCGCAGCCGTTGCGAGCGCGATAACCGCGCAAGCGAGAACTCTCTTCATACGTTTCCCCCCTTTGGCCTTCCGAACAGAAGCCAGGGGACTATAAAGCTCTGCTACGTCAAGTGAAAGTAGAGGGCGTAGAGCAACTCCACAGCCGGGTTAGACGTGTGGACGGCGACATCGGAGGGCACGTCGAGCAGCGCCTCCGAATAGTTGAAGATGATCTTTAGGCCTGCTCCGACGAGGTCGTTTGCAGCCTGCTGCGCGCTCGTCGCGGGCACCGCGAGGACGCCGACGATGATGTTCTTCTCGCGTACGACACCGGCCAAGCGTTCGTACGGCGTGACTTCGACGTTGCCGACGCGCCGGCCGACCTTGTCGGGGTCCGTGTCGAACACCGCCGTGATATTGATGCCGTGCTCCGCGAAAATCGGACTGCTTGCGATCGCCTCGCCGAGCCGGCCGGCACCGATCAACGCGATGTTGTGCTGCCCCTGCGTCCGCAGGATCTTGCGGATCTCACCGAGCAGCGAGTCGATGTTGTAGCCGACGCCGCGCTTGCCGAACTTGCCGAACCCAGAGAGGTCACGGCGAATTTGCGTGGCATTGATGTTGGTGTAGTCGGAGATCTCCTGCGAAGAGATTCTGTCCTTGCCCATCTTCTTCGCTTGTGTGAGCACCTGCAGATAACGCGAAAGCCGCGCCGCGACTCCCACCGTCAAGCGATCGGCCACACCAGCTCCTTGTATCGACGCTTGTGACAGTTCGGCGCATTCTGCCGCGCTCTGCCTGAGCCATGCGTCGTTTACACGCGCGTCACCCTTGTGCGCCGAGTTTGCGACGGAGGCCCTCGACCGGAACCCGGTAGACGAAGGCGCGCTCGCCGTCGATCTCGACGACCGGGAGCCATTCGCGGTAGGCGGCCTCGAGCCGTGGGTCCCCTGTGATGTCGACCTCCGAATAGACAACATCCTCGCGGTCGAGTACCTCGCGGGCCTGCTCGCAGAGGTGGCAGCCTTGCGCCGTGTACAGGGTGATGCTAGGGATAAATCCCGCGCGTCACGGTCGCCTCCGCGACGCGTTGCACCGCTAGGCCGTAGGACGCGGTCCGCATGCCCACGTTGCGCGCTTCCATGGTCGCCCATGTCTCGTCAAAGGCCCTCGTGACGATGTCGTTGAGCTTTGCGTTCACCTCGGCCTCCTTCCAGAAGTACTCCTGAAGGCCCTGGACCCATTCGAAGTAGGAAACGATCACGCCCCCGGCGTTCGCGAGGATGTCCGGCAAGACGAGCACGCCCATGTCCTCGAGAATCGCGTCCGCGACCGGGGTGATGGGTCCGTTCGCGCCTTCGACGATCATCTTTGCCTTGATCTGCGCTGCGTTCTCGTCGGTAATGACCTGCTCGAGGGCGCACGGCGCGAGGATGTCGCAGTCGACGAGGAGCAGTTCTTCGTTCGTGATCTCGTCGGCCCCCTTTAGGCCGGCCAGCGAGCCGGTATCGCGCTTCTGCGCAAACGCCGCCTGCACGTCGATTCCATTCGGGTTGTGGAGCGCCGTCGTCGAATCGGAGATCGCGACGACCCGCGCCCCGTCCTCCGCGATGAACTTCGCGTAGTACGAGCCGACATTGCCGAAGCCCTGAACGGCGACCCGCAGATCGGCCAGCGAACGATTCTGTTTCGCGAGCGCGTCTCGCGTGCAGTAGAGCGCTCCTCGTGCAGTCGCCTCCTCACGTCCGAGCGAGCCGCCGATCGTCAGCGGCTTCCCCGTCACGACGCCGAGCACCGAGTGTCCCTTGTTCATCGAATACGTGTCGAAGATCCACGCCATCACGCGCCCGTCGGTGCCGACGTCCGGCGCGGGGATGTCGACCTCGGGACCAATCTGATTGATGATCTCGCTCGTGAAGCGGCGTGTCATCCGCTGCAATTCCCGCACGGACATCTGCTTCGGGTTGCAGACCACACCGCCTTTCGCACCGCCGAATGGGATGCCGGCGAGAGCACACTTCCACGTCATCCACATCGCCAGCGACTTGACCTCGTCGAGCGTGACGTCGGGGTGATAGCGGATGCCTCCCTTCGAAGGACCGCGTGCGATGTTGTGCACGACACGGTAACCGGTGAAGACTTCCGTCCGACCGTCGTCCATGGAGACAGGAATCGCGACTTCGACGGCCTTTTTGCATTCCTGGAGAACGTTGACCAGGTTCTGGTCGATCTCGAACACGTCGGCCACCAGCCGCAGCTGCTCCCGTGCGATCTCGAATGGGTTCTCGCGAAGATGTGAGACAGGAGCCTGTGTGGCCGCCACGGACGCTCTCCTTTTAGGCGATCGTGCGGACGCGAGTATACGTGTGCCTATCTGATCGTGAACGCAACGTCGGAGTGGCTCGCGGGCCCCGGAAGGCTCGGTACCGCGGTCACGCGCAGACGGTAGCGACCCTTGCCGAGTGCATTGCCCGCCGGAGTTCGTCCGGTCAGACCGAACGCATAGTGACCCGGTAGCAGGTCACGCAACGTCGCAAGCGTTCCGACGTCGTTTCCCTTGGCGTCAAACAACTCGAGGCGGAGCAACGCAACCGGCTGCACCGAATCCCGACCGGCGTCGGAGGTGAGCTGCCCCGCGCGAAACGTCAGCAACGCCGGACCCGCGGCGGAAGGAGTGAACGAGTCCGTGGAGAGCTGAAGCGGCCCGAGCACGTTGTCCGGAGGCTCGGCGAACGTGACCAGCCACGGCAGACGAAGGACGGCGCCCGCCGCCGACGCGAGCACGACGCTCCCTTCTGCCGGCGCAATTCCGAGCGGCGCCGTCTTTACCGCCGCCACCAGGCGGACGCGTTTCGTCGCTCCGATCGGAAGCGTGAAGCGCGACGGAAACGCATGGAACTGCACCGGCGCCGCACCCTGGGCATAGGGCGTGAACCGCACACGCACACGCACGCGGCGCGTCGAAACGTTCCGCACGATCACGGTCTGCCAATGCTTCCAGCCGGCGGCATGCACGTTGCCGAGAGCGAGCGTCGCTCGGTCCGAGACAAGTTCGGCCGCAACCGCTGCGCCCACCGACATGACTCCGGCGCCTTGGCTTGCGACCGAGAGACCAGGAAGCTTGCGCGCACTTCCGACCAGAGCGCTCCGCAATCCGGCCGCACCGAGCGACGGCCGCGCCTGCGCAAGCACGGCGGCTGCTCCGGCGACTGCAGCGGCGGCAGCGCTCGTTCCGTTCACCGTTCCATACCTTGTCGCCCCGCCTGCTGCCGTGTCCGGCTCGGTCGTCGCGATGCTGACTCCGGATGCCACGACATCGGGCTTCACGCGGCCGTCGTACGCCAGGCCCGTCGAGGAGAACGGGGCGATGTCCAGCGCGTCGGCGTTCTCCACCGCCCGCGCTCTACCGATCGACACGCCGGCGTCATGGCCGGCTGCGATCGCGGCCAGCAGCTTCCTGGCAGCCGTCGACCGAATCGCGACGACGGGTATCGGCGTGTCTTCGTCGAGCGGCAGCCCACCGACGGGCAGGCTCGCGCCATACAGCAACACCGCCGTAGCGCCCGCTTGAGCCGCACTCCGAGCCGTGACGGCGGGAGAACGACCAGCGGGCACGAGGGCGGCGCGACCGGCGACGAGGCTGAGACCGCGCGCGTTGAAGTAGGAGCGGACGCTCGCGAACGACGGCCGTTTGCTCTCCAGGCCGGGAGCGGCGAGTGCAGACGTGAACGAGCGGCCGAACGCAAGTTCGCCCGTCAACGGCAACGACGTATCGACGAACAGCTTCAACCCGCTGCGCACCGACACGTGCACCTCCTGCGTCTTCGCGCGCATGTCGGCTGCTCCGACCGTGAGCGCGGCGGGTGCGCCGCCGGGGCCGGAAATGCTCCCGAAGCCGGGACCTGCCGGGCCGTCGTTCCCTGCAGGCACGACGACGAGTGTGTCGAGATCGAGCGCGCCGGCAACGGCGCGGGCGGCGGGATCATCCGCGAATCCTGCGTACGGTGCCGCGACGCCGACCAGAGCGATGCGCGCGGCATCGTGTGCGTCGCCGTCGTCGTTCGGATCGACAGCACGCTCGAGACCTTCGATCAGCTGATCGGTGCGCGAATAAACTGCGAAGCCGCCCTTCCCGTCCGTTTGCCACCCCGCGACGCGGATCGGGAACACGCTTCCGCCGCGAGCGACGCCGTTCGTCGCCGGCGGACCGCGATCGCTGATCAGGATTCCGGCGAGCTCCGTTCCATGCCGCTCGAGCTCGTTCGGCCTTCCCGGCGGCGCTTGAGGCGTTGCGTCGCCGGTCGGATCCACGATGTCAACTCCGCTCGTCACGCTGCCGAGCAACGAGGGATGGCGGCGATCGACGCCGGTATCGAGGAGCGCGATCGTCACGCCGCGTCCGTCGAACCCGGGCAACGACAGGTCGGCGTTTCCGACCGACGACGCGAGCGATCGCCGCTCGAGCGCATCAGAGGAGATCGACGCGGGATACGCGATGCGAACGGGATACACGCCTTGCACAGCGCTGTCTCGCTCGAGCAGCGAGACAGCGGTCGCGTCGAGAGCCGCCGAGAAGCCGGAGACGACGTGTGTGAAGCTGAACTCCGGGTGGATCTCGACGCCCTGGACCTCGAGCCTCGAGCGCAGTAGGCGCTGCTGCGCGAGCAGGCTGCTCGTCCACTTTCGTTCCTGCGCACCGGACGCGGCACCGCCGCGCAAGGCCACCCGCTCGGCCAGCGACGGCGACTTGAGGAGCACGATCATTCGCTGGCCCACGTTGACGCTCGCGCGTGGGCCGTCGGCGACGAGACCCTGCCAGCTGACGGGAGAGGCGGGCTCGGCTGCATGGCTCGTCTGCCGGCCGGAGGCAACGGCGAGCAGCACGACCGTCGCGCCGACGGCGAGCGAGAGCTCAGCGAGCCGACGCATAAGCATCGAGCCCAAGGTATCGAGGATGGGGGACGGCCTGCGAATACCTGGCCGCCGACCCGATCATTGCCGCGTTGTCCGTGCAAAGCGAAAGCGGTGCCAGGGTCGCTCCGGAGAGACCGGCTCGCAGCTCCGAGTTCGCCGCGACTCCTCCCACGACGGCGATCCGCTCTGCGCCCGTGCGCGCCGCCGCCTCCTCGGTCCGCTCGACGAGCGCGCGCACGATCGCACGTTGGTAACTCGCCGCGAGGTCGGCCCGCCGGGCCTCGACGGACGCGCCGAGATCACGAACCGCGTACAGCAGCGCCGTCTTCACGCCGGAGAAGGAGAAGTCGAGCCCCTCCAGCCGGGCGACCGGGAACGAGAACGCCTCCCCGTCGCCCTCCCGCGCGAGCCGGTCGATCGCCGCCCCGCCGGGATAGCCGAGCCCGAGCAGGCGGGCACCTTTGTCGAAGGCCTCGCCCGCAGCGTCATCGAGCGTCGAGCCGAGGACGTGCCGGCGCGCATGGTCCTGCACATCGAGAAGCATCGTGTGCCCCCCGCTCGCGAGCAGGCAGAGAAACGGCGGCTCGAGCGGATCTGGTTCGAGGAAGAGCGACGCGACGTGGCCGTGGAGATGATCCACCGGGACGAGCGGCAAGCCCCGCGACCAGGCGATCGCCTTCGCGCTCTGCAGGCCCACGAGCAGTGCGCCGATCAACCCGGGCCCTTGTGTTACGGCGACGCGTTGCACGCCGTCGAGCGAAGCGGACGCATCGGCGAGTGCTTGTCGCACGACGGCTGAAACGAGCTCGAGATGCCGCCGCGACGCGACCTCAGGAACGACGCCTCCGTACCGCGCATGCAGCTCTGCCTGCGACGAGACGACGTTGGCCAGCATATGCCCGTCGCCGGTGACGAGAGCGCATGCCGTCTCGTCGCACGAGGTCTCGAGGGCGAGGATCAAGCGCGCAGCAACTTCGATGCCTCCACGACCTCAGGCATCCGCGGCTTCCGCGTCGCGCCACATGATCAAAGCGTCTTCGCGATTGTCGGTGTAATAGCCGCGGCGGATCCCACGCGCGCTGAAGCCGAGACGCTCGTACAACTTGATCGCGCCATCGTTCGAGACTCGCACCTCCAACGTGTAGCCGCGCTTGCTGGCGTTTTCGGTCAGCTCGAAGAGCTTGTCGAGCAACGCCGTCGCGATGCCTCGCCGGCGAAACGCCGGAGCGACGGCGATGTTCATCACGTGCCAGGCATCGACGTAGCGCGAGACGATCAGGTATCCGGCCAGCCGCCCTTCCTCGAACGCACCAAGGCAAAGCGCCGCCGGCTTCGCAAGCTCGCCGGCGAACATCGACCGGGACCACGGCGTCGTGTACGAGCGGCGCTCGATCTCCTCGATCGCGTTCAGGTCGGGCAGCGTGAGGGCCCGGATGTCCACAGCGGTCTTCACGCCGACATCCGATCGGCATCGGGCGCGCGGACGTACACGGGCTCGACGAGCTCCGCAGGTCCGTAGTCGTGCGCGAGCTGAGCGTGGAAACGTGCGCGCGGCAGGTGCAGCTCGCTGTCGTCGGGCGGCACCTCGGCGCCCAACTGCTCCAGGTGCTCCCGGTAACGGACGGCTCCGTCTCCGACGCACGTGCGGCCCGGCGCCTCGAACGCGGCCGCGGGTAGCGCGACGATCTCCCCGCCCTGCTCGACGAAGATTTCGTGCCGCTTCGCGTCGATCATCGGAACGGCGTCCGGAGCGCCCGCGGCCAGCGCGCCGAGCGTCGAGACGCCTGCCATTGGCAGGTCGAGGGCGAGGGCGAGACCGCGCGCCGCGGCCAGGCCCATCCGCACGCCGGTGAAGCTGCCCGGGCCCACCCCGACCGCGAGCGCGTCGACGTCACGCGGCTGCAAGCCCGCGTGGCGCAGGAGCGCGTCGATGTCCTCGAGCACGCGAAGCGCTGTGGTTGTCCGCTCGCCGAGGACCGTCCCGTCACTGACGAGAGCGCTCGTCGCAGTCGACGTGGCGGTGTCAAACGCGAGTATCAGCACGCTCGATCGTGATCGATCGCCGGTCCCGGCCACTATGCCGCATGTGCACGCGGTAGCGAGGCGCGGGCAAGACGCCGGCCCCGGCCTCCGGCCACTCGACGAACGCGACCCCATCGTCGAAGTACGGCTCGAGGTCACCCCACTCCGCCTGCGACAACCCTGTGAAGCGGTAGAGGTCGAGATGCGACACCGGCAGCGTTCCCTCGTAGCGATGGCCGATCGTGAACGTCGGGCTCGTGACCGGAGCGCTGACGCCGAGGGCCCGGCAGGCTCCGCGGACGAACGTCGTCTTGCCCGAGCCGAGCTCGCCGGACACGGTGACGACGTCGCCCGTCCGCAGCTCGACGGCAAGCTCGCCCGCGACGGCTTCCGTTTCCTCGGGTGAGGACGTCTCGGTTTCGGCCACGAGACTAAATGTAGGTCGCGCGTCTAGAACAGGCCGAGCTGCACTGCCGTTTCAGGCGCGTAGACCGGCTCGGGCGCCGGCTCCGGCTCGAGCGCGCGGCCGAGCAGCTCCGGAAGTCGCCGGAAATCGTCCTCGAGCACCTCGAGCATCCTCGGTGTGTAGAGCGCGGCAGCAGGATGGTAGAGCGGATAAAGCAGGACGCGATTCCCGCCCAGCATCGTCTCCTGCTCCTGCCCGTGCACGCGCGTGATCCCGAGTGGCCGGCCGGAGAGGAGCTTCGTCGCGAAGTTGCCTAGTGTTGCGACGACCTTCGGCTGGATCAGCTCGATCTGCTTCCAGAGATGGGACTCGCACGCCTGGATCTCGTCCGGCTGCGGATCGCGGTTCCCGGGAGGGCGGCATTTGAGGACATTCGCGACGAAGACGTCGCTGCGCGTCAAGCCGATTCCTGCGAGGAGCTTGTCGAGCAGCTTTCCCGCCTGGCCGACGAACGGCACCCCCTGCTTGTCCTCGTGAAATCCCGGCGCCTCTCCGACGAACATCAAATCCGCGTGCGGGTGGCCGGAGCCGAAGACAACCTGGGTCCTGCCCTGCGCGAGCCGGCAGCGAGTGCAACCGGCGACCGAATCGGCGAGGACGGCGAGCTCGTGCATCGCGGGGGAATCTAACGCCGCGGCCGGATGGGCCGGGGCCTGTCCGGGAGGTGGCCACGGTGGATGACACGCGGCACGTGGCGCGAGGCAAGGACGCAGGGAGCCTTGATATGCAGGTATATCGGGGCGACCGAGGACGCCGCATCGCGCCGCGTGACGCCTGTCAGGCGCCCTGGTCCATTTCCCGGACAGGCCCCTAATGCCCGCAGCCGCAGGAGCCGCCGCAGCAGCCGCCGCCACCCAGGGCCGCGCCGCTCTCGACGCCGTGGGCGGCGAAGACGGAGAACTGCTTGCGGACGTTGGCGGAGCCGCAGGTCGGGCAATCCGCGTCGTCGCCCATCGGCACGAGCTCCTCGTAATGGGCCTCGCACTCCATGCAGACGAACTCGTAGATCGGCATCGGGGCGGATTCTACTCCGCGGGCTGCGCTCACTCGAACGGGGGAATTTTCCCTGCGCTTCGCAGGTTTTGACCCCCCGCGGGATCCTAGTCAGCGAGCGCGAACCGATAAACGGATCGAGCATCAATTCCAGCAAAGGAGCACGACAGTGCGCAAAATGGCCCTCCTCATCGTCCTCGCGTTCGCGGTCGTTCCGGCCGCCCTCGCCGAGGATTCGCCGACGCCTTCGCAGCAAGCGAGCACTCTGTGCAAGCAGCAGCGCACTGCCGTCGGCACCAACGCGTTCACCCTTCTCTACGGAGGCGGTAAGAACGCCTACGGCCGCTGCGTCTCGAAGCTTGCGAGCACCGTGAGCCACGACGTGGCGAACGCCGCCAAGCTGTGTGCGGCAGAGCGCGGCGACGCGAACTTCGCCGCAACGCACGACGGCAAGACGTTCGCGCAGTTGTACGGAACGGGACCACACGGGAACAACGCCTACGGCAAGTGCGTCTCCAGCAAGGCGAAGGCGCTCGTGCAGGAGCAGCAGGAAGCAACGGTCTCCGCTGCCAAGACGTGCAAGGCCGAGCGGACGTCGCTCGGTGCGACGCTGTTCAACGCCAAGTACGGCAACAAGGCCAGCGCCTTCGGGAAGTGCGTCTCGAAGACGGCGAAGGCCACCCCGTAGCTCGCAAGCCCAGGGAGGGGCGCAATCTGCGCCCCTCCCACCTAAACTGAGGAAACGATGGCACCGTTGTTCCTACGCAGGCCCGACGCCGACACCGCATTCGAGCGTCTCTACGAGCGCCACGTACGGGACGTCTACCGCTACGCGATCGCAATGCTCGGCGAGGCAGCCGACGCGGAGGACGTCACGCAGACGACGTTCCTCAACGCCTACCGCGCCTTCCAGAGCGGCACGCGGCCCGAGAAGCCGCAGAGCTGGCTGATGACGATTGCGCACAACGTCTGCCGCCAGAGATTCCGCCAGGCGCAGCGGCGGCCGCATGAAGTTGCCTACGACGACGGCATCGGAGAGCGGGACGGCCCGCCCGAGCCGACCGGCCCGTCAGCCGAGGATCTTCGCCGCGCGCTGTCGCAGCTCCCGCCCAACCAGCGCGCGGCCATCGTCATGCGCGAGCTCGAGGGCGGTTCATACGCCGAGATCGCGAAGGTGCTCGGGATCAGCGTGTCGGCGCTGGAGACGCTGCTCTTCCGAGCGCGGCGCGCGCTGCGCGAGCAGCTCGACGAGCAGCTCACGTGCCAGGAGGCGGCGTTCGCGGTCAACAAGCAGATCGACGGACGACTGTCCCTCGGCGAGAAGCGAGCCCTGCGCGCGCATCTGCGCGGTTGCCCCGAGTGCAACAGCCTCGCGCAGAGCCAGCGTGCACAGCGCCGCGCGCTCAAGGCGCTCGTGCTCATTCCGCTTCCGGCCACGATGTCGCACTGGATGGGCGGCCAGTCAGCTGCTGCGGCCACCGGCGCGGGGGCAGCCGGCGCCGGCGGGTTGGCGGCAGTCGGCGTGACGGGCGGCGGAGTCGCCGCCAAGCGCGTCGTGCTTCCTCCGTCGCACACCGCGGCGCCACCGGCGGCCGCCCGCGCGCAGGCTGTCGCGCCTCCCCTGTCGAGTGCGCCCCTCGCGAGCGTGAGCACGTTCGAGACGCCGAAGTCGTCAGCTCCGGTGCAGGCGCAAACGAAGACACACATGCGCGGGTTCGCGCGCTCGCGCGCCGTTCATGCTGCAAAGGCGAAGCGCGTTCTAAAGGCAAAGCGCGTTGCCCGCGGACGCGCAGCCGTCGTTCCGCCCGGCCAGATCGTCAAGGCACAGCTTGTCAAGAAGCACACTGCAACGCCGAAGGTGCTTCGGACCGCTCCGCCCGGTCAGGACGTGGCGGCCACGCGTGCCGTGAAGACCATCCCGGCAACCGCACAGAAGGCAGCTGCGCAGACGCGGCGGCCGGTGCGGCCGCATCCGACGACTCCCGTTCCACACGTCAAGGCGAATCCGGCGTCGACCAAGCATCTGCTCGTCCCGCGCGAACGCAACGTCGCGCCGTAACGCCAAGAACACACCTCCGTGTGGGACGAGATCGCATCGGTCCTCTCGGGACGGATCGTCACGCTCGAGCCGTTGACGGCCGAGCATGCGGACGGGCTGCGCGCGGCTGCGGCCGACGAGCGCACGTGGACGTTCATGGTGACGGCCGACATCGACGCGTGGCTCGCCGGCACCTTCGCGGAACACCAGGCCGGCAAGCGCGTGCAGTTCGCGGTTCTGCGCGACGGCATCGTCGCGGGCTCGACGAGCTACATGAGCCTGGCACCGGAGCACCTGCGGCTCGAGATCGGCAACACCTGGCTGCACCCGTCCGCGTGGGGAACCGGTGCGAACGTCGAGGCGAAGTACCTGCTGCTCCGGCACGCGTTCGAGACGCTCGGCTGCCGGCGCGTCGAGTTCAAGACGGACGCGCAGAACGACCGCGCACGCGCCGCGCTCGCCGCGCTGCCGGCGCAGTTCGAGGGCATTCACCGCAAGCACATGCTCGTCCGCGGCGGCGAACGGCGCGACTCGGCCTGGTACGCCGTAATCGACGACGACTGGCCGAACGTGAAGGCGGCGCTCGAACGCCGCCTTTTCGCCAAGTGACACTTTGTCACTTGGCGTAGACTCGGAAGCGCCCGGTATCCGCTCTGGAACTGGAGCTGAATGTTCGGATCAGTCAACGTCATCGGACGCGGCCGCGTCGGCGCGGCCCTCGCTGAGCGCCTCGGGCAGCGCGGCGTTGCGCTGCGCGAAGACGCGGAGCTGATCCTGCTTTGCGTTCCCGACGCAGCCATTGCGACCACGGCTCGGGACCTCGCTCCGGGTCCGTGGGTCGCGCACGTCAGCGGCGCAACCTCGCTGCGCGCGCTCGAGCCCCACGCACGCCGCTTCGGGATGCACCCGCTGCAGACGTTCACGCGGACGCGCGGCGCGGAACAGCTCGACGGCGCCTGGGCAGCGATCACCGCCGAGAACGACGAGGCACGCGAACACGGCCACGCGCTCGCGCACGCGCTCGGGCTGCGCCCGTTCGATCTCGCCGACGACGCGCGGCCTCTGTACCACGCCGGTGCCGCGATCGCTTCCAACTACCTCGTGACGCTGCACCGCGCCGCGACGCGGCTGTTCGAAGCCGCCGGCGCGCCGCCCGAGGCCCTCGTGCCTCTGATGACGCGCACGATCGAGAACGGCTTCGAGCTGACCGGGCCGATCGCGCGCGGTGACTGGACCACCGTCGGCACGCACGTACGTGCGATCCACGACGAAGCGCCCGATCTCGAATCGATGTACGTCGCGCTTGCGGAGGCGACGAAGCCGTGAGAATCATCCGCACCGTCGCGGAGATGCGCACGGCGCGTCCTCAGGCCGCCACGCTCGGGCTCATCCCGACGATGGGTGCGCTGCATGCAGGCCACGTGTCGCTCTTCCAGGCGGCACGCGACGAATGTGACTGCGTCGTTGCCAGCCTCTTCGTCAACGAGGCGCAATTCGCAGCCGGAGAGGACTTCGCGCACTATCCGCGCGACGAGGAACGCGACAGGCGGATCGCGCGGGACGCGGGGGTCGACATCCTGTTCGCGCCCGCCTCGGACGAGCTGTACCCGGACGGCTTCCAGACGTGGGTCGACGTGGAGGAGCTGTCGAAGCCGCTCGAGGGCGAACACCGCCCCGGGCACTTCCGCGGCGTCGCCACGATTTGCCTCAAGCTGTTCAACATCGTGCGCCCGGAGCGCGCGTATTTCGGCCAGAAGGACGCACAGCAGGTGGCGGTGCTGCGCAGGATGGTGCTCGACCTCAACCTCGAGCTCGTCCTGCGCGTGCTGCCTACGGTGCGCGACGCCGACGGACTCGCGCTCTCGTCGCGCAACGTCTTTCTCGCCCCGCAAGAACGCGCGCGGGCCCTCGCCCTCCCGCGCGCGTTACAAACGGGCGATCCGGCGCGCGCCCGTGCGGTGCTTGCCGATGCGGGGATCGAGACCGACTACGTCGACGTCCTCGAAGACAACGGCTCGCGCGCATTGGTCGGCGCGGTCCGCGTCGGCTCCACCCGGCTGATCGACAACGTCCCTCTGGAAGGAGAACCACGATGAGCGCACCACCCGCAGGCAAGCTGCCGCTCCCGGAGCTCGCCGAGATGAAGAGACGCGGCGACAAGATCGTGATGGTCACCGCCTACGACGCGCCGGGAGCCCGCTTCGCGGAAGACGCCGGCGTCGATCTGATCCTCGTCGGCGACACCGCCGCGATGGTGGTGCTCGGACACGAAGGCACGACGGTGCCCGTGACCATGGACGAGATGATCTTCCTGACGAAGACCGTTGCGCGCGCCGCCTACCGGCCGATCGTCGTCGGCGACATGCCCTTCGGCTCGTACCAGATCTCGGACGAGGACGCCCTCCGCAACGCGATCCGCTTCGTAAAGGAGGCTCGCGCGGACGTCGTCAAGCTCGAGGGAGCGGGCCCGTCGGTGTCGCGCGCGCGCGCGATCGTGGGCGCGGGAATTCCGGTGATGGGCCACGTGGGCCTGACGCCGCAATCCGCGACGATGCTCGGCGGCTTCAAGACGCAGGGCAAGACGAGCGAAGCAGCGCGCAAGCTCGTCGAGGACGCGCTCCAGCTCGAGGCTGCGGGCTGCTTCTCCATCGTCCTGGAGGCCGTACCGGCGCCGGTCGCCGCAGAGATCACGCGCCGGCTCAGCGTTCCGACGATCGGGATCGGCGCGGGCGTCGACTGCGACGGTCAGGTGCTCGTCTACCACGACCTGCTGGGACTGACGGAGGGTCATCTCCCCCGCTTCGTGAAGCGCTACGCGAACCTCTCGCGCGAGATCCGCGATGCGCTCGAAGCGTATGTCGCCGACGTCCGGAGCGGTGCCTTCCCCGAGGAGCAGCACACGTACGCGATGGCAGAGGAGGAGCGGCAGGAGTTCCTAGACGAGCTCGTTCACCAGCGCGACTAGCGCGATCGGCACCGCCGCGAGCGCGAGCGTCGCAAGGGAGCGGAGCCACGTCCATCCGTGCACGGCGCGGATGCCGACCAGCAGGAGGCAAAGCGCCCACACGCCGAAGGCAACGGCGGCCCAGAAGAAGACGGTGCCGCCGGTGTCCGCATCGGATCCGCCTGAGCGGAAGAGATCACCGCTGAACGCTGCGAGCCCGATCGGCCAGAGAAGCAGGAGCGAGAGCGCCACCGGCGCACAGGCAAACGCGACGACGTGGCGCGCCCGCCGGTAGGTCCCCTGGCCGCCGAGCGCGCGAGATGCGCCGTGGACGAGCGCGCCGCCGAGCCAGAACGCGAGCGCCCCGTAGAAACCGCCGCCGAGAAATGCCCAGACGGCAACCACCAGGCCGTCGCGCGTAGGGTCGTCGAGCAGCGTGCGCGCAACCGACGTTGCGAGTACGCCCGCGATCCCGGCGAGCCACAGCAGCGCCAGCACGGGCTCCTGCCGAGCGTGTGCCGCCTTGTCGGCGTCGTCCCGAAGCGCCGAGAATACGGCCCGCGGCGCCTCGAGAACCAGGAGAGTGCGCAATAGCCAGGCCGTTTCGAGCGAACGCGGCTGCGCGTGAAACGCCACAAGCGCAGCGTAGTGCTTGCGTGAGACTAGACCTGCGGGATCGATACGGGCTTGTTGATATCGCTCACCGAGAGCGAGAGATGCATGTGCGCTTTCTCGCCATGTGCGGTGACCTCGAGATCCGCCAGCGTGACCTGCACGAGGTGCGTATCCCGCGGGACGAGCAGCATCGCGCGGATGTCGCCGACATGGACGCCCGCGGAGTCGAGCAGCTCTTTCACCAAGCTGCCCCCGCTCTTGAGCATCGCCTGCGTGTCGAGCGTTCCGACGATCCGGTCGGCAGGTCGGCCCCGGAGAGTGGTTTCGTCGACCGACACCGATTTGACGTAGCGCGTGATTTCGAGCATGTCAGTCGGCGAGCCGAACTGGTCCTCGGCCGCGGGGACCGACATGCGCTCGGTGCGGCCGTCGGAGCGGATAGCGGCGACATTTCCACGCTGAGTCAACGTCATATCGAGGGCGCTGATCTCAGGCACGCCGGAGCCGCTCACCGTGACGTAGAAGTCGCCCGCCTGCTTTCCCTTGAGGTACGCGCCACCTTGCATCACCATCGTCATCGACTGACCGTCCACGTCGATGCCGGCGCGCAGGAGGAAGCGCTCAGACGTGACGCTGTCCTGGGCGAGCGTCGCTCGCTGCAGTAGCGCTTCCGCGTGCTTTCCTTCGGCGCCCATGCAGCCCGCGAGGAGTGCGGTTGTCGCGAAGCAGGCGAGGGCGGCTGCGATCCGGCGGCGCATGCATCAGTTGTCGGTATCGCAGAGATCGTTGCCGTCCCTCGCGCGAGGGAGCGTTGGAGGTGCACGACGCGAGGTAACGTCGGGCCGTGCGCACCGCGCTCGTGATCGTCGTCCCCGAGGCCGAGCCTGTCGTCGGCGCCTTGCGCTCGCGGTACGACGACGCGGACGAGACCGGCATTCCGGCGCATGTCACGCTCCTGTCCCCCTTCGGCGATCGGGACGATGGATTGGCCGAGCTGTTCGCACGGTTCGCGCCATTCGAATTCGCGCTGACCGAGGTACGCCGCTGGCCGGACGTCGTGTGGCTGGCGCCTGAGCCCGCGGATCCGTTCGTCGAGCTGACGCGGGCGCTCGTCGAGCGATATCCGGAGCACCCGCCGTACGAGCGCGCGCACGCGGAGGTGATCCCGCACCTGACGGTCGGTTTCCGGCGCGAGGTGCCAACGGAGGTCGACGCGCAGCTTCGCGAAGGTCTTCCGATCGCCGCGCGCGGAACGCACGTCGTGCAGCTGGAGGAATTCGCGCCGGACCGCTGGCGCGAACGGCGCCGCTTCGCTCTCGGACGCTAAGGACGCGCTACGGACTGCAGATTCTGGCCTGCTGATCCACCGGAGCGCCGCCCGGGCCGTTGGCGAACGCGAGGATGCGGCCGTTTCGTGCGAAGATGACCTTGGCGGTGGCCTTCGGCACCGTCCCCGCGGGAAACAGCACGCTGGTTCGGCGCTGCCAGTCCACGCCGGCAACACGATCTTGGTCGGGGCTCTCGTTGAAGATTCGACCGATCGTCAGGACGTCACGATCTGCGAAGCGTTTCCCGAGCCAGACCGCGATCTGAGCCTTGCCGCTCAGGACGACCGCTCGATGCGTGCGGTAGTCGCAATCGCTG
>WNGF01001953.1_pt1 | contig 35314 bp, 27 predicted proteins | sample 5400641 | NCBI WGS metagenome assembly WNGF01 (sample SAMN13153371, study PRJNA577476) | soil metagenome | isolation source: 80 cm soil or saprolite under grassland replicate 2 | place: USA:California | collected 2016-06-15 | reverse complement strand
GGCGCAAGAGATTAGCAAACCAGAATGCCGAAAAGGTTTCGTGTCCGCCGCGAATAGCGTTGTCGGAAGGCTGTCGTGGCGGCGTGTTCAGGTGCAGAGGCAAAAGTGGCGTGGCGGCGATCATGCGTATAAGCGGCGGATGTACATTGTTGATTGCAAAGTCCCGGGCCGCGAGATTGTAGTGACCCGCCGGGATGTTATAGAACTCGTCATTAGTCAAACTCTTTCGCGACATCGCGCCCAGGAGATTGATGGCCATCAAAATCAATAGACTTGCGCAAATAGACTCCGCGCAATACTTGTTTCCTCGCAGAAACTCGCGCATTGATTTGATTTGCGTTTGCATCATTCTGAAGATACCCAGACACGTCCACGGCTTTTGCGTCGCGCGATCAATCCGGCGATTGCTATTCCACCGGAGGCGGAGAGAAATGGAAACAGTTGTACGAGATAACGCGGCTCGGGATTATCCAGGGTCGAAAAAAATGCGACGCGAGTTATTATGATGAGCGCTATGAAAAGCACAAAAGTTTGCGTGATGAATTCTCCACTGCTCCACAACCGCCGGGTGCCGCCCAAGCCGAGCAGAGTGTATAGCCATGCCAATATCGCGAACAGCCAGAGCGTTGCGTAACCGGCGTATGAATGCGTTCCATTCTGAAAGTAGCTCCGATCCGGAATCGGAAACAGCTCGCCTGCAAATGGAAAGTGATCTGAGTGAGTATCAAACCAGAGCGCGAGCGCGCGTCTTGCAGGAAGCAAGATGTAGAAGCGTAAGGGACCACGCCCGCGTCTCTCCGTGGCAATCCCGGCAAAGCCTAAATCAATCTCCGGCGTCATGCTCACGCGCGTCGTACTGTCAATCGTCGACGGATCTAATCGCGGATGATTGTATTGCTCCAGCAGTTCCGCGACACGCGCGCGTTCCTCTGCAGAATCGAAAGCCTTCGCTGGTATTTGGTCCAGCGTGATTGCCGAATAATTCAGTTCCCATCTCAAAGGCTTGACGTACCGCTCGTCGTCAACCCACGTGCGCAGCCATTCGTAATAGCCGGCAGGCACAAAACCATTCGGCAAACTCTGATACTTAGGTTCCAGGAGAATGAACTGATGGAAAACAACTTCGTTGCGAATGGGCCAGGGCGCAAGGGTGAAAGTAAAAGCCAGCACAAAAGTAGTGGCGCACAGTGATGCATGCGTCAGCGATGGAATAGTCTTGCGCAACCTGGTTTGATCTGAGCGCCTGGCTGCGCACTCGTAAATCGCCGCGATAACCAGCGTTGCTAACGCGGCCACGACAAGCAGCACCGCATCCGGTCGTACTAACGCGGCGAGGCCGCACAAAAATCCCGTCGCCACCCACCAGCCGAGCGCTTTCCGGCGCGTCTTTGAAAGCAGGGCGCGACCCGCGGCGAGCGCCGGCATGACAGCCAGAAAAGTGGAAAGAGTTTCCTTCAGAATCGCCGGCACATACCTCAGCGTAAACGGGCAGACTCCAGCCAGGACGAACGCAGCAATCGCCGCCGCGCGTCTTCGCTTTTCGTCAGGTTCCCAACGGTAAGCCAATGCCGCGACAGCGACGCATGTCAATGTATCAACCAGCGCTTGCGCGAGACGAATAGCGATCAAGCTATCCGCCCTGATCGAATAGATCAGAGCGATGAACAAAGGGTAACCAGGTAGTCTGGTGAAAGTTGGATCAAACGGAGTTGCAGATCGAATTGAGTAAACATGCTCACGTAAAAGATTACGCGCGAGAATTAAGTAGCCATTGCTGTCCCCATCGAGATTTCCGCCGATGAAGTATATGAAGACGAGACGCAGCAGAAAGGCCGCGAGAATTAGAACGGCCCAAAGTAATCGTGTGCGGGTTCTACTCACAGCCGGCAAACCCAGTGGCCTCGCCTGGTAATCATCGATCGCGATCGCGCAAATAGTGGCGTGGCAACGATTGTTTGAAAGAGTTCGTGTTTCGCTTCCAGAGATTAAAACAGACTATATGGACCACTGCCGCAAAGCCATCCCTCCAATTCATTTTCTTTCCTTCGAGGTACTTGCGCGGAAAATAAGTCACCGGCAATTCCATTATGCGAAGTTGCAGTCGCGCAATTCGCGCCGTAACTTCCGGTTCGAAACCGAAGCGGTTCGATTTGAGGCGAACATTTTTGATTACATCCGCGCGAAAGAATTTGTAGCACGTCTCCATATCGGTCAGGTATAGGCCGCTCAGGATGTTGCTGAGTGCGGTAAGTATGCGATTGACCAGGTAGTGAAAGGTTCGGTGCACCTGGACACCGGATTTTTTGAATCGTGACCCATAGACGACGTCGGCCTTGTCGTTTAGCAGCGGCTCAACCAGCGCCGGAATGTCGTCAACGTTCGTCTCGAGGTCGGCATCCTGAATCCCGATGAATTCCCCCGTAGCTTGTTCAAGGCCGGCGCGGACAGCCGCGCCCTTGCCCTGATTTCGATCGTGAGTGATGACAATGGTTCGCGCTTGAAATGGAAAGCGCTTAAGGATTTCCACCGAACCATCTGTCGAACCGTCGTCGATGATTACCAATTCTTTTGTCACCGGCAGTTCGAGCTGATCAATTACAGTCAGGAACTGCTCGAGGTGCGGAGCTTCGTTGTAGATGGGAATGACGAGACTCAGAGTTCGGATCATTGGCGGAGTTTATATCATGGCCGTGGAGGTTTGCGGCATTGACGTTCCGGTAAACTCTCCAGGGCTTTGAGCGTCGTTTGCGCGCCTGGCGACTTTGCGTGATATATTTCGCGCTTTCCGGAACGCAGGAATCGCGGGGCCGCAGGCGTCCGAAGGAAACCAGGCATCCTTGCCTGCGGTTGCCGGATCTTTGGCGGCGCTTTGGAGAATTCCGAAAGTCATGATCAGCGAACAACCAGCTCGCGACAAACCCGTGCAATGGGCAAAAGTAATCGACCATACGCGCTGCATTGGTTGTCACGCATGCACTACCGCGTGCAAGTCTGAGAACGTGGTTCCAATCGGTGTCACGCGTACCTACGTCAAGCACGTTGACGTCGGTGTTTTTCCTCAGGTGCGGCGGGCGCATCAGGTAACGCGTTGTAATCAGTGCGCCCATGCGCCGTGCGTGACCGCTTGCCCCACCGCGGCGATGTTCAAAAGGGCCGATGGAATTGTCGACTTCGACAAGTCAATCTGCATCGGTTGTAAAGCGTGCATGGCTGCTTGTCCTTATGATGCGATCTTCATTAATCCTGAGGATCACTCGGCGGAGAAATGTAACTTCTGCGCGCATCGTATTGATGTCGGTTTGGAGCCGGCGTGCGTAGTTGTTTGTCCGACGCAGGCGATCTTGATCGGCGACCTGAACGATCAGTCTTCATACGTTGCGCAGATTGTAAATCGCGAACCTGTGAATGTGCGGCGACCGGAAAAAGAAACACTGCCAAAGCTTTTCTATAAAGGGGCGCACCAGGCGACACTTGATCCGCTGGCCGCGCGGCGGCCGGAAGCCGGTTTATTTATGTGGAGCGAGCAGCAGCAATCGAGCGAACAAGTCGTATCCGGCAATCCCACTTTCAATAACAGTTCAGCAGCGGCGCTATTGAGTTATGACGTAGCGCATTCGATCCCGTGGGACTGGCGCGTAAGTCTGTATACCTGGACCAAAGGAATTGCGTCGGGGGTGTATCTGGTCGCGGCGCTGATGGTTTTGTTTGGATTCCTGCGGCCGGATAGTGCGGTTTGGCTGTGGGTAACGCCGATTGTCTCAGGCGCGTTTCTCGCGCTCACCGGCGGCCTCTTGATCTGGGACCTGGAACATCCGGCGCGCTTCTACATGATTTTCACACGACCGCAGTGGCAAAGCTGGCTCGTGAAGGGCGCGTTTGTCATCGCCGGATACTCCCTTGTGCTTGGGTTGCATTTCATGGGAAGTTTGACCCAATCGGTTTCTCTGCAACAGTGGTTGATCATTGGCGGGCTACCGCTTTCGATTCTTACAGCAATTTACACGGCTTATCTGTTTGCTCAGGCGAAGGCCCGCGACCTCTGGCAGAACCCTTTGTTGCCTCCACACTTGCTGGTCCAGGCGTTACTGCTGGGTTCCGCGTTGCTGCTTCCACTCGCGGCGCGATTCGGTATTAGAAGCCTAATTGGTCCGGATTCAGTTTCAGTGCTGCTTTGGGTTGTTGCCGGCACTAGTCTTCTGCATCTCTTAATGATCTGGGGCGAGGTTTCGCTTACGCATTCCACTGCCCACGCGCGCGTTGCGGTTTGGGAAATGTTACATGGCCGCTACCAGAGCGATTTTCTGATCGGTCTAGGTTTGTCGATTGTTGGCGGTGTATTAGCAGCTCTTGCAATTATTGGTTACGTGAGTATGTCGATCGGCGTAGGCAGCGCGCCTCTGGCTCTGATCGGTGTCATGCTTTACGAGCATGCTTACGTGCAGGCGGGACAGTCAGTGCCGCTGGCGTAAGGCGGCAGGGCGTCAAATGTTAAAGAGACTGCTTGAACGTTCAGTTTGGAGTGCCGGCTTTAGCCGGAATTTGTCGGATGATTCCCCCCAAAGACGGAACTCCGAGCTGTCCTTGCGTCCCAAGGCGCAGCTTTTGCCGTCGTCTGAATTGAGATAGAATCCGGCCCCCCCGATAACGGAGATCTTAAAGTGCGCGAGTGAATTTGATCCGAACCAAGGGAGGACTTTATGAAAAACAAGTTTCGTCTATCGATGCTGGTAGTCTTTGCTTTGATCAGTCTAAGTGTTGGCATCTCGAATCGGCCGCTGAAGGTATCGGCCCAGACCAGTCCGCACGATCCTACGTGGTGGAGCAAATACGAGTTTCTCCGCGACAACGGTTCCGATCCGGCGATCGGGACGACGACCTCGGTTTCGGTCGGCGGCAATGTGGACGTATCGAACGAGTGCGGCCCGCAAAGCGAGACCTTCATTACCATTGATCCAAACACGCCAAGAACTCTGGCAGCCGGCTCAAACGAGATCTTTCGCTTGCCGATGCGCGGATACTACTCCACGAACGGAGGTGGCAGTTGGGGCGGCGTCGATTTGCCGCTACCGCCCGCGAAATCGAAGAGCGGTTTTGATTTTGGGTCAGACCCAACCTTGGCTTTCGATACCCAGGGGAATGTCTTCTATGGCTACATCGTAGTTTTCTTCAGCGGGGTATCCTCGCCCAACGGGGTGGGAATCAACGGAACGGAAATGGCAGTCGCGCGATCGACTGATGGTGGAAAGACTTATCCGGCGGTCACATTCTTTTCGTTTGAAGGTGGCGAGAACCATTTCAATGACAAACCGATGATTACTGCCGATACGAATGCCGCTAGTACATTTCACGATAACGTCTATATAGCCTGGGATGCAGCGGTAGGCGGATCGACCGGCGGTGGCGTGCGCGTGGGTACATCTTCAGATCACGGCGCGTCCTTCTCGGTCACGCGAGCCGATGATCCATCCGGTCCCGGACGAGCGATCGGCGCCTCGCCTTCAGTCGGGCCTAATGGTGAGCTATATGTTGCGTGGAATGATTACTTCGCAAATGCCATCGTTTTCAACAGTTCGTACGATGGTGGGCAAAGCTGGGGCGCTCCAGTCACCATTTCTCGTAAGACCCTGCCATTTGACATTGGCATTCCCGCGGAATCATTTCGTGGCGCTCTGGTGTATCCATCACTCGATGTCGATCGCTCGAGTGGTCCGCATCGCCTGGATGGACCTGACATCGGCGAACGTCACGGACATCTTCATCTCGTATTCGGACAACAACGGATTGACCTGGTCGACGCCGGCGCATGTTCCCGATCAGTTCAGTTTCAAAGTCGATCGCTTCAATCACTGGATGTCGGTCGATCCAACCAATGGTGATGTCAACGTCGCGTTTTACGATACGCGTAACGATACCACGGGCTTTCGCTATCAGACGGATTATTATCTGGCGCAGTCGACCGATGGTGGGCTGACGTTCCCGGCAGCAGACACTCGGGTCAGCACAGTCAGCTCGAACGAACACGACTGCAACGGAGTCTTTCCGTGTCAGGGGATCAACTACGGAAACCAGCAGGGCGACTACGAAGGTCTGGTGTCCTTCAATGGCGTGTCATATCCGATTTGGACCGACAGCCGGCGCCAGCTGGCGCCATCGAGCGGTTGCCGCCGGCCGTATCTGATGGAAGAAGTGTTCACGGCCAGTGTGAGGTGAGGTTGTGGAAAAAGGGCGAGTGTCACGTTCAGAAAAGAAGAGGTAGAATTTGTGACTTAGGAGATCCGAATTTATGTCTGCGAATTTTGAAGAAATCCTGAGCGCCGCGCTTTCGCTCTCGCCGGGCGCTCGCGCGATGCTTGCCGACCACTTACTTGAGAGCCTCGATGCTGAAGCGCAGAAAAGAATTGACGGAATATGGACTGAAGAGGCCGAACGACGAGCCAAAGCGATCGATGAAGGAAGAGCAAAGCTGATCCCTGGTGACGAAGTGCTTGCCGAATTGCGCGCTCGCGCCAAGGAATGAATTATTACTTCGACGAGCATGCCCTCCAGGACACACGAATGTGAAGTTTACGGTTACCGCAGAAAATAAGCCATTAACCTTAGTATTGTCGAAATCCGGATATGGCGGGCGCGAAGACGCAAAAAAGGAATTCGGCGAACCCTAAAAGATGAAAGCAGACCCAACCACTGCATATCCCGGCCCTTCGCGTATTCATCTCGCGGCGTTTCCGCCAAAGGAGCGCTGGGATGATTGGACTGAGCTAGATTCCCAGGCCTGGCCGCGACGTAAGGAACGGCATTACTCACTGGTGCCGACCACTTGCTTCAACTGCGAGTCGGCCTGTGGGCTGCTCGCCTATATCGACAAAGACACAAATCAGATTCAGAAGTTCGAAGGCAATCCTGAAAATCCGGGCAGCCGTGGCCGCAACTGTGCCAAAGGTCCGGCGACGCTCAATCAGATTACTGATCCCGATCGAATACTTTACCCGCTGAAGCGCGCCGGGAAGCGCGGTGAAGGCAAATGGGAGCGAGTTGGTTGGGATGAAGTTCTCGATGACCTGGCATCAAGAATCCGCAAAGCAATCGTTGAAGATCGCCGTCAGGAGATCATGTATCACGTCGGCCGCCCTGGAGAAGATGGATTCACGGAACGCATTCTGGCGGCGTGGGGAGTTGATGGTCATAACTCGCACACGAACATCTGCTCGTCCGGCGCGCGCGAAGGCTATCAACTATGGATGGGACTCGATCGACCAAGTCCGGATCATGCAAATGCGAAAGTCATTCTGCTAATCAGCGCTCACCTCGAATCGGGTCATTATTTCAATCCGCATGCGCAGCGCGTTATCGATGGCAAAGCGAGCGGCGCGAAGCTGATCGTCTTTGATACCCGCCTCTCCAATACCGCGACTCACGCTGATTATTTCATCGCTCCTTATCCCGGCTCCGAAGCTGCAATTCTTTTATCAATCGCGAATTACCTTATTCATAACAATCTTTACAACCGGGAGTTCGTGCGGCGCTGGTGGAATTGGGAGGAATATTTAGACCAGAGGTCAGAGGTCGGAGATCAGAGGTCAGAAAAAGATTCGTTCAAAGAGTTTGAGCGCATCCTGAAAAAACTCTACTCTGACTACACCTTCGAATTCGCCGCGAAAGAATCGGGAGTCGATGTCAAAACGATCGAGGAAATCGCGAAGGTTGTGGCGACTGCCGGCACTCGCTTCTCCAGTCATAACTGGCGCAGTGTGACTTCCGGAGTCAGCCACGGATGGACCGTAGCACGCGCTTTGTTCATGCTGAACGCGTTGCTAGGCGCGGTGGCGACCGAAGGCGGCGTCTTTCCGAATGCCTGGAACAAGTTCGTGCCTAAACCAATCCACACGCCGCCGCATCCGAAGATGTGGGGCGAAGTGAACTGGCCGGCCGAGTTCCCGCTTTCAATGCACGAGATGTCTTTTCTCCTGCCGCATCTGCTTAAAGACGGCCGCGGCAAACTCGATACTTATTTCACCCGCGTTTACAACCCGGTGTGGACGAATCCCGACGGCTTTTCATGGATCGAAGTTCTTACTGATGAAAACCTGATTGGGTGTCATGTGGCCTTGACGCCCGTTTGGAACGAAACATCGTACTTCGCTGATTATATTTTGCCGATGGGTCTCGGGCCCGAACGTCATGACATTCATTCGTATGAAACGCATGATGCGCAGTGGTTGGGTTTTCGTCAGCCCGTGATGCGCGCCGCCCGGCAACGGAACGGCGATGACGTCACGGACACTCGACAAGTGAATCCCGGCGAAGTCTGGGAGGAAAACGAATTCTGGATGGAACTTACGTGGCGCATCGACGCGGATGGTTCGCTTGGCATCCGCCAGTTTGTTGAGTCGAAGCAGAAACCCGGCGAGCGTCTCAGTGTCGATGAATATTACGCATGGATTTTTGAGAACTCAGTTCCAGGCTTGCCGGCGAAAGCCGCGGCCGAGGATTTGACGCCGCTTGAATTCATGCGGCGCTATGGCTCGTTTGAAATCGCCAGGAAGATTGGCGCCGTTCACGAGCAGAACGTTCCAGGGGAAGAACTGGAAGATATTCGTGAAGATGATCTGGGTCGCATCTTTACCCGGGCGCCGAAACCGGCCTCAGCGAATGTGGTTCCAATTCCCAGTCCCGATGGCGATGCCGAGGGCCGCCGTTTTGTTGGCTTAAAGGTCGATGGCGAAATCAAGCGCGGATTTCCCACGCCGAGCGGCAAACTTGAATTCTTTTCGCGTACGCTCGCTGATTGGGGCTGGCCCGAGTACGCCATCCCAACTTACATAGCGGGCCATGTTCATCCCGAAAATCTTGCATCCGATCAAACGATTCTGATCTCAACCTTTCGTTTGCCGATTCAAATTCACACGCGTAGTGCGAACGCGAAATGGTTGAACGAGATCGCGCATACTAATCCGTTGTGGCTGCACACCAGCCACGCTGCCAGGCTCGGCGTGCGTACTGGCGATCTGGTTCGAGTGGAAACGGACATCGGTTACTTCGTTGTGCGCGCCTGGGTGACGGAAGGAATTAAGCCGGGAATTGTCGCGTGCAGCCATCACATGGGTCGCTGGAAGGTTCACGAGAATGGCCAGCGTCAGTTGATGGCGACTGTGAGATTGAATCACGACGGTGACAAGTGGAGCCTGACCCGCGAATCCGGCGCAGCGCCATACCAATCAAGCGACGCCGATACCCTGCGCATCTGGTGGAATGACGTGGGCGTCCATCAGAACCTGACTTTTCCAGTTCATCCCGATCCGATTTCCGGAATGCATTGCTGGCATCAGGCTGTGCGTGTTCGCAAAGCCGGAAGCAACGACAAGTACGGCGACATCCATGTCGATACCGCCAAGTCGCGCGAGGTTTACAGGAAATGGCTGGCCCAGACAAGACCGGCGCATCAATATTCACCGAACGGCGAGCGCCGGCCCTACTGGATGCTGCGGCCGTTGAAACCGGCGCGGGAGTTCTATAAGTTGCCGTCCGCAGACCAGCACTGAGCATTTTCCATTTGTCATTTGACATTTTTCATATGCGATTTGGTAACGTTCCAGCTTGAATCAATCAATGACCAAATGAAAAATGATAAATGACAAATGGAAAATGATCCGTGCCTGAATTCCCGGACATCGTCGTCTATCTCGAAGCGCTCGAAAAGAGAATCCTTAATCACACGCTGAAACGCGTCCAAATCGGTTCCCCATTCCTGCTGCGCACAGCCACGCCACCCATTTCTAATATCGAAGGCAAGAAGGTGGTCGAGTTAAGACGTCTCGGCAAACGAATCTGCATTGGCCTGGAAGACGAGTTATGGTTGGTTCTTCATTTAATGATCGCCGGCCGTCTTCATTGGAAAGAAGGCGTTGCCAAGCAGCCCGCCAAAGCATCGCGCCCGTCAAAGTACAAAGCACAGCTCGCGACTTTCCACTTCGACAACGGAGTGCTCTGGCTTACTGAAGCAGGCACGCAACGGCGGGCTTCGCTTCATCTGGTGACAGGAGAAGACGGTCTTAGCCGCCTCGATCCTGGCGGAGTTGAACTCTTCAAAGCCGGCCACAAACCCGACGAGAACCGATTCATCGATCTGAAGACTTTTGACCAGGTACTCAAATCCGAAAATCACACATTGAAACGCGCGCTGACTGATCCGAGATTGTTCAGTGGTATCGGCAACGCTTATTCGGACGAAATTCTGTTTGCCGCGCGATTGTCGCCGGTGAAACTCACGCAAAAACTATCCGAAGAAGAAGTGGCCGGGCTTCATCATGCAGTACGGGAGACTCTCCTGCAGTGGGTAGAGAATCTTAGGGCCGAGGGCGGCAAGGGGTTTCCGGAAAACGTCACCGCCTTTCGGGAAGAAATGATGGTCCACGGCCGCTTTCGTGAACCATGCCGGCGTTGCGGCGCAAAGATTCAACGCATCCGCTACGCGACGAACGAAACCAACTACTGTCCGAATTGCCAAACGGGCGGCAAACTTCTCGCTGATCGCGCACTCTCGTGGATTTTGCGCGAAGACTGGCCAAAAACGGCTGAGGAACTTGGATGACTGTGGCACCGGCGTCCCGACCGTGAATCAAGCGCCCGACCCCCGGCCACGCCGAATTAACCTGTCCCCGGCGCGCGCGCCATTTGCTTCCGATTACCGATATTTGATATGAGCTATAGGAGGAATTCAAGCGATTGCCTACACTGAGTCCAAGAACGACCTAGTTCGGTCAATGACGCGATCGGAGGCCTCAACTTCAATGTATTTCAAGCAATTCTACCTCGGTTGTCTCGCGCACGCTTCATATTTGATTGCGTCGGAAGGCGAAGCCGCAGTTGTGGATCCGCAACGTGACGTCGATCAGTACATTGAAGAAGCGGCCGCCCATGACCTGAAGATCAAGTACATTATTGAAACTCACCTCCATGCCGATTTTGTCAGCGGGCATCGCGAGCTGGCCGCGCGTACCGGAGCAGACATCGTATTCGGAGAGAAAGCCGGAGCAACGATTCCCCATCACCCTGTCACGGATGGGGACGAGCTGACGATCGGCAACGTAACATTGCGGATTATGGAAACCCCGGGCCACACCCCAGAAAGCATCTGCATGCTTGTCATCGATACCTCCGTTTCGGATCAACCGCAAAAAGTCCTGACCGGCGACACTCTTTTCATTGGCGATGTTGGTCGCCCGGATCTCGCGGGGGGCAAAGGTTACACGCCGCAGATGATGGCCGGAATGATGTACGACAGCCTGCATCAGAAGCTCTTGAAACTGGACGATGCGGTCGAGGTTTACCCGGCGCATGGCGCCGGATCGATGTGCGGCAAAAATCTTTCGAACGAAACTTCGTCTACCATCGGCGCCCAGCGGAAATTGAATTATGCCCTTCAGCCGATGGCTAAAGACGATTTCGTTACCATGATGACCGCCGATTTGCCCGAGGCGCCTGCATATTTTTCGAAAGATGCCGAAATTAATCGAGCCGGCGCCCAGGCCTTGAATAGATTGCCGCGACCCGCGGCCCTTTCACCCCTTGAAGTTTGCGCACGGGTGACGCAAACCTGCGTAATTCTCGACGTGCGTTCGGCGGCGGAATTCGGAGCCGGCCATGTTCCCGGCGCGCTGAACATTGGGCTCGGAGGCCAGTTTGCTTCGTGGGCGGGCGCACTGATCCCCATGACTTCACCGCTCGTGATTGTTGCTGAATCAGAAGAGCAGGTGGGCGAGGCACAAATGCGGCTGGCGCGGGTGGGATTGGAAAACATCCAGGGCTTTCTGACCGGCGGAATGAAAGCGTGGGAAGAATCTGGTCTGGAGATTAGCACCGTACCGCAGATCAGCGTCGCTGAACTAAAAGAACTGATCGACACTAATCGCGGGCTGCAAGTTATCGATGTTCGCCGTCCGGCTGAATATCAAAGCGGCCACGCCCCCCGAGCGATCAGTGCACCCCTTGCCGGCTTGCGCGACAATCTGGCGGCCTTGCATCTACCGGCAACGGAAGACATAGCGCTCATTTGTGCCGGTGGTTATCGCTCGAGCGCGGCAACCAGCATTATGCAGCAGCACGGATTCAAAAAATTGCTGAACGTCACAGGCGGCACTACGGCCTGGATCGGCGCCGGATTTGACGTCGAGATCTCGGGACGGGCTTAACACTTTCTAACGCACTAACCATCCATTGCGTACTCACGATTTGTCGAACATACTGTCTTTGAAAGGCGGAAACGAATTTCTTGGTCGACAAACTTCTTGAATGGCGTAGTGAGTTTCCCATTCTCGAAAGATCGGTTTATCTGATCTCGCACAGCCTTGGTGCAATGCCGCGGGAGACGTACGATTGCCTGCAACAGTACGCTGACACGTGGGCGACGCGTGGCGTGCGCGCGTGGGCCGAAGGGTGGTGGGAAATGCCTGTCACCGTGGGAAATGAAGTCGCGCGGATCATCGGCGCAGATCCGGGCACGGTTGTGATGCACCAGAACGTCTCTGTCTGCCAGTCGCTGATTCTCTCCTGTTTCCTGCCGCTTCCGAAAGAATCCAAACGCAACAAGATTGTCTACTCCGAATTGAACTTTCCCTCGGTGATGTACGTGTACGAGGCGCACGCGCGCGAACATGGCCTGCGCATCGAAACGGTGAAGTCCGATGACGGCATCACGGTGCCGCTCGAGCGAATACTCGCGGCGATCGATGAAGAGACCTTGCTGGTTCCCATCTCGCACGTGCTCTACAAGAGCGCATTCCTCCAGAACGCAAAAGCTATCACCGAGCGCGCTCATGAAGTTGGCGCAATGATAGTGCTCGATACGTACCAATCGGCGGGGACCGTGCCGTTGAGCGTGAAGCAGCTCAATGTTGATTTCGCGACGGGGGGATCAGTGAAGTGGCTTTGCGGCGGCCCAGGGGCAGGCTATCTTTACGTGCGACCTGATCTGATCGATAAGCTTCAACCGAAGACCACTGGATGGATGGCCCACGAAGCGCCGTTCGCTTTCGAAACTGAACTTCGCTACGCTCCGGACATCACCCGGTTCCTGCACGGCTCGCCGGCGATCCCGGCGCTGTATGCGGCGATGAGCGGCTATAAGATCATCAATGAAATCGGCGTGCCGGCCATTCGTGAAAAGAACATGCGACAAACTCGGTACCTGATTGAGATGGCCGAAGCAGCAGGGTTTCGCGTCACCAGTCCGAAGGACCCTTGCCAGCGGGGCGGTACGATCACCGTCTGGGATGATCAGGCCGCCGCGATTACCAGGGAATTGATCCGGCGCGAGTTCATTGTCGATTATCGTCCAGGCGCCGGCGTGCGCATCTCGCCGCACTTTTATACGAAAGACGAAGAGCTGAAATTAGTGATCGACGAGATGAAAAAGATCCGCGATCATCACGAGTACAGAAACGAAAAGGCCGGCGCCGCATTTTGAATAACAGAGGTATTGTTATGAACCAGTTTCTTGAATCGCCGAATTTGCTGCAGACCATCATTTCCGAGGGTGAAGCGACCAATGCTGCGGCGAGCGAATTGGTCGCCGGTCTCAATGAAGGACAACTAAACTGGAAACTCGCGCCCGAGAAATGGAGCATTGCTCAATGTCTCGACCATCTGACCGTCGCTTCCAGCAAGTTCGATCAATACTTTAAGACTGCGTTGGAACGAGGGCGCGCGAAATGGCCAGTCACCTCGCCGCCCGCGTATCGCCCCACGCGCATGGGAGCGTGGCTCATCAGGCAACTCGAACCTGTAACGGGCCGTAATCTTCCCGCACCCAAGGTGTTTCGGCCGTCGTCCTCGGATATTCAGGGCGCACTTCAGAAGTTCCTGGACCAGCAGGAAACATTTCTGAATTTTGTGCGCAGCGCCGATGGTGTCGATTTCAACAGAACAAGATTACGATCTCCGGTAACTCCCTTCATGCGTTACAGCCTGGCGGACGCTTTCGTCATTACGGTGGTGCACACGCGGCGACATCTTGGCCAGGCGCGAAAAGTCCGCGAGACCCCGGGTTTTCCGAACTGACGTTGCATGTCCAAAGACTACGGAAAAAAAACTCCGCTCTCCTACAACAGGTATCTCCGGGTGCCGGAGTTGATCGATTTGCAGACCTGTCTTTCGTCGCCGGCCCACCACGATGAATTACTTTTTATTACCGTCCACCAGGCCTATGAACTTTGGTTCAAGCAAATACTTCACGAGATCGATGCGGCAATTCGCCTGATGAATGAAGATCGCCCCGCTGAATCGGCGCGGGCGGTGCGCCGCGTCGTGGAAATCGAAAAACTGCTCATCGATCAGATTCATATCCTGGAGACCATGACTCCGATTAGCTTTCTTGGCTTTCGTGACGAACTGAATCCGGCAAGTGGTTTTCAATCTATGCAGTTTCGCGAAATTGAGTTTTCTTCCGGCACGAAGGACGCGAGAATTCTTCGCGAGTTCGAAGCCGATGATTTTGCGCACCAGCGTTTACACGCGAGGATCAACGCGCCGTCACTGGCCGACGCCTTCTTCACGTTCTTACGCGGGCGGGGATTTGATTCGCCTGCTGAAGATGCGCGGACCGATGCCAACGAGCGCCGCAGCAATCGCAGTCGCCGCGTCCGGGCAGTAAAAGAAATTCTCAGTCACTTTGAAACTCGCAATGACGAATTTCAACTCGCTGAAGCTTTGCTCGAACACGACGAATGGTTTTCGCTCTGGCGATCACACCACATCAAAATGGTCGAGAGGATGGTCGGGACCAAGCGAGGCACCGGCGGGTCAGAAGGCGTTGGGTATCTGCGCACGACGCTGGATAAGAAATTCTTTCCCGAATTGTGGGAAGCCCGCACCTATCTCAATGCCAAACATGCGGGCGAAGGTTGTCCCTTTGCCGGCAGCCCTTCAGTTTCGCCGCATGAATGATTCCGGCTCTACCAACACTGCTGAGGTTGTCTCAGGCAGGCAACAGCCGCAAGTCAAACTGCCTCTTCAACAGGTATGCATTCTTTGGTTGCTCTTCTTCCTGATCTGTCTGGGTCTGGGGTATCCCACGCTCAAACGATATGACCCGGCCCGCGCCGAAGGATTGACGGACGCGATTGTATACCGGCAGATGGTGCTCGGTTCGCTCGGTCCCCGGCCGCATGCCGAGGTGTTTGCAGGTCGAATACTCGTGCCGGGCACGGCGCAGATTTTTTATCGCACGATCGGTGCGCGTATTCGGTCGGTCGATCCAATTACGTTAAGCCTGCTGCTCGCCGCTTCGATATTCTGTGCCATGACCGGGGTATTGTTGGTTATGATAAGCCGCCACCTGACCGGAAACGCCGGCGTCGCTTTGTTCGCCGCAGTGCTCTATTTGATCAGTTTTGCTGTGCCCAACTTTCAGTTGGCGGGTTTGATCGATTCCGGAGAATCACTTTTCATGTTGGCTTTGGCGTCGTTGCTGCTTTTGCGCCGCTGGTGGCTATTGCCTTTGTGTGGCATTGGCGGCGCACTCGCCAAAGAGACCTTTGTGCCATTTGCGGCGATTTTCGCCATGACATGGTGGATTGTCGAAGAGCGCCACGCCGCCAGACGATTCGTCACATTGGGTAGGATCGCCTTCATGATTCTCTTAAGCGTAGCAACTCTGATTGCGGTCCGGTCCGTTTTGTTCGGGCACATCGTTTGGCCCTGGCAGATTGCGGCCGCGCTAAATGCCGGGACCGGTTTCTTGTCATCGTTAGTGCGCTGCCTGAGCGATAGAAGTTTCTGGTACGTTTTTATCTGGTTATTGCCGCTCGGAATATTAGGAGTGCGCAGTGTGCCGCGTGCCTGGCGATGGCCGGCGGCGACCACTTGTTTGTGCGCGCTCCTGCTGGGCGCTTACAACGATATGGGCGGAACTGTGGCGCGGCCGATTTTTAACATCGCAGGCGCGATGCTCAGTTTTTCCGTCGCGGTTCTGTTGACGCGGATGTTGGCGGCGAAACAGGTAGCGACTTGAATTAGAGGAATAAACCAGCCGGAAGTCTTATGACCAACTTTCCCGAACGTTTCAACATGGCGGAATACTTCCTCTACCACAACCTCGAGGAAGGGCGGGAAAACAAGGAGTGTCTCTATTTCGGAAATGAAGCGTTCACCTACGGTGAGACGGCGCGGATGGCCAACCGCTGCGGCAACGCTTTACGGGAGGTGGGTGTCGATATCGAAGATCGCGTGCTGATCGTTTTGCCGGACTGTCCCGAGTTTGTCTGGACCTGGTTTGGCGCGGCGAGAATCGGCGCCGTGATTACGATGGTTAATCCGCTGCTGCCGGCGGACGACTATCGATACTATCTGGATTACACGCGCGCCCGCGCCGCAATCGTGCATGAATTCTTTCTGAAGCCTTTTGTCGAGGCCGCGCGAGACTCCACTTACCTTCGCGCCGCCCTGATCATCCGCAACGAGAGCCGGGTCGATCAGGAACAGGTGGACCCATCGCGCAGCCGGGTGGCCTATTCATTCTTTGACGAGATTGTTTCCAGCCAGCCGGCGGTCTGTCCTATGGCAGACACTCACCGGGATGATATTGCCATCTGGTTATTCACCTCGGGATCGACGGGCCATCCCAAAGGCGCAGTCCATCTGCAGCACGACTTGCCCTACAACACAGAGGTTTTCGCGAAACGCACGATGGGGGTGAATGAAGAGGATTTGACCGTCTCAGTTCCCAAGCTTTTTTTCGGTTATGCGACCGGAACAAATCTGTTGTTTCCGTTTGCGGTCGGCGGCGCGACGGCTCTCTTCGCCGAACGATCGACGCCCGAAAAAACGTTCGAAGTAATCGAGCGTTTTCGCCCAACTATCCTGACCACGGTCCCGACCATGATCAATTCAATGCTCAACATGGCGGACGCCGCGTCACGCGATCTTTCCAGCATTCGCTTTTGCTATTCGGCCGGCGAAGCGCTACCGGTCGAGCTTTATCACAGGTGGAAACAAACTTTCGGCGCGGAAATCTGCGACGGGATTGGATCAGCAGAGATGTTTCACATCTACATTTCCAACCGGCCCGGCGACGTCAGGCCCGGCAGCCTGGGTCGCATCGTCGAGGGGTACGAAGCCAAAATAGTCGATACTGATGACAAGGAATTGCCGGCGGGCGAGATGGGCACCCTGAAGATCAAGGGCGACTCGGCCGCGCTTTGTTACTGGAACGCGCATGAGAAATCAAAGAAGACGTTCGCCGGCGGCTGGTGCATCACCGGCGATCAATTTCAGGTCGATGCCTCGGGGTACTATTGGTATCACGGTCGCACGGACGAAATGCTGAAAGTCGGCGGAGTGTTCGCCGCGCCGGCCGAGATTGAAAACTGTCTGCTGCAACACGACGCGGTTTTGGAATGCGCCGTCGTCGGTCACGACGCGGGTGACGGACTAATCAAGCCCAAGGCCTTCGTAGTCGCGCGCCAGGGATATGCGCCTTCGGATAAACTCGCCTCAGACATCAAAGAGTTTGTGAAGGCGCGGATCGCGTTACACAAGTATCCTCGCTGGATCGAATTCATCGAAGCTCTGCCCAAGAACGACCGTGGCAAAGTCGACCGAAAAGCGCTGAAGGCTGTCCGGCAAGCTTAAGCTTGTCGACAACTCTCGCTCGAGCAGTCCCTTGAAGTTTTGGTAGCGACGCTGCGCGACAAGCTTGAGCTTGTCAGACTTACGATTGCAGTCTTCGTTCGAGATTGTAATCGCGCAGGCGACGATACAAAGTTGATGGCGAAATGCCGAGAATTTCAGCGGCCTTGCCTCGATGCCATCCTGTCTGTTCCAGGGCGGCGATAATCTGTTGTCGCTCGACGTCGGCGAGTGAAGTAGGCGGGCTCTCACCCCCGTTGCTGGGTGCAGAGGGCGAAACACCCGGTGAGTAAGCGGTCGCGGCAACCAGGCCGGTCGTCATTCCTCTTACCTCAGGCGGTAATTCATTGGGTGTAATCCGATTGTCGTTAGCCAACAGAATCGCGCGTTCCAGGCAGTTTCGCAGCTGGCGCACGTTGCCGGGCCAGGCGTAGTCAATTAAAGCGCTCATCGTTTCAGCCGTAATTTCGAGCGGATGAGGACCACCGAGCTGCTTGATGATGTGACTGGTCAACGGTTCGATATCTTCAGGGCGATCGCGCAGTGGTACCAGATGGATTTGAAAACCATTGATACGATAGAGCAAATCGGAGCGAAATGATCCGTTGCCGATTACGGCATCGAGATTTCGATTTGTCGCCGCCACGATGCGAACGTTAACTTCGACCTTACGTACTCCGCCCACGCGGAAAAAAGTGCGAGTCTCGATTGCGCGCAACAGTTTTGCCTGCAGATTGGGCGGCAGTTCGGTTACTTCATCCAGAAACAGCGTGCCGCCATCCGCAAGTTCAATCAATCCCAGCTTGCGGGCTTTGGCCCCGGAAAATGCGCCGGCTTCATAACCGAATAATTCAGATTCGAGGAGTGACTCCTGGAACGCCGCACAGTTCAGATCGATAAACGAGCCATTCGCCCGATTCGATAGACGATGAATGGCGTGGGCGATCAATTCCTTGCCGGTGCCGGACTCTCCGGTGATTAGAACCGAGGCATCAGAAGGCGCTACGCGTTCAACCAGGCGAATGGCTTCACCCATCGCGTCAGAGACGCTGACGATCTCAGGAAGTGGAGATTGCCGGTCGAGTTGTGCACGGAGACGTTGATTGTCGACCCGCAGCCGGCGCTTCTCAGCCGCCTGGCGCACGCGCACATCAAGCTCGTTGATGCTGTAAGGCTTGGTCAGGTAATCGTAGGCGCCGATCCGCATCGCTTCCACCGCGGTCTCGATTGTTCCCTGACCGGTCAGCATGATCACTTCGGGCGGGTTCGGCCGCTCATGAATGCGTCGCAGCAACTCCATCCCGTCCATGCGCGGCATATTGATATCGCACAGCAGGACGTCAACGTTGCTTTCTTCCAGCTTGCGGAGAGCGGCCTCGCCGTCGGGCGCTGCCTGGACCCGATAGCCAAGGCGCTGCAATTCCTTCTGCAGCACCAGGCGCAGATTTGCTTCGTCCTCGGCGATTAGCAGTCGTGCGTCGTGAAGGTCGCTCACTGAAGAATAACTCCGCTCCGCAAAATCTTAAGTTGCCAGTCGTTCGCTAAAAGTTTGCCGGCGCAATTCATTCAGAATCTTCGCTTATCGGCAGCGCGATTGTGAAAGTAGTCCCTGTGCCCACGCTCGATCTTACATCCAGACGGCCGCCATGTTCCGATAAAATACCATAACATACTGCCAGACCAAGTCCGGTGCCGTGACCAACGTCTTTCGTAGTGAAGAACGGATCAAAAATCTTGGTCAGGTTCTCTGGCCGAATTCCAATCCCCGTGTCAGTGACTTCGATCAGAACCCGGCGGCCGGAGTTGCGCGCGCGCAAGGTTAACGTCCCGCCATCGGGCATCGCATCGATGGCGTTGGTTGCCAGTGCTATTACTGCCTGTTGCAATTGTCCTTCGTCGCCGGAAACAGTGTTCAGATCATCGGGAGCTTCAACGTCGATATTGATCTTGTCGCCACGCTGCTGGTGAGTTACCAAACGCGCCACGGATTTGATTATGTAAGCCATGTTCACCGGCACGCGATGGCCGCTGCGCATGCGGCTAAAATCAAGGAGGCCATTGGTAATCGTCTTGCAGCGAAATGCTTCGTCGCGAATCAATCCGAGATATTCCCGCAGGTCTTCAGTATCAGGTGATCCGTTGAAGGCGCCCTCTTGAATCCGTTTCTGTAAAGCTTCCGAGCAGGCAGCGATGGTCGCCAGAGGATTGTTAATCTCGTGCACCACCCCGGCCGCAAGCCTGCCGACGGCCGCCAATTTCTCCGCGCGGGCAATGCCACGCCCGGCTTTGATGCGGGCGGTAATTTCTTCGCCCACGGCGATGACGTGCGAAACTTCGTTGCCATCTCCGGCCCGCATCGGAATCTTACTGATCAGCCAATGTCTTTCGTCGCCTTCTTTGGTAACGGTCTGTTGCTCGACCCGATGAATCTCGCCGGTGGCGAAGACGCGGCCGAATTCGCGTTCAAGGGTCTCGCGCTTTTGTTTCGTGAGTACCTGGAAGATATTCCGGCCCAACACGACGCGGCGCGGCAGGCCCAGTTCGCCGAGCTCCCGGTTCTTGTTCCAGGCGACAATGCGGTAGTCGCGATCGATTGCATACAAGGAGAGCGGCAGGCTATCAATAATCGCTTCAGTGAAGCGATGCTGCATTTCGGATTCTGCCGTGCGCCGATCAACTTCCGCCGCCAGAGTTACCGCGGATTCACGGGCCGCGAGATAAAGAGTCGAGACATGCGAAGCAAGTGCGGCCTGCTGCGCCGCTGCATCAATCAAACGGCATTCAGTTTCGCTGCACGCCTCGCGCTTATCGAATGCCACGATTAATGCGCCGGCCTGGCCGCCGCCAAAGCGAATCGGGGCGGCATATTCGGCGGCGTGCTTTTGATCTTTCAAAAGGAACTGATCGGCATCGGTTATGAATGCTGAAACCAACGAACCTGGCGACTTGAGCCAGGTTTCGAGTTTGGCGCGGTTAAGCGGCGTCGAATTTTCAGCGCTGCCTTCGCGATCGAAAACGCTGACGACCAGACCGTGACCATTCGAACGCACGGCGCAGGCGCAAAGCGCGGCGTTGGTCGCTTCATAAGTCGTACCTGCCACACGCCGCGCGACTTGTTCCGGCTCGAGCGAGCGCAGAAGGCCGCGTCCGAGATCGGCGAGAAAGCCCAGTTCACGATTGCTGCCGAGCAGATCTGATTCGCGTTGCGCAAAGCTGAGATGTGAATTGATCCGCGAAAGCAGTTCTCCCGGCGTGGAGGGCTTGACGATGTAATCGTCCGCGCCGGCGGCAAAAGCGTCAACCTTACGACGCTCGCTATCGTTCGCCGAAAAAACCACCACCGGTAATTGCTGCGTCGTTGCCTGAGCACGCAACAGACGGCACAAATCCACGCCGTCGACGTCCGGCAACTCGACATCAATCAAAACCAGATCGCAGCGCTGCTGGTTTAGAAAACGAAGTGCCGTCGGCGCATCGGGCGCGGTCACCGTGCGGTGACCGGCGAGTTCGAAAATTCCACGCAGGTTTTCCCGCGACGTCGTATCACTGTCGACAACCAGTAACGTCGCCGCAGTTGTATCGGAATAGGTGGAGACTGACATTGAATATGAAAGTGAGAATCGCTTGATTTGCTTGACGTTGACAGGCGCTGAGTGCGCCCCAATTGGGCAAGGCCGGGCGTCTGACGGACGTGCTGATCCGCACCCCTGCTTCCAGATTGGAAGATCGGAGGTAGGGTTGTCAAGGTTTAATTAATCGAAGTGGATGTCAGAGACTCGCCCGTCACCTCTTCTGCGATTTCGGAAGGTGCGTCCGGGCGTATGATATCTGTTACCGCCGGAAGCGGTCCCGACAGTTTATGGGCAGATTTCGCGCGATACATTGCCTGATCAGCCGACATCAGGAGTTGATCCAGATTCTCGCCATCGGTTCCATAAACCGCGGCGCCGACGCTGATGCCAACCCTGGTTCGCAAATCACCGCGGACGTGTAGCGAAAAACTGCTGACCGCAGTCTCGATACGCTCGCATAGCTCCTCGATCTGTGCTGGCGAGAGATCCTGAACGAGCGCCACAAACTCATCTCCGGCATACCGTGCGAGAAAGTCGTACTCCCGTAGTTGTGCGTGGACGATGGCGGCAACTTCGCGCAGCATCTTGTCGCCGATCTTGTGGCCGAACGTGTCATTAACTGTCTTGAATTCATCGAGGTCGAGCATTACGACCTGGAATGGACGGCCGGTGCGCCGCGAACGGGCAGCCTCTTGTTCGAAACGAACGTGAAGACAACGCGCATTAGGCAGGCCTGTGAGCGCATCGGTTAGGGCATTCGATTCCGCCCGGGCGTGCTGCATCGCATTGGCAAGTGCGTCAGACGCCAGTCGGGTTACGCTCTCAAGCAAACGAAGATGGTCATCGCTGTAATCCTTGAGCTCGGTCGAATAAACCGACAGGGCGCCAAGCAACAGGTCGTCCTTGGATAATGGTAAAGACGCCATTGCGCGATAGGCTCCGTCAGTCAATTCAATGTCACGAAAATCCAGACTCGGACTAAGGCGATTGACCGCACGGCGGTTCGCCAGCGTAAATCCGGTCACGCCCTCGCCGAGCGTAACACATTTGTTGTGCAAGGCCGCGGTATTCTTGCCCCTGACGTGCGTCACTCGGGCATAACCCTTCGTCTCGTCATAGAGAAAAACTGCGCACGTGTCGAACGGCACGATTTGAGAAACTTTTTCGATCAGATTGCAAATGGTATTTTCGACTTCCAGCGACGATCCAAACGTGCGGGCAATTTCGTAGAGCGCGTAGACCTCACGGTGCGCGTTACGAATTTGGTCGTAAGCGGCGCTTGATTTGTTTTGAAAAATCACCGAATTGTCGAGACGCCCCGACAGTGCATTGACCGAAAACTGATCATTCAGTCCCAGAGCAGAAATCTCAGCTTCGAACTGCGGTAAATGTTCGACGAAAACTCTGACAACCCTTGGATCAAAGTACGTTCCTGATCCTGAGTTAAGCATCTGGATCGCTTCTTCGCGGGTCAGTCGTGGACGGAACGGCCGATCTTCGCGCGCCGTATCAAAGCAATCAACCGCGGCCATGATGCGCGCGGTGATCGGAATCTGTTCACCTCTTAATCCATCCGGATAGCCCTGACCATCCCATTGTTCATGGTGATGTCGCACGATGGGCAAGACCGGATACGGAAACTCGACACGGCTGAGGATCTCGCTGCCAACCACGGTGTGCGCCTTCATTTTTTCGAATTCAGCAGGCGTCAACGATCCCGGCTTGTTCAGAATGTGATCCGGTACGGCGAGCTTGCCTACATCATGCAATAATGCACCCGCCTCGAGCGCGGAAATCTCATCGCGCGACAAACCAAACAGTTTGCCCAACCCAATGGCGTAAGTTTGAACCCGCCGGACGTGGCAATGCGTGGTTTGATCCTTGGCGTCGATGGCCGTGGCGAGCGCCTCGGCCGTGGCCAGATGCAGGCGGCCCATCTGCTCCGCTTCGCGGGTCTTCGCATTTAGTCGCTGAAGATAAAACTGGCACGTCCAGTAAGTCGCGGCCGTGAAGGTCAGCACCAGGAGGGAAAGTAGTCCAACTCGCGAGAACGTCAGGATCGAAGATAGCTCCAGCCGCTGAGCCTGCAGGAATAGAACGCGATCCAGGACCCACACGAAACCCAGCGCGGCGGCCTGCACCATTACGGCCCAATAAGCTTTGACCGCACGGTTGTAGTCGGGGATTTCGCAGGATTTCATTTTAGTAAGCGCCGATTGCACCTTATGACTATGCGCCGGAAACGACTCTTCAATAGCAAATCGAATCTCCGCTTCCGGCGCAAAGTGGGCAAAGGGTGGCGACCACCGGCACGGCGTTCGCCATCTGGGGTGAAACTGGCGCTCATCAAGCCTGGATAAATTGTTTTTCTCAGAAGCCTCTTCCAAGTGTGCGGCTAGGGGCCCAGTGCGGTGAGCCCGTCAGCGCGGTAACGCTTCTAGCCGCGCTGCCGGAATTACAAGCCCTGTGCCGCGGAACGGTTTGAGGCCCTCCCGAGATATTGCGCTGAAACACTTAGTGTTACTTGATTAATAATTACGGCGGCGAGCTTTCGCGGGCTCCGAAAATTCAAAGTGACAGGTCAAAGTGATTGTTCGGTCAGCCTCAGAAGCTCAATCGTAAGAGAGAGCTAACGCTCGACTAATCAACAAACGAGATTGAAAGCGCAAAGCCCTGGCGAGGGCGTCCTCGCTCACACTTGGGCCTCTGAGACTTTCAGTTGACAAGGGGAGTTTCCCAAGTGCACCTTTCAGCATCTTTAGGCAAGTAAATTAGTCGTGTCTAACACTTCAAATCAAAACCGTGGGAGTGTTCCGGCATTTCAAGCCGTCGGTTATGCAGAGTTGCTGCGAGGCAATCGCAGCTTTCGATTGCTTTGGTTGGGCCAGGTCGTAAGCCAGATGGGCGATTGGTTCGACACGATCGCTGTCTACACGATTGCGCTCCGTTTGACCGGCTCGGGCAGGGCGGTCGCTTTGATCATGGTCGCTCGTTTCCTGCCGAGCGTCGTGATGGGTCCGTTGTCCGGCGTCGTTGCCGACAGGTTCAGCCGGCGCTCGATAATGATCACAGCAGACTTGCTGCGCGCCATCGTCGTGCTCGGGTTTCTGCTTGTCCGCCGGCCCGATCAAATGTGGCTGATTTACGTTCTCACCGTGTTGCAGCTCGCCTTCTCGGCTTTCTTTGAACCGGCGAAGACCGCCGCGATCCCCTCGATTGTTTCCGATCGCGAATTGCTCTCGGCCAATGCGATCGCCTCCGTTACCTGGTCCGTGATGTTGACTCTGGGCGCAGCGATCGGTGGCTTTGTCGCAGGCTGGTTCGGCACCGATGCAGCTTTCATCCTTGATTCACTGTCGTTTATTGCATCGGCCCTGCTGATCACGAGTGTGACATTCCCGAAACGTGCGGCCCGACCCAAAGCAAAACTCACGATCGGAAAGGCGCTCGGCGTTACTGACACTCTTGAAGGCGCGCGCTACGTCAAGCACCGACCGCGGGTGTTAGCTTATTTGATGGTCAAACCCGCCTGGGGAATGGGTGGCGGCATCCTGACGTTGCTGGCGGTCTTTGGTGAAAAGATCTTTCCGGTCGCGGGCAAGACCGCGACGGGTATCGGTGTGTTGTTCACCGCGCGCGGCATCGGCACGGCGGTAGGGCCAATCGTGGCGCGACGCTGGGCCGGCGAGACTCGCAAGCAAATGCAGGTGGCGATCGGAATAGCGTTTCTTATCGGCGGAGTATTCTACATTTCGTTCGGCATTTCCCGCAGTTTTCTGCTTGCCCTTCTGTTCCTGCTTGTCGCGCATACAGGCGGCAGCACTCTTTGGGTCTTCTCAACCGTATTGCTGCAACGTGAGGTCGAAGACAAGTTTCGCGGGCGAGTGTTCGCGGCGGAGCTGGCATTGCTTACGCTGACGATGGCGGCTTCGAATTATATCGTCGGCGAGTTGATGGATCGATTTGGGTATTCGCCGAGAATTGTGACGGCCGGAGTGGGTACATTTTTTCTGCTTCCGGGATTGATCTGGTTTGCGACGCAGAAATGGTGGGATCGGAAAGCGGCGCCGGCCGGCCGGGATGAAAGTCAATCCACCACTAGGGAAATAGTTTAGAGGCGGGCTATGGCCCGCCGAACCATCGATGAAACGGGACCGGAGTCACCTCTAACCGAAAACAAGACTTAATCGCGTGCGACGATGAGAATCAAAGTCGGTGTAATGGGTTCGGCTGAGAAAGTGAACGATGCGTCGGTTGAGGCGAAGGCCACGGCGCTGGGTAAGGCGATCGCTAATCGCGATGTAGTTCTGTTGACGGGCGCAACGACGGGGTTGGTTTACGCGACCGGCAAGGCGGCACTGAACGCAGGCGCATTGCACATTGGAATTTCTCCGGCCCACGACGAACGGGAGCACGTCGAAAGATATAGCTTGCCAATCGATGCCTGTGACGCAATCATCTATACGGGTTTTGGATTGAAAGGCCGTAACGTGGTGCTGGTTCGTTCGTGTGACATCGTTTTGTTTATTGCCGGCTCGACAGGATCGCTAAACGAATTCACAATCGCTTACGACGAAGGAAAGATCATTGGTTGCTTGAGGGGTACCGGAGGAGTGGCGGATGAAGTTAAGCGCCTGGTGACGAAGTTCAAAAAAGAAACCCAGGCAAGGATTTTTTATGATGGCGATCCGGTTAAGTTGCTGGACGAGTGCTGCGCAGCTGTCAGGGCTTGAGCTTTGTGCCTTGGCGCTTTTGCGTGAGACACTCTCTCGCGAAGCCGCAAAGACGCATAGAAAAATCATCTGGAGTAACCCTTATGGATCTCGGACTAAAGAACCGCGTGGCCCTTGTCGCTGCCGGCAGTCGGGGCCTCGGCTTCGCCGCGGCCCGGGAATTAGCGCGCGAGGGCGCGCGCGTCTTTTTGTGCTCGCGCGATGAAATGCACGCTACCGAAGCCGCCGCGAAAATTCAGGCTGAGACCGGGACGGAAGTGACGGGAATGCGCGCTGATGTGACGAATAATGCCGACATCGGACGTTTTGTCGACGAGGCAGTCGAGCGGGCCGGCAAAGTCGACGTTTGTATCACCAACGCCGGCGGGCCACCCTCGACAGTCTTTGCCGACACCGATATTGAAATGTTTCGCAATGCGTTCGAGCTGAATGCCCTTTCTGCAATCCGTTTAGTTAAACTCGTGCTGCCAGGGATGCGCGCGCAAAAGTGGGGGCGAATCATTAACATCACTTCCGTGTCAGTCAAACAACCAATCGAAGGCTTGCTGCTTTCGAACACCGTGCGCGCCGGTCTGACGGGCTGGGCCAAGACAGTTTCGAATGAAGTCGCGCCTGATGGCGTGACCGTGAATAACGTCGCACCGGGTTATACGCTGACGGAAAGACAGGACGAGTTGGCTGAAGCACGTGGCAAAGCTGCCGGTAAATCGAAGCAGGAAATGATCGACTTCTGGGCGTCGCAAACGCCGATGCGCCGGATGGCTTCAGCGGAAGAGATCGCTGCGGCGGTGGCGTTTCTGGCTTCCGAACGAGCGTCGTATATTACCGGAGTAACGCTGCAAGTCGACGGCGGCTGGGTGCGGAGTTTACTGTGAACTGAGATGGCGCGCGGCTGGGAAAGTAAATCAGTCGAAGATCAAATGAGCGTGGCCGAGGCGAATCGGGACGCGCAGATCAAACCCCATTTCTCCGCGGCTGAACGCGAGCAACGCGAACGAAAACAATCGTTATTGTTGTCGCGCGCTCAGATCGTTAATCGATTGAAAGGGGCGCAGAATCCTCGTTACCGAGCGCAGCTTGAATCAGCCCTTCAGCATTTGGAAGCACAGTTAAAAGAATGCGAAGGTGAGGTCGATCAGTGACCTGAAAGCTGAAACGAAGCCCGTAACATAGGATGCAGTCACGGACTAATGCCTTCGGCGTTCGCGAAGTCACGATCCAATCAATCAGAATCTTTCCGTCTGTCTTGCCTCGTAGAGCCAGGAATTGTGAAGCTGAAATAGAACCGTCATTCCGATTAACGCCATTTCCATCAGGACGAGAACGATCAGCGGGCCGTAGCTTCGTTTCGTTCGAAACGAAGCCGGCAGCGGCACGATGGTGGCAACCAGGAACAGCAGGCCGAGGACAGCTGTACTGATTAGGGTTAAGGTCAAGCACAAATTAATACTCGTCGCGACAAGCGAGACGTTCCCTCTGCTCGCAATTGTGTTTGTTAGTATGGATTGGGCTTCCCAAAACAGCGCGGTCGGAATAAAACTGAGAACACCGATGAGAAGAAAGAACCACGCCGCAGGCGAAGCGGTCCTGACCGAAATCGCGGTTCTAACAATTCCCACAATCAGGCCGACAAATCCCACAACGATCCCAAAATAAATAGCGATGATAATTGGCAGGTTCGCTTCTGCCAGGCCGCCGGCAACTGCTGAGACGCCGGCCGCTTCAGCAGAGCGCATTGCCCGGAGGAGATTGAAAACCATGAGCGCGCCCATCGCGGCGCCCAGCATCGGAATGGCATACGACAACGCCGGAACGAGTCGCGCCACAATGCTGACTCTCGTCGGAGCTATTTGTTGACCAGGATAATCGGGCGTCACCGCTTCATCCGTTTAAGGTGTTGACGGCTTTGGCGCCGGCGGCATATTGAATTTTGAATCGTCGACCGCCGCGTTCAACTTTATGTCCGAGAATTTCCGGGTTGAGACCGGGTTGCCGACTTCTATGGTGGAGCTGACTGCTGTGAAAGGAAACTTGACTCCGTCCACTTCACGATAATCGTCAAGGTCTACCTGATCAGGAATGATTCCTACCATGGTCGACATGTAAGTGACCCGCCGCAGCAATAATCCGGTTTGCATGTCAAAAAACAGGCGTTGCCGGTTTCCGTCAGCCATCGTTCCCGTGACAACATAGACGTCCCGATCGCCGATCTTATCTCGCCCCACGCGCGTGCGCGTCAGTTGCTCTTTAAGCTTGATCAGGGCAAACAAACTATTTATGGACCTCAGGTGCGCCAGCTCTCCGCCGGATAGTTCCCGCACTCCGCCTGGCGTCCTTTCCCAGCCCGTGGTTCCGTTGAATCCCCGTTCGAAAGCACCCTGAGGAGTCGTCACGTTCTGATAAAACCTGTCGGGGGCGACTTGATAAACTTCAAATTGCAGGGCGTTACCGTTTGCCTGCACCAGCGTTCCCTTTGCCACGCGCGATTTCAATTTGTCGATCGCCGCCTGGCCTCCCAAAGCTTCAATGTACTTATTAAAGATGTCGTCCGCCGAAGGAAGCGCAGGTCGAGGGTTCGGCGAAGCCTGAGGCTGTGCCGACGGGGTCGCGGCGGCCGGCGATCCGCCCGGTCCCCCGGCGCCGGCCGGCGGCGGCGAAGGCAGCGGCAAAGGCAAACTGGGTACGGACTGTGGAGAGGTGCGTCCGCGATGACAAGTGTAGCAGGCGATCGGATCCAGATTGAGGCGGCCCAGCGTCTTGTTGTTATCCAGAACTAGTTTGATCATCTCGCGCGCGGTTTGCTTCTCAGGCTTGGCGTCTGACGCATAGTCCCACTGTCCATTGTTATTCACATGACAGAAATTGCATCGCCGTCCCATTGACGCGGCAAAAAAGTTCATTACCGGAATCAGTTGTGACGCCGGCATGCCATTGAGGACCTTGATGTTTTTCTCCACTTGCTCGACTGTCTTTTCCTGCACGGCAGAAGCAGTCGTTTGCAGAGACGAGTCCGGCGACGCCTCACTTCGCGCATTACTGTGATCGGTAAACACTGCGAGCGACGCGGTTATTGCGAGTATCAGGGCGATCAGTCTTAGCATTAAGTCCTTCGTGTACGTTCCCACAAGGCCTCCATTAGTCTTGCCAGATTCTCTTGAAAGGGTGAACGTCAAGATAGTTGAAAGTGCTGCAAAGCGCAAAGCAAAACACCCGGCATTAAAACCGGGTGTGTGGTCTTTCGAAAGGTGAATGGAAGGATCCGTCCGCTACCGCCCGCGGTCTTGTGTTTGGCGCGCGACATTCACCTTGGCACGTGTCAGGGTATCCAGCGATTGGTAAATCTGAAGATAGATTTGCGTCTCGCGAGGAATCAAGGCACGCCAGCCAGAGCCGGCGCGACGAATGTAGCCCGGCAGTTTGGCCGCGTTCGAATTGTAAGCCGCGGCGAGGAGTTCAGTGGTGGTTGCCTCCCTGGCGCTGAGCGCCGATTGAATGTCCTGGTTGGCCGCCAGGTCGTTCCAGGTGTCCTGCATGTAAAGCAGCATAGCCTGCAGCGCATTGCCATGATTGCGCATGCCGGCAACAAAGTCGGGATTTAGTCCGACCGCTGGATGGCGCTGCCGCTCGAGTTGATAAGCCCACGGAATCATCTGCACCATGCCGCCCGCGCCTGCCGAACTGACCGAGTAACGATAAGTATCCAGTTCATTCAACGCATAGAGCGAATAGATTTCATCAAACAGCGCGATCCGGTTCTCGTTGCGGAAACGATCGTGATCGACGTGTTCGACGATGCAGAGGTGCTTGGCCACTTCGACGATATTCTGGGCGATCGGCACGCCGCGATCTCGGACGCGCTTGGCCGCCAGATCAAGCATCGAGTTGACATATGCCTGGCCGGCCTTAGTCAGGTCAGACGAAAGCAAGGCCGGATGCGCCGAAGTGTAGTAAGCCATCTCGCGAAACCTGCCAAAGCGCTCGATGGGAAACTCAACCACCAGCGGCGCGAGAGTGTGGTTCTGATTGTCGAAGATGGTAACTGCCGTATTCACACCGTTCGCGCGCAGCACATGAACCTCGACCGGTAGTCCGAGCGAGGTCGTCAATGAAAGCACCGTGCCCTTCGTCAGAAAATTCTGTTTCGCGATTCTAATCAGGTGAATTTGGTAAGACTCCGCCAGCAAGGCGGCAACGGTTACGTAATCAAGTGGTGGAGCAGTGATCGCAATCGGCACCGCGCGCGATTTGAGTAGCCGTTCAGCTTCGGTAATGCGGGTGTGGATCCTGCTCGGTGTCAGCCGGCGGCTGGCAACTGGCTCTTCGAGCGATGGCGAAGCCGCAGTCTGGTCTTCGCTCGCCTGTCTCGATCTGTTCGCGGCGGACGAAACATTTCCGCTGTTATCCGAAGGAACCTGTTCCTGAGTCGCTTGAGTTTGATAAGTCTTCGACGTACTTCCAGCGGCGCGCGTTACCGTGCGCGGTCGAGTAATCGGATCCGGAAGGACCGATTGAGCGGCAACACTGGCTGGTAGAAATACGACGAGCGGAACTAAAACTGAGACCGAGGATAACTTCATAAAAGGCACTTTCTGGGGGGAGGCCTCGCGGGGCGCGAAGCACTTGCTCAGATTCGCGCATTGAAGGTCAGGTTGTCAACGAAAATCGTGAGGAGGTAGTGGTACACTTTGAAAAAATTACTCCAATACCTGGAACGTGCTTTCGTGGCTTTGCCACGACACATGGCGGTAAGCCTGTGGCTTACCGGTACGAGTTCCACGACTTCAGGAGGCTGCGCCTCTGACTGACTGGAGGCATAGCCTCCAGAGCTCACCAATTGAGGGTCAACGGTAAGCCACAGGCTTACCGCCATGTGCTGCGCCGAAGGTGCAACGTCCAATACTGAGACTGGGTCACGCATTTTGATTCAATATGTACCCTACCCCGTGAGGAGAACTCCGAGTGATATGGCCCGGCTGCCGCCTGGCTCATTCTCGATCGTCTTCGAGCTTTGCGAGGCGGGCCTCGATCTCTTTCAGTTCCTCACGCATCCTCGGCACGCGCGCGAGATGTGCATTCAAGCGCTTATATTCGTCGAGTGGTTGAATCGGAACGCCCCACCAAACTCCCGGCCGCACAATCTTGCCGGGTAGGATTCCAGACTTCGAGCCAATCACGGCGCCGCTCTGCACGCGAATGTGATCGCCGAAACCAACCTGGCCGCCGATCACGCAATCGTCTTCGATGGTCACACTGCCGCTGATCCCGGTTTGCGCGGCGATCACCACCCGTTCGCCGATATCACAGTTGTGACCGACGTGGACGAGGTTGTCGATCTTCGTTCCACGACCGATGCGCGTGCGTCCCAGCGCAGCTCGATCGACGCAGGTATTTGCTCCCAACTCGACATCGTCCTCGATAACGACGGTGCCGATCTGTGGAAACTTGTGATAGCTCTGGTCATCGTGAACGTAACCAAAGCCGTCTGTACCGATGACCACGCCGGCATGCAAGATGACGCGGTCGCCGATGGTCACGCCGTCTTCCAGAAACACATTGGAATGAATCACGCATTGGTTACCGAGTGTGACGCCATCACCAATTTTTGCTCCGGCGCGGATCTGTGTGCCGTCGCCAATCGAGGAATTTTCGCCAATGCAAACAAAGGCGCCGATGAAGAGCTCCTGACCCAGCCGCGCGCTTGCGGCAACCACGGACGAGGGATGAATTTCGGGCGCACGAGTCTTCGGCGGATGCAGGATTTCGGCAATCAGAGCAAAAGCCAACTTTGGTTTCCTGACCTCGATACGGCAGGGGACTGCAACGTTTGATCCTTCCGGAACTAACAGGCAGGACGCTTTGCTTTCGCCCGCGAGCGCATAGAATTTTTTGTCTTCGACATAGGCGATTTCGCCTTTGCCGGCGGTTTCAAGGCTGGCCACTCGATCGATGATGACGTTGCCGTCGCCGAATGCCCGGCCCCCGACATGTGCCGCGAGGTCAGAGACTTTTCTCTCGAGCGCCTTCATGAATGTGGGCCACCGATTCCGCAAGGGCCGATAGTACAACGACCAGCCATGGATGGCGAATGCCTGGCGTAAACTGTTCAGGAGGTCAATCATCTAGTAACCTTGCCGCAACTCTTTGAGTAGGCGATTTGGTCGGTCATGGCAAAGAACATTTTAATACTACTCATTTCTTCCCTGGCCCTGAGCGGCCTTTTCCAGGTATCGCTGGCCGCGCAAACGAAAGGATCATCGCCCGCGCAGTCCAGGGCTACCGAGTTTGCAATCAAAGACCCGGCGGGCCCAACTGGCGGCAAACTCTATATCACCGTTGCCGGGCAGCAGAGAAAGATTTACGACGAAGCATTCGAAGCCTGGATCATCAGCGATGGCCGCGGGGTCGTTTTCTCCAGCCATGACGGCGCCGGCGGCTTTGAAAACGAAGGGCAGTCGCTGCATATTTACGACGTCGAAACTCGCCACACTCGAAAAATTCTTTCAGAGTACTTCGGCATCAATGCGGTTCAGGCCGTTCGAACCAGCTCCGGCGCGATTGCGCTGCTGGTAAAGATGCAGGACGGTGGGCTCGGCGGTTCGTACTTTGCAGTCGTCGATCCAACGCGGGGCGAAGTTTTCTATCGACAGTGGGCAGAAGCGATCGCAATTAGTGGCGACAACATTACTCTGGCGTTCTATCGCGAGGAAGATTTTGAAACGATTCTTGAGGAGCGAAGCCCGCAGCCGGAGAATTCGAATCGGGTGATCGCGACGACGAAGGTGCGTCCCTACAAGAAAGAGACGCACGACTTGAAAGAGGTCCTCAAGCAGAAAGTCATCTATAACAAACCGTCTTATCTTGCCGAAGGCGATGCAACTCCCCGGTCGAGAGAAGTCAGGATTTATCTTTGGGAAGTTAACAGCAAAAAGTCGGGCCTCGGATTGTTGCCCGTTACGCGGCGCATCGGCGGCATCGCCGTGCTGCGTCTAACGCTGGATATGTTGTTTGCGGGTGCAACCAAGGAAGAAGAATCCAGGGGCCTCAGTTCTTCTACGTTCGGCATGAAGCTCGATGGGGTGACGCTGACCGACGGCGTCGCCCTGATAAAGTTTTCGCAGCCGAAAAACGCGACGAACTATGGCTCGCTCGGGCCGATGATTTTTGCCGAAGCAATTGAAAAAACGGCACGGCAGTTTTCTACGGTGAAGAAAGTTGAAATCTGCGCCGTCGGCGAGACGATGATTGATTCCGAGCTGGAAAAGCCCTTTCCAAAATGCCCGAAATGAAGGTTGCACGCTATCGGATGTCACGAATTAGCGATCTGGGCCCGTCTGGTCGAAAATCAACAAATCGGTTGTAAAGAGATTCACTTTTGGCCCATCCGGTAAGGCCGCGCCTCTTTTTGTCTTGCCTTTGTCTACAAGAGCCAACTATCATGCTTTGGTTTATTCAGGAAGGGTGCAGCCTATATCCCGGCGCGTCTTTAGCCCGGGACAAAGCGCCACTGAGGAGAATCTTTCATTGTTCAGTGACCAATTCCGCCGCGGCGAGACAGACAAGAGCAAGTTAACCGGAGTTACCGGATCGAAAGTCGTCTCGGCGCTCTCAGATGTCGCCTGGAAAGCCTTTCAATCGGTAAACCAGCGCCTTCCCGAAGGCGAGGCCATTCGGCCGAACTGGGCGCCGGGTCCGCTCCTGAAATCCTACGAACGATCTGCCCCGCCGCTCGGGTTCCCCAGAGAAACTGATTCGCTTTGTCCGCGCTGCGTTAAGGAAGTGCGCACAGCCGTCATTGACGGCACCACGCCGCTCGAATCATTGATGAATGAGCATCCAGGCGAGATCAAAGCTCAGATAGTTGAAGAGAATGGACAGGTCGTCATGCGCAAGACCTGCCCGAAGCATGGCGAGTTTGTCGACGTAATGGCCACCGACCCGGCGTTTCTCGAGCGGATTGAATCGTTATTTTTCGGACGCGACTTTAAGGCTGCTGAAGATACGCACGTGCACCGGCATGGTACGTCGAATATCAAATTTGGCCGCGGCGCGGTGTTGACTGTCGATCTCACCAACCGCTGCAACATGATGTGCAATCCGTGCTTCATGGACGCAAATCAGGTCGGCTATGTTCACGAGCCGACGTTTGACGATACGAAAGCAATTCTGGATCGCGCAGTTTCATTCAAGCCGCGGCGGCAGGTCATCATTCTTTTCTCGGGTGGCGAGCCGACACTTTCTCCTTACTATCTCGAAGCCGTTGCTTACGCCAAGAAAATTGGCTTCTATCGCATTCTTGCCGCGACCAACGGAATTCGCTTCGCCGAGGACATTGAATTCTGCAAGGCTGCCAAAGCTGCCGGCCAGCACGGTGTGTATCTTCAGTTCGACGGCGTCGGTGAAGAAAAGAACAAGCATCGCGGCGTCGGCAACTTGTTCGACGTAAAAGTGCGTGCGATTGAAAACCTCGCGAAGGTTGGTATCAAGGTCACGCTCGTTGTCACGATAGTCAACAGCATCAACAACGACGCGATTGGACAGATCGTCGAGTTCGCCGCGAAGAACATCGACAAGGTTCAGACTATCGCGTTCCAGCCGGTTTCATTCACCGGCCGCGACGAAGATATCTCGGACGAGTTGCGCACGAAGTGGCGCTACACGCTCGCGGGCATGACGCACGATTTGAAAGACCAGCTCGGCGGGCGCATGCAGCCGCTCCGCGATTGGTTTCCGCTGTCATCTTATTCAGCCTTCACCAGTGTGATGGACATGCTGCAGGGGGCGGACGCGCCGTGGGGCTGGTCGTCGTGCAACTGCCACCCGAACTGCGGCATTTTCACCCTTGCGGTGGTGAATAAGCAGACCGGTGATTTCCGATCGCTGTTCGAGTTCTTCAACTACGAACAATTCATGAAAGATGTGGCGGTGATTACGGACACGGCACGCGGTAAGAAACTTTCTTACGCGCAGTTGGGGATGGCGATCATGCGTAACTTTGACGCCGCGAAAGCGCCGGAAGGCTTTCCCATCTCGCAGATCATTAATCTCTTCAAGCCGTCATCGACCAACTCGAACTCTGATCGCAACGACCGCATGACGAGCGCCGGCCAGGACACGACCGCCGACAACTGGCGCGTGCTCTGCGTCGAAGGCATGTGGTTCCAGGATCTCTTTAATTATGATTTTCGCCGCACCGAGATGTGCGTCATTCCTTACGGCACGCAGGAAGGCGAGATTTCATTCTGCGCCTACAACACCGGCGTCGGCTGGCGGCAGATCATCGAGAACATGCACAAGACCGCCAACCTCTCAGAGTGGTACAAGGAACATGAACGCCACGCCGTGTATGCCGCCGGCCACAACGTGCCAAATATTCCCAGGAAGCATTCG
>WNGF01001507.1_pt1 | contig 35324 bp, 42 predicted proteins | sample 5400641 | NCBI WGS metagenome assembly WNGF01 (sample SAMN13153371, study PRJNA577476) | soil metagenome | isolation source: 80 cm soil or saprolite under grassland replicate 2 | place: USA:California | collected 2016-06-15 | reverse complement strand
GAGTACCTCTACCAGCTACCCGACCCCAACCTGCCCCGGCCACGCATCGGCCGCCCACCCCGCAACCCCACCACGACCGAAACCACGTCCGCATCAACCACAAGGAGCGCAGTATGAAGCAACCTGTTTGTCGGTCGGGGTGCCTGGTCGCGCCGGCTCGACGGAGATCCCCAGCCGTGCGCAGGCGCGCACGAACGTCTCCGAAACGAAGATCGAGCCGCGGTCGGTGACGATGGTCTCCGGGACGATCACCGGCCGGGCCGCGGCGTGTTCCAGCCTCGCGTCCAATGCCAGCAGGCGTCGATGCGGAATCCGCGAGCGGGACATGCGCAGCGCGTCTTCCCATCCCGGCCGCATCGGCTCCGGGACCAGCATCTTGGCCAGCAGCAACGCCGCATCGACGGCCTTGGTGCCTTCCGGGCGCAGCACCGCCGCGCAGATCGACCTGGTGCTCACGTCCAACACCGTGGTCAGCTCCACCCTGCCGGGCACCCCGTCGTCCAGCAGCGCCATGACGTCCAGCGGGGACGTGTCGGTCTGCACCAGTTCGCCCGGCCGCAACGCCTGGGTGCGGGTGAACGGGCGAGCCGGCCGGTTCGCCTGCGTGCGGCGGGTGGTCGCCTCCCCGAAGGTGTGCCGCCCAGCGTCCATCGCCGCGACCAGCCGGTAGAACGTCGCTCGCGAAGGCATCGCCACCACACCATCGCCATGCTCGGCGGCCAACATCTGCACGAACCGGCGATGTAGCCGAGAACGCGTTCCCGTCGACTGCGTGGTTTCGGCATCTATCGCCGCCGCGACGGCCCTAACCACTCGATCATCGACCCGGCCATAGGCGCTCGCCGGCCGGGTGACGCGGTGATCGACCAGGCCCCACAACCCCTGATCGCGGTAGCGCAGTCGCATCCGCTTGACCGTGATCGCCGTGGTCGGCTGCCCCGCCGCGGTCAGTTCCGCTGCCTTCGCCGCGTCGCGCTCGGCAAGGTTGTGCCGTGCCGGGTCGTAGGGCTCCCGTGGCCGGGCGCCGACGGGCGGATCCGGCGGCAGACCGGTCTGGACCTCAACGACGTGCCGCTCCCACGAACGGGCTTGATCCAACACGCTCGCGGGCAACGCGTCCAGCAGCCCCACCGGATCCAGCCGCGCCGGCGGTGCACCCGCTTCCAGCAACTCGAAGCCGGGCGCCGCGAGCAGATGCGCCAACAGCAGCACCTGGGCACCGCCGGCGTCGTCGACCAGCCGTACCCGGGCGCCGCTGAACCCGCCAACCGTCACCGGGCGCTCCTCGAACAGCACCCGATCCCCAACCCGCAGGGCCGCACGACCGTCGCTCACCGGCCCACCGCCGTGACCAGCGAGGACTCCGACAACGCCACCGCCAGGTCGGTATGCAGAAGCCCGCACCACAGCAGGTGAAACACCGTCGGCAAGCTCGCCAGCGGATCGCCCAGCAGAGCCGCGCCGTCCATCAGCGGCACCGCCTCGGTGAACACCGCCGTCGCGACTGCGGCCAGCGCTGGCCGCAAGCAGCGGGGATGCCGGTATCCGGCCAGCCATCGCACGTTCGCCATCACCACCGGGTCCGGCTCGTGCACCAGCCGGTACTGCCAGCCAACCTGCGCGCAGGCTTCGCGGGACACCGAGAACGTCGCGGCGTCCTTCGGCGGCACCCGCCCCGCTGGGCGAACGTCGATCACCACGCCGGTGCCGTCGGCCAGCCGAACGAAGAAGTCCGGCGCGTGTGAGCGGCGCCGTTTGCCCTCGTCCCACAACAGCCAGAACGGCTGTGACGCCATCGCCGTCACCGTCGGGTCATAGTCCAACAAGATCAAATGATCTCGTTCCAGCCAGGACTCGAAACCCACATGACCGCCGATGGTGGCCGACCACCATAAGCCCGTGTTGTGGCGCTGACCTCGGTACGCCGGGAACGACCGCACCGGCCGGACCGTCTCGAACGCCACACCAGCGAAATCAGCAAGGTTGTCCAGCCGACTCCGCCCATCCGGACCGACGTACCCGATAGCGAACCCCGACAGCGACGCCGGCGCGGCACCGCGCACCGCCACCAACTCGCCCAACCCGCGGACCTCCCCAGCCGCCCTGAAAATCGCCCAAGGCTATCGACAACGATCGAGACGACCGGAGGTGGGGCGGATCAGAAGGACTGAGACGGATCAGGTACGGATCAGATCGAATGAGACACGGATCAGATCCACTGAGAACCCACACCTCTCCTCGCTTGCGGGATCAGCCTTCGCTCGTACACTAGTACGAAAAGTGGTTCGGGGTGGTGACCTTCCCCTCGACGCGCCGACCGCTCGACTTCCGGCGGCAGGGAGGGGATGCGGACCCGTGACCGTGGCTTCAGTGTCGGCGACGGGCGACGAGCCAGCCAGCGTGGGAAGCGGCGCGTCGCAGCTTCGGTCGCGGCTGCGCACGCTGCGAGACGACGCCTCACGGGTACAGTCCGCGGACGACGTGCTTGACCTGCTCGACCGCGATCGGTTACGGAGCGCCGATGGATTGGCCGACGTGGTTGGTCGGGGTTCGGAGACGGCGGTCCGGCCTGGTCTCGACCGGATCATCGAGATGCCGTCACAGTTGCGGGAGTTGCTACCGGGACAGGGCCTGCGGCGTGGCTCGACCGTCACGGTGCGTGGCTCGACGTCGTTGCTGCTTGAGATGCTGGGCGCCGCGACCAGGGCTGGGTGCTGGTGCGCTGTGGTCGGTATGCCCGACCTGGGATTCGTGGCTACCGCCGAGCTGGGTGTGGTGCTGGAACGGCTGGCAATTGTCCGCGAGCCCGGTCCGGATTGGCCGCAGGTCGTTGCCGCGCTGCTCGACGGCATTGACGTCGTCGTCGTGGCCGCCCCGGCGGCGACGCCTGCGGTACTGGCACGGCGTCTTGCCGCGCGTGCCCGGCAGCGCGGCGCGGTTCTTGTCTCCACTGGAGAGTGGCCGGCGGCTGAGCTGACGATTGAGGCTGATCATGGGGTCTGGTGCGGCCTGTCCGGCGGGCGGGGCCGGCTGCGCTGTCGGGCGTTGACGGTGGTCGTGCGTGGCCGTGGGGCGGCCGAACGCCCCCGCCGTGCATCGATATGGGTGCCGGCGTTGACCGGACCGTTGCCGATGGTCGCCGGGCAGGTGGTTGCCTCGGCGGTACCGCAGCCCGGCGAGGCGGACTTCGCTGCCACGGCGTAGTGGGTGCTGGGCGGGTTCGGGCCGCCAGGGCGAGCTGGATCTCGGTCTGTAAGTGGCGACGGTCGGCCAGGTTGAAACGCCGTGTCAGCCTGGCGTGACAGCCGGACAGGCCGACGAGTGGAGTGCGGAGTCGAGCACGGTCACCGCCTCGGTGGCTGCGGTGGTCAGCCGTTGCAGTGCTGGCTCCGGCAGCGTTCCGACGCCAAGACCTGACTCGGATGCGAGGCGCGTGAGATCTCTGTGTTGGCGGTCGGTGATGCCGTCGATGGGCTCTCGGAATCCGAGCACGTCACGTGCGGCGTACCCGTCTGTGGAGTCGATCGCGTCCTCGGCGATCTGGCCAAGCAGGTTCGTCGCCAGGTCAGGGCGGGTTGCGCTGGCAAGGGTCGCGATGGTGAGTCCGAGTCGTGCGCGGTAGGACGCGTAGCCCGCCATCGGGGTTCGCGCGGCGTAGCGTGTGATGGCGGTCCTGAGGTGGTGCGCCATCTGCGTGTCGGTTGGCTCTCTGCACATCATGTGCAGGCAAGTGGCGATCTCCCGTTCCCATGGTTGTGTCGGGGTGCTCTCGGCGAGGAGTGCCCGGCCCTGCGGGAGTTCGCCCTGGACGCAGTGCGCGATGATGGCGGCCTGGCGGCCTTCCATCAGGTGAACGCCGATGCCGTTGTAGGTGCGTGCGTGCTCTGCCGCGTCGGCCCAGCGGTCGGCCAACGCGAGCGCGCGTACGCCTTCGCCGATGAGTTGGAGCCACACCCATTCGCGTAGCTGCCGGCGGTCGCGCTGGTCACCGACGAGGGTGGCCGTTGGGAGGGTGTGATCGCCGACGGTGAGGTCGCAGCGTTGCCTGACCGCTTGGTGCATCGCTTCGAGGAGCCGCAAGGCGGTTGTGCCGTGGTCGGCGCGAATGTCGAGGCGTGCGAGGTTGAGGACCGGTTCGAGCATGTACAGGGCTTCGATGATGGACAGTGGCCGCTGGATGCGCCGGTAGGTATCGATGTGCTGCCAGCACAGTTGCCGGGCGAGGTCGGCCATTCCGCAGTCGCTGGCCACCAGGGCGGCCTTGTTGAGGGCGTGCGCTGCGTGCGCCATCTGGTGTTCGGCGTTGCGCCTGGCGTCGGTCGCCGCGTCGGTGATCTCTTGAATGCGCAGCGGTAGTGCGGGGCAGGCGGGACGGGGACGGCCGAGTAGCGGAAACCGGCGGACGGCGGCGAGGGTGGCGTCGGGCATGGTCAGCTCCCGGGCAGGATGGCGGCTTTCGCCGCGTGCGCGAGGATGCCTTGGGTCTGGGCGGACAGCTCGAGACGGTTCCAATGGAAGATCACGATGTGGGCGAGGATGGCGCGCAGGCCACGGTCGAGGCGTCCGGTGGCGGCGGCTTCGCCGAGTTCCTGACCTGCTTGGATGAAAGCGGCCAGCCATGCGGCGGCGTAGGCGACCGGTCCTGCGGGTGCGAACAGGGGCATGTCTGGTTGGACCGCGATGGCCAGGTGTGGCCGCATCGTCGTTGCGAGGGTGTCGACTCGGTCGGCGTCGGTGTCGGCTGGGGTCGGACGCATCTGGGCGACCCGGTCGAAGACATCTCCGGCTTCAAACCAGTCCAAGCCGGCGTGGTGTTGGAGTGCCCTGATGAGCAGGAGCGACAGTTCGCGGCGGCCGAGCTGCGGTGTGTGTTGACGGGCATAGGTGAGCACGCCACGGCTGTCGGCGCAGAACAGCTCATGGACGACGTTCATCGCGACGGGACCACCGAAGGCAGCGGCCTCCGGTTCGTAGATGCCAGGCCGCCAGCGGTCGATCGTGCCGGCCGCGACGAGGTCATCAAGGAGCGTCTCGACCATGGCGTGGTCGCTCGCGCGTACGCGCAGCCGCCAGTCTGGGTGTTTGCGCAGGAACCACCAGGCCGCTTTCCCGTCGTCGAGCTGGTCCAGGCGCGGCGCGACGTGTGCGGCGAACGTCGCTTCCGCGCTTAACCACTGCGGCGGCGTGACCCGCGCCTGGAACCAGGCTCGCTCGTGGCGGCGTTGTAGGGCGGCCAGCCCGGCGGCGCGATAGATCTCCACGGCCTCGGCGAGGTCGGCCTGGTCAGCGGCGGACCGTTCGAGCGCGGCGCCGGCCAGAACCGCCTCGACGCGGGCGGCGAGTTGGCCGGCAGACAGGATCAGGCGATCAACAGGCATGTGTCCCACCTCGTGTGCGGCGGCTGGCCGGCGCGGATGGTCTCCCGGGTCAGGGCGACGCCGGTATGGCCGGTCAGGAATCCGCTGTCGTCATCGCGGTGCTCCCGGCCGCAGATGAGCGCCGCGAGGTCCGGCAGCCGCTGGGCGATGGCCGGGTTCGCGGCATCGGCGGCGGCCCGGTACGCGGTCTGGTAGAGCCCGGCGAGCCCGTGGCAGATCCCCATGTCGGTGAGCCGGTCGAGCTGGGGTCTGGACAGGCACGCCGCGAGCGCGTACTCGGCGGCGGTCTGGCGGGCGTGGTCGTGGGTGGCGATGGCGGCGAGTTGTTGGGCGCGGGCGACGCCAGCGGCGCCGTAACACCACGAGGCCCTGCCGGGGCCATCCTGGGTGGGGCGGCCGGTGCGGAGCTGGTCGCGGGTGATCCATTGAGGCCACCACGGGCCGTGCGGTGAGTCTTGGCGCCACTGGTCGAACCAGGCGCAGAGTCTGCCGATCGCGTCGGCCTGGCCGTCCACCTGGTGGCCGTGGCGGGTGGTGTGGGCCAGCAGCGCGAGCAGCCCGGCCGCGCCGTGCGCCATGCCGGCGTTGGCGTGCCCGCCGGGTGTGGGTAGCAGCGGGTCAGGGTCATGATCGACCCACCATCCGGGAACCTGTAGCCCGTCATGTCGGCGTGGTTCGGTCAGCCGGACGACGTAGCGCAACACGTCACCCAGCTCGTCGCTGCCGGGGGCCTGGTGCAGCAGAAGGGTGCCGATACCGACCAGGCCGTAGAACAGGTCGTATTCGGCGAAGGCGGCCGGTCGGCCATGCCGGATGCGTTCCGCTGCGGCGGTCAGGCGTTCGCGGACGAGTCGCCGGACGTGCCGGTTGAGGGCCTGCCGCGCGGCCGGGTACCGCTCGCGGCCGTCACGCGTGGTGGCGTGGAGCAGGAAGGCCAGGGTGGGCGCGCCGTAGTACAGCCCGGTATGGGCGCCGGCATCGATCGGCCCGGCCGTGGTCTGCTTGATCAGTAGCCGGGCGGTGGCCCAGTCGCCGCCGCCGTTGAGTGCCCGTTCGATCGCCAGCAGCGTTTGGCCGGCGGTGCCCGATGCCAGCGATTGCGCGCCGGCCTCGTCCAGGGTGCGGGTCGTCGGCGTGGCGGCGGTCATCGCGTCCCCGTTGGGGCCAGGCAGCGCATGGCCGCTGCTCGGGCCAGGTGGCCGGTCTTGCGCTCGAACTGCGGGTCAACCCCGACCGCGCGGACATGGTGCTCGTGCAGCAGAGTCCGCAGCACACCCGCCGGGTCACGTTGCGGTAGGAGGCTGTCGTGGTAGGCGCGCAGGGCGGTGTGCCGAGCTAGCCATGCGGCGGCGACGGCATCCCCGCCGGGCAGCGCACGCAGCCCGCGAAACTCGCCGCACGGGTCGACGAGATCGCGGGCGAGGTCGCTGAGGGTGCGGTCGGCCGGCTCGGTATGCCGCTTGAGACAGGCCAGCAACGACCGGTACCCGGCCGCCGGGTCAGCCGCGAAACCGGCGGCGAGATGGGCCATGGACGCAGCGGCGAGCGCCTGGCCGGAGATGCCGGCCCGCTCGGACAGGCGAAGCTGGGTGATCGCCGCGGTGGTATCGGCGGCGAAGACCTGCTCGGCCGCCGCCAGGGCCGGTCCGTGCCCGTAGCGGGCGGGGTGCTCGTGGTAGGCGGCCAACGCAAGCTCGCCGGGCAGCCCCCGACCGTGCAGTCCGGCGGCGAACTCCGCCAGCCGCGCGGCGACCGCGCCGTAGGCGGCAGGGTCTTCCAGGTGGAGGAAGACGGACACGTGCTGGTCGGCATCGAGGCGGATCATGTCCCGGTGCCGTCCCATCCACCACCGGATCACACCGAGTCCGGTCAGGGTGGCGCCAAGAGCGGGAAGGTGACCGGCGAGGAGTTCGTCAAAGCGGGCGGGGTTTCCGATCAGCCGCGCGTGCACGATGGCGGAATCCCCGGGGCGATGTGTTGGGCCTGGCGGGGCGGTTACCGGTAGGCGCGGTGCCGTCGGTGTGGTCAGGGTCATGGGGATGGTTAGCTCGGCGGGTCGGCCGAGCCACCCGTGCCCATCGGCGGGGCCGTCTTCGCGGATTTCGAGCCGGTCCGCGCGGGCCAGGCGGGTCCGTAGCAGCGCGCGGTCGACGGGTTGGTCGAGGTCGAGGGGCAGCCGCAGTTCGCCGTGGCAGACGATCACGCGGGTCGGGACCTGCCACCGTCGCCGCCACCTTCCGAAGGCGTTGTCCCACTGATCGTCGCCGTCGTGCTGTGCCCCATGGGGCGTGTTCGTGCCGACGGTGCTGCACGTACGGGTGAGATCGTTGGCGGTCAGGAACCAGCGGGCCGGGGCCAGAACCGTGCGCCGGTAGCGGATGCGGGGCGCATAGGGCAAGGTACGCGCGGCGGCGCCGAGATCGAGCGGGCCGAACACGGCGCTGCGGGCGTCGGCGACCTCGGCGATGAACCGGGCCAGTGGCGGGGTCTGCACGGTGGTGTCCAGGGCGTGCGGGATGTGTGGGATGACCCGCTGGCCGGTGGATCGGCGGACCAGGTGGAGCTGGTCCGGGTCGGCGGTGACGGCAAGGTCATCGACGCTGATCGCGTCGCCGTCCGGATGCTCCGAGATTGACACCACCTCGGTCACGAGCCGGCCGACGCGAACGACGTTCTCGTTGTGTACCCGCCGGGGCGGGAACGACAGTTGCACGGCGACCACATTCCCGTCTCCGGCTGCCGGCGCGTAGGTGTGCGCCAACTGTTCGCGGTCGGCGGCGGCGAGCAGGTAGGCGAAACGCCCGGCCATGCTGGTGTACGCGCGGGGTGCACCGGTGACGCGCAGCGTGAAGTCCCCACGGTCCAACGCCTCGGCGCAGGCGGCGTCGACGGTGACGCCCAACTCGATGCGGGGCGGCGCCACGACGGCTCCAGGGTCGCCGACCGTCAGGGCCTCGATGTCAGCGTCAGTCAGCCGGATCTCGACGGCGCCGTCCAGCATCGCCTGTTGGATGAGCGCGAGCAGGTAGGCGTCGCGTTCGGTGAGGACCCGCCACGCCGGGCGAGCGCGTGGCGCGCCGAGGTAGCCGGGCGGGTAGCCCAGACCGGAGTCGGCGATCAGGTCGCGGACCGGAACCAGCGCGCCGGGACCGAAGCGGGTCCGGAAACGGGTGTGATAGTCCAGCCACGCCGCTGACCCGAACGGCTGGGTAGTTAGCCGCAGCAGAACCCCGGCAGCGACGGCCGCTTCGTCCAGCACGCGTTGCGGAATGCTGATCTCGGCGTCGAGCCGGACGTCCACGGCCAACGGCGGTTCGGCCGCAGAGACGATACTGGCCATGGACTCGGCGACCGCCGATCGGATCGCCGCCTGGTGGCGCCGGTCGGACATCGCGTTGTGACGGGCGAGTTGTTCGTGGATCTCGCCGAGCTGCCGGGTGAGCGCCGCGACATCGGGCAGGTGCCCGCCGTCGGCGGCGCGTAGGGTCTCGATGACGTGCGCCAGCCCATCCACGGTGGTCATTGCCGGGCGCAGGTTCGTGATCAGGACGTGGCCGTCGATCAGCCCGTGCAGCATCGTCTCGATCCTGGGCTGGTCGATGTGCGGTAGCTGGGTCGCGAGTTGCGCGGCCAGCCGGTCGAAGCGCACCGGTTGAGCCGCGCCCGCGAGGGCCATCTGGACCGCACGGGTGTGCCGGGTGGAGGTTTCGCGAACCGGCCCGGGGGTGCGCTCGCCGGGTTGTGATCGCCCGGCGACGATGAAGCGGCCGTCGCGGACGAATCCGCCGCTGTCGGCAACTACCGCCAGCGTACGGCGCAGACTGTGGTGCTGCTCCAGACGGTCAACCACTCGGGTGAGCCAGTCAGCGTCGACGCGGGCGACTGCCCGGTGCTCGTCGCCGACCTTGGCGGCGGCCGGTCCGACGGTCGCGGTGGTCACTCCGGCGAACAGGCCGAACGGGGTGGCACGCCGCTGCCACCGCGCGACATAGGAGGCGGTCGCCACGACAGCGCGGTGCACGGCGGCCCTGGCCGGGCGCTCGGCATCGGCGTCGAGGAGCTGGCGCACCCGGGCGGCGAGATCGGGGCTTGCCATAGTGACGGCTTCGCTCAGCTCCGGCCGTGACCATTGCGTGGCCAGCCAGGAGAGCCCGTGCTGGACGGTCGCGGCGGGGTCGGTCAGGACGGGCGGCGGTGGGTTGTCGAGGTTGCCGGGGTGAGTACTGACGCGGACCAGCACGGGACCGACCGGCTGGTACCGCTGGCGAACGATCGGCACGCCGCACCTCCGTGCAGGGATGGCGAGGGGGGCCGCCGGAGCCCGCGACGTTGGCGGACTCCGGCAGCAGGAGGTTGGTTACCGGTCAGGCCGGATCGTACGAGCGCGTGCTGCACGCGCTGGTGCTGCATGTCGATCCACAGCCGTCGCTGGTGCTGCACATCATGATCACCAGCGGGGTCGTAGCCTCGACCACGCGCATGTCCAGCTCGAAGTCGTCATCGGTGACGCCCTCGGCTGGGGCGTCGAGGACCGCAGTCGGCGGAGCCATCGACATCACTCTCCTTACGGCGAGAAGGGGTTGTGGCCACCTGGCCGGCGCGTTAAGCCGCGTGCTGCTCAGCCGCGCGTGGGCCAGGAGATCGTGACGGCGCCGTACGTCTTTTCCATGACCGCGGCGTCGGCGGGAATCTGGGAGCGGTCGCTGCCGGCGGGCCAATACCTCAACGTCGGCGGTGCGTAGTGGCGGCCGTCGCGGTCCCACGCCTGGATCTGCTCCACCAATGCGGTCGCGGCCACCTCGCCGTCGCGGCCGTATGCGCTGGCACCGAACTCCACGCCGGCCCCGTCGAGCGCGGGACGGACCACCAGGTACGCGAACGCCGATCCCCGCACCACTGCGAACGGGAACCACGAGCCGCGCTCGGCCGCCAGCTCGGTCCCGTCATCGACCGCCAATAGGCAGAAGCCCGGCAGGAACCAGGCGAACCACAAGTGAAGATCCGCGAACGATGTCTGGTGCTTGATCGTCACCCCGGACCACACCTGCGTGCGTTCCGTGGCCAGCACGCCGTCGAGCTGGCTCATGTCATCGGGGACGCCGGAGTCGAACCGCAATTTCACCTGCTTGCCGTTGGGGTCGGTCAGGAGAAACACCCGTTCGGGGTGCTGCCCGGCGCCTTGCATCGGCACGAACCCGGCGACCTCGGTCGACGTGCTGGTCAGGTGGTCACCGTCGCGCCGGAAGCCGATCGTGCGGGTGACCCCGTTCATGATCAGTGGCAGCACGAGCACACCATCGGCGGCGAGCTGGTCTAGCCAGGATGGGGCGATGTCCCACGCCCCGACCGTCACGATGATCGCGTGAAACGGCCCTTCCCCTGGTACGCCGTGTTCCGCGTCAGCGACCAGGACCCGCACCCGGCTGCCGTAGCCGGTCTCGTTCAGCAGCGCGGCGGCGCGGTCGGTGACCTCCGGGTCGATGTCCACGCTCACCACCCGGCCGTCGTCGCCGATGATCTCGGCGATCAGGGCCGCGTTGAGCCCACCAGACCCGACCTCCAGCACCGTCATGCCAGGCCCTAGCTCAGCCTGCTCCAGCATCCGGGCCTGGATGTACGCGGCGGACACCGACGAGACCGCCACCCCGTGCTGGTCGCGCTTGGTCACCACCGAGTCGTCCACGCCGTAGGCGGTTTCAAGAGGGATGTCGGCCGGAAGGAACCGTTCGCGGGCCACGGCTCGAAACGCCGCCTCAACAGCGGGGCTGGTGATCTTCTGGTCGGCGCGGAGCTTCTCTACGAGCGTGGCACGCAGCTCAGCCGCGCGGTCAGCATCCGGCATGCCACCCGACTCGTCGGTGAGTCGCCCTCGCAGCTTGGCGGCGCCGGTGGAGCCGGCGATTGCGTCGGTCACGTGTATTCCCCTTCATCGTTTGCATGCCATACGGACGCGGGTGCCGCTCGTTGCGAATCATCTGCGGTCATGCGTCTTGTCCGGAGCGCATTGGTTGGGCGGTTGCGGTGGTGTTGTCCTCCAGGTGTGCGGCGTCGCTGGTGCCGGGGATGGGGAGCATGTTCGGCGACCTATCAAGCAGGTAGGCGATTGCCGCCAGAGCGGGTGTCTCAGTCCCGTCGAGCGTCTGGGTGGGCGCGGTGGTGAGGGCGCCTGCGGCCAAGGGCGCGTAGGGCACGAACGCGATGCCGTGCTTCTCGCAGTAGGCCAGTACGTCGTCGTCGCCTTCGTTGAGGTTGTAGCGGTTCTGCACGGCCGCGATCGGCGCGATGCCAGTGGCGGCGATGATCTGCTCGACGGTGACTTTGGACAGGCCGATGTGGCGGATCTTGCCCGCCTGTTGCGCGTCGGCGAGCACGCCGAGCTGGTCGGCCAGCGGGACCAGCGGGTCAATGCGGTGCAGGTAGTACAGGTCGATGCGCTCCACGGCGACCCGGCGCAGGCTCATCTCGATGCACTGCCGCAGATAGGCGGGGCGGCCGACGGGTTGCCACCGGTTAGGGCCGGGTCGGGTCAGGCCGCCCTTGGTCGCGATGACCAGGCCCGGCGGGTAGGGATGCAGGGCCTTGCGGACGAGGTGTTCGACGGTTTCGGGGCCGTAGGCGTCGGCGGTGTCGAGGTGGTTGATACCCAGCTCGATTACGCGGCGCAGCAGCCGCTTGGCGGCGTCGGGGTCGGCGGGGTGGTACCAGTGGCCTGGGCCGGTCAGTTGCATGGTGCCGTAGCCGAGCCGGTACACGGGCAGGTCGCCGCCGATGAGGTACTGGCCGGAGGCGTGCGCGGGTCGTGGTGTGCCGGTCATCAGGCTGCCCGGCTCGGTGTGGCGGGGGCGGCACGGCGGATGGAGCCGAGTTCGGCGGCGATCATCACGGCGACACGGTTGGGTGGGTTGTGGGTGGTGTCGATGCGCAGGACGGCTGCGCCGCCGTGAAGGAGGAGCGTGGCGGCCTGGCTGTAGTGGGCGATCTCGGCGGCGGCCTGGGCGGTGCCGTCCTGGTAGCGGTTGTGGGCACCGCGCTTGGCGATTCGTCGGGCGATGGTGTCGGGGTCGGCGGTGAGGATGACGGCCAGGTCGGGCGGGTCGGCGTGGGCGTTGAGGCCGGCCAGGAATGCCAGGTCGAGGCCGTCGGCGCGTTGCACGACCAGACCGGAGGCCAGATACCGGTCACACAGCACGATGTGGCCGCTGTCGCGGCGGGGGCGGATCTCGGTGTCGAGGTGGTGGTAGCGGTCGGCGGCGAACAGACAGGCCAGGGTCGCGCCGCAGGCGGTGGGCACCAGATCGCGGGCCAGCGCACCGATCGGGCTTGCGGAAGGTTGCGCGGTGCGGTGTACCGGCAGGCCGGCGTCGGTCAGGATGGTGGTCAGGTGCTCGATGGTGGTCTTCCCGACGCCGCCGGGTCCGTCGACGCTGATCAGCAGTCCTTCAGCGCGGGTCGTCATGGTGGTCCCCCTCGTGCGGTGGGCCGAAACGGCGGGTTAGAACAGTTGGTCGGGCTGCGGCGCGGCGGCCGGGGTGCCGGTGAGGTCGGCCAACAGCAGCGGGCCGCCGTCGGGGTCGGCGGCGAGGTGGACGAACAACCGTGCCGCGACCAGCGCGTCGTAGCTGGCCCGGTGGGGGCGCAGCCCGGTGGGCAGGTCCCGGGCCAAGTCGAACGCGTCGACCAGCGCGCCGAGCCGGTAGCTGGCCTGGCCGGGCAGCCTGACGCGGGCCACCTTGAGGGTGTCGACCACCGCTGCCGGCTGCCAGCCGGGCAGCTCTCGGGTCAGCACGTCGAGGTCGATGTGGGCGTTGTGGGCGACGACCACGGCGCTGTCGAGGTGTGCCCGGATGTCGGCGGCGACAGCGTCGATGCCGGGCAGGTCGGCGACATCCTGATTGGTGATGCCGTGTACTCGGGTGGCCTGCCAGGTGATCGGCTCGGGTGGGCGGATCAGCCAGCTCACCGGTTCACCGACGCGGCCCGCGACGATCGGGATCAGCGCCACCTCCACCAGGCTCGGGGGGCGTCGGCCGTTGCCTTCCACGTCGGCCACCACGAGCCGGGCACTGGTCCACGGCAGGTCTTCGCGCATGGCGGTCTCTCCTCGTTGCTGCGGGTCCTAGTCGCGGCCGGTGGCTTGCCAGCCGATCTCGGCCCGGCCGTGGCGACCCGGCCGATGCGGGTGCCGGGCGTCATGGATCTGGAAGCCGAGCGAGTGCTGAAGGTAGTAGCGGGGCTGCTCATCCAAGCCCGCCACGACCACCGCCCGGTCGCTGATGTCGACAATGTCGAAGTCTGGCGTGTCGGGCACGCGGGCAGCAACGCGACGCACCGCAGCCTCATCCGGCACGGTGTGCGCCGCCGCGCACCGGTCCAGTTGGGACAGCGGGCAGATGTCGCACAGCTCCCGGATGCCGTAGTGCCCGTTGTAGTCGGGCAGCTCGTGGGCGTACGACACGGCACAGCTCGTCTTGCGAAACAGCGGCCCACCGGCGCCGGTGGCGAAGGCGTCCAGCACGCGCTGTTCCAGGGTCTCTGGCACGATCTTGCGGCGGGCGGTGTCCTCGTAGGGTTCGGGTAGGCCGTTGGCCTGGTAGTAGGCGGCGATCTCGTCGCGGTAGAACAGGCCAGTGAACACGGTCGCGTGCGCCGCCTTGCTCAACTCGACCGCATCGCGCAGGTGCCTGGGCGTGTCGTTGAGCTCGGGTACCAGGGGCCGCCAGTACAGGATCGTGCGGTAGCGCCCGGCGTGCGCGGAGGCCAGCCGCAGCGAGCCCTCGGCGACGTGGCTGGGGTACGGCTCGATGCGGGTGTCGTCGATGCCCGAGTAGGTGAACAGCAGCGTCAGCTTCACGTTGACCAGTTCGTTGAGCCGCTGGCAGTCCTGCGCGGTCATCCGGTAGCGGGTAATGACCAGCACGTGGTTGCGCAGGCCCCGGGCGTCCAGGTCGGCCAGCACCGCGAACGCGTGGTTCTTCACCCGGGGCAGCATCGGATCGGTGGCCCGGTTGAAGACCTGGATCGGGGTCACGTCCGGTTGGAAATACGGATGCTCGACCAGCGCCCGCACCGCCGACGCATCGTCGGTCACGGCGCGAGGCTGGCGCATGTCCCACACGCCGTAGGTGTGGCGGATGCAGTAGGCGCAGTCCAACGGGCAGCCCTGCACATGGTTGAGCGACAGCCCTGACTTGCGGTACTCCACCACCTCACGCGTCCGCACCGGCAACGCCTCGATCTGGTCCCTTGTCAGCAACAGCACAAACGTGGTCACGGCTCCTCCGACTGATGTAGTGGCGGGCATCGGCACCGCCATTGCGAACGACGCTGCGAAGCGTGGGGGCCTGGTTGTGGCTGGGTGTGGGTGGCTGGGGCGCGAGCCGAAGGGCCGCTACAGCTCTACGGCCGCCGTGACGAGCCTGTGGTCGGATCGGCGCCGGTCCCGTTCGTCGGGGATGTGGATCTTGTAGGTGTCGGGGATGACTTGCTTCGGGTAGGGGTTGGGGGCCGCCAGTCGCGGACTTGGGCGGCCCCCGTTCTCAACCGGGCGTCCCCGGCGACGGGACGTCCCGGGAGTTGGCTCGGCCCTGTCGCTTCAACAGCGGGGGGAACGGGACAGGGCCGAGGTCATCGTCCGGGCCGTTCCCGGATAACCTGGTCACCATCGGTTTGAACCACCGTGCCGTCACCGCTGATCGTGGTCCGTCCGGTGCCGGACCCGTCCGAGGTCATCGTGTGGGTCTTGCCGGACTTGTCCGTCGCAGACATGGTGACTCTTGCCTTCTCTGCCATGGCGTTGCCTTTCTCGTGAGGGGTGTCATTCGGTGCGGGTTGGGGCCGCCGCGCGGCTGGTCGACCGGAACGCACAGGTCGGCCACCGACCGTTTTTGCCCGGCTTTGGCTACTGGTCAGCTCAGTCGGGTGTGCGCCCGACCCCGGCGTACATCCAGAACGGTTCGTCCTCGTCGCCGGGCTTGCGCCACTGCGGCGTTTGCGGGTCGTTGCCCTCGGGCCGCCACAGGTGCACCGGTACCACGCCGGGGTCGAGCAACTCGAAGCCGTCGAAGAAGCGCAGCACCTCGGCGTAGCCGCGAAGCGTCGGCGGGTCGGCCATCCCCTTCCGCATGATCGCGATGACCTCGTCGGTCTCGGCCTGGCTGGCGCCGTCCCCGGTGATGTGGGACAACACCAGGTAGCTGCCCGGTGCCATCGCCTCCCGCAACTGGGCCACGACCTCGTACGGGTCTTCCTCGTCTGTGAAGAAATGCAGCACCGCCACGGCGAGTACGCACACCGGCCGGGTGAGGTCGATGACTTCGGTCACCTCGGGATGGGTCAGGATCGCCTGCGGGTCGCGGATGTCGGCCTGTACGACGGTGGTCGGGCCATACCCTGCCAGCAGGGCTTGGGCGTGCGCGATCACGAGCGGGTCGTAGTCGACGTAGACCGTCCGGTTGTCGGGGTCGATGCGCTGCACCACGCTGTGCGTGTTGTCCGCGGTGGGCAGCCCGGCGCCCAGGTCCAGGAACTGGTGGACACGAGCGGCGGCTACCAGGCCCGCTGCCCGGTGCAGAAACGCCCGGTTGGCGCGGGCGCTGGCCGGGGTCATTGGTACCAGGTCCACAATCTTCTGGCCCAGTTCGCGGTCGGCCGCGAAGTTGTCCTTGCCGCCCAGCCACCAGTCGTAGACCCGCGCCGAGTGTGCCGCCGTCGTGTCGATGCCGCGCGGGGCCTGCCGGTCGGAGTTCACGCGCCCGGTTCCATGGGCCGGTGTGCCAGCAGAACAGGCGCAAGTGTGGTCACGCGCACCGTCGATCTCCTACTTCGTGGGGGTGTCGGTCATCGGCGCGCCCTCGGTATGCGCGCCGGAGCTTGCTGGGCCTGCCGAGCCGAGCGGCGGGAAGGCGTCGAACCGCGCGGCGAGGTCATCGTTGATCAGCCGCAGCGTCCTGGTCATGCGGGTCATCTCGCCGGCGTACTCGACCTGCGTGAGGTGTCCGCTGCGCAGCAGCTCGCGCAGCCGCACCGCGTGCTCCACGAACCGGTCGCGCAGCGCGGCGTTGAAGGCCAGCACGCCGGCCAGTTCCTCGACCAGCGCCAGGCGGGCCGTTTCCGGGTCGGGCGCAACGTTGGTCATCGGCCTGCAACCTCGACGCGCCGGTACAGCCGGCCCGCGTGCTCGACCACGTCCCGCTCGTCGGCGCGGTGCGCGCCACCACCTATGGAGGCCACGCCCACCGCACGCGCCGGCTCGACCGGCCCGGGTTGCGGCGGCGTCTCGGGGGCCGTTGCCCGGTCGGCGAGTACCGCCCGGGGCTGATCGACCGGCACGCACAGCGTCAGGGTCCGCAGCGCCGTGCGGCCGGCGTCCAGCAGCACCGGGCCACGCACCCACACCCGACGCGGTTGCTGGCCGCCGGTGTGGTCCCACCCCAGGAAGTCGTCCACCCGTAGCGCGAACCCGCCGGGCAACTCCGGCAGGCGGCACAGCTCGGGGGTGATCCACAGAACCTCGTTCTGCTCAATGTCGTCGTACCGTCCAGGCACGCTCACGTCCGCCTTCCACTCATCGGTTGCGCGTGAGAACTCGGGTGCCGGTGGCGCACCTCGGGACACGGCCTGCCGGCTGTCTGCGCCCCGGTCGCCGGATGCTTCACCGTCGTGCCGGTGTCGGGGAGTCCTTGCGGGCCAACCGGACTGGCCCAGGCGGCGCACCTCGGGCAGCTCTTGACGGTCCCGCAGGCGGCGCACCACCGGCTTTTGACCTTGAATGACAGCAGCCCTGCCAGGTAGGCGAGCAGCATCGCCGCAACGATCGTCATCAGGTAGCCCATGCTGTCCTCCTTGCGGTGGGGGACGCGCCGCGAGCCTGGACAGGCGGGAGCTGGCTCCGCCCGGCCCGCGACGCGTCCGCCCGTTCACCCGTTGGCACGGACCAGATGCCACGCACCACCGGGGAGCCCTCGCGGAGATGACCAACGGCAGCCCTCATGACGGTCACCGCTCGTACTCGGTGTACGGCGCGTCCGCCCGGCGGCCCCGCCCACCAACGGCGTAGCCCTCGACACCGCGAGCCACAGCCGGCACACGCCCGTCTTTCGTTGGCTGCTCGGGCCGATGCCCCTCGGCCACCCGCAGCGCCTCGGCGGCGCCGGGCCGGTCCGCCATCGCTTGCGCGTCATACCAGCGGGGATCCTCACCGGCAGCCTCGATCACCGGCGCCGCGTGCCGACGCGCCGGACATGGCACCCGGCCCCCGCACCCCGCACACGCACCCGCCCCGGCGTCGCAATGACGCAGGTACACCTCTACGGCGAGTTGGTGCGTGACCGACCCGCGCAGACTGGAGATCAGCACTTCCATGGACTGCCGCCTACGGTCGAGTCCGGCGAAGGCAGGCCAGGACCAGCTCCACGGAAGCCCGCGCATGTTCGAGGAGGCTGCAGCCGGACGGATCAACCCGTGCCGAGGCGCACCAACCCGTCGTCGTGGCCCCGTTGCAGGCGCCGCCGGTCGCCATCTCGCCTCCTTCGGACAGCTACGTTGCGCATCGGTCCGGCACGCCACCGCGTCGGATACGGGCATCGGCTCCCGGGTAGCGCACCCATTGACGCGTCGCGTGTCGTACATCCACGATCACGGACAGTCCAACCATCGGGAACGCCGACTAACGGGGCGACTAACAGGGAGAGAAAGGGGGAGACTTAGCGGGAGACAAGCCTGTGAGCAGGTATTTCCTTCCGTACACGGGTTTCGGCCGGTACCGGCGACGCGTTCGAAGGGTTACGCTCGCCCGCACCGACGGTCCACGAGTGCGGATCGCGGCGCTGTCTCATCCACTTTCCAGCCGGAGGTGCACCCGGTGATTAGTCCCTACGTGCGCCGCCGCCGGCTAGCAATGGAGCTAGTCCGGCTACGCGAGGAACACGACTACTCCGCAGACAAGCTCGCTAAAGCGATCGGTGTGGCACGGCAACGGCTCAGCAGGGTCGAGAACGGCCACGTTCGACCCGACCTTGACGAGATCATGCGAATCCTCGACGTCCTCAACGTCGGGGAAAAGCGGTGGGACCAGATCATGAGCATCGCCCGCGAAGCGCAGGAGCGCGGCTGGTGGGAAAAGTTCGCGGACGAGATGGGACCGCGCCAGGCGCTGTACGCCAACCTCGAAGCCGGCGCCCGCACCATCAGCGAATATCAGATGACCTTCCTGCCGGGCCTGCTCCAGATACCCGCCTTCACCGAAGCCAGGGCGCGGGCAGACCGGGCCGCATACACCGAGCACTTCGACCCCGCTCGCGCCTTGGAGGCCCGCGCCGCACGTCAACGCATGCTGGAGCGACCCGGAGGCCCCACCTACGAGGTGATCATCGACGAACTCGCCGTCCGTCGCTTCGCGGCACCCCCACCCGTCGTCGGCGCGCAACTACGGCACCTCGTGGACGTGGGCAAGAACCGCAAGAAGGTCACCATCAGGGTGCTGCCCCTCGCCGCATCGATCTTCGGCCACGCGGTGCCACGATCGGCCTTCTTCACTTATCGTTACCCTGACCAGGGCGACCCCGTGGTCGTCGCCGTCGACACCGTGACCTCGGACCTCGTACTCACCGACCCCGCCGAGGTGAGCCGCTACCTAACCTTGTACGAACGCCTTCAGGAAGCCGCGCTCACCCCCGCAGACAGCCTTGACTTCCTCGCCGCCGCGGCGCAGGAACTGCCGAACGGAACAGGGAACCAACCGTGATGCAACCAAGCACGTTCACCAACTGGCGCAAGTCCCGCCGCAGCAGCGGCGGAGACAACTGCGTGGAGGTCGCCTTCGCCGCCGACGGTAGCGTGGGCGTACGGGACTCCAAGGACCCCACCGGCCCCGTCCTCACGTTCACCCCTGGCGAATGGGAAGCGTTCACGGGCGGCGTCCGCGACGGCGAGTTCGACATCAGCGTCGAGTAGCCCGCACGGGTACCCAGGCGGGCGCCGACCAGGCTGGACCTGCAATGCGCGCTGGCCTCCGCCATACCGCTCGACCAGGCCGAGTGGCCCCGCCTTGTGATTGTCTGGCTACGCTGTCATCCTGGCGCTGTCTGCCACCCCCCGTGGACAGTCCCACCCATGGTGGCCCCGGGGTCAGGTCGTCGTTCCGCCGGAACGGGTATCGGGTCGGGAGGTTCAGCGCCGTGCGCGGGCATCGCAAGCCGAACCACCTGCTGCGGGAGGCCCGGCTTCGCATGCCTTCGCCCTCGGGGTCCGGGCGGCCGATGTCGCGGCAGGAACTGGCCGACGCGATCAACGCCTACCTGGCCCCCAAGGACGAGAGTGAGGCGACCCTCGACGCCAACCACATCGGCAAGCTCGAACGCGGGACACACCGCTGGCCCAACGACCTGCGACGCGAAGCGTTCCGGCATGTCCTCAACGTCACAACCGACCGCGAAATCGGCTTCCACATCGTCCGCGGGCTGTTGGCCGCTACCGGCGTCGTTCCCGAGCCGTCCACACCCGGGCTGGCGGCGCCGCCGGACGAGTCGGAGGACGCAGATCGTCTCCGTGTCCTCCTCCCGGTCGAGACCGGCGCTGGACTGGATCCCGGAGCGGACACCAGCCAGAAAGAAGCAGGTCGCATACAGCTTGGCCGGTCTGCGCTGAACGCACCGCTAGGTACGCTGTCTGAAGACCGGTACCAGCTATCAGGCGATGAGAGTGACTCGGTGAAGCGCCGCAGCCTTCTGGCGGCCGGCAGTGTCGCCGTCGTCGATACTATGTTCTCGACACCAACGCGGGTCGCCCAAGCTCTCAATGTGGTGACACCAAACACCGTCGCAGACCTCGGCATCGCCGCTGACAGCCTTGACGAACTCGTCTCCCACTACTCGCAAACGGTCTGCACGCTGCCACCCACGAGCGTGTACGACGATCTGCTCAGCGTCCGGTCATACGCCGGCTGGCGCCTCGATCACGCCAGCCGGTCAGCCCAGCGACGTTCCGACCTCGCGGTGGCTGCCGGAAGCCTGTCCAACCTGCTCGCAGTCGTCACCAGCTATATGGGCGATCACGGCGCGGCCCTCGTCTGGTGCTCCGACGCCGAACGTCGCAGCCAGGAGGCCGGCCACCCGGAGCTTGCTGGCTGGGCCGCGCTAACCAGAGCAATGATCGCGTACTACCAGGGACAGGCTCGGCACTCGGTCGCGCTCGCCGGTCGAGGCCAGGAGATCGCCCCGGTCGGCACGGTCGCATATGCGAAGCTCGCGGCACAAGAAATGCGGGCACGGGCGATGCTCGGAGACGCTGACGGGATGAGGCAAGCCAAGCGTCGCGCGGCCAAAGCTATCGCGAGGCTCCCCTCCCGCTCAGCCACAACAGGAGTCTTCTCCATCACTCGGGATGAAGATCCGCCCTACACCGCCACGTCCCTGCTGTTGGTCAGGCGGTTTGAAGAGGCGGTCTCCGCGACGAACCGCGTCATTGAAGCGGTATACGGACCCCAAAAGCGCGATCGTGCCGAGCAGCCCTCAAACTACGCCCGTTCTCTTCTGATCTTGGGACTCGCGGAAGCCGGACTCGGCCACGTTGCCGAGGCGGCTGCCGCCGGCCAGGCTGCGCTCGACGGCGCTCGGCTCGTATGGCCGACAATGGTGCTCGCGGGCAAGCTCGACCAGATCTTGATGCGTGACTTCGCGGATGTCGCCGAGACCGCGGACTATCATGCGCGCTACGCAGACGCCGCTAGCCGCACCGCCGGCCGCCGGCCGCCCCTGGCCGCCCCACCCGAGGACCGTGGATGAACGACGACGACATCAGCACCGAGCAGATCGCCGCCATCACCGCATACGTGGATATTGAAGCGCCGCCGCCGCCGGCCGAGCCGACCGCCCACCTCATCTTCGGCACCAACCAAACCATCCCTGCCGAGATCGTGGCCGACCGGTATCACCAAGGACTCGCGCCGCTGGTCATCGCGACGGGCGGCGTCAACCGTCACAACGGCATCGTTGAGGGCCGTGAGTTCCGCCGCCTCCTCATCGAACGGGGGGTTCCCGAAGCGGCGATTCGCTACGAGGACCAGTCGATCAATACCTGGCAGAACGTGGAGCTGGCCTTGGCCTACCTCCGCGAAGCCGTGGAGTCAGGCATGTCAATAACTGCGGTAAGTAAGTGGTACCATCGCCGGGCGATTCACGCACTGCGAACTCTTTTGCCTGACATCGATGCCTTCTATGCCATCACGTGGGAACCGGTCTATGCCGGGGCACCGGTCACGAGGACTGACTGGCCGCTCAACCCGGACGGCAGGCGTCGAGTCATTCGGGAATGGCAAGAAATCCCTCGCCGAATCGCTGACGGAACTATCAAGGAAGCTAACCTGATCAATGGCGCATGGCGGTGACATGACGGTCGCATCAAGCGCCGATGAGGGCATGCAGCACGCTTGATACGCGGCTCCCGGAATCGAGCTTCGGATTCTGGCTGCGCTGGTGCTTGGACCGCCTGTCGGCACCTTGCGGTCGCCGGGCGGCGTCCGCGACGGCGAGTTCGGCATCAACGTCGAGTAGCCCCGCGCTGCTACCCACGGTGGGGGCGAACGAACGCGCGCTACACCGGCAGCGTGCAACGGCCCCGCCCGCCCCCAGGGCACAGCATCGGCGTCTTGTGATCGTCCTGCGGCGCTGTCATGCTGGCGCTGTCCGCCGGTGGACAGTCCAACCCACGGTGCCGCGCGGGGGGTCGGACCACTGCCGGAACGGGTCGGATATCCGTGGTCGGGAGGTTCAGCGCCGTGAGCGAGCGCCGCAAACCGCCCAACCACCTGCTTCGGCAAGCCAGGCGGCGCCTGCCCTCCCCGTCCGGCTCCGAGCGGCCGATGTCGCGACAGGAATTGGCCGACGCGGTCAACGCCTACCTGGCCGGCAAGGACGACGAGCGCCATCAGCGTGAAGCGACCCTCGACGCCAACCACATCGGCAAACTCGAACGCGGCGAACACCGCTGGCCCAACGACCCCCGACGCGAAGCCTTCCGCCACGTCCTCAAGGCCGCCACCGACGCCGAACTCGGCTTCTGGATCATCCGTGGACTGGATTCGGAGTCGGCGGCGACAGCCAATGAACGGCGTGCCGACCTGCCTTCGCATTTGGACGCCCGGTCTGATGCTGCAGCGTTGGACGCGGGCGAGCGTGGCACGGTGGGCACGGCAGCTTCGGCGGGAGTGTGGGGTGTTGACGATCCCTACCGGCGGACACTTCTGCACGGCGCTCTTGCTGGTGCCGGGCTCGGGCTCTTCGGCTCGGCGCTTACCCTCTACGACATCAGCCACATCGCCGCCGCGTTGCACGATGCGCGTCGCTACCTCGATGGCGCCGTCGTCGGACACCTGCGCGAACGTCTCGTCCAATGCGCCGACGACGACGGCCGCCACGGGCCGAAGGCGGCACTGCCGCCGGTGCTGGCTGTCCTGACTGTGGTGGAACACAACGCGCGCCAGGTCAAGCCCGCCGTGCGCCGAGAACTGCTGGCCATCGGCGCCAGGGGCGCGGAGTTCGCCGGCTGGCTCTACCGCGACATCGGGGCACCGGAGCTGGCCGACTATTGGCGCGACCGCGCCACCGAGTGGGCGCTGGAGGCCGGTGACTACGCGATGCCCGGGTACGTGCTGCTCAAGAAGAGCCAGGCCGCCTGGGATACCCGGGACGCCCTGCGCATGCTGACGCTGGCGCAGGCCGTACAGGATGGGCCGTGGCCGTTGCCGGCGAGAGTCCGCGCCGAGGCCGCCCAGCAGGAGGCCCGAGGCTACGCCATGATCGACGGCGACATCGACGCGGCCGTGGGAAAGCTAGACGAGGCCCGAGAGCTTCTCACCAGCGACAGCCCCGACGGCCGGTCCAGCCGGGACGCTGAGCTGGCCGCCCATTATGACCGGTCATTGCTGGCCGTGCAGACCGCCATTTGCCACTGCGAGGCGGGACAGCCGGACCAGGCAGTCGACATCTACCGGGAGGCCCTGGACCCGTCGGTCTTCTCGCCCCGCGACCACGCCTACTTCCTCTCGCTGATGGGACTCGCACTGGCAGCCACCGACCATCCCGATGAAGCAGCCAGCGCCGGGATTAGAGCGTTGCCGGTCGCCGTCGCGGCAAGCTCACTGCGCACGGTTCGTGAGCTGCAACGGCTTCGCGGCCGTCTCCGCATTTGGACAGACCGGCCTGCGGTCCGCGAGTTCTGCGCCGCCGTTCCCGCATAGCCGCGCTCGCCGGCCGCCTGGAGAACACTCTGGTCAGGCAAGCCACTCGACCACTTCGCGTATGACGATCGCTTGCCACTCAACCGTTTGTGGGTTCAGGTACTGCGGATCGTCGTGGACGGCGAAGCCGTGCTGCGCGCCTTCGACCGCTAGCAGCCGCGCCTCGGCGGGGATCTGCTGGACGTATGTGCGCGAACTCTCGACGGGGATGAACGTGTCCTTGGTGCCGTGCACGATCAAGGTGGGCGTGCTGATATTAGCGATTGCCTGGTCCGGGCGGAGATAGAAGACCTCGTTCAGCAGTGGTCGGCCGAGTTTGAACGTTGGAGAGTGCCAGAGAAATCCCTGCCCGGCCAATTCCCGACCGGCGTCATCATCGATGCGGTCGTCGTTCCAATAGGGCTTGTCGTCGATGAATCGCTTCTTGTAGTTCACGAGCGGGTTGAGCAGGACCAGCCGCCGAATCTGGTCTGGATGATGGGAGGCGAAACAGCCGCTGATGCCACCGCCGAAGCTCGTGCCAATCAAGTTGACTGGCCCGTTTCCCATGAGATCTCTAACGTGCGCGATGGCGGCCCGGATGTCGTTCATGATCCCTGCCAGGGTCAGATCCTCCTGTCGGCCCTCGCTACTTCCGTGGCCGCGAAGGTCGAAACGAAGCGATGCGATCCCGGCTTGACGCAGTCCGGCCGCCAGGCGGCTGAAGAACCCGCCTTCATCGCGCGTCACGCCGCCGCCATGTACCAGCACCGCCGCAGAACTGGCCGCTGCTGAGGGAACCATCCACGTCGCCGACAGCCGAAGCCCATCGAGGCTGCGGAACTCGGTCACCGCCTCGCCCTCGTTCGATACGGTGTCGGGGTCGTCAGCCACGATGGCCTCCATCCGAGAGTGGAGATCTGTTATCGGCTACCGTACCGGGGGCCGAAGACGGACTTAGGTCCGCCGACGCATCAGGGAACCAACGTCAACCGCAGGGCAACGTCAAAGTTAGTTGATCTTCCCTGTGCTGCTGTGTGTCGATGCGTGATGCGTGGAGGGCGGCCTCTCGCCCGCGATGATGTGAGTTCTAACGCACACAACATCGATATGACAAGAGGCCGCCCGTGTCAGTCTCGCATCCCCTGCCGCAGTTGAACGCCGCTACTGGCCGGGAGGACGGGCAGGTGCCGGGAGCGGGCGAGGTCGCCGAACCGGTTGAGTTATTCGGCCGGGTCACCGATCCGCGTAAGCCGCGAGGGGTACGCCACCGGATCGCGGCGGTCTTGATGGTCGTGGTGTTCGCGGTGCTGGGCGGGGCGGCTAACTACCGGCAGATCATCGACGCGGTGGCCGATCTGCCCTAGGAACTTCTGGCGTTGGCGGGTGTACGCCGACACCCGGCGTACCGGCTGGTGCCAGCCGCCCAGTGAGCCGACGATCGCCGGGGCGTGGAAGGTATCGACGCCGCCCAGGCTGATGCCCTGAATCGGTGCGTGGCTGCGCGAACGCCTCCAGCGTCGCGGCGACGCCGCCGCGCGGGCCACGCTGATGACCTACCGTCGCGTCACGAGGGTTGCTTGAGTTCAGGATGGCTGGCGCAGGGCAGAAGCTGGCCGTGCCCTCGCTCCGGCGCGCATCCTCGATCGCATGGATCTCGGCGTCGGCGTCATGGCGGGCATCGTTGGTGCTGGTACAGGAGTGTTTGCTACCGACTACGCGCTGTCCGTGCCACTCCGAGGCCGCCTTCCGTGCCCGACTCTGCGGCCGTTTGCGGACCGGCAACGGACTCGGGTGACGTTGGCCGGTGCGGTGGTAACGGGTGTGGTCTGCATGGTTCTCGGTGCGATTCTTGGCGCGTCGCGCCTCACGTCGGCGTACTGGCTATGCGGCGTGCTCGGTGTCGCCCTGGCGATCGTGGACATACGCACGCGGCGCCTTCCCTACGCAATGACCGGCGTCATGTACGCCTCGTGCACGGTGGTCTTCGGGTTCTCGGCAGCCGGAAGCGGTGACGCGAGCCCGCTGGTCCGGGCGGTGCTGGCCGCCGCGCTGGCATTCACGGGCTTCCTCGTGTTGGCTGTCGCCTTTCCTGGCCAGCTCGGGCTCGGCGATGTTGTCTTGGTTGGTTGGGTCGCCTTCTCGCTGGGCTGGTTCGGCTGGCGTGTGGCTATCGTTGGCCTGCTCGCAGGGCTGGTCCTCCAGGGCCTTGTGGGGTTTTTGTTTCTCGTCCGCGCAGGGTCGAGACGCGCGCTGCCGATGGGGCCGGCGCTGTTGATCGGATGGTTGGTCGGCGTTTTGGTCGCCGCCTGGTGATGGTGGCGACCCGTCGAGCCGAACGACCGGCTAGTGGTCCAGCGAGTCGTTGTGGGCCTCGCCCCACGCCCGGACTTGACGGAGCAGGCCGACCAGATCCCGTCCCTTGGACGTCAGACGGTAGACGGCCGTGTCGCCATCGGTGGTGGGGTGTTCGAGGAGGCCGTTGTCCTGCAACTTGCGCAGGCTGTCGATCAGGGTGCTGGGGTGCACGGTCTCGCCGGAGGTGACGGTGACGATGCGTACGAGGGCCGAGTAGCGGAGTGGGCCATCGGCCAGGGCGGTGAGGGCCTCGATGGAAAACTTCGGCTGGATAAGGTTGACAGTTTCGTGGATCAGGAACAATTGGGACAACGCGACTCACCTCCCCCGTACACGAGCGCGCATCCTTCCCCCAAAGATCGAGAGGAAATTGTACTTCCTCTTCAGTTATGATCGTTAACATTGTGCCTGTTCGGTGCCGTGCAGCCGCTATCTTGGCACTCGACCAATCGCCTGTGCGGACGAGGCGGAGAGCCATTTGCCTATTGGGCGGAGAATTGGGTATTAAGAGCGGATTGTCGTCTATCTTCCGGGCCCCGGGCCTCGTTGACATCGGGCGCGACCACTGGCCATTGGAAGGTGCTGCCGGCCCCAGTTTTCGATCTCGCCGAGCGTACTCGCGAGTCCGACACCCGCCGGGGTGAGTGCGAAGGGCGTGTCCAAGGCGGGTGGCGCGTCCCAGGTGCCGCCGCCGGGTTGGCGGATCTGGCCTGCTGCGGCCAATGACCGTAGGAGGGGAACGGGCCGGGAAACGCCGGCGGCTTGCAACTCGGCAAGTGTGGCCGAGCCGCCATGTTCGTGAAGCGCGATAATGATCTCGACCACCCCTGGCCGGGTGATTAGGTCGAGTAGGCCCCGACGGAAGCGTTCGCGGTCGCTCATGTCGTGGTCCGCCTTCCTGTGACCACCGTTTTGCGAGAGTGTATCGACGCCAAGCCCCTTGCTGAACCCGTCAGGAAGGCGACAGTTCGTCCGTGCGGTTTGCCGCATTTGGATCATTTGGCGCTTGTCTCTGGGCGAGTGCCTCGGGGCGAGTGCCTTCAGGCGCTCGCCTCGGCCGGTCTAGCCAGCCTGCTTGTTTCGTGATTTCAATGGTTGTTGCGAAACGTCGCGGTCGGGTGGCGCCAGGTTGCCGGTGCCCCGTCTGTGGGCGCTGCCCGACGGCGATGCCTGGGGTTCGCTGTTGTCGAGATGCGGGGGAGGTATCCGCCGGTGATCGCACGGTCGACGCGGCCACGCGTGGCTCTCGTCTTGATCCTAACCGGGGTGACACTCGCTGGCTGCCACTCGGGAAGCCATAGCAACCCCGGACCGATCGGCACCACCTCGTCTTCGCCGTCCCCGGACGCGCAAGCCATAGCCAAGCATGATGCGCTTGCGGCCTACACCGGCATGTGGGCGGCGATGGTGAAGGCGGCTGAAACGTCGAACCCGGACGAGCCCGAACTTCGCCAGTACGCCACCGGCGAGGCCCTCGCGCTTCTGGTGGGCAGCCTCGTGACGGACCGCTCGCGCGGCGTCGTGACGAAGGGCCACCCGGTACTCAACCCGAGCGTAACGGCGTTGACGCCGGAATCCGCGCCCACGGAGGCCAGCATTGTGGACTGCGGCGATTCGACCAACTGGCTCAAGTACAAGAGCAACGGCGAGCTGGCCGACAACACGCCTGGCGGACGGCGCCGGATCACCGCGACCGTCAAGGCCAGCGACGGCGGTTGGAAGGTCACGTCAACGACGGTGGGGGGCCTCGGATCATGTTGACAGTCAAGCGCATGGGTCTTCTCGCCGTCGCCATTACGGTGGGAGTCATCGTGCTCCCGGGTCCGGCCCGTGCCGACGACGGGTGGGGCAACACGGTGTGCGACCAGCCAAAGCCTGGTTGCACGGTTTCGGCGGGTACCTCCGGCCACTCGGGCGACCAGACCATCGGTGCCAAGTCGGGCGGTGACGGAAAGTGCCGCAACCCGCAGGGCCAGGAGATCCCGTGCGAGCGTGACGGCGGCTGGGCGGGCGCGGACGGTTGCTACTACAAGCCGCTTGACGGCCTTTCACCGGACACGGTCGCGGCGTTGGGTGGGCAGCCCGCCGGGGTGGGCGCCTGGTACGAGAAGATCTGCTACGGCACGGCCGGTAACGCGACGACGGGCTTCGGTGGCCCGGTGTGGCTGAACACGCCTCCGGCAGTGTCGCCGCAGGTGTTGGCTCGGCAGGCGCGGTCGATGTTGACGCTGCCGAACGTGGCGATCCGGGTAAATCCTTCGGGTGACCAGCTCGTCGGGCTGCCGTCGTGGTTGTCGTTGGATCCGGCCTCGTGGCGTCCGCAGTCGGCGACTGCTGCGGTGCCGGGTGTGAGCGTGACCGCGACCGCGACGCCGACGCAGGCGGTGTGGTCGATGGGCGACGGTGACTCGGTGGTGTGCCACGGCCCGGGTACGCCGTGGCGGCCGGGTACGGACCCGGCGGCTTCCTCCCCGGACTGCGGGTACCGGTATCCGCGCTCGTCGGCGGGCGCGCCGGGTGGGTCGTACGCGGTCACGGTCACGATCTCGTGGCAGGTGACGTGGGCCGGTGCCGGGCAGGCCGGGACGATCCCGGGGCTGACCACGGCGGGGGCGGTGCAGGTGCGGGTGGCCGAGTCGCAGACGGTGATCACGCACTAGAGACGTGGGGTAGCGGGGAGGAATCGTCATGACGCAAGCGGCAGCACGCCCGCAAGTTGATCTTGGTTCTCGTTCGGCGGGTGTCGGGCGGGGCGAGCGTGGGCCGTGGCGCACGCGACGGCGCAGGCGCCGGGTGCCGTACCTGGCGCTGGGCGGCCTGCTGGTGGTGGTATGCGTACTTGGGTTCGCCGCCGCCACCGTGCGGCTGGGCCAGCGGGTGGCGGTGCTGGCGGTCGCCCAGCCAGTCTCCGCCGGGCAGCGCATCGAGGCGGCGGACCTGACGCAGGTGTCGGCCGCCGATGACCCGAGCCTTGGTCTGATCCCGGTGGCGCTGGCGTCGGCGGTGGTGGGCCGGACGGCGGTGGTGCCGCTGCTGCCCGGAACCTTGTTGACGCGCAGCCTGATCGGTGATGCCGCGTTCCCCCCGGCGGGCAAGGTGGTCGCTTCCCTGGCGGTGAAGCCCGGTCAGTACCCGCAGGGCCTCGCGGCCGGGGCGCACGTGGCGGTGTTCGTCTCGGCCGCCATGCCCGCAGGCGGGCAGACCTCGACCGGTGCCGGAACAACCACTCGGTTGTCGGCGGTGGTACTCGGGGTGGACCCACGCGGGGACGGTCAGGGTTCGACGGTGGTCACGTTGCTGCTGGACGCCTCGGACGCGGGTCGGTTGGCCGGTGCCGGCGGTGTGGTGTTGATGCAGACGGCGCCGGGAGGTGACTGATCGATGCCGATCATCGACGTGTGCTACGTGAAGTCGCGGTCGGGTTCGACCACGACAGCGGTGGGCTTGGCTGCGGTACTGCCCGAGTCGGCGCGCCCGGTGGTGGTGGAGTGCGACCCGGCGGGCGGTGATCTGACGCTGCGGCACGGGTTGCGGAGCGCGTCGCCGGGGTTGGTCGAGTTGGCCACGGTGACCCGCACCGGTGCCGCCGCCGGCCTTGGTCGCGACGGTGGGGACGTGTTGTCGCGGTACGCGCAACCGATCCGGCTCGGCGACCGCGCGGTGGAGGTGATCCTCGCGCCGTCCGGTGGGGCGCAGACCCGGGTGGCGCTGTCGGTGCTGGCTCGTCCCGGGCATGGGGCGTTGACCCGCGCCGACCGCACAGTCATCGCTGATTGCGGCCGGTTGGACTTCGCCTCGCCGACCTGGCCGTTGCTGGGTATCGCGGACGCGGTGGTGGTGTTGACCCGGGGCCGCGTCGAGGAGCTGGGGCATCTGCGTGAGCACATCGGCGAGCTGGTGCGGCAGGTGACGGGCCGGCTGGTGGTGATGCTGGTAGCCGGCGGCCCGTACGGCGCGGCCGACGTAGAGACCTACCTGCACCGGCACCTGACCGACGCGCTGGAACTACCCGCCGACGGGGTTGCGGTGCGCGAGCTGCTGCCCTGCGACGAGCGGACGGCGGCGGTGCTGGACGGCAGCCGACGCGCGGGACGGCGCTGGCGGCGCCGGCCGCTGATGCGCGCCTTGGGACAGCTCGCCGCCGAGCTACCAACACCCCGCGAACCGGGCCAAGCGTCCACCGCGGACATCCGCGCGGACATGGAGGTGCGCTGATGGCCTACCCGTTCGCCCCGTTCGAGCCGCACACCACGGCAGCCGAGGGTGCCCGCGTCAACGGCACGCGTGCCAACGGCAACGGTCGCCACGCCGCCGGTGTGCGTCTGGACGAGGACCAGGCGGCCGAGTCGGCGGTGGTGCGGCTGATCCGCCGCCAGGTCGCCGAACGCATGACCGAGGCGACCCGGACCTCCGACAACGCACTCGGCACGCCGATGCCCGAAGCCGAGCGGGAACGGCTGATCCGCCGGTTCATCACCGACGCCCTCGACGCGTACGCCACCGACGGGATGCGCGCCGTGCCACCACGCCCCCCGCTGCGCCCGGACGTGGAGTCGCGGGTGGCCCGCGCGGTGGCTGACTCGTTGCTCGGTGCTGGGGGGTTGCAGCCGTGGCTGAACCGTACCGACGTGGAGGAGATCGTCGCCAACGACTGCGAGACGGTGTTCGTCCGGTTCGCTGACGGCCGGGTCGAGCAGGTCGGGCCGATCGCCGACTCCGACGAAGAAATGGTGGAACTGGTGCGGCTGCTGGCCGCCCGGACCGGTAACGAGGAGCGCCGCTGGGACCGGGCCGCGCCGATCCTGAACCTGCAACTGCCCGACGGCAGCCGCCTCAACGCGGTGATGGCGGTGTGCAAACGCCCCGGGCTGTCGATCCGCCGGCACCGGTTCATGACGATGAGCCTGACCGAGCTGGTCGAGCTGGGCACCATCGACGTCGCACTGCGGGAGCTGCTACGCGCCGCCGTGTTCGCCCGCCTGAACATCATCGTCAGCGGGCGGACCGGAGCGGGCAAGACCACCTTCCTGCGCGGGTTGGCCTCGGTCATCCCCGCGTGGGAACGCCTGATCACCATCGAGGACACCTACGAACTCGGCTTCGACCTGGACCCGGCCCACCCCAACGTCAAGGCGTTGCAGGCGCGGGAGGCCAACGTCGAGGGCGAGGGCGCGGTCGACATGGCCGCGCTGTTCCGCAACGGGCTGCGGATGCTGCCCTCGCGGGTGTTCGTCGGCGAGGTCCGCGGCAACGAGGTCATCCCGCTGCTGAACGCGATGTCGCAAGGCAACGACGGCTCCATGTCCACCATCCACGCCTCCTCCAGCGCGGGCGTGTTCCGCAAGCTGGCGCTGTACGCCGCGCAGTCCCCGGAACGCCTCGACACGGCGACGACGAACGCGCACATCGCCGAGGGCCTGGATTTGGTGATCCAGCTTCGGCTCACCCCGGACGGACAGCGGTTCGTCACCAGCGTCCGGGAGGTCGTCGACGCCGACGGTGAGCAGGTCGCCTCCAACGAGATCTTCCGGCCCGGCCCCGACGGGCGGGCCGTCCCGGGCGCGCCGATGTCCGCCGAGCGCCTGGACCTGTTGGCCTACCACGGCTTCGACCCCGCCCTGCTGCACCGGCCCACCGGCTGGTGGGACGCCACCGGGAGGCAGTCGTGACTACAAGCGTGTTGTACGCGGCGGTATTGGGCGCCGGTACCGGCATCGGGCTGCTGCTGATCCTGCGCGGCATCGCCAGTCCCACGGCCGAGCAGAAGGCGTCATTCACCCGCCCGTCGCAGCTGTCGAGGTGGCTTTCCGGCCGCAGACCGGGCGACGGGCGCCGCCTGGCCGTCGCCGTGGCGGTCGGCCTGGCGGTGGGTGTGTGGACCCGCTGGCCGGTCGCGGCGGTGCTCGCCGCCGTCGGGGCGTGGGCGCTGCCCGGTCTGATCGGCCCGGACCGCGAACACAAGCGGCGACTGGCCCGCATCGAGGCCATCGCCACCTGGACCGAGAGCTTGCGGGACACGTTGGGCGCGGCGGCCGGGCTGGAACAGGCCATCACCGCGACCGGCGCGCTGGCGCCCACCCCGATCCGCGACGAGGTGACCCGGCTGGCGGCGCGGCTGCGCCGGGGTGACCGGCTGGCCCCGGCGCTGCGCGCCCTCGCGGTCGAGCTGGACGACGCCACCGGCGACCTGGTGGTGACCGCGCTGGTAATGGCCGCCGAGCGCAACGCCCGCCACATCGGCGAGCTGCTGACCTCCCTCGCCACATCGGCCCGCGACCAAGCCTCGCTGCGGATGCGGGTGATGGCCGGCCGCGCCCGCATCCGTACCTCCAGCCGGGTCATCACCGCCGTCACCCTCGCCATGGCCGGCGGGTTGGTGCTGCTCAACCGCCGCTACCTCGCCCCATACGACACGCCCACCGGGCAGCTCGTCCTCGTGGTCGTGGGCGGGTTCTTCGGGTTCGGATTCGCGTGGCTGTCGCGCATCAGTCGGGTCACCGAGCCCGAGCGTGTCCTCGGGGTAGCCGCCGAGCCTGCTCAACTGTCGGAGGTGGGATCGTGACCGGCCTGGTGTTGCTGACGGCTGTCGGAACCGGCGTCGGCCTATGGCTGATCGTGGTCGGGCTGTGGCCCCGCCCGCCCTGCCTGGACAAGGCCCTCGCCGCGCTGGACCCGCCGCCGGAGCCGTTCGCGCCGGTGCCCGACGAGCTGACTGGGTGGAGCGCCCGCGTGGGTCGTCCGGCCGTGCGGCACCTGCAACGGATCGGGCTGCCCACCGAGGGCACCCGTCGGGAGCTGGCGGCGGTGGGCAAGCCGGTCGGGGTGCACCTGGCCGAGCAGGCCGGTGCCGCTGTGGTCGGGCTGCTGCTGCCCCCGGTGTTTGCCATGCTGCTCGCCACAGGCGGCATTAGCCTGGGCGTCACCGTCCCGGCCGCCGCGTCGCTGCTGCTGGCCACGCTGGGCTTCGGCGTCCCGGAGCTGGCCGTGCGCGCGGAGGCCGCCAAGCACCGGGCCGGCTTCCGGCACGCCCTGGGCAGCTTCCTGAGCCTGACCGTGACCGCGTTGGCCGGGGGCGCCGGGGTGGACCAGGCCCTCGACGACGCCGCCACGGTCGGCCGCGGCCCCGCCTACGCCGAGCTGCGCTACGCCCTCGCTGAGGCCCGGGACGCCGGGGTGGCCGTGTGGGACACCCTCGCCAAACTGGGCCGGCGGGTCGGGGTGGAGGAGCTGCGTCAGCTCGCCGCCACCGTCGGCCTGGCCGGCACCGAAGGTGCCAAGGTCCGCGCCTCCCTGCGCTCGCGGGCCGAAGCCCTGCGCACCAAGCAGCTCACCGACGCCGAGGCCGACGCGGCAGCCGCCACCGAACGGATGAGCCTGCCTGTCGTCGCGCTGATGGCCGGATTCCTTGTCTTCCTTGGCTTTCCCGCCGTGGCTGCGGTCCTGTCCGGCCTCTAGAAAAGAGCCCACATCCGTGAAGGAGTCCCAATCATGCCAGCAACACCGCCGGTGCCAAGGCTACCGGCGATGCCAGGCCCGCATGGCGGTACGCCATGACCGAGGAACGGCTCCTGTTTGTCGCCATCAGCGTCCTGCTCGCGGGCGCGGTGCTGTTCCTCGCCATCACACACCTGGCGCCGTGATCGAACCGACGCCCGGCGCTGGACTGCCAACGACGCCACGCAGACCCAACACCGAGACTCAGAAAACGGAGGTAGGCACGTGCCACTGTTCATCATCGATTTCCTGCTAACCGAGATCCGCCACCGCTGGCGGATGGTGCGAGCCAGCAAGGACGCCGGCTACACCACCGAAACCGTCATCGGCATCGCGCTGCTCGCGGCGCTGGCCATCGCTGTCATCGCCATCATCGCGGCAAAGATCACCGCCAAGGCCAACTCCATCAACCTTGACGGGACCGGTGGCGGGACCAAGACATGAGTGTCCTCGCCGCGACCCACCACCACCTCCATCACCGCCGCCGCCGTGCCGGGTCCCTGCCCAGCCCAGCGGCGGGGCTGCGGGCACGGTGGCGGCGGACAGCGCGTGATGATCCTGTTCATCATCCAGGCGGCGGTCTGGATGCACGCCACCCACGTGGCCCAGGCCGCCGCCAACCGAACCCTCGACGCCGCAGCCGCCTACAACGCCAGCGCCGCGCAGGGCCAGACCGCCGGGGACCAGACCCTCGCCGCGCTCGGCAGCGGAGTTCTCAAAGACCCGCACGTGACGGTCACCCGCACCGCCACCGACGTGCGGGTGGACATCACAGGTACCGCCGAGACGATCGTGCCCGGCATCCGGTGGACCATCCACGTCAGCGCCGTCGGGCCAGTAGAGAGATTCGTCCCCGACCTTCGCGCCAACGGAAGGTAACCACCGTGACAGGCCACACCCGACGCACCGAGGCGGAGCCGGTGAGGCTACCACCGTCGCCGCGCCAGTGGCTCGGCCAGCGGTGGCGCCGCCTCGCCGAGCACGGCGACGTCGGGTCGTCCACAGTGGAGCTTGCCATCCTCACGCCGCTGCTGGTCGGGCTGCTGCTTTTCGTCGTGTTCTGTGGCCGGCTCGTGTCCGCGCAACTCGACCTCGACGCCGCCGCCCACGGCGCCGCCCGTGCCGCGTCCATCTCCCGCTCGGTGTCGGGTGCCGACGCCGACGCGCGGCGCACTGCGTTGGACACCCTCGCCGCGCGGGGCGTCACCTGCAAGCAGCCAACGATCACGATCGACACCGGCGGCCTGCGTCCTGGCGGGGTCGTGACCGTGACAGTCTCGTGCACCGTTCCCCTGTCCGACCTCGCCCTCATCTCCGTGCCAGGGACACGGGTGGTGTCGGCGACCAGCACCAGCCCTGTCGATCTTTGGCGTGGAGGGCCATCGCCATGAACCAGATGCGTTGCCTGCTGCGCCGGGTCCGTACCCGTACCGGCGACGACTCCGGACAGGTCACACCGTTCGTCGTCATCCTGACCATCGCCCTGATCGCCTTCGCCGGCCTCGTCCTCGACGCCGGAATGGCACTGTCAGCGAAGGTACAGGCCCTCGACGCGGCGCAGGCCGCCGCCCGCGCCGGAGCCCAACAACTCAACCTGACCGCCCGCCGCGAACACAACATCGCCGAACTCGACCCGCCTCGTGCCGAGGCCGCCGCCCGCGGCTGGCTGAGCGCCGCCGGGCTGGACGGCACGGTGACGGCCACGACCACGACTGTGACCGTCACCGTGCGGCGCACCACCCGTACCCAGCTCCTGCAACTGGTCGGGGTACGCAGCCTCGACGTGTCGGCCACCGCCACGGCCACCGCCGTGCACGGCGTCACCGGACCCGGCACCTGACCCACAAGACCCGACCCCTGAACCGCAACCGCCAGACCTGAGG
>WNGF01001434.1_pt1 | contig 35325 bp, 34 predicted proteins | sample 5400641 | NCBI WGS metagenome assembly WNGF01 (sample SAMN13153371, study PRJNA577476) | soil metagenome | isolation source: 80 cm soil or saprolite under grassland replicate 2 | place: USA:California | collected 2016-06-15 | reverse complement strand
CCCGTCGTCGTACGTCGTGCCAGGCGTACCGCTTACCGACATTCAGGCGGACGGCTAGACGGTCCGATCGGGTTTCCGAAGGCCCACCCATCTCTCCCGCCCGGCGAACGGGCAGTCAGGGTTCGAACTGAGACACTACGGGGCGTTGAGCTACCCGGCGGGTCCGGGGTATCGTGACGGCACGATGGCGTCAACTCGGCTCCCCCAGGTCAAAGAAGCGCTGTGGCGTCTGCCGCGAGTCCGCTACGACCGAATGGTGGACCGCGGTCTGCTGGACTCCGACGACAAGGTCGAGCTCCTCGATGGATTGTTGATCGCCAAAGAGCCGCAGGGCAGTGTTCATGCCGCGGCGGTGACGGCGGCGCTGGCCCTGCTGACGAAGGTCTTCGGCCCTCGCTATCACGTTCGTCCCGGGGCCCCGGTTGCGCTCGACGACTACTCGGAGCCCGAGCCCGATCTGGCGGTTGTTCCCGGCGGTCCCTGGGATTACAGAAAGCAGCACCCGGCCAAGCCGGTACTCGTGGTCGAAGTTGCGATGACGTCGCAGACCAAGGACCGGATTCTCAAGGGCGGCCTCTACTCCCGGGCGGGCATCACCGATTACTGGGTGATCAACCTCGTGGACGAAGTGCTGGAGGTCTACCGCGATCCCGTGCGCGCGCCGTCGCACCGCTTCGGATGGAAGTATGCGAGCGTCCGCCCGCTGAAGCGCGGCGCCGCGATCTCGCCGCTCGCCGCACCCAGGGCGCGGGTCCGCATCACCGATCTGCTTCCATAAAGCCGGCGGGGGACAAGCCCCCGCCCTACCGAGATCGGCGGCGTCCCCGCCGGTCGATCGCCTCGCCCCAGCGCACGAGGAACGCGGTGATGAACGCGTGCTCCTTCGCGGGATCGACGGCGAGCGGCGCCAGCGCCATCGCGACGGCGACCGCGACGTGATAGCCCTCCGATCGTGACGCCGTCGCGCGACGGTACGCCGGGTGCGCTTCGTTGACCCAGACGGTCGACTCCACCAGGCGGCCAAGCTCGGGATCGTCCGGACGCTCCTCGAACTGGATGCTCAGCCCATATCGAGCCGGACGACGGACGCGCGGACCGACGGCGAGGTGCCCCGTCGCCGGGCCCGATGGGAACGCGCGCTCGCGCGCCGCGGGTGTCGACGCCTCGCCTTCCGGCGATCCGGCTTCAGGCGACGACCCACTCGGTGTCGTGGGCAACTCGCGCATGGCTAGGAGGGGGGTGCCGTCGTCGGTGACGGCGGTGCCGTGAGCGACGGGGAGGCGGCGCTGGCCGCCGACGCGTTGCTCGACGAGGCTCGCCAGGAGCGGAAAGTCGTCGGCGAGATCGGCGAGCACCGCCTCGAGATCTCGCTCGACCGGTCGCGCCGCGCGACGGCGCGCGCGCTCCTCCGGCTCGCCGGCCTGGCCCCATGCGGTGAGCTGACGCGCAACGGCCTCCTGGATGGCCTTGCGATAGGCGAGGTAGGTCGCTCCGCGGGCGCCGGCGCGGATGAAGTCGGCCTTGTTCAGCGTCAGGCACTCGGCGAGGGCCGGCACTTCGATGAGGCCGCCGATGGACTCCGGTGTCGACGGAGCGACGCCGAGCCAGTCCCAGCCGCGCTTGATGACCTTGCCGAACGTGCTCACCGCGAGACCACGCAGCTCCTCCGGCAGCGGTGCCGCGTCGCGCGTGAGATAACCCGCACCCGCGGGCTTGCGCTTGCGAGCCACGCGGATCGCGAGCGGCGCCGTGTCCTGCGCCCGCCAGGCTTGCGCCTCGAGGGCGCGACCGTTGATCACGAACGTCACGCCGCGCGGGTACTGCGGCCTCGAGATCTCGGCGAGCGCCGGATCGAAGAGCGGCTGGAAGTTGCGTCGGAGCGCACCCTCGACGAAGCCCGGATCGACCAGCGGCGAGAGCGTGTTCGTCGGCGTCAGGCGGACCGCCGTCCCTCGCGAGCCGACGAGCCCCACCGGCGGAATCCAGTGCCAGGGCGCCTTGTGGCGCGAGGCCAGCCGCCACGCCGATGCCACGTGATGCTTGCCGCGACGGGTCTCGGTCATCACCTCGGCGCAGACCAGGAGCGCGATCTTGATCCCGACGCCGGCAAAGCCGATGCCGTCGCCGCGCACCTTGGTGCTCGACGCGATGTCGTGGTAACGCGCCAGCTCGCGCCGTCGCATGCCCGCCCCGTCGTCGACGATGGTGAGCGCGGGCGCCGAAGCGTCGATCGTGATGATGAGGGCCGCGGCGCCGGAGTCGAGCGCGTTGGCGACGATCTCCGTCAGGATCGTCTCCTCGGTGGCGCCGGGGTAGGCGTCCCGGAGGTCTTCGAGCAGATGGAGGAGATCGACCCGCGTCTCGCCCATCGCTACGTCGCGCGGATCAGGTACCGTCCGTGGTCGTCGCGTCCGAGCGCGCGGCGCTCGCGGAGCGCGCCCCAGGCCTGCAGGATCGTCCGGTATTCCACGTCGTCCAGCTCGCGCAACAGCTCGTAGAACGTCCGGGGGCGGGCCCGCAGCAGGGCGGTCATGCGGTCGGCGAGGGCGCCGCTCGTCACCGGTAGTCCTCGAGCTTCACGTCGTCGAGCCACACGTGGCGGATCCGCTCGTAGAACATGGGCGGGATGCCCTCGGGGATCGTCGCGTCGATGCCCATCTTCGCCGTCATCGGGAGCTGGCCCTTGGCGAGCTCCCACGGCCGGACGCTCGGATCGACGTGCTTGGCCTGGGCGCCCTCGATGACGATCACGTCCTTGTCGGCTTGGACGCAGAACGTCCGCGCCCACTCGACCTCGGTGGGGTCGTGGATGTCGATCCCCTCGTCGACGACGATCGCGTGCTTGGTGTCGGGCAGGGCCAGGATCGCCATCAGCGCGTTCTTGCCGCCGCCGGCCCGCTTCCGGATCGACGCGATCACCGACCAGCGGCAGGCGCTGCCCTCGGTGACGGCGACGTCCACGACGTCGACGCCGGCCGTCTTGAGCGCGTTCCACACCTGGGCCTCGGTGGCCGCCGCCCCGAGCCACGCGTTCTCCCAGGGCATCTGGAGCAGCTGGAAGACGGCGTCGCGACGGTGCGTGATCGCCGTCACCTTGAACACCGGGTTGGATTTGAGATCGCCGTACATGCCGGCGAACTCGCCGAACGGGCCTTCGTCCTCCGTCCAGCCGATCGGCAGGAGGTGGCCCTCGAGCACGATCTCGGCGTCGGCGATGGCGGGCACGTCGACGGTCCGGCAGCGGACGAGCGGGACGGGCGCGCCGTGCAGGCCGCCGGCGATGGCCATCTCGCTCACGCCGGGCGGCGCCTTGTAGGCCGCGCTGAGGATCTCGATCGGATGAACGCCGATCGACACCGAGATGGGCAGGGGCTCGTTGCGCGCGAGCCGCGCCTCGTAGAGCCGCCGGAGGTCGGAGACGGTCACCAGGTCGATGCCCGTCTCGTCGCGCGTGCGATACATGAGCCGGTAGCAGCCGGCGTTGAGGCCGCGGTCGCCGCGCGCGATGACCACGCCCGCGCTGACGTAGGGGCCGCCGTCCCGCTCCGCGAGCAGCGGAATCGGCAGCTCGGTGAGATCGACGTCGCCGCCGACCTTCACGACCTCCTGCGCCGGCCCACTCGGCACGAGCTCGGGGTCGATCATGGCGCGCGCGCCCGCGGCGAAGCGCGTGCCCAGCTCGGAGTCCGGCCATCCGAGCGCCGTCGCGAACCGCCGACGGTTCCAGAAGAGCCCGCCGGCGACCTTCATCTCGAAGCCGCGCACCCGCTCGAAGAGCACCGGCCGGTCGGCCTTGACGACTAGCGCAGAGAGGTGGCGCGCGTCGACTTCCTTGACCAGGCTCAACAGGACGCCCTCACGCTCGAGGCGCGTGACGACGTCGCGGAACGAGGGGCGTGTCGGGCTCATGGCGCGTCGTGGGGAATGGGACGCTGGTGGAGAAAGCGCACGATCCGCTCGAGCTGGTCGGCCCACTCGAAGGTGTCCCAGATCTTCTTGCCCGACTCCCACAGGACCCAGAGCAGCGTGACCGACTGGCCTTGCCAGCCGAGCGGCTTGGCGACCAGCCCGAGCCCGAAGCCGAGGACGCCCGCGGCGAGACTCGCGGCCAGGGGAATGAGCAGCAGCGCGAAGGGGCCCATGGGGACGAGCTGGACGAGGAGCGCCCCCAGAGCGAGGGACACGCCGATTCCCACGATGCCGCCGATCCCGCTCGCCACGTACGTCCGCCGTACCGCATGGAAGACGGCGCCGGGGCCGACGAGAACGGGCCGCAGGGATTTCCAGGTCGAGGCCTCGTACGCCTGCGCGTCCGCGCGCGTCTGCTGCCACTGCGCCATCTTCGCCTCGAACGCGTTGTGCTGGATCTCGTACTCGTGCATCATCCGCTGGCTCTCGGTGTGATCCTCGGCGGTCAACGGTGCTCCCGTGAACAGCTTGCGCATCAGGGGGGTGAATGGACGCGGCGGCGGCGTCGGCATGGTCTTGAACATGCGACGGATGTCGGGGATGCAGCGCAGCCGCCAATCGTAGTTGCAGTCGTTGAGGCCTTCGCGGAGGTACCCGGCGACGGACGCGAAGGCGAGGCGGTCGAGGGCCTGGACCGCCGACTCGGTGACGGTACGGACCGAATGTTGCTGCTGCTCCTCGGGGATGAGCCACACGACCGCGGCCGCGATGACGACCAGGACGACGCGCGTCACCAGCCGGGCGCGCCGCGCTCGACGCACATCCTCGCCGACACCAGCGGGGTCCACACTTGCTGCCATCGGCCGATCCTAGCATCGCCCCCCACCCGCGTCCCAGACGAGGGCTTGCGCCGGCCCGGCCCCGCGCCCTACTATATGGATGCGTTGCGGCGCGCCTGACCCCCGTCGCGGTTGCCCTTTTCATCTCTTTCCGCGCTTCGCGGCGGCGCTCGGGTGAAAGAGTTCTAGAACACCGGGTTCAGGATAACGAGGTCCAATGAACGGACGGGTCCCGCGTTACCACCGCATCGCCGAGGCGCTCCGCGAGCAGATCCGGGCCGGCGAGCTGCCGCCCGGCGCTCCGCTGCCGAACCAGCGCAAGCTCGCGAAGACCTTCGGCGTGACCTTGATGACGCTACGGCAGGCGCTCGAGCTGCTCGAGCGCGACAGCCTGATCGTCAGGCGCCATGGCCTGGGGACGTTCGTCGCCGCCCCGTCGGTCGATTACGATATCCTGCAGCTTCGTCGCTTTGCCGGCGAGCTCCTCGCCCACGGCGAGCACGTCAGCACACGCCTGCTCGGCACGCGCTTCGCCATCGCCGACCGTCACGCCGCGCAGGCGCTCGGCCTCGGCGGCCGCGCCCGCGTGCTCGTGATCGAGCGCTTGCGTCTGGTCGACGGCCACCCGATCGGGCTCCAGCGGTCGTTCCTGGCCGCGCGGCTCGGCGAAGAGCTGCTGAAGTCGGACCTCGAGCGCACGCCGCTGCGCCAGGCGCTCGAGTTCAAGCTGGGGATCACGATCGAGCGCGCCCGCGAGACCGTCTCCGCGGTGCGGCTCGGGCGGCGCGAGGCGCGTGATCTGGGGTGCGGGGCCGGCGTCCCGGCGTTCGCGTCCGAACGCATCTCCTTCGACACCGAGGGCCGGCCCGCCGTGTTCGACCGGGTCTTCATCCCCGGCGATCGCTTCCGCATCACCCGTGAGCTCAAGTACGACGCCTCCACATCCACGACAGGAGCACCTGAATGAAGATCCTCGTGGCGATCAAGCAGGTCCCGGACACGGCGACGCAGGTCAAGATCGGCGCCGACGGCAAGACGATCGACACCACCGGCATCACGTGGATCGTCTCGCCGTACGACGAGTTCGCCGTGGAGGAGGCGCTGCGGATCAAGGAGAAGCGTGGCCAGGGCGAGGTCGTCGCCGTCACGCTCGGCCCGGACCGCGCCAAGGAGGCGTTGCGCTCCTGCCTGGCCATGGGGTGTGATCGCGCGATCCACGTCAACGATCCGGCGCTCGCCGCCGCGGACACGCTGGCCACGTCGCGGGCGCTGGCCGCCGTCATCAAGCAGGAGGCCCCGGAGCTCGTGCTGTGCGGCCGCCAGGCGATCGACGACGACATGGGCGCGGTGACGGCGCAGCTCGCCGAGCTGCTCGGCTGGCCCTGCGCGTACTGGATCATGGAGGAAGCGGTCGACGCCGAGGCAAAGTCGGTCCGCGTCGCGCGCCAGGTCGAGGGCGGGCTCGAGGTGTTCGACCTGCCGCTGCCCGCGGTGCTCGCCGCCCAGAAGGGACTCAACGAGCCGCGCTACCCGACGCTCAAGGGGATCATGGGCGCCAAGAAGAAGGAGATCAAGGATCTCAAGGCGGGCGATCTCGGGCTCGGGAGCGAGACCTCGCAGCTCAGCGTGACCGCGCTCGAGGCGCTGCCGCCGCGGCCGCCCGGACGCATCATCCAGGGCGACGTCGCCACCGCCGTGAAGGAGCTCGTCCGCTCGCTTCGCGAAGACGCGAAAGCGATCTGAAGTGAGATAGGAGGCTGGAAGATGGCCGGCGCATTCTGGTGTCTCGTGGAGGACGACCGTCAAGGTCTTCCCAAGAAGGTGATGTCCGAGGTGATCGGGGAGGCCGCGCGGCTCTCGAACGGTCAGGCCGAGGCGGTGTGGATCACGGACAAGGCGAGCGAGGAAGGCCTCAAGCAGCTCGGCGAGTGGGGCGCCACGAAGGTGTGGCTCCTCGAGAACGCCGCCTTCGCCCCCTACCGTGGGGAAGTGTGGGTTCCGGCGGTGGCCGAGCTCTGCGCCAAGGAGGCGCCGCGGGCGATCTTCGGGCCGGTGACGAGCCGTCAGCGCGAGTTCATCCCGCGGCTGGCCGCGAAGCTCGGCGTGGGGCTGTCCGCCGATTCCGTCGCCTTCGCCATGGAGGGCGACAAGCTCGTCGCCACGCGGCCGGTCTACGCGGGCAAGCTCCTCTCGAAGGTCGCCTGGGCCAAGACGCCGTGGATCGCCACGTTGCGGCCGAACGTCTTCCGGCCCGCCGACGCCCAGGCGGGCAAGACCGCGCAGGTCGAGCGACCGGGCGTGACGATCCCTCCGGCGACGATGAAGTTCGCCGAGCGCCGCGAGGAAGTCTCGACGGGGTTGCCGGAGCTCACCGAGGCCGAGACCGTCATCTCGGGCGGCCGGGGCATGAAGGGGCCGGAGAACTACGTCATCCTCGAAGAGATGGGCCGGGTCATCGGGGCGGCCGTGGGCGCCTCGCGCGCGGCCGTCGACGCGGGGTGGCGGCCGCACCGGTTCCAGATCGGACAGACGGGACGGACGATCTCGCCGAAGCTCTATCTCGGCTTCGGCGTGTCGGGGGCCATCCAGCACCTGGCCGGCATGCGCACCTCCAAGGTGATCGTGGCCGTCAACAAGGACCCCGAGGCGCCGATCTTCAAGATCGCCGACTACGGCATCGTGGCCGATCTCTTCGAGGTCGTGCCGGCGCTGACCACCGAGTTCAAGAAGCTCATGGAGAAATAGTGTAGTGCGAGCCGCAGGACGTCGCGGGGCTGGGGCCCCGCCGTCCGAGCGAGCTCATAAAAGGATCACATGAAGCTCGAGTTGACCGAGGAGCAGGCGATGATCCAGGCGATGGCGCGGGAGTTCGCCGAAGGCGAAATCGCGCCCATCGCCGGCGAGATCGATCGGGAGGCGCGCTATCCGCACGAGACCGTCAAGCGGATGGGCGCGCTCGGTCTCATGGGCATCGTCATCCCCGAGAAGTGGGGCGGCGCCGGCGCCGGTGCCGTCGCCTATACGCTGGCGCTGATCGAGATCGCCAAGGCCTGTGGCAGCCACGCGGTCATCATGTCGGTGAACAACTCCCTCTACGGCGAGCCGATCTACAAGTTCGGTGACGATCGGGTACGCGAGAAGTTCTTGCGCCCCGTCGCGTCGGGTCACCAGAAGGGCTGCTTCGCGCTGACCGAGCCGCAGGCGGGCTCCGACGCGACCAACCAGCAGACCCTCGCGGTGCGCGACGGCGATCACTACGTGGTCAACGGCCGCAAGGTCTTCGTGACCAACGGCCGCGAGGCCTTCGCCGCGCTCGTCTTCTGCCAGACCGATCGTGCCAAGGGCCATCACGGCATCACCGCGCTCCTGATCGACAAGGGCACGCCGGGATTCCTCGTCCCCAAGACCGAGGACAAGCTGGGCATCCGCGCCTCCGACACCGCCGAGTTCGTCTTCGAGGACTGCCGGGTGCCCGTGGCCAATCGTCTCGGCGAGGAAGGGGCAGGCTTCAAGGTCGCGATGTCTGCGATCGGGGCCGGGCGTATCGGGATTGCCGCGCAGGCCGTCGGCCTCGCCACCGGCGCCTACGAGCGCAGCGTGAAGTACGCGCGCGAGCGGAAGTCGTTCGGCGTGCCGATTGCCGAGCACCAGATGGTGCAGTGGATGCTTGCGGACATGGCGACCGCGATCGAGGGCGCTCGCCTGCTGACCTTGCGGGCGGCGACGCTCAAGGAGGCGGGCAAGCCCTACGCGACGGCCGGCTCGATGGCCAAGCTCTTCGCCTCGGAGACGGCCATGAAGGTGACGACCGACGCCATCCAGGTGCACGGCGGCTACGGCTACATCAAGGAGTACGAGGTCGAGCGGTACTTCCGCGACGCGAAGATCACGCAATTGTATGAAGGGACGTCGCAGATCCAGAAGCTCGTCATTGCTCGTGAAGTGCTCGGAGGCAGGGAATGAGCGATAAGGATCGCTGGGAGCGGGAGATCTACCGACCATCCGTGGACAGGACTCCCGAACGAAATGTCCGCTTCGAGTCGCTCTCGGGCCTCCCGCTGCAGCCGCTGTACACGCCGGAGGACACGCGCGCCGGCTCCTACGACGAGAAGCTCGGCTATCCCGGCGAGTACCCGTTCACGCGCGGGGTCTACCCGACGATGTACCGCGGCCGGCTGTGGACCATGCGCATGTTCGCCGGCTTCGGTCGCCCGGAGGACACCAACGCCCGCTTCAAGTACCTGCTCGCGCAGGGCCAGACCGGGCTCTCGACGGCGTTCGACATGCCGGCCCTCATGGGGTACGACGCCGATCATCCCCGCGCGCGTGGTGAAGTCGGCAAGGAAGGCGTGGCGATCTCGACGCTCGACGACTTCGCGCGTCTGTTCGCCGACATCCCCCTCGGCGACGTGACGACGTCGATGACGATCAACTGCACGGCGTCCATCGCGCTCGCCATGTATCTGGCCATCGCCGAGCAGCAGGGCGTGTCGTGGGAGCGCGTGGGCGGGACCATGCAGAACGACATGCTCAAGGAGTTCATCGCCCAGAAGGAGTGGATCTGCCCGCCCGAGCCCGCCGTGCGCATCGTGACCGACATGATCGAGTTCACGTCGAAGCACGTGCCGCGCTTCAACCCCGTCTCGATCTCGGGCTATCACATCCGGGAGGCAGGCTCGACGGCCGTGCAGGAGCTCGCCTTCACGCTGGCCGACGGGCTCGGCTACGTCGAGGCGGCGCTCGCCCGGGGCCTCGACATCGACAGCTTCGCCCCGCGGCTCAGCTTCTTCTTCGACATCCACAACGATCTCTTCGAGGAGGTGGCGAAGCTGCGGGCGGCCCGGCGGATGTGGGCGCGCTTCATGAAGGAGCGCTACGGGGCCCGGAAGGCGGAGTCCATGCGGCTGCGCACCCACACCCAGACGGCCGGGGTGTCGGCCACGGCGCAGCAGCCGCTCAACAACATCGCCCGCGTGGCGCTGCAGGCCCTGGCCGCCGTGCTCGGCGGGGCGCAGTCGCTCCACACCAACTCCTACGACGAGACCTGGGCTCTGCCCACCGAGGACGCGGTGACGGTGGCCCTCCGCACCCAGCAGATCATCGCCGAGGAGACGGGCGTGCCCCTGACGATCGATCCGCTGGGCGGCTCGTACTTCGTGGAGACGCTCACGGACCAGATGGAGGCGGCGGCCCTCGAGTACATCCGGAAGATCGACGCCATGGGCGGCATGATCCGCGCCATCGATGACGGCTATCCCCAGCGGGAGATCGCCGACGCCGCCTATCGCTACCAGCTGATGGACGATCGGGGCGAGAAGGTCGTCGTCGGCGTGAACAAGTACGTCATGCGCGAGGAGAAGCCGATCCACTACCTGCGCATCGAGGAGCAGGTGGAGCTGGAGCAGATCGACAAGGTCGGCCGCTTCAAGGCCGCGCGCGACATGAGCAAGGTGGAGCGGAGGCTCAAGCACGTCGCCGAGGCCTGCCGCAACGGCCAGAACCTGATGCCCGTGCTGATCGACGCCGTCAAGGACTACGCGAGCCTCGGCGAGCTCTCGGACGTCTACCGACAGGTCTTCGGGCTGTATCGCGAGCCGATTATCTTTTGAGCGAGGAGCTGAAGATGAGCGACATGCCGATCCGGATCGCCAGGGCGACGACGAAGAAGGACAAGCCGAAGGACAAGGACCTCGCCTTCGGCAACGTCTTCACGGACCACATGTTCGTGATGGACTTCCAGGAGGAGAAGGGCTGGTACGACCCGCGGGTCGAGCCGTACGGGCCGTTGCCGCTGGATCCTGCGACGGCGGTTCTCCACTATGCGCAGGGGCTCTTCGAAGGGCTGAAGGCGTTCCGCGGCAAGGACGGCAAGATCCGATTGTTCAGACCCCAGAAGCACGCCGAGCGCCTGAACAAGACCGCGCACCGGATGTGCATCCCGACCATCGAGCCCGACCTCGTGCTCAAGTCGTGGACCACGGTGGTCGACGTCGACCGCGACTGGGTCCCCTCGGCCCTGGGGACGTCGCTCTACATCCGCCCCACCATCATCGCGAGCGAGGCGTTCCTCGGCGTGCGGCCGGCCAAGGAATATCTCTACTACGTGATCCTCTCTCCCGTCGGGGCCTACTACCCCGAGGGGATGAATCCCGTGAAGATCAAGGTGATCGACACGCAGGTCCGCGCGGTGCCGGGCGGGCTCGGCGAGGCCAAGACGGGCGCGAACTACGCGGCCAGCCTCTACGCGGCCGAGGAAGCGAAGCACCAGGGGTTCACGCAGGTGCTGTGGCTCGACGGCGTCCACCGCAAGTACATCGACGAGGTGGGCACCATGAACATCATGCTGAAGATCCGTGACGAGGTGGTCACGCCGCCGCTCAGCGGCTCGCTCCTGGCCGGTATCACCCGTGACTCCGCGCTGACCCTGATGCGCGAGTGGGGGATGACGGTCCACGAGCGCCAGATCTCGATCGACGAGGTGATCGCGGCCGCGGCCGACGGATCCCTCGAGGAGGTGTGGGGGACCGGCACGGCCGCCGTGATCTCGCCCGTGGGCTCGCTCGCGTACAAGCACCACATGATCGAGATCAACGGTGGCCGGATCGGCGCGACGGCGCAGCGGCTGTACGACGCGATCGTCGGCATCCAGTACGGCACCGCCCCGGACGCTCACGGGTGGACCGTCACCGTCTGAGGCGTCGCCCGCGGGCAGGAGAACCGACATGGCTGACTGTGTGTTCTGCAAGATCCGGGATGGGCAGATCCCTTCGGTGAAGGTCTACGAGGACGACAAGACCTTCTGCATCATGGACATCAACCCGCTGAACCGGGGGCATTGTCTGGTCATTACGAAGGTCCACGCCGCCACCCTGTTCGAGAGCAAGAGCGCGGACCTGGAGGCGGCCATCGCCACTGCCCGCCGGGTGGGGCGCGCGATCAAGACGGCGCTCGCGCCCGACGGGCTGAACATGCTCCAGGCCAACGGCGCGGCGGCGTTCCAGTCCGTGCCGCACTTCCACCTGCATCTGATCCCGCGGTGGAAGAACGACGGCAAGGGCTTCGACTGGCCGCAGGCGCTCGGCGATCGTGAGCAGATCGCGAAGACCGGCGAGATCCTCCGGGCGGCGGCAGCCGGCGACACCGCGTCGAAGCCCATCGCCGTCTCCGACGGCGAGACCTCGGCGCGAAAGGCCGGGTGATGCCGGAACGCAAGATCCGGGTCGTTGTGGCCAAGCCGGGGCTGGATGGACACGATCGCGGGGCCAAGATCGTGGCGCGCGCGCTGCGGGACGCCGGCTTCGAGGTGATCTACACGGGCTTGCACCAGACGCCGGAGCAGGTCGTGGCGACCGCGATCCAGGAGGATGCCGACGCCATCGGGTTGTCGGTCCTCTCGGGCGCGCACAACTACCTGTTCAAGCGGGTCCTCGAGCTGCTGCAGGAGCAGGGCGCGGGCGACGTCGTCGTCTTCGGCGGCGGCATCATCCCGCCCGACGACATCGCCGCCCTCAAGGCCATGGGCGTCAAGGAGCTCTTCGGCCCCGGCACCTCCACCCAGGACATCATCCGGTTCGTCTCCGAGCACGTCCGCGCTCCGGTCTAAGACGCATGGACTTCGAGCTGAGCGACGATCAGAAACGCATTCGTCAGGTCGCACGCGACTTCGCGGAGGGCGAGCTGGGCGAGAAGATCGCGCCCTACGACGCGCGGCACGAGTTCCCCCACGAGATCGTCGCCAAGCTCGGGCCGCTGGGCTTCATGGGCGTGCTGGTGCCGGAAGAGTACGGGGGTGCCGCGCTCGATTACATCTCGTACGCGCTGATCGTGGAGGAGCTGAACCGCGGCGACGCCTCCGTCGGGATCACGATGTGGGCCCATAACTCGCTGTGCACCAACCACATCCTGATGTTCGCCTCGCCCGAGCAGAAGGCCCGGTACCTGCCGCCGCTGGCCAGCGGCCAGGTGCTCGGCGCCTGGGGGCTGACGGAGCCCGGCTCCGGCTCCGACGCGGCGGCGCTCCGCACGCGGGCCGACGTTCGCGACGGGGGCTGGGTGCTCAACGGCAGCAAGGCCTTCATCACCAACGCGAGCGTGGGCGGCACGGCGGTGGTGATGGCGCGCACGGACGCCGACAAGAAGTCCAAGGGGATCTCCGCCTTCGTCCTCGACAAGGGCATGCCGGGATTCAGCGCGGGCACGCCGTACCGCAAGCTCGGCCTTCACGCCTCGGATACCGCCGAGCTGATCTTCGAGGACGCGCGCGTGCCCGCCGGGAATCTCCTCGGCGCGCGCGGCGAGGGGTTCGTGCAGGCCATGAAGGTGCTCGAGGGGGGGCGCATCGCCATGGCCGCGATGGCCGTCGGCATCGCGCAGGCCGCCGTGGACCAGGCCGTCAAGTACATGAAGCAGCGCAGCGCCTTCGGCCGCACGCTCGCCGAGTTCAACGGGCTGCAGGGCATGATCGCTGATCTCGTCACGGAGGTGGAGACGGCGCGGCTGCTCACGCTGCAGGCGGCCTACCTCAAGGACACCGGACGCCCGGCCATGCACGCCGCGGCCATGGCCAAGCTCTTCGCGTCGGAGACGGCGATGAAGGCGGCCAGCAAGGCCGTCCAGATCCACGGCGGCGCCGGCTATATCACCGAGTTCCCCGTCGAGCGGATCTTCCGGGACGCCAAGCTCACCGAGATCGGTGAGGGCACCTCCGAAATCCAGCGCATGGTCATCGCGCGCGAGATCCTCCAGCTCGGGTGACGGCGTCCCGCAGATCGCGCTCTGACCGCCGAATCGCCTGAAGTAAGCTCTCCCTCAGATGCGCACGGGTGCCGAGTACCGGGAAGCGCTGCGTGACGGGCGTCGCGTCTTCGTGGTGGGCGAAGGGGCGATTGACGACGTCACCGCGCATCCGGCCACCCGCGCGATGGTCGACGAGTACGTGATCTGGCACGACCGGCACTTCGACCCGGCGTGGCGGGACGTCGTCCTCACCCCGCCGGATGCGCAGGGACACCGCACGCCATGGGCCGTGGTCGTGCCCCGCAGCGCCAGCGACCTGCGCGGGATGGGGCGGTGCTACTCCGCGACGACCTTCCTCGGCGCGGGCAACGTCACGCACACGCCCGCCTACGGCCATCTCATCGCGCTGGGCGTGCTCGACACGGTCCTGCAGCATGGTCCCCCGGCGGAGCACATCGCCCACGCCGTCGCCTATCGGGAGCTGATCGCCCGCGGCCGGCGGTTCCTCACGTTCGCCGGCGGCGGCGCGACCATCGGCTATCGCCTCCGCGACAACCCGGCCGACCGCATCGCCCTCCGGCTCGTCCGGGAGACCGACGGCGGCGTCGTCATCGCCGGCAAGATCGGCATGCACACGAGCCCGGTCTACGCGGAGGACGTCTACGTCGGCAGTCTCTCGGGGATCGATCTCGGCCCCCATCGCGCGACGTTCGCCGTGCCGATCAATGCGCCGGGCGTGACGATCGTGTGTCGCAAGATCGCCGCCCGCCACGCGAACCCGTTCCTGGCCCCGCTCAGCAGCCGCTTCGACGAGCTGGACGGCCAGATGTGGCTCGACGACGTCTTCATCCCCTGGGAGCGCGTCTTCCTCACCGGGCCGGTGCTGGAGCCGGTCGCCTCGTGGCTCTTCTGGCACCAGCTCTACTGCTGGCTGTCGAAGGCGGAGTTCACGCTCGGGCTGGCGCTCGCCTGCGCCGACGCGATGGGCCTCCGGCAGCACGAGCCCACGCTCGAATACCTGATCGACCTCGTCGTCGACGTGCAGACGGTGAGGACGTGCCTGACCGCCGCCGAGCTCGACCCCGAGTGGAGCGTCGAGCGCCACGCGATCCCGAACCGGTCGCACATCGCGGCCGGCACCATCGCGATCCAGAAGGCGCGCCAGCGCATGGCGGAAATCTTGAGAATCCTGCCCGGCTCGTCCCTGGTCGTCGCGCCGTCGGACAAGGATCTCGCGACGCCCGAGCTGGCCGCCGGTCTCGAGGAATCGTTCGGGGGCGGCGGATACACGGCCCTGCAGCGCGCGGCGTTGCTGCAGCTCGCCTCGGACCACGTCGCCTCCGCGCTGGACGGGCGCGAGTCCGCGTTCGAGCTGCACGCCAACGGCGGCATTCCCGCCTGGCGCGGGCGCCTGCGCCAGTACTTCAGCCGCTACAACGAGCTGGCCAACGGCGTGCTCCGCACGCTGAGCCTCGACATGCCCGAGCTCGATTTCGAGAGCCTACGCGCGACCCCGCTCGCCCCCCGCCGCCTCGTCACTCCGCCGAAAGGATGACATTGATCGCGATCGAGGGCGTGGCGCGGCGCTACCTGACGACGTCGGGTGCCGTCGACGCCCTCCGTGACGTCTCGCTGTCCGTCGACGCGGGGGAGTTCTGCACGATCATCGGGCCGTCGGGCTGCGGCAAGTCGACGCTGCTCGGCATGCTCGGCGGTCTCGTCGCTCCCGACGCCGGCCGCATCCTCATCGCGGGGCGGCCGGTCGCCGGCCCCGATCCTCGCACGGTGGCCACCGTGTTCCAGGACCCGGGCCTCTTTCCCTGGCGCACCGTCGTCGAGAACATCGAGTTCGGGCTCGAGCTGCAGGGCGTGGCGCGCGAGGAGCGCCGGCGCGCGGCGACCGAGCTCCTGGGCCCTCTCGGGCTCCGCGGCTTCGCGCCCAAGTATCCGCGCGAGCTGTCCGGCGGGATGCGCCAGCGCGTCGCCATCGGCCGCGCGCTGGCCATCGACACGCCGATCGTCCTCATGGACGAGCCGTTCGGCGCGCTCGACGAGCAGACCCGCATGCTCATGGGCGAGTGGCTGCTCGAGATCTGGCGACGGACGCGCAAGACGGTGCTCTTCGTCACGCACAGCCTGCACGAGGCCCTGGCCCTGTCCGGACGGGTGGCCGTGATGACGGCGCGGCCGGGACGGATCAAGAGCGTGCTCGCGCTGCCCATGCCGTACCCGCGGGCGATGGAGTCGCCCGAGATCGTTGCGTTGCGCGCCAAGCTCTGGCACGAGATCCGCGAGGAGTCGGCCCGCGCCATGTCCGAAGCGTGAAGACGGCGCTCACGCGGCTCGGCCTGCTCGCGGCCATGGTGCTCGCCTGGGAGGTGGCCGCGCGTGCGGGCAGTCCGCTCCTCTACGTGCCACCGTCCTCCGCGCTGCCCGCCCTCCGCGATCTCCTGCTGCTCCGCTCCTATCCGGACCTGCCGTCGCACCTGCTGCTCACGATCCGCGAGATCGCCATCGCTTACGCCCTGTCCGTCGGCGCCGGTCTCGCCGTCGGCTTCGCGCTCGGACTCTACCGGACGATCGGCCGCGCGTACGGCCCGATCCTCGCCGCGCTCTACGCGGTGCCGTCCGTCGTCTGGTATCCCTCGCTCATGCTCTTCTTCGGCCTGGATGCGGCCTCGAAGATCGCCTTCGGCTTCCTGCTCGGCTTCTTCCCGATCACGCTCGCCGTGCTCGCCGGCATCCGCCAGGTCAACCCGCAGCTCGTCACGGTCGCGCGCGCCTTCGGCGCCCGGCCGTTGACGATCTTCCTCAAGGTTCTCGTGCCGGGCATGCTCTTCACGCTGGTGGGCGGCCTGCGCACGGGCCTGGCCCTGTCGGTGATCGGCGTCATCGTCGGCGAGGTGCTCGGCTCCAAGGCGGGCATGGGCGCGCTCATCAACCACGCCTACGGCCTGCTGCGGACCGCCGACTACGTGGCGCTCGTCGTCCTCACGCTCGCCGTCATCGCCGCGAGCGACGTGGCGGCCAGCCTGCTCGAGCGCCGGGCCCAGCGATGGACGGAATGAAGGCGGGCACGGCGCGCATCGTGCTGATCCAGGTGGCGAGCCTCGGCGTCGCGCTGGCCACGTGGGAAGGGCTGGCCCGGGCGGGGTGGGTCGACCCGCTGTTCATCCCCGCGCCGAGCGCGGTGGCCCGGAGCTTCGGCTCCGTGGCCGGGCTCGCGCTCGGCGGCCTCGCCGACACGCTCGGCAAGACCGCGGTCGCGTACGTGCTGGCCGTCGTCCTCGGCGTCGCCGCCGGGGTGGCCATCGGCTCGGTGCGCGCGCTCAACGACGTGCTCCATCCCTTCGTGATCGCGCTCTACGGCATCCCGAAGATCCTGGTGCTGCCCTGGATCGTGCTGCTCCTCGGCTATGGCACGGCGCCCGCCGTCGTCTACGGCGCCCTGCACGGCTTCTTTCCGGTGATGGTGATCGTCATCGGCGCCGTCCGCGACGTCGACCGCACGCTGATCACGGTCGCTCGCGCGTTCGGCGCGCGGCCCTGGCAGCTCTACTTGAAAGTGTACCTGCCGGCGATCGTGCCTTCGGTGATCGCGGCGATGCGGCTCGGCCTCGTGTTCTGCCTGCTCGGCGTGCTCGTCGTGGAGATGTTCGCGGGGATCCGGGGCATGGGCTACGTCATGGGCTCGCTCGCCAACGCCTTCCGGGCGCCCGAGCTGTTCGCCGCCACCGGCCTCATATCCATAGCCTCCATCGCGATCGTCCTGGCGCTCGACGCCGTCAACGAGCGCCTCTCGCGCTGGCGCTGACGGCGGAGTGCCGGGGTCATTGACGCTCGATGGCCTGGGCCGGCGACGTCGTCTCGGTGTCGACGGCCTGAAGCTCCACGCCCCTGGGGACCGCAATCCCGGCCTCGGCCAGGACCGCCGCCGGCTCGGTCAACAACCGCCGCTTGTAGGCGAGGTCCGTCCAGGCGCGTGCGAGCAGGGCGTGCAGCTTTCCAAATTGGGCCATGCGGCCTCCTGACTCCGTGGTCGTCGGCAGATCTCCCGAGGATTCAGGGATGGCCTGCGCATCGTGTCAAGTCGTCTGGTATATCTCCTTGGCGGGATGTTCAGAAATCAAAGCCTGACCCCGTTCGGGGCTCGTGTCCGGTACCCGCTGGCGGCGATCGGCGTCGTCACCGTCGCCTGCCTTCCCTTCGTGCTGGTCGGCCCGCACATCGGACACAGCCTCGTCTGGAACATCTCGTGGTCGCGCGGATTCACCGAGGCGCTGCTGAGCGGGGAGTGGTATCCGCGCTGGCTGCCCCGCCTCTTCGAGGGCGCCGGCAGCCCCATCTTCTTCTTCTACGGCTCGGTTCCGTTCTACTTCACGGCGGTGGGCAATCTGCTGTGCCCGGGCTGCAGCGGCCCGGTCCAGCTCGGGATCGGCGAGTGGCTGATCGTCACGGCGTCGGCGGTGGCGTTCTACGCGTTCGCGCGAGGCCACGCCGAGTCACGGGCCGCCGCCGCGGGCGCGGTGGTGTACGCGCTCTTGCCCTATCACTTCGCGATCGACCTCTGCGTTCGCCAGGCGGTGGGTGAAACGGCGGCCTACATCTGGATGCCGCTGGCCCTGCTGGCCGTCGACCGCATCGCGCACGGCCGACCCGGCGTCGTCCGGCTCGCCGTGGCCTACGCGCTGCTCGCCATGACGCACCTGCCCTCGACGCTGTTGTTTTCCGGCTTCCTGATGGTGTACGCGGGCCTCTGGGCCTGGGCCCGGCGATCGCCGGCCACGGTGATGCGAAGCCTGGGCGGCGTCGCGCTGGGCCTCGTCCTCGCCGGTGTCTATGTCGTTCCCGCGCTGCGGCTGCAGGACGCGATCTCGCCGCAGTATCTGTGGGGGCCGTATTTCCGCTACGACCGCTGGCAGTTCTGGAGCCGCGATACCCCGAGGGTCTGGTTTCTGCTGCGGCTGCTCTACGTGATCGGCGTCACGACCCTCGCGTGGTCCGTGCTGTGGATCCGGGTCTTCCACACGAGTCGCGACGAGGACCGCCTTCGCGCGGTGGCCTGGGGGCTCTTCGTGGCCGGGGCCTGGTTCCTGATGACGCCGCTGTCACGGCCGCTCTGGGAGGCGCTGCCCGTGCTCCAGAAGGTGCAGTTCCCCTGGCGGGTCGCGATCGTGCTGGACTTGGCCGTGGCCGCGACGACGGTCCTGGCGATCGCGCGCATCGACTTCAGCGCTCGACGGCGCGCGGCGATCGTGTGCCTCGTGTCCGCCGCGCTGCCCGTCGTGGTCTCGCTCGTGTTCACGGCGCAATGGGGTCGCTGGGACCTCTCGCAGCGCCCGCAGCATCGCGACAAGATCACCCGCCTCGACGAGGCGGGGCTCCCGCCCGAGGAGTACCTCACGCCGTGGGCGAGCGCCGGGCCCGAGTCGGTCAGAGCGGCGTTGCTGGCCGCCCCCGGCCTGCTCCACGTTGCGAGCGGCGCGGGGGAGATGACGGTGCTGCGGCGAACGCCGCGCCGCATCCACGCGCGGGTCGCGTTCGAACGCCCGGCGGAGGTCGTCGTTCGCCAGTTCTACTTCCCGGGCTGGGTGGCGCGGTCCGAGGCCTGGCGGGAGCCGATCCGGGCCACGCCGGCGCCGCCGTACGGGCTGACCGCGCTGTCGTTGCCCGCGGGACGCTACGACGTGGACATCGTCCTCGGCCGGACGTGGCAGGAGACGGCCGGGCTCGCCACGAGCGGCCTCGGCATCCTGATCACGGCCGCGATCGGAATCGCGGGCAGGCGCCGGCGAGCGTCCCCGGCGACCGTCGGGCCGCCGTCGCCCTCGCTATGACGTCACGCCCTGCAGCTCCGCCGCCGGCGTGCCGTGCTTCCAGGGCGTCGGCACCGGGTAGTCCACGAGCAGGCAATCGTCGGGCAGGCACTGGATCGGGGTGAAGTCTCGGTGGGCGATGTAGCCGGGGCGCTTGAAGCGCCGGATGTGGTTGGACACGGCGCACAGGCTCAGGTACACGGCCACCCGGTTCCACGGCGAGAGGTTCGAGGTCGAGGCGTGCACGAGGCAGCCGTGGAACAGGATCATCGACCCCGCCGGCCCCTTGGGCGCGACGAGGCCGCCGCGGGCCACCAGCCGGCCGATGGTCTCGTGATCGATGGTCCACAGCGGGTAGCTCGTCGTCGTGGTGTCGTGCCCCGCCTCGAGCACGCCGAGCTTGTGGCTGCCGGGAATGAACATGAGCGGCCCGTTGAACTCGTTGACCTCGTCCAGGAAGATCGCGACGTTCATGGCGCGAGCCTCGGGCATCTGGTCGTCGTTCGTCCAGGTGCCGTAGTCCTGGTGCCACTGCCAGACGTCGCCGTCGAAGGCCATCTTGCCGTTGATCTTGAACTGGTGCATGTAGACGTCTTCGCCGAAGAGCTCCGTCACCGGCCCGATCATGCGGGGATGCCGGGCCAGGCGGGCGAACGGCTCCGAGTACATGTGCGCGGCGAAGCTCGTGCGCACGGCGTCCGAGCCCTTCTCGCGCACGTTCTCCGGCCGGTGCTCGCCGAAGATGGTAGGCACCTCGGCGACGAGGCGCGCGATCTCGTCGGGCGTGAACAGGCTCGGGAAGAAGAGATAGCCGTCGCGATCGAACCGGGCGACCTGCTCCGCGCTGAGCGTCATCGATGCCTCCCTGGAAACGGTTCGCGGCCGTGGACGCCGCCGACCCTCATGTTCTCTCACACTCCGGTAGGGCGCGGCCATGGGGCCCGCCGGGGAACGCGGAGGACCCGCCCGGGGAGGGCGCCGGTGTGGTCGCCGGCATCGATCACGACCGTGCCGTTCACGACGACCGTCGACACGCCCGTGGCGTAGCGGTGAGGCTCGTCGTAGGTCGCGAGGTCGGCGATCGTCGCCGGATCGAACACGGTGATGTCCGCCCACGCGCCCTCGGCGAGGACGCCGCGATCGGTGAGACCGAGCGCGGCCGCCGCGCCGCCCGTCATCTTGAAGATCGCCTGGGGCAGCGTGAGCAACCCCTGCTCCCGCACGCATCGGCCCAGGATCCGGGCGAAGGTTCCGTAGGCCCGCGGATGGGGCTTGCCCAGGGCGGTCACCCCGCCGGGTGATCGCGCGTTCTCGTCCGAGCCAACCAGCACCCACGGGGTCCGCGTGATCTCGTCGACGTCCGCCTCGGCCATGCTCGTGACCAGGATGCGCGTGGCGCCGCGATCCGCGACGACGACGTCGCAGACGGCGTCGAGCGGGTCGACGCCGCGGCGGCGGGCGAGCCCGCCGACGGTCTGGCCCGCCGCGTCGGGCAGCGTCGGCGAGACCGCGATGCGGACGGCGTCCCACGACGGGATGGCGCCGAAGTTGTTCAGGCCGTCCCGCGCGATGTCCGCGCGGATCCGCGCGCGGACGGCCGGCTGGGCCAGCCGCTCGAGCATCGCGGGCACGCCGCCGTCCTGGACCCAGCTCGGCAGCAGGTTGCGCAGGGGATTGGTGCCGGTGTCGTACGGGTACTGGTCGCAATCGACCGGCAGGCCGCGGTCTCGCGCCGCCTCGATCTCCGCGAGGAGCTTCCGGGCTCCGCCCCAGCCGCGCATCCCCGAGAGCTTGAGGTGCGCGATCTGGACGTGGACGCCGGTGGCCTCGGCGATGGCGATCGCCTCGCGCACGGCGTCGAACACGCCGGTGGCCTCGTCCCGGATGTGCGAGGCATACGTGGCGCCGTGGCGGGCCAGCACCCGGGCGAGGGCCAGCATCTCGTCGGGCCCCGCGTACGTCCCGGGAGCGGTGAACAGCCCCGAGGACAGGCCCAGGGCGCCCGCCGCCAGCGCCTCCGTGAGCAGGTGCTCCATCCGTGCGAGCTCGCCGGCCGTCGGCGCGCGGCGCTCCATGCCCACCGCCATGAGCCGGAGCGTGTTGTGCCCCACCTGCATGATCGTGTTGACCGCCACGGGCGGGAAGCCGTCCAGGTACTCGGCGAACGACAGCTCGCGGAACGGCAGCGCAGGGGCGCTGGCCGCGAGGTAGTCGCCGAGCATGGACGCCATGCCGGGCAGCACGGGCGCGACGGAGAAGCCGCAGTTGCCGACGACCTCCGTGGTGACGCCCTGCCGGATCTTGCTCTCCGCGCGGGGATTCAGGGGCAGGGTGAAGTCGGAATGGGTGTGGATGTCGATGAAGCCGGGCGCGACGACGCGATGGCGAGCGTCGATGTCCCGGCGCGCCGTCCGCGCGGACCGCGGCTCGACGGCGACGATCCGGCCATCGTTCACGAAGACGTCGGCTTGCCGTCCGGGCGCGCCGGTGCCGTCGACGACGAGCCCGTTCCGGATCGCGAGCTCGGTCGTCACCGCGGACGTCACGCGGAGCCCGGGGCGTCCGGGCTGGCCAGACGGGTCCGGCGGATGCGGGCCTGGACGTCGCGGACGACGTTGCCCTCGAGGGTAATGTCGACGTCCTGGTGCTCCATCTCCCAGTGCGAGACGGTCCCGATCCAGCCCCACGAGCGCCGGCGCTGGGGGACCAGGCGGCGCCCGCGATAGATCAGGGTGCGCGCGCCGGATCCGCCCATCTGTTCCTGCTCCTCGGCATACGGGCCGCACAGGCGCAGGACCTCGTCGTACGTCGTCTCCCCGGGCTTGATCCTGGCCAGCGTCTCTGCCGAGATGACGGTGTCCTGCGTGGCGCCAAGACGATCGGGTGGCCCGAAGTGGACGTGCGCGCGCACCTGGCGCACGAGGCGCTCGCCGGCGAACCTCACGAGCGGCGCGGCCAGGTTGCCGAGGGCGAAGAAGGCGATGGGGATCAGGATGGGCGCCCAGGACTGCAGATCGCTGAAGTAGCCGAACTGCACGGTCAGCGTCTGCGGCCGGATGCCCTCCGAGCGGTCGAGGAACAGCGTCACGGTCTCGGTGTTGTCCTGGGTCTCGCTCAGCTGCCGCCGGGCCGACGGCGGCGAGATCTCGTCGATCTTCACGTGATCCGCCTTGGCGAAGTCGATGCGGAGCTGGGCGGGATCATCGGCGAGGCGCACGATGCGGTCGCGGTGCTCGAAGTACATGGGAAAGATCGCCCGCGAGTTCACGTCCTGGAAGCTCAGGAGGAGCCGGCTGCGCGGCCCCCAGAAGGTCTGCTCCGTCCAGGTCTGCGACTTCGGCTTGATCAGCCCCTTCGTCTGCAGGCGGAGCGACATGATCCACACGGGATTCACGAGCTTCGGGTTCCAGGGGATGCGCACGTACGTCGCGGGCGGCGACAGCCCGAGCGCGCCGCTCTGCCGCACGTACGTCACGAAGGGAGCCCCGCCCGGAACGGGCTCCGGCTCGCTGCGACCGCCGCTCCTGTTGTAGAGGTTCCGCGCCGAGTACTGCAGCCGGCCCTCCTCGATGGCGGTGAGGCCGCGTTGCTCCATGTACTTCGCGAGCGCCGGGTCCGGCGCACCGAGGCCGGGCGCGGGCAGCACGGCGCCGGGCCACAGGAGGAACAGGTCGCCGTCGATGACGTTGGCCGCGCTCCGCTTCGCCGGGATGACGAGGCTCCAGAAGATGTCGACGGTGAGCGGGCCCGTCATGGTCGGCGCCACCGCGGCGCGGATGTAGAGGGGGCCGATCGTGAAGTCCGGATGCGGGGCCGGCGCCAGGAAGACCTGAGCGCCCGCCCCGGCCGGGATCCCGCCCAGGAGCATGGCGGCGAGGAGGACGACGCGCGCGATGAGGCCGTTCACCCGGCGCTAGACGAGCTTGACGGGGGTGAAGTCCTTGGTGAAGTGATCCTCCAGGGGCAGGCGCTTCTTGATGAGGCCATACTCGAGGAGCACCTCCTGCATCGAGCCCAGCGCCTGCACGCTGATGCTGCCGTCGAACGGGAAGAGCGGGCTCGAGATCTTGTGCGCGCGCAGCACCGCCTCCGGGGTCCAGCCCAGACGCTTGGCGGCGAGCGGCGCGGCGTCGTCGGGATGCTCCTTCATGAAGCGGAGCGCGCGAAAGATCCCGCGCAGGCCCTTCTTGATGGTCTCCGGATCCTTGCGGATGGCGTCCTCCGAGGCATAGTCGATCTGGCTGATCCATTGCGGGGTGAACCGGTCCAGCCGCATGAGGATCTTCGACTTGCCCTGAAGCTCCGTGACGGCGCCGCCGTCGCCCCACACGAAGGCGGCGATCTCCTTGCGGGAGAGCGCGGCGAGCTGGGCGTCCAGCGCGCCAAGGGCCACGATCTTGACGTCGCGCTCGGGGTCCCAGCCCTGCTGCTTGGCCATCATGCGCGCGAAGATCCACGTCGACGAGCCGGCGCGCGTGATGCCGATCGCCTTGCCCTTGAGATCGCCGACCGCGGAGACATCGGGCGCGACGTTGAGCGTGAAATGATTGCCCTCGGTGTGCGTGGCGATCATCTTGATCGGTGACCCCGCCTCGCGGAAGACCAGGATGTCCGTGCTCCCCGTCACCCCGATCAGGACGTCGCCGGACAGCACGGCCTTGAGCAGGTCCGGCCCCCCGCGGAAGGGAATGAACTCGGCGTTCACGCCCTCCTGGCGGAAGAAGCCCTTCTCGAGCGCCACGATGACGGGACCGGCCAGCGAGTAGTCGCCGAGGACGGCGGTCCCGATCTTCACCGCGGGCTGGGCGTGGGCGACGCGCGCCATCGCGACGGAGGGAACGGCAAGGGCGGTGGACCGCAGCAGCTCGCGTCGCGAGATCGTGGTCATGGACAGCCTCCTACGGGCCATTGAAGCGTCGGCTCGCCGCGCGCGCGGCTCACCTCCTACTGCGCCACTGCGCCAGTTATTGACATTGTGGCAGTTTTCACCAATCGTACAAGTCCATGGCGTCAGCCGTCACTTACGAGGTCAAGGCGGGGGTGGCGTGGCTGACGCTGAACCGGCCGGCGGTCCTCAACGCGCTCGACACCGATCTCGCCGCCACCCTCGCCGAGTGCGCCGAGCGCGCCGCCGGCGATGACGGGATCTTCCTCGTCGTCCTGCGTGGCGCGGGACGGGCGTTCTGCTCCGGCATGGACCGGACCGCGCTCGCCGGCGGCACGATCGGCGAGCCGTTCTATCGCTACTGGATCCGGGCGCTGAACCTGCTGGAAGACATGCCGAAGGTCACCGTCGCGGTGCTCCACGGCTACTCGATCGGGGGCGGGCTGCAGCTCGCGCTGGCCTGCGACCTGCGCATTGCGACCGAGGACGCCGTGCTCGGTCTCGGAGCCACCCGCCACGGCATCATCCCCGACGGCGCGGTCCTGCGTCTGGCCCGCGTGGTGGGACTCGGACGCGCCAAGGAGCTGGCCCTGCTCAACGACGACGTCACGCCGCACGACGCGCGGGCCATCGGGCTCGTGAACTGGGTGTGCGCGCCGGGCGCCGTCGACGCCACCGTGGACCGGCTCGTCGCGAAGGTCCGCACCGCGGCTCCGACGGCCACCGCCCACACCAAGCGGCTCCTCCAGGAGTCGTTTCACCGCGATCCGCGCGCGATGATCGAGGAGCTCGTCCGCACCCAGACCGATTGCATGGACACCTGGGAGACCGCCGAGGCCAACCGCGCCTGGCAAGAGAAGCGCGAACCCCGATACCACTCCGAGTCATGACCGGCACCGACACCATCCTGGAAACGGTGGGGCTCACCAAGGAGTTTCGTGGGTTCGTCGCCGTCAACAACGTCGCCCTGCGCATCCAGCGGGGCACCATCCACGCGCTCATCGGGCCCAACGGCGCCGGCAAGACGACCTGCTTCAACCTGCTCACGCACTTTCTCGCCCCGACGCGCGGGCGCATCGTGTTCAACGGACGCGACATCACCGGCTCCCGACCCGCCGACATCGCGCGCCTGGGGCTGGTCCGCTCGTTTCAGATCTCCGCCGTGTTTCCGCATCTCACCGTGCTCGAGAACGTGCGGATCGCGCTGCAGCGACGCCGGGGTGGCTCGTTCGACTTCTGGCGCTCGGAGCGGCTGCTCGGTCGGTTCAACGATCGCGCCCGGGAGCTCCTCGACGCCGTGGGCCTGGGGCCGTTCGCCTCGACCGTCGCCGTGGAGCTGCCCTACGGCCGGAAGCGGGCGCTGGAGATCGCCACCACGCTGGCACTCGATCCGGAGATGATGCTGCTCGACGAGCCCACGGCGGGGATGGCGCACGAGGACGTCGAGCGCATCGCCGCGCTCGTTCGCCAGGTGGCCGCCAACCGCACGATCCTCATGGTCGAGCACAACCTCGGCGTGGTGGAGAACCTCTCGCATACGATCACCGTGCTGGCGCGGGGCGAGGTCCTCGCCGAGGGCGACTACGCGAGCGTCTCGCGGAACCCGCAGGTGATCGAGGCCTATCTGGGCTCGGGGCATGCCTGAGCCGCTGCTGACGGTGCGGGGCCTGGAGGCCTGGTACGACGAGTCGCACATCCTGCACGGCGTCGACTTCGACGTGTACCCGGGCGAGGTCGTCACCCTCCTCGGACGCAACGGCGTCGGCAAGACCACGACGCTGAAGTCGATCATGGGCATCGTCCGCCGGCGCCAGGGATCGGTGGACTACCGGGGCCGAGCGCTCATCCACCTGCCGTCGAATCTCATCGCGCGGCTCGGCATCGCCTTCTGCCCAGAGGAGCGCGGCATCTTCGCGAGCCTCGACGTGGAGGAGAACCTGCTGCTGCCCCCCCGGGTGGCCGAGGGCGGGCTCGGGCTCGACGCGATCTTCGGCCTCTTCCCGAACCTGCGCGAGCGCTTGCGCAGCCAGGGGACCAAGCTCTCCGGCGGCGAGCAGCAGATGCTCGCCATCGCGCGCATCCTGAGAACCGGCGCCCGCCTGCTGCTGCTCGACGAGCCGACGGAGGGCCTGGCGCCGGTCATCGTCCAGCAGATCGGCGCCACCATCCGGCGGCTCAAGGCGGAGGGCTTCACGATCCTGCTCGTGGAGCAGAACTTCCGCTTCGCCTCCACCGTCGCCGACCGGCACTACGTCATGGAGCGCGGGCGCGTGGTGGACATGATCCAGAACAGCGCGCTCGACGCCAACATGGACAAGCTACACGAGTACCTCGGCGTGTAGCCGTGCAACCCTCACACGACCGCAAAGGAGCTCACGGCATGCTCAGCAGACGTCTCGTGCTCGTCATGGCCGCGGTGATCGTCGCCGCCGGCCCCGCTCACGCGCAGATCTCGGACGGTGTGGTGAAGATCGGCATCATGAACGATCAGTCGGGCACCTACGCCGACCTCGCCGGCCCCGGCTCGGTCGTGGCCGCCCGCATGGCCGTCGAGGACTTCGGCGCCGCCAAGAAGGGCCTCAAGGTCGAGATCGTGGTGGCCGACCATCAGAACAAGCCCGATGTGGGCTCCGGCATCGCCCGCCAGTGGTTCGACGCCGACAAGGTCGACGTCATCGTCGACGTCCCGACCTCCTCGGTGGTCCTCGCCGTCAACCAGATCGCGCGCGAGAAGAACAAGGCCCTCATCGTCTCCACCGGCGCCACCTCGGACCTGACCGGTCCGGCGTGCTCGCCCAACGCCATCCACTGGACCTACGACACGTGGTCGCTGGCCAACGGCACGGGATCCGCGATCGTGAAGACGGGCGGGGACACCTGGTTCTTCCTCACCGCCGACTACAAGTTCGGTCACGACCTCGAGCGTGACACCGAGGCGGTGGTCGTCAAGAACGGCGGCAAGGTGGTGGGCAAGGTCCGGCATCCGTTCCCCAGCGCCGACTTCTCGTCGTTCCTGCTCCAGGCGCAGGCTTCCAAGGCGAAGATCATCGGGCTCGCCAACGCGGGGGCCGATACGACGAACGCCATCAAGCAGGGCGCCGAGTTCGGCATCGTGAAGGGCGGGCAGCAGTTCGCCGGCTTGCTCGTCTTCCTCACCGACGTCCACGCGCTCGGGCTCGACAAGGCCCAGGGCCTGCTCCTGACGGAGTCGTTCTACTGGGATCTCAACGATCAGACGCGCGCGTTCTCGAAGCGCTTCGCCGAGCGTCACCGGCAGGCCATGCCCACGATGGCCCAGGCCGGCGTCTACTCGGCCGTCCTGCACTATCTCAAGGCGGTGGAGGCACTGAAGAACGACGACGGCCCCAAGGTCATCGCGAAGATGAAGGAGCTGCCCACCGACGATCCCGTGTTCGGCAAGGGCCGCGTCCGGGCCGACGGCCGCAAGATCCACCCCGTGTACCTCTTCGAGGTCAAGAAGCCGTCGGAGTCCAAAGGCCCCTGGGACTACTACAAGGTCCGCGCGACCACGCCCGCCGACCAGGCCTTCCGTCCCCTGGACCAGGGCAACTGCTCCCTCGTTAAGAAGTGACCGCGCGCACGTTCGAGAGCGGTGGGGGGTGTCGGGCCGGGGGAGACCGAGGGGGGCGTAGCCCCCTTCGCTTGAACCATTCGGCGCTGCGCTCCCCCCGACGTTAATCATGTTCGGTCAGTTGCTCATCGGGCTGATCAACGGCGCCTTCTACGCGATGCTGAGCCTGGGGCTGGCCGTCATCTTCGGGTTGCTCAACATCATCAACTTCGCGCACGGCGCCCAGTACATGATGGGCGCCTTCGTCGCGTACTTCTTCCTGCACTGGGCCGGCCTCGGCTACTGGTGGTCGCTCCTGCTGGCGCCCGTGGCCGTCGGCCTCTTCGGCATCGTCCTGGAGCGGACGATGCTCAAGCGGCTCTACCATCTCGACCATCTCTACGGCCTGCTCCTGACGTTCGGCTTCGCGCTCATCATCCAGGGCGTGTTTCGCAACGAGTTCGGCTCGTCGGGCCTGCCCTACGCGGCGCCGTCGCAGCTCACCGGCGGCTACAACCTCGGCTTCATGTTCCTGCCCACGTACCGCGCCTGGGTCGTCGTCTTCTCGCTCGCCGTGTGCCTCGGCACGTGGTTCGTCATCGAGCGCACGCGCCTGGGCGCATACCTGCGCGCGGCCACCGAGAACCCGACGCTGGTGCGGGCGTTCGGGATCAACGTGCCGCGCATGATCACGCTCACCTATGGCTTCGGCGTCGCCCTGGCCGGTCTCGCCGGCGTGCTGGCCGCCCCGATCTATCAGGTCAACCCGCTGATGGGAGCCGACCTCATCATCGTCGTCTTCGCCGTCGTCGTGATCGGAGGCCTGGGCTCGATCATGGGCTCGATCGTGACGGGCTTCGCGCTCGGCGTGGTGGAAGGCTTCACCAAGGTCTTCTATCCCGAGGCCTCGAACACGGTCATCTTCGTCATCATGGCCCTCGTCCTTCTCGTCCGCCCCGCCGGCCTCTTCGGCCGTACGGCGTAGCGGCCGATGAAAACGGCCCATCTGCGTCGTTGGCTCAGTCGGGGTGATCTTAGAGCCTCTGAAGCGTCGGCTCGGCCTGCGGCCTCACCTCCTACTGCGGCGGCGTACAGGAGTACGCCTCAGTCGCCCCTCCTTCGATCATTTCACCGCTCGCCTCGCCGCTCGACGCGGCTCAGCTCGCACTGCGGCCGCCTAGCATCTGGACCGTTTTGATCGGCCGCGACTGTCTGTCCAAGGATCGGTAGATGGCGACGGCGACCCAATACGTCGAGGCGGCGCCCGGGCCGGTGGCCACGGCGGTTCCGCGGCATCAGGTCATCGCGTTCGGGATCATGGTCGGTCTCCTCGTCCTCGCGCCGTTCTTCGTGTACCCGATCTTTCTCATGAAGGCGCTGTGCTTCGCGCTGTTCGCCTGCGCCTTCAATCTCCTGATCGGCTACGTGGGGCTGCTCTCGTTCGGCCACGCGGCCTTCCTGGGCGCGGCCGGCTACGTCTCCGCGCACGCCGCCAAGGTCTGGGGCCTGGCGCCGGAGCTGGCCATCCTGTCGGGAACGGCGGTGGCGGGGCTGCTCGGCCTCGTGATCGGCGCCCTCACCATCCGGAGCCGCGGGATCTACTTCGCCAACATCACGCTGGCCTTCGCCCAGATGGTGTTCTTCTTCTCGATCCAGTCGAGGTTCACCGGCGGTGAGGACGGCATCCAGGCGGTGCCGCGGGGCACGATGTTCGGCGTGCTCGATCTGCGCCAGACGTACACGATGTACTTCGTGGTGCTCGCGATCTTCCTGATCGGCTTCCTCATGGTGTACCGGGCGATCCACTCACCGTTCGGTCAGGTCCTGAAAGCCGTCCGCGAGAACGAGCCGCGGGCGGTCTCCCTCGGCTACAAGCCCGAGCAGTACAAGCTCCTGGCCTTCGTGGTGTCGGCGACGTTCTCCGGGCTGGCCGGCGGCACGAAGGCGCTCGTCTTTCAGCTCGCCTCGCTCACCGACGTGCACTGGACGATGTCGGGTGAGGTCGTGCTCATGACGCTGCTGGGCGGCCTGGGGACCGTCTTCGGTCCCGTCGTGGGCGCGTTCGTCATGGTCACGCTCGAGCAGTACCTCGCCCAGCTCGGCGCCTGGGTGACGATCGTCCAGGGGATCATCTTCGTCATCTGCGTGCTGACGTTCCGCCGCGGCATCGTCGGCGAGCTGGCCCGGATCCTCCGCAAACCCCTGTGAGGGAGACCCATGACATACACGGACATCCTCTATGACAAGCGGGACGGCATCGCCTGGATCACCATCAACCGGCCCGAGGTCAGGAACGCCTTCCGGACGCGGACCGTGCACGAGCTGACGGACGCGTTCATCGACGCGCGCTGGGATCCGGCCGTCGGCGTGGTCGTGCTCACGGGGGCCGGTGACAAGGCGTTCTGCTCGGGCGGCGATCAGAAGGAGCGGGGGAGCGGCGGCTACAGCCCGGATGGCGACCGTCCGATGTACGTCGACGGGTTGCACTCGGCGATCCGCCACTGTCCCAAGCCCGTGATCGCGATGGTCAACGGCTTCGCCATCGGCGGCGGCCACGTGCTGCACGTGCTCTGTGATCTGTCCATCGCCTCCGACAACGCGATCTTCGGGCAGACGGGCCCGCGCGTCGGCAGCGTGGACGCCGGCCACGGCACGGGCTATCTGGCGCGCGTGGTCGGCGAGAAGAAGGCGCGCGAGATCTGGTATCTCTGCCGGCAGTACAGCGCGCAGGACGCCCTCGCCATGGGCCTCGTGAACAAGGTGGTCCCGCTCAAGGATCTCCGCGCCGAGGTCGAGCAGTGGTGCCGCGAGCTGCTCGACAAGAGCCCCACGGCCTTGGCCCTGGCCAAGCAATCGTTCAACATCGACTCCGAGCCGCGGGCGGGGATCGCCGAGCTCGCGTCCACCGCGCTGAACCTCTACTACCAGACGGAGGAGGCGATGGAGGGGCGGAACGCGTTCGTGGAGAAGCGGCCGGTCAACTTCAAGAAGTACCGGACATAGGCGACCGGCGTGCCGCCGTCCGCCTCGCTCCTGGACTACTTCGGGCTGCGGCAGCAAGGCACCGACGCCGGGACCGAGGTGCGCGCCGGGGTGGCCACCTTCATGGTCATGGCCTACATCATCTTCGTGAACCCGAGCATCCTGGGCTTCGCCGGCGTCAGCGGGCTGGAAGGCAAGGGCCTGCCCTTCGGGGCCACGCTCACCGTGACGTGTCTGACCGCCGGTCTGCTCTCCATCGCGATGGGGCTCTACAGCAACTATCCGCTGGCCATGGCCCCGGGCATGGGGCTGAACGCCTTCGCCGCGTTCGATCTCGTCGCCAACCGCGGCCTCACGTGGCCGGAGGCGATGACCGTGGTCTTTCTCGAGGGGCTGATCATCCTGGTCCTCGTGCTCACCCGCTTCCGCGAGGCCCTGATGAACGCCGTCCCCATGGCCCTCAAGCGGTCGATCAGCCTCGGGATCGGGCTCTTCATCGCCTTCATCGGCTTCTTCACGTCGGGCTTCGTGGTGAAGGCCTCCGGCCCGCTGCCCGTGTCGCTCGGCCCCCTGCGGGGGCTGCCCGTCACCGTCTTCGTCATCGGCCTCCTGCTCACGCTCGCGCTGCTGGCGCGCCGCGTGCGCGGAGCGCTGCTCCTGGGCATCCTGGGCACGACGGTGGTCGCCATCGTGTTGAACGGCGCGTTCGCCGCGGGCCAGGGGTTCCCGAACCCGGGCGCCGCCCAGTTGCCGCGGGCCATCGTCCAGTTCCCGGACTTCTCGACGTTCGGGCGGCTCGACTTCGGTCTCTTCGCCAAGCTCGGCCCGCTGGCCGCGCTGCTGGCCATCTTCTCGATGATGCTCAGCGATTTCTTCGACACGATGGGCACGGTCATCGGCGTGGGCGAGAAGGCCGGGTTCGTGGATCGCGACGGTCGGATGCCGCGTCTGAACCGCGTCCTCGCCGTCGATGCCGTGGGGGCCATGTTCGGCGGCTGGGCCAACGCCAGCAGCAACACCACCTACATCGAGAGCGCGGCCGGGGTCGCCGAGGGGGGCCGCACGGGCCTGACGGCGGTCGTCGTCGGCGTCCTCTTCCTGCTCGCCATGTGGCTGGCACCGCTCGCCAGCGTCATCCCCGCGCAGGCCACGGCGCCGGCGCTCATCCTGGTGGGCTTCTACATGATGACGCTGGCCCGCGAGATCGCCTGGGACGACGCCGACGAGGCGCTGCCCGCGTTCATCACCATGCTCACCATGCCGTTCACGTGGTCGATCACCAACGGTATCGGCGCCGGCTTCATTGCCTACGTGGTGATCAAGATCGTCACGGGCCAGGCGCGCCAGGTCCCCCTCATGCTTTATCTCGCCACGCTGGCTTTCGTCGTCTACTTCTGCGTCGGGGTCAGGCCTTGACATCAAAGCCCGACCCCAATTAGTGCGCCGTAAGTGCCTGTCATACCGGTCCAATTGCTTGACAGGGCTATGTCCCTCCGTTAGACTCTCGCCACTCGACAACCCCCTCTTGACCGAGTTCAGCGAGCAGCTTACGGCGGTGACCTGGCGCGGAGGCGATGATTGGAAGTGACGGACTCGTCCGCGGATACGTTCCCCAAGCTCGTGCGGCTCAACGCCGAGCGCTTCCCGCAGAAGATCGCCATCCGCGAGAAGGATTACGGCATCTGGCAGTCGTACACCTGGCGGGACTACTTCGAGCAGGCGCGGCTCATCGCGCTTGGGCTCGCCTCGCTCGGCTTCGCGCGCGGCGACAAGGTCGCCATCGTCGGCGACAACCGCCCGCAGCTCTACTGGGCGGTCCTGGCGACCCAGGCGCTCGGAGGCGTGCCCGTCCCGATCTATCAGGACTCGATCGAGAAGGAGCTCGCCTACATCGCCGACCATGCCGAGGTGCGCTTCGCCGTGGTCGAGGACCAGGAGCAGGTCGACAAGCTCCTGCACGTCAAGGCCCAGTGCCCGCGTCTGGAGTCCGTGATCTACGACGACCCGCGCGGCCTGCGCGGCTACACGGAGACGGGTCTCCTGAGCCTGGCCACCCTGCAGGAGCGCGGGCGCGCGTTCGCCGAGGCCCATCGGGGCTACTTCGAGACGGAGCTCGACAAGGGCGACGCCGGGGACACCGCCATCATCTGCTACACCTCGGGCACGACGGGGACACCGAAGGGCGCGATGCTGTCGCACCACAACTTGATGGTCACCGCGCGCAACGCCGCCCGCTTCGAGGGGCTCGGCCCCGACGAGGAGATCCTGTCGTACCTGCCGATGGCGTGGGTCGGCGACCACGTCTTCTCGTACGCGCAGTCGATCATCGCGGGATTCGCGGCCAACTGTCCCGAGAGCGCCGCGACCGTGCTGTCCGATCTCAAGGAGATCGGCCCCACGTACTTCTTCGCCCCGCCGCGGATCTGGGAGAGCATCCTCACCACCGTCATGGTCCGCATCGAGGATTGCGCCTGGCCCAAGCGCAAGCTCGTCCAGCGCTTCCTCGCCCTCGCCCAGGAGATCGAGCGCCATCGCTTGAGCGGCCAGCCGGTTCCCCTCTGGCGTCGGCTCCTCTATCCGATCGGCCACGTGCTGGTCTACGCGCCGCTCCGTGACAACCTCGGCATGCGCCGCGTGCGCCGCGCGTACACCGCGGGCGAGGCGATCGGTCCCGAGATCTTCCTGTTCTTCCGCTCCCTCGGGATCAACGTCAAGCAGCTCTACGGCATGACGGAGGCGAGCGTGTTCGTGACGATCCAGAAGGACGGCGACGTGCGGCTCGACACCGTCGGCACGCCCGTGCCCGAGGTCGAGGTCCGCATCTCGGCAGAGGGCGAGGTGCTCTACCGGAGCCCCGGGGTCTTCCAGGGCTATTACAAGAACCCCGAGGCGACCCGGCAGACGCTCGAGGACGGGTGGCTGCACTCGGGCGACGCGGGGTTCCTCGATGGCCGCGGCCATCTCAAGATCATCGACCGCGCCAAGGACGTCACCCGGCTCGTCGACGGCACGATCTTTCCGCCCAAGTACCTCGAGAACAAGCTCAAGTTCTCGCCCTACGTCAAGGAGGCCGTCTGTGTCGGGCAGGATCGACCCTTCGTGACCGCGCTCCTGAACATCGATCTCAGCTCGGTCGGGAACTGGGCGGAGCGCCGGGGGATTGCCTATACGAGCTACACCGACCTGAGCCAGAAGCCCGAGGTGTACGGGCTGCTCCGCGGCGAGGTGGAGCGGGTCAACCGGAGTCTGGAGGAGGACGAGCTGCTGAAGTCCGCGCAGATCCGGCGGTTCCTGATCCTGCACAAGGAGCTCGATCCGGACGACGAGGAGATCACCCGGACCCGCAAGGTCCGCCGCGGCTACATCGCGCGCAAGTACGAGGCCCTCATCGAGGCCCTCTACGGCGAGAGCGACCGCGCCCAGGTCGAGGCCCTGGTGACCTACGAGGACGGCCGCACGGGCACGATCCGCGCCGACGTCCGCATCGAGATGGCAGTAGGAGGCGAGCCGTGCCCGGCACGGCGAGCCGACGCTTCAATGGATCGAAGAGCGCGGTGAGACCGGCGTGGTAACGCCCGGCGCGGGCGGGCCCCTGCTCGAGGTCGACGGCATCAGCGTGCGGTTCGGAGCGCTGCTGGCCCTCAACCGCGTGAGCCTCGAGATCGGTCGCGGTGAGATCGTCGCGATCATCGGCCCCAACGGCGCGGGCAAGACCACCTTGCTGAACTCCATCAGCGGCTTCTACCACCCGTACGAGGGACGGATCGCCTTCGACGGCCGCGACCGCACCCGTCTGGCGCCGCCGGACGTGGCCGCCCTCGGCGTCGCGCGCACCTTCCAGAACGTCGCCCTGTTCAAGGGCATGAGCGTGCTCGACAACATCATGACCGGGCGCCTGCTCAAGATGCGGAGCCACTTCCTGCTCGATGCGCTCTGGTGGGGGCCCGCGCGGCGGGAGGAGCTCGCGAACCGCGCGTTCGTGGAGCGGATCATCGACTTCCTCGAGATCCAGGCGATCCGCAAGACGCCGGCGGGGCGGTTGCCCTACGGTCTGCAGAAGCGCGTGGAGCTGGCCCGGGCGCTGGCGGTGCTCGACGAGCCCATGGCCGGGATGAACGTCGAGGAGAAGGAAGACATGTGCCGCTTCATCCTCGACGTCAACGGCGAGTTCGGCACCACCATCGCCCTGATCGAGCACGACATGGGCGTGGTGATGGACATCTCCGACCGCGTGGCGGTGCTCGACTACGGGCGCAAGATCGCCGACGGGACGCCCGACCATGTCCGCAAGGATCAGGCCGTGCTCGACGCCTATTTGGGGGCGGTGCATGACTGAGGCGCTGCTCGCCGTCCTCCGACCGTTCGCGGACATTGCCGGCAACCCGACGTTCTTCGTCGAGGTGCTGATCGGCGGGATCTTCGCCGGGCTGATGTACTCCCTGGTGGCGCTCGGGTTCGTCCTCATCTTCAAGGCCTCCGGCGTCTTCAACTTCGCCCAGGGCGTGATGGTGCTCTTCGCCGCCCTGACGCTGGTGGGGCTCATCGAGCGGGGGCTGCCCGTGGCCGTCGCGCTCGTGCTGACGATGG